>Ga0209636_10008049_pt1 | contig 10735 bp, 12 predicted proteins | sample DeeMarSWOR152_54_FD_187464 | JGI IMG/M metagenome (GOLD analysis project Ga0209636, IMG submission 187464) | Marine sediment microbial communities from White Oak River estuary, North Carolina - WOR-1-52-54 (SPAdes) (version 2) | ecosystem: Environmental > Aquatic > Marine > Intertidal zone >... | reverse complement strand
CCAACTATTCCCGTTCTCACTGCTACTAGAAATAATCACACCCCGATTGAGATGGCTTGTATTGATGATTGTTATTCTGTTGCAAAATTTTGTCAATTAATAATTGAGAATAGTGGAGAATTACAAACAGTTTTTCAAATGTGAATTAATTAAGAGCTTTTGTTTCATTTTCAATCTGTTCAAGAGAATTAAGCCGTTGTTCAATTTTTCCAACATATTCTTTGAATTGAGGGATATCTGATTTTTCTACAATTTTAGTTTCAAGGAAACGATTGATATTGCAGAGTATTTCCTCAAAAGTCCCTCGTGTTTTAGTTAACAATGATAAAAGGTAACTATCAACTTTCTTAACCTGTTTTTTTGTTTGAATTGTTTTTATCTTTGATTTCAATAAGCTTAAATTTTCTAATCCCCTTTCAAATTGAGGATCAAAGGATTTTCTTAGTTCTGAATTATTTCATGGTTTCTTTCGCCAATAATAGCACCTATATGGTTCAGGATCAGTGAATCCTAATTTTTGTGCTAATTTTACAGATAAGGGATTTGCAGCATCCCAATGTGGTTCAATCCCCTTTTTTAAAATATATTCAATCAGTTTGGCACTTACCAATGTTGCAAAACCTCTTCCCTGGTAATCTGGGTGGGTTGCGATGGCGATTTCAAGACTTTGAGTAATCGGTACAGATGCCTTAAATCCCATTACTAGGGAAGCTATTTTTTCATCTTCTTGAATACAGTATCCTATTCCTTCCTCGTCAAATTTTTCGGGACTTCCAAAATAGTTTATCACTCCTACCCAATGGTTTGAAAATTTCTGACTCAAGATTTGATTTGCTACTTCTATATCAACCTTTTTCATCTGGAATCCTTCAGGCAACGAATTTAATAATCGCCTAATTCGCTGTAATGATATATTCTTTGCAGAAAGCTCAGTACGAGGAAAATATCCAAAGTAGGTCCATTGAGTTTTAAGACATCTTTCCCATTCTTGAGAAGGCACATAGATAAATGCTTTTTCTGGAATTTTCACTAATAATTCTTTCAAATTCTCAGCTTTCCTATTTCCTGCTAAATAACATGCCCATTGCTGACATAGAAAAAGTACTACATCTGGATTTTCCAAATTATCTACAAAACCTTCCACAGTTGACCACGCAAGATTTTGAGCCAGTGGGTTCCGCATTTTATGTCTTTCAAAATAAGGCCAAAAATCCATTAATTGATTCTGTGGTATTTGTTGAATCATTTCTGACCATTCATTATTATTTTTAGCTACTAGAATTGGTTTAATAGAAGAGGAGTCTCTTTACTAGATTTATGATTCTAACTGCTGTAAATATCTAATGTACCATTCCCCTAATGTTTCCCAGATTTGAGCTACATTCTCTCCTGTGTATTCATCAACAGGAATATACATTATATTTGCTTGATATTTCTGATTCATTTCCTTTGTAAACTTCCATACTTCTTCATCAAAGATGGGTTTCTGAGCATTTGATCTTTTACGAATATTTATCCCTGCAATAACAATTGGAATTGATTTTTCCATTCCATTATAAGACCATATTTCATTTAACCATGAAATGATATTCTGAAAACTCTCGGTTGTAACATCGAAAACTATAATTGCTCCTAACGCTCCATAATGGTATCTTCTTCTCTCCAATTCAAAATCCGGGTCTTCTGATAATTGCCAAACCTGAAAGTTGAATGTATTCCCTCCTATATTCATCACCTTAAAAGCCAGATCTGCTACAGCTATAAACGTGATATTACTTCGATAAATATCTCCATAATATTGTAGTATTTCAGATTTTCGATGATCACCAATGAGAACTATTTTCATTGGGAAGGACATTTTTTTTCCTCAATTCTTCTAATATCTTGGAATGTAAAAATAAAACTATTTATAATTTCCTCTTGCTGTGAAAACAATTTTCCCAAGAATTGAACATTCCAATATTTATAACCAGCTTTGAACTTGAAAAAACTTATGTTTAATTGATAAATTAATCTTAATATCCTCTCATCTGCTGTCAACATAACAGTAACTTAGATTAATCATTTTTTTAGGAGTTGTTTCAATGAATAAGCAAGTTTTGATTACTGGTGCTACATCAGGGATGGGATTATCGCATGCTATCTATTTAACCTCTCGAGGTTACTCTGTAATTGGAACCTCACGTCAAGTTGAAAATATTGATCTAGAACAGCTCAAAGAATCATATATTCAAGACCATACAAAGTATTATTATATTGACAGTGCCAAAACAGAAGTAAGGCCAAGTAAAATCCTTATTTCAACCAAAATTAACCAGAACTTAGATAAGTATTTAGAAGATATTCAATATATTTCTATGAATGTTACTAAGATGAACTCTGTGACCAGTGCTATCCAAGATTTAGACAATATTGATGTTCTTATTAATAATGCGGGGCTTGCTCATTTTGGCCCTATAGAAACATATTCTTTAGAAGCCATTCAAGATCAATTTGAGGTCAATTTCTTTGGTTACATTCGAGTAATTCAAGCAGTATTACCTAATATGCGGGAGCAAATGAACGGACAAATCATCAACACTTCATCACTTGCAGGCCTTTCTGCAATTCCTTTCATGGCTTATTATTCAGCATCCAAAGCAGCAATATTACGGTTAACAGAAAGTTTGAAAATTGAATTAAGACCATTTAACATTCGGGTATCCTCTCTCCTCCCTGGAGATATCAATACTCCTGGTAATGCGGTTACAGCATGTCTCTATAAAAAGGACAAGAAATTCAAATCCACTGATATTAAAGACATGATTGATGCGATTCCATTAGAAAAAAATTCAGTATATTATAACCATGGAAAAATAGCTTGGAAAACAATAATGCGAAATTTAATCGTAAGTCCTCCTCCAATAATAGTGTCGAAAAAAGTTGAAAAGATTATAAGAGCAAAACGTCCAAAAATCCATTATAAGTCTGGATCTAAACTTCAAATATGGGGAGTAAATTTAATGAAACGATTTTTTTCTGAGAATCTAACGACACGAATCATGGCAATGTTCTATGGATTATAGTTAATAAAGGATGAAAAGAATAATGAAGTCAATTTATTCAAGGAATGATAGGATTATTGCTATCTGTGAAATTATTGGAGCTTTATTGCTGATTGGATTTTGGATTGGATGGTTCTTTGATATTTTAAAATCATTTGAACCAGGGGATCAATTATATGATGTTTACATCGCATTTGAGTCTTCTTTTCCTGTTGCTGACTCTTGGATAGTAATTTTGTTACTCATTTCTGCATTTGGAGTTTTGAATGAGAAGTCGTATGGTTCCTTTTTTGCTGCAGCTGCGGGTGGCGCATTTGTATTTTTAGGATTGATAGATATAACGTTCAATCTGCAACAGGGAGTTTATCAATATGATTTACTAGCTATTGTAATCAATTTAGCTGCACTAATTGGAGGGATTTTTTTACTAGCATGGTTTGGACGTTATCAATTTTTCATGAAACAGGATTGAGATCGTGTATTTATTCCTAAAAGCTTATTCATTTTTTGATTTTTCTAAAATTTAGAAAGGTCAAATTTCTTCCAGGGCCGACAAAAAGGTATATCAGGGAGTTGATCTTCATGCATCATTGCTCGTTCAAAAAAATAGTAGAAAGAAGTTTCTCCAACAAGATGCATACCACCAGTTACAGGAATGACTGCTCCGGTTACCCATTCTCCTAGATCTGAAACCAAGAATGTTATTACATTAGCCACATCTTTAGGGTGACCAAAGCGGCCGCGAGGGATTTGTCGGATCAATGCTTGTGCCAGATCTGGTAGTTCCAGCGGTTCTTTCATTAATGGGGTGACAATAGTTCCTGGACGGATAGCATTTACATTTATGCCATAAGGAGCAAGTTCTAAAGCCAGTGCACGTGTCAAACCTGATATCCCAGCTTTACTTGTAGCATAAGCAGCAATCCCGACGACGGGGATTTCATCATTTATACTAGAAATGTTGACGATCCGACCTTTTACACCTTTTTCAACCATAATTTGACCCACAGCAAAACACATAAGGTGCGTTCCCTTTAAATTCGTGTCGAGGATCCAATCCCACTCTTCTTCGATTAAGTCTAAATAGCCAGAGAGTCCACCTACTCCAGCACAATTGACAAGAATATCAATTGTTTGATATCTATTTAGTGTTGTTTTAACTAGAGTAGAAACTTGATCAGATTTTGAAACATCTAGTTGGTGAAAAAAGCATTCTTTTCCTTTATCTACTAATTTCTGTTCTAGTTTTCCCCCTAAATCCTCATCAAGATCCGCAATTACAACTTTCATACCCAGGTCAGTAAATTGAGCCACAACCGCTGCACCAATTCCAGAGGCTCCACCTGTGACTATAGCTACTTTATTTTCTAATTTTAGAATGTCCATAATAAATTCATTCCTCGGTTGTCGATAATGAAGCATAATCTCCATGAAATTCCACTGGAATACTGGCGAGGATTTGAATCCATTTTATTGTACTGTCACTAGTTCGAAGAAGTTTTATGAGACTACCTTTTTTGAGTTTAAGTTTACGCATTGTGAGAGCTTTCGTAGCCCCCAGCTCTTGACGGAGTATTTTGACCCAGTTACCATATTTTCCCGTAATAATAAATTCTGTCTCTTGTTCACCCTCCCAAATTTCCTCAATTACACCATCATTCTCTTTATATCCAATACGAATCGTTTCTGTAACATTTTTTTTGATTTCTGGTTCCAATATAAAGGTAAAGGATTTTTTTCCTTCCCCTTTAGTCATTTGTAAATACTCTTCATTTGCATTAACTCTTTTTTTAATTTCAAGTAAATGTTCTTTACTTCCCAATAACATAATAAAACCTCCTGAGGAGAAAATTCTGAATTGTTTTGCTAGTATTGCAAAGAACTTTTTTCCCTTTTAATGAATTTTGATATTATTAACTTCTTGAAAAAAAGAACTGAGGAAGTTATGTATTCTAGTTTGTAACTGTAAGAATTTTTAAAAAAGATGAAATCTAATTACTAACACAGTAATTCTACTTAAGCTTGTGTATTATTAGTTGAATTTTCATGTTTAGAGAATCTGATCGATCTTTAGGCGTTTCTTTACCTATCAGCGACGTCATGTTGCTTACTCTTTATTTTTTCTTTTACCCACTTTTCGCGGGTTTATCATTCATTTTCTTAGGTGTATTATTAAACAATGAAATTCACTATCTATTATTTCTTGATCTCATTCTCATTTTTCCCTTCCTATTTACTGGCCTTTTATTTTACCAATCTTTCAAGAATTTGCGGGATTATGCTTTAGAAGTTAAATATTTTCATTTTATACCCTCTTGGTACGAAATGGGCTTACATCTTATTAGACAAGTCTATTATGTCATATTTGTAGGTTTTATATTGACGATTATCCTTAGAGTATTCAATATTATCGAAATTTTAGAACCATGGGATTATTTGGGGCTCTCCATAATCATTTCATTGGGAGTACAAAGTTATTTTCTTGTAAAATCTATCATAAATAAACAAGAATTGCTTTCCACGGCTCAAGAGGCAGTGAGTAGTGAAATCATTGACCAAGTTGAGCTTAATCATCCGAAAAGCCAAATGATTTCCGAATATCGCTTTGCAGATGTTCAACTTCCTTCTCTGTTTCTGAGTGCTGGTGTTATGTCTTATGGTTGGAAAAGGAATATTTGTCTTATCTCCAGGTATTTTAATTGGAAACTAACAGATGAAGAGTTAATTGCAGTTATTCTGCATGAAATCGGTCATATAGCTAATAATCACATAAAGAAATCTTATCTAATTGGAGGCACTGAAGCTTTTTTGCGTATAATGAGAATATTTTGTGTTTTTACAGGATTAATTCTATTAATGCAGGAACAGACAATTTTTACTTTAGATCCCATCTTTTCCTTGTTGTTTATTAATCTTATTTTTCTCGTATTTCTTAGTTCGGCCTTTCTATCTATTTTTCACTATTATCGGATCTTCCTCGCTGAAATACGTGCCGATGATTATAGTGCGATGGCAATTGGTAATACAGTTCTGGCTGATACATTAAGAAAATTACCTTCAACAATCCCTTCTCCCGTATCATACAATCAATCGTCTTTTCTTGGGTTTAGGGTTGCTATCTTACGTCAACGAGCAAAAAAAGAAAAATAAATTCCTAATTAAGGATTGATTCCTCTCAAAATTTCAATCACTTCTCTCATGATTGTAATCTAAATGGAATCTCTGACAGAATAAGTAGGATGAGAAGTGAAATACATATTATCAAAAATGCATACAATATGCGCCATAAATCATGGATGTACAACCATTGAATGCGATCAATCGTTTTTATGCCACTCTGGGCTAGATGGCTCATTTTGATAAGGTGAGAATATTGCTCATCCGAAAATTCCTCACATTCCAGTATTCCTTGGGATTTAAGATCATGGTTTACACGAGATAATCGTAATTTTGCCCTATAAATCATAATTTGAAAGAAAAGTGAAATGAATACTATTACAAGAAGAAAAATAATATTCATTCCCGCTAATAATCTTATTATTGATTGAGAACTGTTTAGAAATAGTTGTAAAGATAAAAAAGTAAGAACGGAAGCTGAAGTGGCAATCGAAGCCAAAGGTGTTGCTGCAACCGACAAATATTCAACTTTTAGACTGTAACTATCAAGTAGTTACACCAATTCCTGTCTTAACTGGTTTGGTTCGTGAGAATGATCCAATATGTGAGAATTCATTGAAAAAATTCCTGAATTTCTTGAAAAATTGAGTTTATTATAAGTATTTTTTGCCAAAAGATTTCAACGCTTCATGAAACATCTCTAGGGGTGCAGATGTGAGTCCTGCTCCAATTTGACCAATTCCAGCTTCTTTATGAGCAATTCCTGTATTTATTAATGGCGGTTCATTTAGTTCTACAACTTTCCGAATATCAATTCCTGTTGGAGCTCCACGAAAATTTAAACTTGGGATGGTAAAAGTTTTACTTTTACCAGCTGTAATTTCATACATTCGTTCGGTTCGTGATACTGCTTCAGAAGCAGACCCTCCTACAAACGAAACAATGGCTGGAGACGAGGCCATTGAGAATCCCCCAATTCCTATTACTTCTGATATAGTTGAATCACCTAAGTCAGGACAGGCATCCTCTTCAGAGAAGCCAGGAAAGTATAACCCATCTACCATTGTTGCTGGTGAGGTGAACCATTCCCGACCAAGAGCTGAAACTTGAATTCCTATGTCGGTTCCATTACGAGCCATAGCTACAACAAGTGAACAATAATCAATGTCACGAGCAGCGTCAGCTATTAACTTTGAGTGAGGCATAGAGAGATTTAAGTTAAATATGTCCGCATTTTGTGTCAAGAACAGGAAAACTTCCTTAGCTGTGGAAACATCAACTGTATCCATAAGATGTGGAGTAATCTCTCTCATAAAAAGATATGAACCTGATCTATTTCGATTATGAGCCTCGTCTCCCATGTGTAGGGATTCAGAAATAATAGATTTAATATCAATACCCTTAGCGTGATTTACTGCCTTTTTCAGGGCAGGTGCTAAAATATCCTTCATCCAGTTGAGTCTATCTAATACTTCAAAATCCCACCCACCAAAGCGTAAAACTTTTCCTCTGCCTTCATTTAAGGTACAATAAGATTTTCTTCCATTTTCTCGATCTTCTAGGACAAATACAGGTTGGTGAGGAGAGGTGACTCCTGTCATTGGCCCAACCGTATCATGATCATGGTTGCAATCAAATTTTATCTCCCCCGAAGCTGCTAATTCATATCCTTCTTCAATATTAGCAGCTAATCCTTCATAAACAAGGATTCCTGCTATGGCTCCTTGTGTCGGGCCACACATTCGACCCCAATCAATTGGTGGTCCCGCGTGAAGAATGGTTTTCTTATCCATCGCAGGAATTACATTCATTGCTTCTAGCTCTATATCCACTAGAATTGGTTGAACATTCGACATTCGCTCTAATGCCACTTCATTTGCTTGTTCTATCTTCTTTTTAATGTTCATTAGAATCCATTCCTCAATCTTTGGGTATGGCTATTAAAGCAATTTATCTAATAAGGATAGAAGCTCAGGGTTACCTTGGGCAGGAGGTTCCCAACGGATATGAACAGTAGGTATTCCCTGTGTTTCACATGATTCATAGAACGATTGTAATCCAATATTTAGAACTTTTGGTCCAGTTGATAACAGCTTATTTAACTTCTCCAACTTTATCCACCTATTTCATTAATTGATTCAGGTCTCCACGTGTTGCGATTAAGGCAGCTAACCTTGCTGCTTGAGCATTTGTGGGCATAACATAAATTCCTAAGTCCTCTAATGTCGGAATTGATTTGTTTAAATCCTGAGGATCGAGCTCAGTTCCACAGAGATGTGTTACTATAGGAATATTTCGATCGAGCAATTCCCATTGAGTGAAGGCATCTTGCATATCTGTTAATGGATCGATATGGGATCCCCAGCCGAAGACGAAGTCTATTAAAATAACCGCAGTCTGAGGGTCTTTAATTTCCTTCAAAAATCTCCGAGTACGTTCTGTTTGATCGATCATCGGATGAGGTTTTCCAACAGTGAATTCATCTGCCCCCATATCAATCAAAGTATGCTCCCTACTCATATTTGGATTTTCAATCTGTTTTGTTCCCCCTAAGTTAACATTTGTCCATAATGATTCAGTTGGACGTAAAATGTCAGAGATAATCATTGCTGCTTCGTAAGTAAACGTACCTCCAGCAAATAATCCTCTAATATACTTCTGTTCGGGCATTAAGATAGATTTAGTTTTGGATAGAATGCGTTTAATTTCCTCATAATCATCAAAGATAACAGAAATCCGTTTAAGTTCTTTAGATTGTATGAAATGTGAAGCAGAATAAGCAACCTCTTCTAAAGTATTGACAGTAAGAGTTTTTCCAGGATGATCGCAGTATCCAGCCTTTTTTCCAAGAAAATTAATTATAACAGGTTTTGAACATATTTGTACTTCTTCTAAGACTTTTTGGAGAGTTTTATTATCTGGGGGTTTTGAGACTATAACTATTGATTGGACTGTAGGATCATGATCAAGGCCATGCAGACCGTCAATCATTGTTACACCACCAACAGAATCTTTTATATCTCGTGATCCAGTTCCAATTGCATGAGTAACACCAATTCCCCTCTGATGACATAATACCATAACCTCTTGGGTTCCAGTGCCAGAAGCTGCTACAATCCCAATTGGTCCTGGCATTACTACATTTGCAAAACCCAACCCAACGTTTTTAATCATGGCAGTACCACAATCAGGTCCCATCACTATCAATCCCTCCTCATGAGCTTTGTTTTTCAGGGCAATTTCATCCTCAATCGGTACATTGTCAGAGAACAACATTACATTTAGATTCTGTTCTAATGCCAAGCGAGTTTCTCGTGCAGCAAATTCTCCTGGGATAGAAATCACAGCCAAATTAGCATCAGTTAATCCTGTTAAAGCACCCCGTATTGATCGATATATAGCCACTTCCTTTAGGGTAGTGACTTCTTGAGAAATCAAATCGATTATATATTGAATAGCTTTAGAAGCATTGGATTTCGTGTCTGCATGAACTGATATAATAATATCATTTGATTTTGCATTTTGGGCTTCAGGAGTCAGAAGACCTACTTCTTCTAATAAAGATTTATTTTTTGGAGTACCCATGAAAACCGAAGCGATTTTGATTCCCTCTAATTTGTTTGCTGCAGATGCGGCTCGCATTAGTTGGACTGAATCACGGTATAGCTGTCGAATTATATGTGTTTTAACACTAAACATGAAAATTACTCTCTGATACTCTCCTTGTTATCTAAATCCTTAGATTCTTTTCAAATTTAGTTAAACAAGATTTTCACTAGGATCTTCATTCAAAGATCTTTTCTTCTTCGAATTCTGCTCCAACTGCATCCTGTTCGATGTTACGAGGTATCAATTCTTGAGGTCGTTTGAGAAATTCACGATAGTACTCATGTTGAATGAGTAGATTCATAATTTCATTAGTTCCAGTCCAAATCGTCATTAATCTAATGTCTCTTAATAGTCGTTCAACAGGGTATACATTAGTATATCCAATTCCCCCCATAATCTGCATTGCATGGTTAATAACTGCCCAAGCTGAATCAGTGGCAAATTTTTTGGTTTCAGAAACCTTTCGACGGATTTCTCCACTAGTAAAGCCCTTATTGGATTCTATAGTCTTTGCGGTTGTAAAAACTAATGATCTAGCGGCATCAAGTAACGTTATGCTATCCGCTAGTTTAAAACTCACTCCTTGAAATCTTCTGATAAGTTGGCCAAAAGCTTTTCTACGATTGCTATATCTAGCTGCAACTTCAAAACCAGCTCTTGCTGCACCAATAGCTCCCGCAGCACTAGTCATTCGCTCTGGAATCATCATCTGATTGAATATTTCACCACCCTGGTTGAGCTCCCCTATTAAATTCTTCATTGGAACCTCAACATTATTGAAATTTAATCTTCCAGTACCTCCTCCACGAGTACCCATTAATCCATAAACATGTTTCACCTCTACTCCTACATCTCGCCTGACAATAAAAGTGCTAATAGATTTTCTGGGATCTTTAGCTTTCAAATCAGTTTTCGCATAGACAAGAAACACGTCTGCTCCTTCAGATCCCACGACAAATCTTTTT
>Ga0209636_10008048_pt1 | contig 10735 bp, 8 predicted proteins | sample DeeMarSWOR152_54_FD_187464 | JGI IMG/M metagenome (GOLD analysis project Ga0209636, IMG submission 187464) | Marine sediment microbial communities from White Oak River estuary, North Carolina - WOR-1-52-54 (SPAdes) (version 2) | ecosystem: Environmental > Aquatic > Marine > Intertidal zone >... | reverse complement strand
GGAAGAAGATGTTGGCTACGTTGTGTTAATTGGGGACGATTTACCAGTTGCCGATGTAAGCGAAGACGACCTCTCTAATTTAGCTGCGATTTACGAGAAATTGGAGTGTGTAAATAGAGAGCGGTGTTTTAACGCATGTAATGACTTGGCTGTCTCTTACATATTGCCGCCAGTCCTTTATCCGAATAATGAAAAGGTCAATTTTGTTCTGGCAGTACTGGAAACTTATACCGGCTATCATGATGATTTTGCTACCATAAGCAGCGATTACCAGGAATCGGCGCTTTTTATAGCAAATAAGGAACTGGTAGAAATAGAAGCGCCTTCTGAAAGAATTTTTTATGACTTGCCGGCAACAACTGTTTACAATACGGACCAGGATAAAGTAAGAAGTGAACTAAAGAAAAAGCACATTCTTCTGAAATACGGGTGTGTACACGGTAGCCCAACCTCAGTCGGATTGGGTATCAGCCAGTACGGGGTACAGACAACTTTAGAAGAGTACACGAGCTTTGCAATAGAATGGGGCACGCCAGCCCTTTTTGTTCATTCCTGTTCATGCGGAGGAATTATATTTAAAATGGAGGATTCAAGATATTGCTGTTGGCCGCAAATATTCATGGAATCCGGGGTTTGGGCATATTACAGTTTGAGCGGTGGGGGAGACCAGACGGCAAGGATGGAGAAGGCTTTTTCAAACGAAGAGACCATTGGTCTGGCAATTAGAAAGAATATAGTAGCCCAGAATTTAATTTTCGGAGATATATTAGCCCATATAAAGTAATTACCCTGCAGGGGCAGGGGTCGCTTTCATAGGGGGGAATGCAATGAACTTCAAAGGTAAAGTAGCTATAGTCGGAATAGGAGAAGTCCCTACCGGAAAGTTTCCTGAAAGGCCTTGCCTGCAAAACGCTCTTGAGGCTTGTAAGCAAGCCATAGAAGATGCCGGTATAAATAAGGACGAAATTGATGTGGTGATGCCAACGGGAACCTTTTTTGACCGACGCTATAATACTAATATGGTTTTTTCACAGTTGGTAGAAGAGCTAGGTCTTCTTGGCAAGGCCAGAGATAATTTTCAAGTATTCTCAGGAGGTTCAAGCAGTTCAACAATGCTAAAGAGTGCTTGTGGACTGATAACCACTGGTTTGGCCAATACCATACTCTGTGTGCAGTCGGACAAAGTTGGGTCGGCGCCAGTCCAGGAAATGATTGACCTCTTTGCTACATTCGGGATTTCTGAGGAATGGGAAACGCCCCACGGGTTTTTTATGGCAGCTACGGGCAGCCTGGTAGCTACCAGATACATGTATGAGACAAGCACCACGCCAGAACAAATCGCCTCAGTAGTAGTATCGATGCGTAAGTGGGCGGCGTTAAACCCTAATGCTATGCTTCGGAGAGAAATCACCATTGACGAGATTTTAGCTTCGAAAATGGTAGCCACGCCATTCCACACCAAGGAGGGAAATGTACTCGCTGACGGAGGGGCTGCTTTTATTGTTACGTCTACCGAAAAAGCCAGGGAGTTACCGGGAATTCCCGTTTATCCTTTAGGATTTGGCTCTCGCGTATTTCATTACAGTATGTCTCAGGATTCTGATATAACCAGGCTGGGCTTTCCTGAGGCGGCTAAAGAGGCGTATGAAATGGCGGGGGTTGGGCCAAGTGATATAGACTTTGTGGAACTTTATGATGGCTATCCTGTCTATCCATTAATTTCATTGGAAGGACTTGGTTTTTGCAAGCAGGGAGAAGCCGGAGCCTTTGTTAATGCCGGGAATACCTGGCCGGGGGGCAGGTTACCAATGACGACTAACGGGGGCATGCTGGGGCAGGGTCATACCGCGGCTGGAGGGGGCGTTGCTTTGCTGGTTGAAGCAGTCCGGCAGCTAACGGGAAAGGCTGAAGCGCGGCAGGTTCCTAACGCAAAAATTGCAGTAGAGAGCTCTCACGGGGGTACCTTTATGGACACCCACATCTGCATCTTGGGGAGGGAAGTGCCATGACTGAGGACAGGAAGTCTTTACCTATACCTACACCCTGGAGCAGACCCTTCTGGGAGGCGTGCAAGAGGCATGAATTATTGATACAGCAATGCGGAGATTGCGGGGCTAAAATTTTCTACCCCAAACTATTTTGCCCCGAATGTTTGTCCTCAAACCTGGGGTGGATACAGGCGAGTGGCAAGGGCAAAGTGTACACATTTACTACTGTTTACGGGTATCAACCTGGGGAATTCACCCAGGATGTTCCTTATGTCGTAGCGGTAATCAGGCTTGAGGAAGGGGTACAAATGATGGCTAATATTGTGGGATGCCGTCCTGAAGAGCTAAAGTGTGACATGGATGTACAAGTCATTTTTGAAGATGTAACCGAGGATATAAGCCTACCAAGGTTTAAGCCCGTAGTTAAAAAACCTAAAACCTGAAAGAATAGCACCAGCTATGTGATTAAATATCCTTCTTTGTGCCTTCTAATATTATTTTCTCTCTGCTGACCATCTTGACTTGAAGCTAGTATTATCATATAGTCTACTCTGGACACTGTTCACAAGGCTTTTAATAAAGCCCAATAACATAGCCCCAAGAAAATAAATAGCCACAAAAGTTATAAGGAGGTGATTTATGAAAGTAAAAGTAGCCGTGGTTCAAGCCGAGTCAGAATGGGGGGAAGAGGAATATAAGAATGCTTTTCAATGTATGGAATACTTAGAAGAAGCCGCAGCCACTGGAGCCAAGATAATTGCTCTCCCCGAAGGCTACCCCGGACCCAGTCACGGTCCTATGGATAGTGCCGGTAAGCTACCTAAACCGCCGATACAAATGGTGTGTGACAAAGCGAAGGAGTTGAAGGTGTATGTTGCGGCTAGCAACGTGGAAGAGAACACTAAAATTCCAGGGACCTATTTTCTGTCCCAGAAGCTGATTTCTCCCAAGGGAGAGATAATAGCCAACCATCGAAGGGTTCAACCTGATGAGCCGGACCTTAACGAATACCTGTTCAACGGGAAACGAGACATGGTTCCAGGAGACGACGTGACGGTAGTAGACACGGATTATGGCAAGGTAGGGCTGCTCATCTGTTCGGAATTGTGGGTGCCGGAGCTGGTGCGGATGGAGATGCTCATGGGCGCCGAAATCATCATCTGTCCCCGGAATGGGTTCCATCATGTCCGGCCTAACGACTGCATGGAAACCTGGTATGCCATGTGCCATGCCAGGGCAGCCGAGAATATGATGTATGTCATGTTGACTCAGAATATTTTTGTCAAAGGGTACAGGACTTATGGGTATGCCAATATTGCCGGGCCAGAGCACATAATAGCCAAGAGGACTGAGCCTGGGGTACTGGCTGCTGAACTGGATATGGACCGGCTGCGGAGCCTGCGGAAACATTACTATACCTGGGACTTCTTGGGGACAGGCATGCCACCGGACCTGGAGCCGCCTTTAGGGTGCCGGCCAGGGCAACATGTGCTGCGACGGCCTGAAGTCTACGGCAGGCTTTTGCAGCCACTGCCAACCGATTATGACTACTGGTACTTCTTAAAGAAAGGGAAGCAGCCCCGATAGCCCTGAGTCCCAGAGGGATGGTTAGCGGAGGAAGGCAGTTTCCTGTTTAAGTGACTTATAAATAATAAGGTTTGTCTCTTATTGTTTAGGCCTGGCATATTATTAATACTAAATGCCTGGGGAGAGTCTTATTTGGCTTTCTTCTCGGCGTCTATCCTTTGCAGCTCTTTTCTCATTATCTTACCCGTAGCTGTCTTGGGAAGTTCCTTAACAAACTCTACCTCTCTGGGATAAGCGTGGGCTTCCAGCTTAAGTTTCACATGCTGCCTGATGCTATCTTCCAGGGCCTGGTCAATATTTACGCCTTCTTTAGGCACAATAAAAGCTTTTACGATCTGTCCCCTTACTTTATCAGGTACGCCAATAACGGCGGCTAGGGACACAGCTTCGTGCTTCATTAAGCAGTCTTCAACTTCTCCCGGTCCTATTCTGTAGCCAGCACTCTCAATCACATCGTCCTTTCTACCAGTGAACCAGAAATATCCGCTCTCATCCTTCGTTCCATAGTCCCCAGTGCGTAGCCAGTCAACTATGTATTTCTCCTTTGTAGCTTCAGGGTTTCCCCAATATTCCAGAAACATGACAGGGTCGGGACGCTTGACTGCAATTTCACCAAATTCGCCTGGTTTTACTATCCTGCCATTATCGTCGATTATCTCAACAATATGTCCAGGAACAGTCCTGCCCATGGAGCCGGGAATAACCTTCATAATTTCTGAGCAGTTGCCCACTACCCAATTGCACTCTGTCTGTCCGTAAACTTCATTGATTCCAACCCCCAGGATATCCTTGCCCCAATGGTAAAGCTCCTCTCCCATTGTCTCCCCTCCAAGTGCGATTGACCTCAGCTTAAAATCATAGCGTTTCTGCGGGTTTTCTACCTGGCGCATCATTTTAAGTGTAGTGGGCACTGTAACAAGATTTCTAACTCCATATTTGGCGATAATGTAGAAGGCTTCCTCCGGGTCAAATCTCTTGACTCTATGTGCTAAAACAGGAATGCCATATTGCAAACTGGGAAACAACAGGTCAAACAAGCCGCCAATATAGGCCCAATCCAGATTAGTCCAGCATAGGTCTCCTTCCTTGGGAAACAGGTTAAGACAGAGGGTGAAACAGGGGAGATGTCCCAGTAGGACTCTTTGGGGAAGAAGCGCTCCCTTGGATGGGCCTGTAGTCCCTGAGGTGTAGATGATAACCGCCGGGTCGTCCGGCTTTGTCATAGCCGGAGCAAAATAGCGGCTTCCCTTTTCTATGCTCTCCCAGAAATCCAGGATTCCCTCACCGTCCTCAGGGTCAATGACCATAATGACTTTCAGATCTGGGAGGCGCTCCTTGATTTCTAGGATTTTCGCGAAATTTTCCCGGTTAGTGATGACCCCTTTAGTCTGGCTATTCCCGAGGCGCTGTTCCAGAGCCATGGTGCCAAAAAGGACAAGCAGCGGCACGGCGATACATCCCATCTTGTAAGTAGCTACGTAGGAAACAAGAGCTTCAAGACATTGTGGCAGCAATATCCCCACCCTGTCCCCCCTCTCTATGCCAGCCGCTCTCAGGGTATTGGCTAGCTGGTTAGAGAGATTTTTCAGTTCCCAGAAGGTGCACTTTCTCTCTTTTCCCTCGTGCCCCAGGTCTATAATGGCCAAGCGATATTTCTCGTTGGCCCATTTATCACATGCATCCACACCAATATTGTAGTATTCTGGGAGCTTCCATTTGAAGTTGTTATAGATTTCCTCGTAGGTCTTACCAATCAACATAGGTATCATAGCCCGGTAACGCCAATAAAATTTTTCAATGTGAACCTCAATCTGCCAACACCGGATAGGGAAGAACCCTTAGTCTCCCAACATCAGGGTGGGAAGGATAGTACTCAACCAGGGAAAGGCAATCATGATAGCAAGAGCGGCCAACATCATGAAAAAGAAGGGGAGACAACCAATAAAAATGTCTTCCAAAGTAACATCGGGTTCGGCAACCCCGAAGGCAGCATAGGCGTTAAGCCCTACCGGTGGAGTGATTAGCCCACACTCTATAGCCAGGACAGACACCATAGCAAAATAAATAGGGTCAATACCCATCTCACGTACTACGGGGATAATTATGGGAAGGGTGATGCTAATCATGGAAATGGAATCCAGGAAACACCCCATTATAAGATAAATAAAAGCCATTATTATGATAAAAGTTAGGTTAGAAAAACCGGCGTCGACGACAGCTCCTAGTAGCATAGGGGTGATACCTGAAAACATGAGAAAGCGGGCAAATATACCGGCGCCGACAAGTATAAAGAAGACCATGGCGTTAATCTTGATTGCTTCAAGCGAGCCTTCCTTTAGTATTTTCCAGCGTTCACTGCCGGTAGTGAGAATAATTAAAATGGTTATTACTGCAGCGCCGAAGGCGCCAGCTTCGGTAGGACTAAAAAGCCCGCCAAAGATGCCACCAATAATGACGCCACCAAGAAGTAAAACTGGCCATACCCGCCCCAGGCTGACAATTCGCTGACGCCATGTCACTTTTTCCACGGGTGCACTGCCAAACTCAGCAGGTCTGAACAAACTCATGAGCCAGAGTCCTACGCTAAAAGACACTGCCAGAACCAGACCCGGCGCTGTTCCGGCGATAAGGAGTTTACCTACAGACAGCTCGGAAATTATGCCGTAGACAACGAGCAGAATGCTTGGTGGAATAAGCATTCCAATGGAGCCAGCGGAAGTACACACCCCGTAAGCCGTTCTTTTACCATACCCCTGCCGCCTCATTTCAGGGGCACTTATTCGGGTAAACACTGCCGCCGCCACCAGAGATGAACCGGTACAGACTCCAAAAGCAGTACAACTACCTACCGTGGCGATACCTAACCCTGCCCTGAGTCGCCCTACCCATATCTTTAAAGCTTCATAAATATTGTGACTTATGCCTCCGCTGCCTGCCATCAACCCCATATAGATGAACAAGGGGAGTACAATAAATGCTGATTTAGAAAAATAACTAAAACTGAATGCAGTCGCCAGCCAGATTGATGGCTCGAAGCCTATGATAGCCATACTGCCAAACATGCCAACTGCCGCCAGTGCCAGGGCTATATGCACGCCAAGGGCGAGTAAAACTATCAGAACCCCTATGCCTATGATACCGACTAAAATCGGGTCCAATGCTCCGTAACCTCTACTTCCTTTTTGGGGCGAGTGAGATATAGCAACATAGAGAAAAACGTGATGAAGAACATGAAGAAGCCTAGAGGCATAGCCATCTTGCCCACCCAGTAAGGGAGTTTAACCTGCGCCATCATAAACTCCCTGATGATAAAGGAGTCCCAGAAAAACAGCCAGCTGACATAAGTCATCACGCCACAAAAGGCCAGACCGATAACACGGTCAAGAATCTCAACTCCTAAGCGAACCCGAGAGCTTAACCGGTGAAGAATTAGGGTGACGCGGACATGGCCTCCTACCGCTAATGTATAGCCTAGAGCTAGAAGAACAATCCAGTCCAACAAAAGTTCAGTGCTCTCCGTCCCGCCAGGGATGGGGTTAGAAAAGACGTATCGTAATGTCACATCCACCACTACCAGAAAAGTCAGAGCCAGCATAACGCCAGCAGCGATAGTAGCGGAGATGAAACCACTCCTCCGGGTGACAGTATTACCTTTGTAGATAATATTAGCTAGGCCACGCATTATCTGTGCTCCTGCTCAGTCTAAGGCTAACCAACCTACCAAAATACAGGACACCACAAGAGGAGGGTTCACCCCTCCTCCCGTGATGTCTAGTTAATCATCGGGGCTAGGACTACTATTTTACCGCCCACTGACGAGGCCATTTATACCCCATTTCAGTGGTAATCTCTTGCCAGCGCTTGGCAATCTCCCAGCCCGGTGCTCCGGCTGCTTCTGCTTCCGCAGCCCACTCTGCCGGAATATCCTCCATCAAGTCGGACCATCTGGCTCTGTCTGCGTCGGACATCCTAATAATTTCGAGCCCTTCATCCTCCAAGATGTCAACTAGCTTGTCTAGATTCGTCTTGAGGTATTCTGCCTGATACCTTTCGGACTCCAGACCAACCTCTCTCAGGACATTCTGAACCTCGGGGCTGAGTTTGTTGAACGAATCCAGGTTCATCATAACATCCTCGGCTACAAAAGACCCAAAGCCAGCAAAAATTAGATACTCAGCCTGCTCATGATGCGACATTGAGTACGACAGGTCAAGCCACAGGAGTGAGCCGTCAATGACGCCAGTCTGTAGCATGGTATAACGCTCCGCAGCCGGGGCAACAACTGGGACTACATCTGCTGCCTCCAGCCACCTCCCGAAGTACCGACCAATAACCGCTATCTTCTTTCCTTTCCAATCCTCAAGGGTTCTTAGCGGTTTTTTACCGAAGACGTCATAGTAGGCACAAATATGATTAGCCAGCATGGTGGTATTATACCTATTGTATTCTGCTTCCTTCTCAGGGAATTCTTCGTATATCTGCCTCTTGGCGTCGCTTACCAGCACGGCGTCAGTGGGAGGGAAGGGGAAGGAATACTCAAAGTGACCAATGGGGAACTTGCCCGGGAAGTACAGGGTGCAGGTTTTCTCTATGTCAACAGCGCCTTTTTCTATCAGGTCGAGCTGCCCTGAAGGTTCAGCCAATGCGCTCGACCAGAAAGTCTCCCAGGTTATTGCCCCGTCGGTACGCTTAGTTACTTCGTCCATGAACCACTGACAGCTCATGCCCCCTATTCCTGTAGGTGGAGTATAGGAGTGGAACTTTAGTACAGTTGGTTTAGCAGCTGGTGCCGGTGCCGGTGTCGGTGCCTCTTTAGGGGCACAGGCACTCGTGAGGGGCATAACTGCGATTACCAAAGCCAAGCATAGAATACCAATCAATATTGGAACCTTTTGCGTTTTCAATTAACACCTCCTGCTGATATTTCGGCTTGCGGAATCTTTAATGTCACCTCATCTATCACCCCCTTTGGGAATGTTATTGTAAACCACGCCCACTCGTTTTAATAGTCCACCGCTGTAATCTCTTCAATGGGAAATTTGGTTAGAATCTCAACCCCATTATGAGTAACATGAACCATCTCTTCCATCCTTACTCCGCCGCTACCGAGGGTACCGTGCTGCGTTTCAATGGCAAAAGTCATACCCTCCTCAAGAACAAACGGGTGCTTAAGTGATACTTCGCGCCATATAATAGGGTATTCGTAAAGGCTGAGCCCTATGCCATGCCCCCAGTTACTTCCGGCTGCCTGGTCCTCAAACTTCACTAAGATATCACCCCATACACTCTCCGCCGGGGGCCATTTTTCACATATGTCCTTAGTGGTAACACCTGGTTTAATTATGCTGATGGCGTCATAAAGCCACTCCAAGGCTTGCTGATAGTCGTCTCTCAGGCGCTGACTTGCCTTGCCGCAGCAGAAGGTTCGGTAGACGCATGTCTTGTAGCCCATGTAGGAGGTATTGTAGGCATCGGCATAAATGACGTCACCGGGGCGAATCATCCGATTAGCGGTGGTTTCACGGGGGTTGGGCCAGCTAAACTCTCCGGAAGTGCACCACTCTCCAAGATAAACCTCGCCACCCAAGTCGTAGGCGACTTTGTGCATGATGCCTATGATTTCATTCTCACGTATGCCGGGCTTTATCGCTGTCTTAAGCGCGTAAAGTTGTGCCTCGGCAATTGCAGCCGCTATACGCAGGCATTCCACTTCATCTCTGTTTTTAATCTTGCGCGCGTTCAACATAAGCTGAACACCGACAGGGCTTACCTTTATTCCGGCATTTTGTAGTCCTTCCACCAGACCAATGTCCCAAAAATCCAGTGCTAGAGCTTCCTTATCCACGCCGCACGTCTTCAGGTCATCCACTATTTGCTTGACCAGCTTATCTCGCTGTGCCTTCTGGGCCTCGGGACCGAGAACTATGCTGTTCCAACCAGCACCGGTTATGGCTACCTTAACCTTGTCGAGCCAGGGACACATTTGCCGGGTGTGATAGCCGATTTCCCCCTGCTCATACAATATGGGACCTTTGGCATTTGCCGCAAATAAGCAATAACGTAACCCAGATGCCGGAACCGTCCAGTGTGATGTCCAGGTTCCGGTAATATAGCGCATATTCCATGCGTCTATCGATAGGATAGCACCCAAATTAAACGCTTTTAGCTGCTCCCGGGTACGCTCAAGGCGGTAATTTCTCATCCGCTCATAATTTATATTCTCATCCCAATCAACCGCCTGAGTCATGCATCCCTTGTGATGCGGATATTCCCTGTAATCAAGAACAGGCCACTCAAAAGCCATTGACGTCTCAGCCAATGGTCCTTTATAAAGTGGCCTACCTTTTTGTGGAATATGTGCCTGAATAAATCTCTGATATGCAGTATTTGCCATTGCACCTCCACATCTATTCTAACTCATGGAATGTTTTAGGGATTTTTGAAAAAGTGCTAAAGTGATTCTATTCCCGCTTGGCGCTTTTGTCAAGAGGTTTGGATAGAATATCGCAGTGGCTGTGGCTAACCTTCCAGCTTGAGCAATTGAACGCCGGTGTGTTCCAAAATCATTTCCTTGCTTGCCGCTGATATCCCTGGAGTATTACGGATGGTGGTTATGGGAGACAGGTCCCCCATGGCGAATGGGTAATCGCTGCCCGGTACCACCTTGTCAGGACCTACCGTATTGACTAGATATGCCAAGGCTGGGCTGAAGTGGATTACGGTATCAAAATAAATGAGCTTAAAATACTCGCTAGGTGGCTTAGGAATGGAACGACATTCCGGGACGTATTGATAGCCGTGTTCCCATCGACCTCTCATGAAGGGAGAAAAACCGCCGGCATGTGAGAAGAGAAACCTCAGTCTGGGGAATCTTTCCAGAACCCCGCCAAAGATTATACTGGCTATAGCTATTGAGGTGTCCAGGGCATTTCCTATCAGATTTGCCAACCAGTATCTCTGCATACGGTCTGCCCCGGCAACATTGAGAGGATGGACATAAATGGGGATATCAAGTTCTTGAGCTTTCTCATAAAAGGGCCAAAACTCCGGTTCATCCAGGTTCTTTCCGTTGATGTTGGAGCCTATCTCCACAGCCTTGAGTCTAAGCTCATGGATTGCCCTTTCCAGCTCGACCACAGCCTTGTCCACATCCTGCATGG
>Ga0209636_10008047_pt1 | contig 10736 bp, 10 predicted proteins | sample DeeMarSWOR152_54_FD_187464 | JGI IMG/M metagenome (GOLD analysis project Ga0209636, IMG submission 187464) | Marine sediment microbial communities from White Oak River estuary, North Carolina - WOR-1-52-54 (SPAdes) (version 2) | ecosystem: Environmental > Aquatic > Marine > Intertidal zone >... | reverse complement strand
AAAAGCCGGGATTCCCATCCTCGGGGATGACATAAAATCGCAAGTGGGGGCCACCATCATTCACAGGGTATTGACAAAGCTTTTCGAGGACAGGGGGCAACCCATAAAGCGGTCATATCAACTCAACGTCGGAGGGAATACCGATTTCCTCAATATGCTGGACCGTTCGCGCTTGGAAAGTAAAAAGATAAGCAAGACTCAGTCGGTGCTCAGCCAGATGAATGGAGAGGAATTCGATCCGCAAAACATCCATATTGGCCCAAGCGATTACGTACCTTGGTTGAATGACAATAAACTCTGCTTTTTGAGGATCGAGGCAGAACAATTCGGTGGCGTGCCGATGAACATAGAGATCCGTCTCTCCGTGGAAGATTCGCCCAACTCGGCTGGGGTAATCACGGATGCTGTGCGGGCGGCCAAGGTGGCTTTAGACCGAGGACTTTCCGGTCCCATTGTCGAAGCCAGCGCCTATCTCTTCAAGTCCCCACCCCAGCAATTCGAAGATATGGAAGCTCGGGAGATGCTGAAGCGCTTCGCCGAACCCCCAGTAGATATCGCTGAAGCCGTTGCCGAACTCCGTGTAACCTCAGGGAAATCCACCTCTATTTGAGGCTACTCTTTCGGATTAAAAGATTCCATCTCATGCCTGGGGTATTCAAGAAAAAAGTGACCTCAATTCTCTATGGTTTCGAAGAGTCCTTTCCTAAAGAATCGGAAATTCATAGGGGGGCGCAGAACGATCATCAGTTACCCGTCTGCTTAAGGATATCCACTTACAAATGAACAGGAAATTGCCGCTGTTACTTGGCGGCGGGCCCCGGTAACCAGCTTCAAAGGTTACGTGCAAATGTGCCCAAACCCCTCACACCATTACCGGGCCTGAAACTTTTGAACAGGGATACCCGATCTTGCAGGGAGACGAGGATAGGGAATTCCATGCTGGAAGTAAGCTACTGAAAGGGAAAAATTACTGCAATTGAGTGGATTCTATCCATTGAGTGGATTCTATCCATAACGAGCCGAGGTGAAAAAGGGGGTTAACAAGGAGGAAAAAAAGGGGACAAAAATGAAGTTCATTCAGGATTATGTTGGCAAAGAGGGTAGGGGAACAATGAATAGAACCGTTGAGGTCCTTTATGGATAAAAGGGGTAAAATAGACCATAATCGCAAAGAAAATCTTGAAAAAATGCTCATGGGAAAACAGCGGGAGTTCGAAAAGAGAATCTCCCAGGAGATTGGGGAAAAAGTTGCTGAAGATATCAAGACCAAACTGGGACCGACACTGGACGAAGGGGATCTCTCCTCAGTGGAGGAGCTTCGCGATGTAGATTTCGGGATTCTGACTATGTATTCTGAAACCTTGAAGGATATCCGGGAAGCCTTGGATAAGCTGGAAAGAGGTATCTATGGATACTGCGAGGAGTGTGGACAGGAAATCGACCGAAGACGTCTTGAGGTCATGCCGTTTACCCGATACTGCATCGAGTGCAAAAGGGAGCATGAAAAGCTCAGAGCCTCAGATCAAAGTCGGAATTGGCTGGAGCACAGGGCTCGAATAGAACAAGCTCGGGAAGGTGAGGAGGAAGATTCCCCTTAAACAAATCAGTAATTCACCCTGACTAAAAATAGTCCTTGGGCTGGTGCGGCTATTCCGGCCATCCGTCTGTCCCGTGCCTCCAGAATGCCTTCAAACTGGGAAGGGGTCATCCTTCCCCTTCCTACCTCAACAAGGGTCCCCACGATATTCCGCACCATCTGCCTCAAAAAGGCGTTAGCCTCGATCCGTATGACGACGAGTCCTCCCCTCCTCCCTATAGTGACCTCATAGATATCCCGTATGGGAGTGGTGTGCATCGAACCAGCTGAGCAGAATGAGGAGTAATCGTGGCGACCTACTAATTTCATGGCGGCTTTCCTCATCCTTACTACATCCAATCTTCCCGGAACGAACCATGAGAAATGGCGGTGAAAGGGGGACGGAACCCCCCCATTTAAAATCCTATATTCGTAGATCTTTCCCTTCGCGCTAAATCGGGCGTGGAAGGCTTCGTTAACCTCCTCAACGTCTTTTATGTGGATATCCTCGGGAAGGAGGCTGTTGAGGGCTTTGAGAAATGACTGAGCGTCCAGGAGGCTATAGGTTTTAAAATTGGCCACCTGTCCCAAGGCATGGACCCCGGTATCGGTTCTGCTCGAGGCAATCAATCTGATCTGCTCTCCCGTAATTTGCAAGAGCTTCCCCTCTATGATTCCCTGAATAGTCCTCACATCGGCCTGAACCTGCCAACCGTGATAGCCCGTCCCATCGTATTCGATAGTCAATTTAATATTTCTCATGCCCTTTGGTGCCCTCAAAATAGCCTCAAAAGCAATCCCTGCTTAATGTCTATGGCTCTCTCCGGACAGAACTCGGAACAGCAGAAGCATCGGATGCATTTGGAATAATCGATATTGATCTTCCCCCTCTCCATGGTCATCGCTTGCGCTGGACATCCCTCAACGCAGATTTTGCAGAGTGTACATACATTCTCTCTGATTTTTGGCCGTGCCGTCATAGCATTCCTTAATAAGCCTCTCAGAGGCTGCGGAAGTCCCCATTGGGGCTCCATGCTCCTGGGAAAACGAAACCCCCTTACCCTCACATCTTCAATTCCCTCGCCTAAAATCTCGATATCCTTCAACCGGTTCACTCCTAACCCTAAATCGGCCCCAATTCTGTTGGTTAATAGATCTCGGGGTTGGAGGCCAACTACATCACAGATGGTCGAATCGACGGCGATTCCATTAGCTCCTGCGAAAATGAGACCGATCTCCCGAGGATTTCCTCCACTTGGACCATCGCCCTCCATGCCCGTCACGGCGTCGACCAGATTCAGCCTTGGCCTGATAATGCCATAAAGGTCCACGAGCATTTGGGCGAAAAAGTGCCGGTTAACCCCTGCCCTCAGATGACACTGGATTTTCTTCTTACCTGGAACACAACCGAAGAGGTTTTTCACGGATAAGGTCATGGTGGTCATATCATGGGTTTTTAACTTGGGGAGGTTGATCAGAAGATCACAATCCATAACGGCACGAGCAACCTCTAATGTTCTATATACCCCTTGATGGAATCCTTTTCCCTCCATAACATCATCAAAGTCCACGAGCCTGCAATTCATCTCCCGAACGACATCATAAATCCCCGCCTTGGATGCTACCTTAAAGAGTCCTCCTATCGAAGGACTATCTCCTACCATGGGAATGCCACCGGCATCCCGAACCAATTGGATGACGGCTTTCACCACGGAGGGGTGGGTGGTCACGGCCTCTTCCGGCTCCTTTGCCGAGAGGAGATTGGGCTTGAGTAAAACTCGATCCCCTGGCTTAATGAAAACATCCATCCCACCCAACAGATCAATGGCTCCCTTCACCGCCGTCAGCACGGATTTATCGGAATAATCCGAACATCGTACGATGGAAACCTTGGCCTTGGGCATCCTGTTCCCTCTGTTTTCATGGAAATACGGCCTGTACGAATACAAGCCATTATCGAAACGACACGAAACCCCTTCAATCCAATGTGATGGAACCCTTTCTAAAAACGGGAACCGATGAGGAGACGTTGGTTTGTAAGCAGAAATCCAGATCCTCCTCATATCCCAGTTGGATCAATTCCCGTCCATGCTCAGAGTCCCTTGCCATCTCCGGGAGATCGCGATGGAAGGACTTATAAAGGATGCACGCAGCCTTAGCGGCATCCATTAAGGCTACTCCACTTTTCTCCAGAATATCAAGCATCATTCCACCGCATACCACATCCTCCAAAGAAAAACCCCCTCGTAACCCCGCCGGAACCATCACCGGATCAGCCTTTAAGGCTATACATCGTTGGACAACGGCATGGACGTTGGTGAACCCGCCCACAAGGACGAACTCACATCCTGCCAACTTTTGAAAGGCCTTGGTGCCATTGGTTGTGGTCAGAATGATTCTTTTTCCCGAAACAACATATCGGGTATATTCCCTTGGTGAATTCCCCAAATCGAACCCATCCACCTTCAATCCCCCCCGTTCTCCCCCTAGTAATGTTTCTTCCTGGATTGATTTTTTTACCTGATCAAAGGCCTCATCGACGGTCGCAACGGGAATCACCTCGGTACATCCATTGGACAGTGCTTCAATGATGGTGGTCGTCGCCCTCAATACGTCGATGACCACGAAGACCTTGCCTCTAGCCTTCTTAGCTGGCATGTTCCGATGAAGAAATTGCATATCCGCCCGCATATCTTTCCCCTGTAAAAGATAGAAGACAATATATCCCATTCATCAGAACTTGAGAAGGATCACCTATTGTATTATCCTCCCGTCTACGAACGCTCGAAGACTCCTCTCCCCATTCCATATTGTTATGCCATAACGGGTTCGTTTCATATATGAGGGGATCGAATTGATGAAAAATGGGAACATCCCCTTTGAAAGGATTACCCCCCTTTGAAAGAATTACTCCCATTCCCATGAATGAGATTTCCCTTCGTAAATATCCAATTCTTTCAGTCAGGGAGTCATTGGTTATCTTCCAGGGCAATGAATTGAAAATCACCGTCATCCTGGGAAATGGGCTCCTGTTGGTGATCGTGGGAGTGGTATTGGGGGCAGGATAGGAGGGGGAAAGTCGTCAAGCATGAAGGGACTTAGTTCAGGTGGTACCTGATGAAAAAATGAAAATGACTGTCGCCCACAGAGCATGAACTTCGAACCCAACCGAAAAGCCCCATCTCCAAATGGATGGGGCTTTTTCCCATAACCTCTTCCGAGTTGAGAGGCCCTTTAGGCCTCAGCATAAAGCCATATCCTCTCGGAGTCCGAATCTCCCTTCTCCCTCTCGAAGACACAGATGCGATTTCCCCTCATTCCATTATCGCCTTTGAAGTCCTGGAAGCCTTTGGCGGCCAATAGGGCCTTATCCGCCTCTTCAACGATCTGATTGAGATCCTCCTTGCGGAGCATTCCATATTGATCGATAACCTCCGATGGAAGAAGGGTCACACCGAAGCTCATCGTTAAGTTCCCGTTGGGCTGGACCTCTTGATTCCGAAAATAATGACCCTCTATCGTCTTCCTCACTCGCTCAGTAAATTGACAGGCCTGTTCGATACTCAAGATCTTAGACAAATAGAAAATAAACTCCTCACCCCCATATCGACCTACCAAATCCTCTTCACGAATACTGTTTTTCAAGAGCATCCCCAGTTCCCGGAGGAGTTTATTACCCTCGATATGAGAGTTACGATCGTTGAAATTTTTAAAGTAGTCGATATCCGACATAACGATGCCGATGGAAAATCCCCTTTCATCCCTTCTCTTCCTATGAGCGCTCATCCTGAGGATCAACTTTTCAAAAAAGGGTTCTCTGTTCAGCAATCCCGTTAGGCCATCGTATTGAACTAAATTGAGCTTGTCCATCACAGAGGAGATATGAATCGACAATTCCCTCAGTATGGAACGGTCTTGTTCCGTAAAGCCGGCTTTATCAATGCCACCCTCCGAATTGGTTTTGTTCAACATCTCGATGACACCGGTTATTTTCCCGTTATGCCTCAGGGGGAGACAGAGGACATTCTCGATCTGAAAGCTGACCTTTTCCATAAACCAATCCGGCAATCGTTTGTCGTATTGGACCTCCTTTGCGTTGACCTCTTCTCCTGTCTCGGCCACAATGCCCGCATAACCCTCACCTATTGGTAAGGTAAACTCATTGACTTCCGATTGTGAGAGGAGCCTATTGGCCCAGATGAGGGATTTGACAAACTCACCTCCCTGGTCATCCTTGTCGATAATATAGAGGCTAATGGCACGGGCCATAAGGATTTCCCCTATCTCTATAACCCTTTCCAATAAGGTGTTGATGTCCTCAGATACATCGAGCTTTATCTTAATTTCCGCCAACCTATTTTCCTGGAGCTTAAAGTTGGTGAATTCGCTTTTGAGCTTGTCCAGCTCCCTTTGCAGCGATAAGGTCTTTTCCCGCTGGCCCTCCTTTTCGCTAAAGAGGAGATAGTTTGCCTGCCTCAATCTCTCCCTGCTCTCCCTCAGCCTTTCGATGAGCTGCTTCTTTTCGTATTTCGTCCTCCTCTGCTCCACCGCACGTTTCACCGCATATTCCACTAAATCTCGATTGAGGGGTTTCTTGAGGTAGTCAAAGGCTCCCTCCTTTAAAGCCCCAATGGCATTATCCTCGGTGGAATAACCCGTTATGACGATACTGGGAATATCTGGGTCGACCCTTGAAACCCGCTGAATTACCTCGTGGCCATCCATCTCCGGCATTACCAGATCTACGACAATGGCATCGAAGACATGCGTCTGTATTAATTGTAAGGCGGATTTGCCGTTATTGGCAACATGGACTTCATAATCTTTAGCGAGCATTTTTGCTAATATACGGGTAATGGTTTCCTCGTCATCGATGACTAAGACTTTGCTCTTTTGGGCCATGATGTTCCTCTTTAGTGGTAATGAAGTAAGTATACTTATACACCATTTTTATAAAAATAGCAAATGAATTAATTTCCATCGGAGAAAGAGGAAATTTCCCTTTTCATCCCAGCTCAGCCTATCTGGTTGAGATCTCCTCAGTAGCCCCAAGCATTATGATAGTTGATGCTCCCCCTTATACGGGGTTTTGAGCACACCGTGGCCATGGGGAATTTCCGATCCCGAAGCGAAGAAGGGGAAACGGGCCAAGAGAAAAAGGCCTCTTCCCCTAAGATGGATTCAGGATGTGGCGAGCGTTATGTGCAAAGACGTATGAGATCTCATACGTATTAGGCGATGTCTACGGGCATTCTCTATGCTATATGTTCAACCAATATTTTCACCCCAATCCCAATCAAAATGAGGCCGCCTATGATTTCCATTTTATTTTCGAAAAAATGTCCAAATCTATTCCCAATAAAAACGCCGAGTAATGTTAGCAGAAAGGTTACGGCCCCAATTATTATTGCTGGTATCGCAATGGAGATTTCCAAAAATGAGAGGCTTATGCCAACTGCCAGAGCATCAATACTAGTTGCAACCGATAATATCAGCAAAACGAAGACATTCAGTGGTTTTATTTCTTTATCGCTTGATTCTGCGGTAAATGATTCATAGATCATTTTAATGCCAATCGAACTCAGAAGCCCAAAAGCGATCCAATGGTCAAACCCTGAAATAACATCCCTCAAACTAAGTCCCGCTAACCAACCTATCAATGGCATAACCGCCTGAAATGTTCCAAAACAGGTCGCAATCGCCAAGGCACGATAGATTCTTAGGTACTTGATGGTTACTCCCCTTGTGATAGATACGGCAAAAGCATCCATTGCAAGTCCAAATGCGATGAATATAATTGAAAGAGTATCCATCAAATATCCCTTTTTATGGGACCATTCTCGATTACCGAATGGGACCTCGATAGCCGCAAAATGAACAAGCACCTGGAAAGGTCTTCTGAAGCTAACCGAGCGAGCGGATCGATATCCCGTCAACCCTCATTTTTTAGTATGATCAATTCTCGATATTTGGCAAGATAAAATAATTCTGGAGTTTCCGGACTTTTTAATGGGACTCTGTTGTTTCTGAGCGAATCTGGTGGAGAAGTGGGGTACCCTTCGAGGGTGAGCAGGAAGGGGAAAGCCGGCCCTTTAGAGGCCGGAAGGGGTAAGTATTCCCCGCCTGCGAACCCCGAAAGGGTCACTTTGGAGCCATTGAAGCGAGGAAACAGTGGAGTCACCTTCTAAAAAATTTTTTCTCTAATAAAATCAAATAATTATAGAGATATCCCTCTTAAAACTCAGGAAACTCCGGAAAATATTACGATCAATTCGTATTGCAATCCGGATACCTTTAACGGTAGAATAAGACTCAATGGGAAGGTTTATTGAAGAGTAACTATCAGGAGGTACACATGGAAGCAGTCTGTTATACGTTGGAAGCGGCTTTGGAGAAAGCCATAGAGCAGGAACAGAAGAGTTTTGAAATCTACCACCGAGCTCTTCAGATCGTGAAGGACCCATCAGCAAGGAAGCTCCTCAAGGAGTTAGCCGATGAGGAGTTGGAACATAAGCATGCTTTGGAAAAGGCCTTAGTAGGAGGGCCGGCGTCTCTTCACGGAGAGGAAGAGAAGATGAGTCCCAGTATGAACTTGACCTTATTCGTTCAGGAAAAATCCCTGGATGAGAATGCATCTCCCCAGGATGCCTTGGCCTTCGCCATGCACGATGAAAAACGCTCCGTCGATTTCTACCAGCAGATGGCGACCCAATGTGGCGGTGCACCCATGGAGGAGGTATTCTCCAGATTCCAGAAAGATGAGATGAAACACCTTGCCCGACTCGAGGAGACCTACGAAAAGCTCTTCATGAGCCAAATGTAGCGTCAGCTCATCACGATACTCTCCCGATTGTATCTCTCTTCCCAATGGCTCCATGTTAATGGTCTCCAGATATCCCTTTCGTGGGAGTTCGCACCACGAGTAATCCCCAGCGAAGTTTGAAAGGAGGCGATGGAGAATGAAATCCTTCAGAGAGGAGTTATGGTTTCATACCCATTCGAGAAGGGACTATATCAATATCACCCCTCAGGTTGAGGATTGTATCGGGAGGAGTGGAATCAAAGAGGGGATCTGTCTGGTGAACGCCATGCACATTACGGCCTCCGTCTACATTAACGATGCTGAATCAGGTCTACTCCAGGACTATGATGAATGGTTGGAAAAGCTCGCCCCCCATGAACCGGTATCCCAATACCGGCATAACCGCACCGGTGAGGATAACGGCGATGCCCATCTGAAACGCCAGGTCATGGGCCGGGAGGTAGTGGTGGCAATCACCGGAGGAAAGTTGGATTTTGGGCCCTGGGAGCAGATTTTCTATGGTGAATTCGATGGCCGGAGACGAAAACGGGTCTTGGTGAAGATCATCGGTGAGTGAAAGGTAATGGACGAAATCAGAAGATGGAATCAGGCCTCATGCGATTTCTCGCATCCATCAAGTACCTTTAACGGGTAGTCCCTGTTACCTCTTTGCTGGGAAAATCCAATCTTAATGCCACTGGTTCAATGAAAGAGTGCATCTCAAAAAAGACGCAATAGAGCAATAATAAATGATTAAGGCTTACCGCAGTGTTTCATTGGCAATAACCAGGCGTTGTACCTCAGAAGTCCCCTCGGTAATGGTAAAAAGGCGCCCATCCCTCCAATGCCTTTGAATGGGGTATTCCATCATATATCCGTAACCACCGTGGATCTGCATGCTATCGGAGAGGATCTTCTGCAGTGTCTCAGCGGCGAACAGTTTTACCATGGAAGATTCTTTTCGTACATTTCTGCCCTGATCGTACATCCAGGCAACGCGATAGGTGTATGAACGCATGATATCGATATTCATGGCCATCTCTGCCAGTTTGAATCTCGTGGCCTGGAATGAAACGATCGGCTTTCCGAATTGAATCCTTTGCTTGGCATACTCTACGGTGAGTTCATATGCCGCCTGGGCAGTGCCGGTACAGCGACCTCCATAGGTAATGCGCCCTGATATCAAGGTGTCCGCAATCATATCAAAGCCACCACCCTCTTTCTCGCCAATCAAGTTTTTCGCTGGAACCCGACAGTCTTCAAAGACGAGTTCACCGGTCTCGATGGATCGGTTTCCCACCTTATCGAGCTTTCGAGATGCAGAAAACCCAGGAGTATCTTTCTCCACAATAAAGAGGCTGATACCCTCACCTCGTTTACTTGGATCAGTATAGGCAGCCACCGTTGCGAAGTCACAGATGGGCCCATTGGTAGTAAAAATCTTGGTTCCATTGAGGACATAATAATCACCATCCCGGAGAGCCCGTGTTTTTATGGAAGCGGCATCCGAGCCAGCATCCGGCTCGGTGAGGGCAAATGCGGCGATCTTTTCCCCTTTAATAGCTGGTATAAGGAACTTCTCCTTCTGTTCCTCAGAGCCATAGCGATAGATGGGCTGAGTACTCAAACCACTTTGAACCATGAGAGAGGCGGCAATTCCTGCATTTATCCTATTGAGCTCTTCTGCCATAATAATATCCATAATCTTGTCTCCACCTCCACCACCTAATTCTATCGGGTATCGAGGACACAAATAGCCAAGTCCACCCATTTTTTTGAAGAGCTGTTTGGGAAAGACATTAGTCTCCTCTGCCTCATCTACCAGGGGGGCAATCTGCTTCTCGGCAAAGCTTCGTATAGCTTTTTGAAAAAGTACATGTTCTTCTGTCAGATCAAAATCCATATTTTTCTCCTCCCTCATGATCCTCTCTATCTCTTTTACCCAGTCTCATCTCTGAATACACGTTCACCTTTCCGGATATCAGCAGGGTGTGTCAGTGATATGCTATGGTTTTTCAAGGATAGCGGCTATCCCCAATCCACCACCGCCGCAGATCGTTTCCAATCCGTACCGCGAACCGAGCCTTCTCATCTCATGGAGTAAGGTCACTAGCCTCATGGCGCCTGTAGCAGCAATGGGGTGACCAAGGGATATTCCAGAACCATTTACGTTGATCTTATCATCAAGGTCTTTCTGCGTGATCCCCATCATCCTGGCATCGGCCAACGCCTGCACAGCAAATGCCTCTTGTATCTCAATGATATTAACCTGATCTATGGTGATCCCGGCTTTGGCCAGTGCTTTGCTCACAGAGGCAGGTACTGCAGGATATGTGAGCGTTGGGTCACTCCCAGCGA
>Ga0209636_10008045_pt1 | contig 10738 bp, 6 predicted proteins | sample DeeMarSWOR152_54_FD_187464 | JGI IMG/M metagenome (GOLD analysis project Ga0209636, IMG submission 187464) | Marine sediment microbial communities from White Oak River estuary, North Carolina - WOR-1-52-54 (SPAdes) (version 2) | ecosystem: Environmental > Aquatic > Marine > Intertidal zone >... | reverse complement strand
CGGCTACAACATGAGCGTGGCTGTCGGAGTCGGATTTATCGCGTTGGCCGGAGTGGCTGCAGAAACCGGGGTCGTGATGCTTCTCTATATCGATAACGCCTACAAGGACCGATTGAAGCATGGACAGATGAACACCAGGCATGACCTGCGCGAGGCGGTCATCTATGGTGCCGTGGAGAGGGTCCGTCCGAAACTCATGACCGTTACCACCACTATTGCAGGACTCCTGCCCATCATGTGGGGACATGGGACTGGTTCACAGGTGATGAAAAGAATAGCAGCGCCGATGGTGGGAGGATTGATCACCTCCACCATCCTTACCCTCATTGTTATCCCCGCTATCTATTTTCTCTGGCGCGGAAGAAAATTCAAAGAAGAAGACAGAGACGAACAGAAGTCAAGGACGTAAGCATCTCTATTTCCGTGGTGAAGGAAACATCTGCCCTAATTGAGAAGTGTGGCACCGGTTCCCCTCCATCCTTGCCAAGATCCGCCCACCCTCCACAATGGGCTTCGGATGGAAGGGAACCGGCGCTGTGACAGATGCACCTTCATCATGAAGTGGCACGGAAATAGAGATTTTTACGTTATGGAAGGATTTTTTTTGACTGTATCTACAACCTGTGCTATAAGTATTGGGAAAATTGAAGAAAGTTTCTCTTATACTTGAGGACGGCACAGAGTACCAAGGAGAATCTTTCGGAGCCGAAGCATCCATCTCAGGGGAGGTTGTTTTTAACACCGGGATGGTCGGTTATTATGAATCTTTGACCGATCCCAGCTACAAAGGCCAAATACTCGTCCTCACCTATCCTCTGATCGGGAATTACGGTGTACCAGGGGAAAGAAGAGAAGGCCATTTCGCCAGCCATTTCGAATCGGATCGCATTCATGCCTCGGCATTGGTCGTTTCCGACTATTCCTTTTCCCATAACCATTGGAATGCGGTCAAGAGTCTTTCGGATTGGCTGAAAGAGCAGAAAATTCCTGCCCTTCATCGCATCGATACCAGGGCTTTGACCAAGCGTTTGAGAGAAAAAGGCACGATGCTTGGTAAGATCGTCTTCGACACAGATGTTGAGTTCTATGATCCAAACAAGGAAAATCTCATCGAGAAGGTCTCGATAGGTTCGCCCGCCGTCTACAATGAGAAAGGGAAAAACAAGATTGTTGTTATCGATTGTGGGGTTAAATACAACATTCTTCGATCCCTAATCGACAGGGATTGCTCAGTTATCCGTGTTCCATGCAACTACAATTTCCTCGAGCAGGCTTTTGATGGTGTTGTGATTTCAAACGGTCCAGGTGATCCCAAGATGTGCCGGGAAACCATTGCTATCATCAAAAAATGTTTTAAAAAGAAAATTCCGATCTTCGGTATCTGTCTTGGAAACCAGTTGATGGCTCTGGCTGCAGGAGCCAACACCTACAAGCTCAAATACGGTCACCGCAGCCAGAACCAACCTTGTCTCCGAGTGGGGACAAAGCGTTGTTACATCACCTCGCAGAATCACGGGTATGCGGTCGAGACAAAATCCTTACCGAGGGATTGGGAACCATGGTTTGAGAATGTAAACGACAACACCAACGAGGGCATCAGACACAAGCGCTTGCCCTTTATGTCTGTGCAGTTCCATCCGGAACATCGGCCGGGTCCCGTGGATTCGGAATTTTTATTCGATACATTCCTTGAGTTAATAAAAAAATGAAGAAGGTCATCCTTTTGGGAAGCGGTGCGCTCAAGATCGGGCAGGCCGGTGAGTTCGATTATTCAGGAAGTCAGGCCATCAAAGCTTTAAAGGAAGAGGGGATCAGCGTCATCCTGGTTAATCCCAATATTGCCACTATACAGACGTCAGAGGCTTTGGCCGATAGAATTTACTTCCTTCCTGTCACTCCTTATTTTGTGGAGAGAGTCATAGAAAAAGAAAGACCGGATGGAATACTCCTGGGCTTTGGAGGTCAAACGGCTCTGAACTGCGGTGTGGAACTTCATGACAACGGCGTCTTCGAGAAATTCGGTGTCGAGGTTTTGGGAACGTCGATTCAAGCCATCAAGGACAGCGAGGACCGGAAAAATTTTGTAAAGAGGTTGACAGAGATAAATCTGAAGGTCCCCAGAAGCATTGCCGTCACATCTTTGCCCGAAGCTTCGGAGGCCGCAAAAAAGATCGGTTATCCTGTGATGGCCAGAGTGGCTTACGCCCTCGGCGGCCTTGGCTCGGGTATCTCATATGATGAAGAGGAACTCCTGGAAACTGTCAAGAAAGCCTTTGCCTTTACCAATCAGATCCTTATAGAGGAATACCTGGAGGGCTGGAAAGAAGTGGAGTACGAGGTTGTCAGAGATGTTTTTGACAACTGCATCACTGTTTGCAATATGGAAAATTTTGATCCCATGGGCATTCACACGGGCGAGAGCATCGTCATCGCGCCTTCCCAAACATTATCCAATCAGGAGTACCATAAACTCAGGGATATCTCCATCAAAGTCATAAGACACCTAGGTATTGTCGGAGAGTGTAACATCCAGTTTGCTCTGGATAAAAGAAGCGACGACTACAGGATCATCGAGGTCAATCCGCGGCTTTCCCGAAGCAGTGCCCTGGCCTCAAAGGCAACGGGATACCCATTAGCCTTTATTGCAGCCAAACTGGCTTTAGGCTATTCCTTGATCGATCTACCCAACTCCATAACAAAAAAAACCATGGCCTGCTTTGAGCCTGCCCTGGATTATGTGGTTGTTAAGATTCCCCGATGGGATCTAATCAAGTTCAAGAGAGCTTCGAAAAAGATCGGGAGCGAGATGAAGAGCGTGGGAGAAGTGATGGCCATCGGCCGGACGTTTGAGGAAGCACTGCAAAAAGCTATCCGCATGCTCCAGGTCGGGATGTACGGGCTGGTTTGTAATGATATCTCTTTTGATGATTTAGAGAAGGAACTCAAGAATCCAACCGATAAACGCATCTTTGTTATCGCCGAGGCGATGAAAAATTTCTCTATCGAAGATATCCACGCCTTAACCCAGATCGATCGTTGGTTTTTATTCAAGATCAAGAACATCGTGGAGTTAGAAGAGGAGATACGAAAAAAGTATGACCAAGATTTCCCGAAAGAATTGTTGGTCAAGGCAAAGCGGCATGGCTTTTCGGACAAACAGATCGCTCTTCTTTTTGGCAAGGAAGAGCTGGATATCCGCAATCTTAGAAAAAAGCATGACGTCAGGCCTGTTGTGAAACAGATCGATACCTTGGCCGCAGAATATCCTGCACAAACGAATTACCTGTATCTCACGTACAACGGATCAGAAGATGATATGGAATTTCATGACACAAATAAAGTCATCGTTCTGGGTTCAGGATCTTATCGGATCGGATCGTCTGTGGAATTTGACTGGTGCTGTGTCAATGCCGTGATCAGCTTGAGGAACCTGGGCTATAGAACCATCATGATCAATTACAATCCAGAGACGGTCAGCACAGACTATGATATCTGCGACAAGCTTTATTTCGATGAATTGAGTTTTGAGACTGTGGCCGATATTTATGAGAGAGAGAATCCTGAAGGGCTCATCATATCGATGGGAGGGCAGATTCCGAACAATCTGGCTATGAAATGCCATCAGTATGGTTTGACCATCTGTGGGACATCTCCTTTGAGTATTGATAATGCGGAAAACAGACACAAGTTCTCTGCGCTCTTGGATGAATTGGGAATCGACCAGCCTGGATGGAAGGAGCTCACCGATATAGAGTCCGCCAAGACCTTTGCCAACAGCGTTGGCTATCCCGCGCTTGTGAGGCCTAGCTATGTCCTCAGTGGTGCAGCCATGTCTGTGGCTCTGAATGATGCGGAGCTTGTCCACTATCTGGAGAAAGCCTCCCACGTGAGCCCTGAGTATCCTGTTGTCATCAGCAAGTTCATTGAAAACGCAAAGGAGATCGAGATAGATGCTGTGGCTAGGAAGGGAGATTTGTTCGTTTATGCCATCTGTGAGCATGTGGAGAATGCCGGTGTCCATTCCGGAGACGCCACCATGGTTCTGCCTCCGCAGAGAACCTATCTTGAGACAACAAGACGGATGAAAAGAATTGCACGGCAGATCGCAAAATCGTTAGAGATTAACGGACCTTTCAACATTCAGTTCATCGCCAAAGACAACGAGGTGAAAGTTATCGAATGCAACCTGCGGGCCTCCCGCTCATTCCCCTTTGTATCCAAGATATTCAAGTTGAATTTTATTGATTTGGCCACCAAGATCATTATGGGGATTGATGTACCGAGGATAGACAAATCCTGTTTTGAGTTGGATTATGTCGGCGTGAAAGCCCCGCAGTTTTCCTTCACGCGCATAAAGGGAGCAGATCCGATTTTAAGTGTTGAGATGGCTTCTACTGGGGAAGTGGCGTGTATCGGGGACAGTTTTGAGGAAGCCTTTTTGTTAGCCCTTCTATCCGTGGGATTTCAATTCCCGAAGAAAAATATTTTGTTATCGACAGGCCCGTTCGAAAGCAAGGCACTTTTTTTACCCCAAGCTAAAAGATTGGCAGACATGGGCTTCCATCTGTATGCCACCCGGGGCACGGCGGACTTCATGAAATATCACGGTATCCACTCCCAAGTTCTTTACTGGCCTTTAGAAAAAAAGGAACCCAATATTCTCACCTACATTGCTGATGGAAAATTAGATCTCATCATCAATATTCCCAAAAGCATCGATGAGGAGGAGCTGACCAACGATTATATCGTGAGAAGAAAGGCAGTGGATTTTAATGTTCCGCTGATCACTAACCTGCAGTTTGCAGAGAGATTCATCGATGCCATTTCCAGGATCATTCTGGATGAATTGAGCATCAAGTCCTGGGACGAATACTAGTCCCACACTTCACGCCTGAGGGGTCAGTCCTTGACTTTGGATGTTTTATTCACAGAAGCATCTCAATTCCGTGACAGTTAATGATAAAGGTGTAATCTGTAGGCTTCGGATGGAGAGGAACCGTCACCGCACTTCTCAATTAGATCGGATATTTCCCTCATCATGGAAATAGAGATGTTTTCTTTGTTCTCCGATAACTTGACTAATTATATAAAATCTGTAAAAATAGTAAGAAAAAAAGATTCATCTGGAGGTAAAAATGACAAAATTAGCTAAAATGCTGGTCCTGATTATGGCTGTTTCCTTCGTGTTTGTGATGGTAACGGCCGCAGATCAGAAGGCAGATGAAACAGTCAAATGTCCTGTCAGTGGAAAAGAGATGAAAAAATCCGAGGCTAAGGCCACATACGAGTATGAGGGAAAAATCCATTATTTCTGCTGCGAAAACTGCAAAGAGGCTTTTCTGAAGGATCCCGAGAAGTATGCTCACCAAGAATCTCATGAAGGATATGAGCATGCTTGTGCTCATGAGGGAGATGCAGCCGTTGATCCAGTGTGTGGGATGAAAGTCAAGAAGTCTGAAGCTAAGGCCACTTATGAACTCGACGGGAAGATGTATTACTTCTGCATGGAAGCATGCAAGGAAAAATTTGTAAAGAATCCTGAACAATTTGTGAAAAAGTCCGAGGAGAAAGTGACCTGTCCTGTGAGTGGAGAAGAGATCGACAAGTCAGAAGCATCTGGGCCCTATGAATATAACGGGAAGACCTATTATTTCTGTTGTGATGGGTGCAAAGATAAGTTTTTAAAAGATCCTGAGAAATATGTCAAGAAATAATAGGTAATTGGTAACATCTAGAGAAATCCCTTCTCTTCCAGCCATTCATCGTTATAGATTGTACTCAGATACCGTGTGGCCGAGTCAGCGAATATGGTAGCAATCCGAGCCGGACGATCAATCTTTTTTGCCAACTGAAGGCAAGCCCAAACAGCAGCTCCGCTCGAGCCTCCGGCCAGAATGGCTTCCTTGTCGGCCAATTCTCTGGTCATATGAAGGGCAAGTTTATCTGATATCTGGTAGATGTCGTCTATCAAGCTGAAATCCACACAGCCGATGAGAAATTCATCACCCAGACCTTCCAAATAATAAGGAGAGGGCTTGACGAGCTTCTTCGAGTGAAAAGAGTCATAGAAGATTGAGCCAACTGGGTCCACACCTATAACTTTTATGCTTTTGTCCTTCTCCTTGAGATACTTGGATACGCCACAGATGGTTCCTCCTGTTCCGATGCCTGTAACAAAATAGTCTATTTTCCCTTGCATCTGTTCCCAGATCTCTGGCCCAGTTGTGTGATAATGGGTTTCGTTGTTTTCTCGGTTGTTGTGCTGGTCGAAATAGTACCCTCCTGGTGTCTCTCGAACGATACGGGGAGTGATGTTGTTATAGCTGTTCGGTGATTCAGGCGGCAGTGTGTGATCGACCATCACAAGCTCCACGTTCATGGCCCTGAGAAATTTTATCTTTTCCAAACTCAGATTGTCACGTACAACCATCTTCACCTTGTACTCCTTTACAGAGCAGACCATGGCCAGGCCTAAAGCTGTGTTCCCAGAGGAGTTGTCGATGATTGTATCTCCAGGACTTATTCTTTTTTCTTTCTCGGCTTTTTCGATCATGTATTTAGCGATTCTATCCTTTACACTCCCCATCGGATTGAAAAATTCGAGTTTGGCAAAAATATCAGCTTTCATGCCAGATGCAATCTTGTTTAATCGAATGATTGGAGTGTTGCCTACAGAGGCGAGAATATCCTTGTGGATTTGACTTTGAGAATGAGAAGATCCTTTATTCATTTTTTAAACCTTATATAGATTTGATTCTGCCCAGGAAGAAAGAACGTTTATAGCACCCCTGTCCTGATCTGTCAATTTCTTCATGTCTTCAATTTCGGTCTGTCTGTATATGTTGTGAATTAAAAAACTCGAAAATGAGACCTAAGGGCTAGAAAATCTCTCGAGGACTGAGCAGGTATGGTTGGAAACATCTGACCGCTTTGAGAGGTGCGGCGCCGGTTCCTCTCCATCCGAAGCCCATTGTGGAGGGTGGGGGGGCTCTTGGCTAGGATGGAGGGAACCGCGCGATGTGACAGATGACACCTTCGTGATGAGCTGTCACGGAAATAGAGATGCGATATGGTTTCTTTGTTGTCTGAGAGGTCGCTTATTTGGTATTCTAATCAGGAAACGTAAGATGAGCAAGAAGAGAGTAGTAGTGGCCATGAGTGGTGGCGTAGATTCCTCTATGGCGGCCGTGCTTCTTAAGGAAAGAGGCTATGATGTCATAGGGGTCACCATGGATATTTTTGGTATCCCCTGGGAGTTCTGTCAGGAGGAAAGTCTGCACTCCTGTTGCGGCCGCGGAGCCAAAGCAGATGCCATTCGTGTAGCGGTTCATCTTGGAATTCCCCACTATATTGTCGACTTGAAAAGATCTTTCAGTAAATGGGTTGTTGCTGATTTTTGTGAGGAGTATAAAAAAGGTCATACGCCTAATCCGTGTATCCGCTGCAACCAGCATATAAAGTTTGATGCTTTATGGAAGAAAGCGAAAAAGCTGGGAGCCGATTTTCTTGCCACAGGACACCATGCGCGTGTTGTTCGGGATGAAAAGTCTGGCAGATATCTTCTGTTAAAAGGGAAAGACCCAGAGAAAGATCAATCCTATTTCCTGTATACTCTGACACAGGCACAACTCATGCGTACCCTGATGCCAATTGGAGATTTTACCAAAAAAGATGTCAGAAAAAAGGCCAAACAAGTGGGTCTTCCTGTACACCAGAGACCAGAGAGCCAGGAGATATGCTTTATTCCTGACAACGATTACACCCGTTTTCTCAAACAAAGGATCCCTGAGGCTTTTCAGACCGGACCTATTGTCGACAAAAAGAAACACGTCCTGGGTCAGCACAATGGAATTCTCCATTTTACGATTGGTCAGAGGAGAGGGATAGGCATTGCCGCTTCTCATCCTCTGTATGTCCTCGAAATCCAATCTGATGAAAACAAAATTGTAGTGGGAAGCAGTGATCATCTCTATAAAAAAAAGGTTCTTCTGACTGATGTGAACTTGATTATGAAGGATGAGATCGATGCGCCCACCCCTGTAAAGGCAAAAATCCGACATAAGCATCGAGAGGCCAAGGCTGTCTTGATCTCTTTAGGGAAGAATCATGTCTGTTTGGATTTCCGGAATCCGCAGAGAGCCATAACCCCAGGACAGTCAGCTGTTTTTTATGACGGGGAAGAGGTGGTCGGAGGAGGGATTATTACTGATCGGATCGATCGAAAGTGATCTGATAAGTCGCCCCCGGCTTTTTCTTTATCTCTATCTTTCCGTTTAGCTGAGCAACCAGTGCGGTCACCAATTGAAGTCCGAAGGAGTCGGCGGTTTCGATATCTAAATCTTCTGGCAAACCGACCCCATTATCCTGGATAATCAACCTGACTTTTCCATCATCCGAGCTTAGACTTATTTGTATTTCGCCTTTTTGTGTCTTCTTCTTGTCTTTCCCTTTGACTTGAGGGAAGGCATATTTAAGGGAATTGGAGACCAGTTCATTGATGATGAGACCACAGGGTATGGCCTTGTTGATATCCAGCGAGACATCACCGACATTTGTTTTTAACGAAACCGCATCTGGGTCGATTCGATAGGATTGGAAGAGATGATTCGCCAGATTTTGAATGTAATGAGAGAAGTCGATTCTTGCCAAATCCCCGGATTGGTACAGCCTCTCGTGTATCAAAGACATGGATCGGATGCGATCCTGGCTTTCCTTGAACATCTCGAAGATTTCCTTGTTTTGAATTCGGCTGGACTGTAGGTTGAGAAGAGATGAAATGACCTGCATGTTGTTCTTAACCCGATGGTGAATTTCCTTCAGAAGCACTTCTTTTTCTCTCAGAGAGGCATTGAGTTGCTCCTCCACACGTTTTCGCTCCAACGCATTGGCGAGAATATCTCCAACCATTCTGAGCAAAACAACGATATCGACCGACCATGTCTTGTCCATCCGCTGAGATTCCAATCCGATGAATCCAAAAGCCTTGCCTCCATAAGCTATCGGGACTTGGATGAGTGATTTGACTCCTCGGGATTCCAACTCCTTTTTAAAAGAGTCAGCCTCAGGAGGAATTTCGGTTAAATTGGTGATATAGATGGTCTCTCGATTTTCGATGATATTTGTTTGCCACTTGTAATCATCAACCAATAACCCTTGATGTGTTTTGATCACTGGATTGACTGTTGCACTGCACCATTCATGAGACATATCCATTTTTTTCCTGTCAAGGCTGTAGAGGAAGACATAACTTCGGTCCACGTCAGCAAATTCGCCGATTGCTTGGAGAGCGCTGTGGATTTCACTGTTGATTTTCTCGGACGGGAGATTGATGAAGTTTGTCGAAATCGTAGTGACGAGCTTTTCGAATTGAGAGCGCACTTCGAGCTTTCTTTCAATCATCTTTCGATCGGTTATGTCGATGAACGAGGCAATCATGCTCAATGGTTTGCCCAAGTCATCCTTGACCATACTGGCAGAGATTTGAACGTCAAACAGAGATTCGTCTTTCCTTTTTGCTTCAAGCTCGCCTATGATTTTTCCCTTCTCCCTCAAAGCATCCAGTATATTAAGGGCTTTATGCTCATCCTCCCAGAATTCCACAAAGTGTCGGCCAAACGCATCGTTTTCCTGGTATCCCCACATTCTCATGAACGCAGGATTGACATAGGTCAATTTTCCTTTTGGTTCAACAAGAGCAATGGCATTAATGGTGGAATCGACAGCCAAATCCTTGATCATGAGCTCTTTTTCCGCGATCTTGCGCTCCGCGATATCTCGAATTATGCCTAGAGCATTCCATTTGTTTTTGATTTTCACAGAGGAAAAAGAAATCTCAAGAGGAATCTCATCGCCGCCTTTTTTTATGCCAGACATTTCGATCGTTTTCCCTATCAGTGGGGCATTACCTGACGTTCTGAACTGCCTGAATCCTTTATCGAAGATTTCATGGTATCTTTCTGGCACAAGAAACTTCAGGTCCCTTCCGATGACATCCTTCTTCCGGTAACGGAAAATGATTTCGGCAGCCTCGTTCCAGTAAGAGATATTTCCATCATTGTCCACCATGATGATGGCGTCTTTGGCAGAGGCACTTATACTGCGGAATTTTTCCTCGCTTTCTTGGAGAGCCTCAGCTGCTTTTCTGCTCTTGATGATGATATCAGACATAACCACGCCGAATAGGACGAAAAATCCGAGCACTATGAGTCGTACATAAAGCGAGGTCCTGGGGATTCCTGTAATCAGCAGCCTCAGGAAGGAGCCCTCGAAGAAGATGGTGTAAGCGACAAATGTATCGATCAGCCAGAAAAGTATTCCAAATCCAAAGGATGCGACGATGACCCTCTGCTTGATACTCATCCTATACTTTTGTCGTTAATATATCTATTTTCTTGATAAAGTGCAACTGAGAAGCACTAATCTTTATGGGTATGCTCAATTTTACCGAAATAGGATTCTTTAAAATGTTTGAGTGATGATTTCAAGCTATTCACTTTCTCCAATTCTGTGGTCTGTTTGGCTTGCATGGCCAGTACAAGGATTTGGTGGCAGAGAGTTAATTTTCTAACGTAGCTTTCTTCAGCGTCTTTATCTTTGGAGCCTGGCCCTTTTATGCGTTGGGTTAAGAAGTATTGGCTGATAATGTGCTGGATTTCTTCGGCATGTTTCTCCTTATTCATGATCCAGCGGACGATCTGGTTCATGTTTTGTGGGGACTGTTCAGAAAGCTCCATTATTT
>Ga0209636_10008044_pt1 | contig 10740 bp, 11 predicted proteins | sample DeeMarSWOR152_54_FD_187464 | JGI IMG/M metagenome (GOLD analysis project Ga0209636, IMG submission 187464) | Marine sediment microbial communities from White Oak River estuary, North Carolina - WOR-1-52-54 (SPAdes) (version 2) | ecosystem: Environmental > Aquatic > Marine > Intertidal zone >... | reverse complement strand
CCGGTGGCGGTGGAAAAGATTATTCCATCCGCGGTATATTCGGCAATTCCTCTAATTTCCAATTTGATTACTCGGGCAATGCCGCTCTTGCTGATTACAATATCATTCAAGGCAAAAATCTTTCTCCCTGCCACCACCGCCTCAATCATCGCCCTTTCATCAATTCTAAATTTACCCTTCTTGATCTGCTCCAAAGCCTCGTATAACTCATGCAGCTCAACCTCCGATAAAAAGCCGAGGCCCCCCATGTGCACCCCTAAAAACGGCACCTTATTTTTTGCAAGAATTCTGGCAGCGCGAAGAATTGTTCCGTCCCCACCCAGGGTTACAACAAACTTGGCTTTTGCCAAATTAATTTTATATCCTAATTTCTTTAACTCTTTTATTACCTGAAGAGCGGTTCCCGCAATGAGCTTATCTTCTTTTTTGTAGATAATCCCGATGGTTGTCATGTTTTTCGCCTCCCATCAAATTAGCCGCAACTGCACCAACATCCAAATTATACCAATTACCATAGCAATAATAAATAAGGCGATCAAAAACCTGAAAAAAAAGTCGATATTTCTTTCATATGGAAACCGAAAATTCACTTCGTGAATCTCCCCCCGAGAAAGATCCACCACCAGAAGGGCATGTGGATGAAAGACATGATCGAATTCCAGGAGTTTTCTGCGCAGCATGGGCTCATTTGGATCGGAAGCCTCTAGGCCGGACTGGACCACCACCACATATTTTTTTCTCCCCTTGCGGACCGTATAATCGGCTTCAATATAGCCAAAACGATCCTTCCCATCAACCCTTGTAATAACTGTTTCCTTTTGTCGTTTTCCAAGAATTTCAAAGCCCGATCTTTTTAAAAATTCTTCTACTTCTTTCTCGGAAAAACTCCTCGGTTCGCCCTGGACAACTGGACCTCTTCGTCTGAACAACCTGCTCAAGAAAAGAAACAGAAAACTGCCCAGAATTACACCGATCAATATATAGATTAAAACTTGATGGATTTCACTCACTGTTCTTTACCAGATAGATAAAGAATTCCACATTCCCATCCGCCCCGGTGATGGGGGATTGAATAACTCCTTTGGCTTTATAACCTATTGCCTCTGCCTCTGCCTTGACTTTCTCAATCACTTCTTTACGAACCTTCTTATCCTTTATAATCCCACCCTTGCCCACCTGCTCCCGCCTTGCCTCAAACTGAGGCTTGATCAAGGCAGCGACTTCTCCCTTTTTTCCCAATAAATTATAAACCGCGGGCAAAACTTTGGAAAGCGAAATAAAGGAAACATCAATTGTGCAAAGTCCGATATCAGAGGTCTTAAGCCCTAAGTCTTTTAATGTTAAATATCTGATATTAGTTCGTTCGATAACTTTAACCCTCGGATCTTGACGCAGTTTCCAGGCTAACTGTCCATAACCCACATCCACCGCATAAACCCTGGCTGCTCCATGCTGCAGCAAACAATCCGTAAATCCACCCGTGGAGGCTCCAACATCTATCGCAACTTTGCCTTTTACTCTTGCCTTAAATTCTTTTAAAGCCCGCTCTAGTTTTATCCCTCCCCGACTGACATAGGGATGGAGTTTTCCCCTAATCTCTATCGCAACTTCGGGCGAAAAAAGTGACCCGGCCTTCTCGATTTTTTTTCCGCTAACATATACCAATCCCGCAAGGATTGAAGCTTGGGCACGAGCACGCGAAGAAAAATAGCCTCGGTCAACCAGGAGCTGGTCTACCCTTTTTTTCATTCAACCGAAGTCCCTCGCAGGAGCTTGGCCGCGGTCTCGGGAGGCATGGTATTGATATATATTCCTGATCCCAGCTCAAAACCAGCCATGGCTGATACTCGAGGAAGAATTTGTATATACCAGTGATAATATTCCCCATCCTTCTCATGGCAAGGGGAGGAAAAAATCATGTAGTTAAAATCAGGATCCTCTAAAGCTTTATAAATTTTAGCTAAAGTCATTTTCATGACATACGCCAATTCCTTAACCTCGCCCTGAGAGACCTCCTCAAAAGAGGCTTTGTGGATCTTAGGTATTACCCAGGTTTCAAAAGGAGACTTAGAAGCAAAGGGCTCAAAGGTGATAAAATTATCTGTTTCTAAAATCACCCGTTCCCTGGCTCTCTTCTCGGCCTTTATCATCTCACAGTAAACACAGTCACCGTTATCGTCAAAATAACGCATAGCCTCCTCGATGCGATGCCGAATATGCATGGGGGTAATGGGGGTGGCAATCAATTGCGAATGAGGATGCCTCAAAGAAGTCCCCGCCTGAAAGCCGTGGTTCTTAAAAATGATAATCATTTCGAATTTGGGATTTTGAGATAAGGTCATATACCTCTCCCGGTAAGCCAAAAAGATCTCTTCCACCTGCTTTTGATCCATGACGGCAATTGACTTTTCATGCTCGGGGGATTCAATTATTACCTCATGCTCACCGATCCCGTTCATCTGCGGGAAAAGCCTTTGGACCTTAGCTCTCTTCAGGTCCCCCTTTGGGACAAGCGCCGCATATTTATTCGGAATAATCCTTATCCGCCATCCCGGTGAGTTGGGAGCGGTTCCATAGATGCGGTAAGATACTATCTCATTGGGGGTCATATTTTCATGGCCAGGACAAAAAGGGCATTCTTCTTTCTCGTTCACCAAAGGACGGCTTACCACTTTACCCATTTGGTTGGGACGCATCGCCCGCTCAGTGGAAATAACCACCCATTCTTTAGTGGCAGGATTTTGTCTCAGCTCAGGCATACCGAATTGTATTCTAACACAACTTGTGCTATAATCAAGCTGCGCTGCAGCTGAAAGACTTTCTCGTTAGAGAGGTTCCTGGTTTTTGAAGCTTTTAGTTTCTTGGGCCGAGCTGCAGCGCTATAATTCTAATATGCGATTCCGAATTGCTTCAGCCATCCTTATAGCGGCATTTCTCATCATCTCTACTTCTGGCATTAACCTAACCGGCACATGCCAGGCAACCACTTTAGAATCCCGAGCGGCCTTCCAGCAGGGCTATCAGTTTTTGAATGAGAAAAAGAACCATTTATCTATAAACAACTTTAAAATTGTGATAAAAGACCCTTCCTATCCTCTTCATGATTACTGCTATTTTTATATCGCCAAAGCCTACCAGCAAGGTTTCCATTACCAGGAGGCCCTTGAGGTCTATGAGATTGTAGTAAAATACTTTAAGAACAGCATTTTGATCCCCCGGGCATTATTTGAAATCGCGCAAATTAAAAGCGGGCGCGGAGAATTCCGATCTGCCATCTCAACCTTAAGGGAACTCATCTCCCAATTCCCAAATCATAACTTGATTCCACAAGCGCGCTACCTTTTGGGCATAAATCTGGAAAAAGAAAATAAATTTGTGGATGCGGCCCGGGCCTATCAAAATTTGGATCTTCTGCATCCGGAGAGCGAATTTGCTGAAAAAGCCCTGGAGCGGCTTGACTGGCTTGCCAAAAATAAACACCTTGCCGGTTACGAGGCCCCCGCCGCTACCATCTATAACTTGGGCATCAAATATTTTAAGCAGAGGAACTATACCAAAGCCAAGGGATATTTTAAGCGGCTTGAAAAATTCTACAAAAAAAGCTCTTTTCATGATGAAGCCGTCTTCATGCTGGGAAGAATCTTCTTGAGGCAGGGGAAACTCAGCCTGGCCACTCGCTATTTCAAGCGAGCCATCAACCTTAACCAAGATTCAAAACCCGAGGCTATGTATTATTTGGCCCTGACCTATGCCTATCTGGGCAGCCCCCAGGCCACCCTCTACACCTTGAAGAAGCTGGTCTCTCTTTATCCCAACAGCCACTCTGCGGATGATGCTCTTTACTATCTGGGCCGTTATTACAAGATGGAAGACAATCTTCACGAGGCCCTTCAATCCTATGAAAATTTAATTGCTCTCCATCCTAACTCCGAACTTTACCCAGATGCATTATGGCAGATTGGGAATATTTATTTTAAGCAGGGGGATTATAAGAAAGCATATTCCCAATTCAGCCAAGCGCTTCGACTCCCTCCGGAAAGAGCCTCGGACAAGCTAATATTTTGGGCAGCCAAATCTGCCGAAAAAATGGGGGCTACTAAGGACGCCATTTCCATTTATAAAATTACCATCTCCCGTTACGATCATTCCTACTACGGATACCGCGCACGGGAAGAGCTCAACAAATACGGGATTCAGATAAAAGCAAATGCTCTCCCGGATTTCTCTGAAAATCTTGAAGAAATAGGTGGAGACTCATTTGAAACCTCAAGCCACGAGGAAAAGTATCGGGAACTTTTAGCCTTAGGATTAGGGGAGGAAGCCGCTGAAGAAGCAGAATTTCTGGAAGAAAAAGTCCCGTTAGAAGAAAAGGACCAGGCACGCCTCGCCAAGTATCACGCTTATATCATGAAGGGAAAATTTGCCCAACCCATTGAGTTTGCGGAACAGAAACTTGATGAAGCCACCCTTTCAGGATCTCTTTCACAAATCGACCCTCGCCTTTGGAGGTTCTCTTATCCCCGTGGTTATGGGAGATACGTTGAAAAATATGCAGGACAATACGGGTTAGACCCTTATCTCGTCTACGCTGTAATTAGGGAAGAAAGCATGTTCAAGTCCCGGGCTCTATCGCGCTCCTGGGCCCATGGGCTGATGCAGATCATGCCCAGCACCGGAAGAAAACTCTCTCAGCTGTTGGGCATTCGCTACTCTCGCTGGAAATTATATGATCCCCGTGTTAATATTCAGATGGGGACCTACTACCTGGCCAATCTTATCAAGCGCTTCGACGGGAATATCCCGCTTGCGCTTGCCAGTTATAACGGTGGCCCGGTCAGGGTACAGAAATGGCTCAAAAAGTACGATCATGATCCCGATCTGGACGTGTTTATCGAAGATATCCCCCTGCGAGAAACCAGATACTATGTAAAAAAGGTTCTGAAAAGCTATTACGGGTATAAAAGGACTTATAGCGGTGGTTGAAAAAGAAAGGATCATTACTTTCGAACGTAAAGAAGAAGACTTAGCTTTTGAAGGGCTGCGTCCCAAGACTTTTAAGAATTTTATTGGTCAGGAAAAAATTAAAGAAAATTTACTCATTCACATTAATGCGGTCAAGGGACGCGGAGAGCACCTCGAACATCTGCTTTTTTATGGGCCCCCTGGTCTGGGAAAAACCACCCTGGCCAGTATTATCGCCAATGAGATGGGGGTTAATTTTAGAATTACCTCAGGGCCGGCGATCGAACGGCCGGGGGACTTAGCTGCCATTTTAACCAACCTTAAGACGAATGATGTTTTATTTATTGATGAAATCCATCGCTTAAACCGGGTAGTGGAAGAGGTTCTTTATCCGGCCATGGAAGACTTTGGACTGGATATCGTGATTGGAAAAGGACCCAGCGCCAGATCCATCCGCCTGGACCTTCCAAAATTCACTCTGATCGGGGCTACCACGCGAGTGGGACAGATCTCCTCCCCGCTTAGAGACCGATTTGGCATGATAAGCCGATTGGAGTTCTATCATACCCATGAGATAAAACAAATAATTTTGCATGCTTCCCAGGTATTAAAGATCGAAATTGAAGATAACGGAGCACAAGAAATTGCCAAGCGCTCACGGGGAACCCCACGAATCGCAAATCGACTGTTGCGAAGGGTGCGGGATTTTGCAGAAGTAAAATCGACCGGAAAAATCGACCAAAAAATCGCAATTAGAGCTCTGGAAGGACTAGAGATCGATGAGCTGGGATTAGACAAGGTTGATCGAAAAATATTAAAAACCATCATTGAAAAGTTTGCGGGCGGACCGGTTGGGGTTGATTCCTTAGCGGCTTCCATCCATGAAGATTCTCTAACGGTTGAGGATGTTTACGAACCCTATCTATTGCAACTGGGATTCATTGAAAGAACGCCCCGAGGAAGAATGGTCACTCCAGCAGCACACCAACATTTGGGAACAGTCCAGAAAAAGTCAGACAAGACCAAACAAGCGACTCTATTCAAGGAGGGATAAAAAATGTGGGGACTGATTCTGGCACTTTTAATTGCGATTGTGATCGCGGGTTTTGCTTCCCTCAATAGCGCCCCGGTTTCGGTGAATCTCCTTTTTTGGAAAGCCCCCGAGATTTCCCTGGCTCTGGTAGTATTGTTTTCTGTTTTACTGGGAGTAATCATGGCCGCCCTCTTCACCGCTCAACAGCAAATAAAAAATATTCAGAAAATAAGGGAATTGCAAAACAAAATTAAAAAAATGGAAAGCGGAGAAAAAGCGATTGGTGATTTAGAAAGAAAAGAGGAAGCAAAGCATGAAGAAAAGAAAGAGCAAGGTCCACCGCAAGACTAAAGAGACAAACATCAAAATCGAATTAAATATCGACGGCTCGGGCAAAAGCAAGATCAATTACCCCATCCCTTTCCTTGGCCACATGTTCACCCTTTTCTCAAAGCATGGGCTTTTCGATCTAAAGCTTACCGCTAAAGGGGATATCGAAGTTGATCTTCATCATCTGATAGAGGACACTGGACTTGCGCTGGGAGAAGTCTTTAAAAAGGCCTTAGGCGCCAAAAAGAAAATTGAGCGCTATGGCCATGCTATTCTGCCCATGGATGAATCCCTCTCTGAGGTCAGAGCCGCCATTGATATCAGCGGTCGGCCTCATTTTTCCTTTAAAGCCAAGTTTCCAAAAGAGCTGATCTATGCCCAAATTGGGAAGGAAAGAATAAAATTAAACCTAGATCCTGAAATGCTTCGGGAGTTTTTTGAGTCCTTTGTCTATAAGGCTGGCATATCCTTGCACGTTGATTTAATCCGTGGAAAGAACACCCATCATAAAATCGAATCGATTTTTAAAGCCTTTGGCCTAGCCCTTTCCAAGGCCTGTCAAATCAATCCCCGCAAAAAGGGCGTCCCTTCCACCAAGGGAATATTGTAGTTTACCTGCCAAAATGAAGCCGATCGATCAAGGGTTGAGGCAAGCCCGCCACTTTCATCTTTTCCTGAACCTGCTCGATATTATATTCAACCCGATGCAGAGTAAAAATCTTGGTTTTTGAATCGTAAATCCCATAGCTCGCGCGAGGATCTCCGTCCCGTGGCTGCCCGACTCCGCCCACATTGATGATAACTTTTTCATAATCCTCAACCAGGATCTCTTCCCCATCCCCCAGCATCCGACCATCATAATTCCCATCTTTCTTGAGCGCAATAAAAAGGGGGACATGGGAGTGACCGATAAAACACAGAGGCTTGGTCATCTTTTCAAAGGTCGGGAGGGCCTCGGATATGCTCGTAACATATTCTTCTATGGGGGAACGCAAACTCCCATGCACGATCTGAAAATCATCTTCCTCCAGGACTTCGGGCAATGTTTTCAAGTATTCCAGATTCTTTTCAGAAAGCTCCTTTTGTGTCCAGAAAACCGCTTCGCGAGCACTGCGGTTAAACCATGTGACCTCCATCTCTCCCGTGACCGCTTTATCGTGATTTCCGGCCACGGTTGGAATATTTAACTCCTTTATCTTCTCAACGCATTCGTTCGGATTGGGACCGTAACCCACAATATCTCCCAAACAGATCAGCTGTTCCGCTCGGTAGAGTTTATTCAAAACAACATCCAAGGCTTCCAAATTGCTGTGAATATCTGATATAATTCCATAAAGCATAACTGGTATTATAACATGCCATATCAAGAGAGAACCTATCGAAACTACGTAAAGGCTGAGAATTTAGTCAAGTTTGAGGTTATTGAAAAAGAAACCGACCTCTTAATCCTGGCAGAAACAAACCTGTACGATAAAGCGCTAACCTCTCTTCTAAAATACCGAACCGAAATTGAAAAATATACTGAGGCCGATCCCCAATTTGCCAAAACCTTCTCACCCCATCATGTTCGCTACGACGCCCCTACCATTGTAAAAGAGATGGGGACTGCGGCTCGAAAAGTAAAAGTGGGTCCCATGGCCACCGTGGCCGGAGCCATTGCCGAATTTGTGGGTAGAGATCTTCTGAGTTTAACCGATGAAATTATCGTTGAAAACGGTGGGGATATCTTTCTAAAAATCAATCAGGCCCGGAAGGTCGGGATTTATGCTGGAAATTCACCCTTTTCAGAAAAGATTGCTCTAGAAGTTGAAGCGCGCGAAAAACCTTTTGCGGTATGCTGCTCATCTGGCACGGTTGGACATTCCTTCAGCTTTGGAAAAGCGGATGCGGTTATAATTATAGCAAAAAGCACACTGCTGGCGGATGCCGCAGCAACTGCCATTGGGAATGTGGTAAAAGAAATATCCGATATCGATCACGGACTCAAGCTCGCCAAAAAAATTCGGGGGCTGGATGGGGTACTCATTATCAAAGGCGACCAAATGGGAGCCTTAGGTAAAATCAAGCTCATTCCCCTCTAGATAAGATGCGGAGTTATCAAAAAAACAATTTCAGTTTTTGCCCTTTCCCTTGTCTTACTCTGGAAAAATAAGCCCACCACCGGTAAATATCCAAGGATCGGCAGCCTGACAATGTTTTCTCGGTCCGATTCCGAAATTAATCCCCCAATCGCGATCGTCTCCCCATCCTTTACCCTTAAGGTCGCCTGCGCATTCCGAGTGGAAATGACCGGAAAATCTCCTGCGGAAGTCGTCCTCCATTCTGATATCGAGGAAACCTCGGGTCGAATCGAGGTGGTAATATAGCCCTCCTCGCCAAGGCGGGGAGTAATCTTCAACTTAACTCCAGCATCAATGTATTCTACTGTCCACTGAGTGCTGTTTGAGCCACTGCTAACCGGAACCGCATAGGGGATGCGGCTGCCGATATTGATGATTGCCTCATGATTATCCAGAGTAGCAATCCTGGGGCTGGCAACTACCTTGGCTTTCCCGCTACCGATAAGGGTATGCAAAGTCGTCAGCAAATCTTCTGCCGGAGTGGTCCGGCCGCTAATTTTGCTGGTTATAAATCTAAACACCCCTGCTTCCCTCCCATAGGAAACCCCCAAACGCACGGAATCCGATTCAGAAATCTCAACCACCTTGCTCTCAATCAATACCTGGGGAGCAGGATTATCTATTGAGGATATAAGTCTTTGTGCTTCTTGGATTAGCGTGCGGCTTCCTTGAAGGACAAGCGAGTTAGCGCTCCCCCCCATGCTGGTTTTTAAGGCCGGAAGCACCTTGCTCATTAAGGCAGCAATTTTTTCGGCAGAAAGGTACTTAAGGCTTATGGCTTTGATCTCCCCCTGATAGGCTTGAGCCTGAGGTGACAAAGAAACCAGAAAAACCTTTCCTTTCCGCTCAAAAGCCAATCCATTCGCTTCTAAAACGTGTTCGATGGCCTCTTCCACGGTTACATTCTTCAGGTGCAAGGTTGTCCGTTTACTCTGAGCAAAATTCATGTCTCCGCTTATCACTAAATCAAGGTCCGCTTTCTTTGCCAGAACCTCGATCGCATCCAAAACTGCTGCATCCACAAAGTCAACTTTTGCAATAAGACTTTCAGCTCTTGCACCATTCATAAACAAGATATAACAGCCACATATAATCACAGCTTTTTTCAACACGGCTAACGCTCCCCCTTTCTTATTAACCCGATTTCTTTCTCCCAAATTCTTGAAACCCTATATCCTCCAACTTCATCGCCAGGTTCAAGGCAAAGTCCCCTCCCCCCGATCTCAATCAGGGCCATCGGCCTTCCCCCACTGACCACCCCAGCTAACCGAACATAGCCGTTGGACAGGAGGAGGGGCTCGCTATTCAGCTTCAAAGTCACCTTGCTCGAAGAAATTTTTTCCGGTTGGCTTTCATAAACATATACTGGCTTGCGTGTCTCAGCCTCAAGCGAGGGCACTTCATCCACCATAATCTCTGACTCTTCCTCTTTAAGGCCTATCTCTTCCTTTTCTTTAACAGAAGCACAAGATGATAATGCCAAAATTAATAAAATAAGAAAAATTAATTTAAGAATGGTCTGCTGTCCGAGAATCATTGCTTTCTCCTCCCAATAACTCAGACAGCAATCTTATTGCCACACCTCTCTAATGCCCGAATGGGAAAACGAATGCTCGAATTTTGCAAATAAGATTAGGGAATTCGCATTATATTAGGGCATTCGGGTTGTAGTTTAGGGTGTCGGGATTACGACAGTACGCCGGCCTTAAAAAGGAGAAAGAGGGAGAGAAGATAAAAAAGAACGATAACCAAGGAAGGGATACGATTTAAAATCCGCCTTTCCAGGGCAACCAGGGCAATCCCCATGAGCAGGGCCCCCGAGAGGGCAGCATAGATCATTTGCTGGGAAACCGAGGAAAAGAGCGATGCCGGCCGATAAAAAACATCGACTAGGAATATAATGGCAACGTTAAAAATATTGCTGCCTACCAGATTGCCAATGCTCATGCTGGCCTTCCCCAGTCGCAAAGCGGAAAGGGAAACGGTAAATTCAGGCAAGGTAGTAGCGATTGCAATAAATAAAACCGCCACGAAGGTCCTTCCCCATCCCATGACCATGACGATCTCGTTCCCGATAAATGGAAGCCAGCTTCCAGCCGCAACCACCATCAACGCTGCAACTATAAAGCAAGAAAAGACACGGAAATTGGAAATATGCTCGTATTCTTTTTTGGTTATGATCTCCCCGGTCCGATGGCCACGCAGGACCCGGAGGGCTACCAAATAAATCCCCAGGATCAAAAATGAATAGAGGGAAATGCCGAAAATCGAAAAATCAAAGATTTGGCGACTGAG
>Ga0209636_10008042_pt1 | contig 10740 bp, 8 predicted proteins | sample DeeMarSWOR152_54_FD_187464 | JGI IMG/M metagenome (GOLD analysis project Ga0209636, IMG submission 187464) | Marine sediment microbial communities from White Oak River estuary, North Carolina - WOR-1-52-54 (SPAdes) (version 2) | ecosystem: Environmental > Aquatic > Marine > Intertidal zone >... | reverse complement strand
AATGGTGCGAATCAGTTGAAGAGTAATGTTACACGTGTAACATGTGACTGTGGCACCTGTCTCAATGTTTATATGTGCAAGACAATTGTTAACTATGCTGTCACTTGAAGGAAAGAAAGCTGTGGTTACTGGCAGTTCACGAGGAATTGGAAGAGGATGTGCTGTAACACTGGCAAAATACGGAGCAGATATAGTAGTGAATTACGTGGAATCCAGAGAAAAAGCAGAAAATGTGGTAACAGAAATTGAGGATTTAGGAAGGAGATCCTTTGCAGTAAAAGCAGACATATCAAAAGAGAAAGAAGTCAAGTCCATGATCAAAAAGACTATTAACAAATTTGGGAGAATAGATATATTAGTGAACAATGCAGGTATCCACCAGCATTTGAAGACCTGGGAGTTGTCCTTAAAAGATTGGGAGAGAGTCATTAATATCAATCTTACTGGCGTCTTCTTATGTTCGAAAGAAACTGTCATCTACATGAAAAATCAAAGATCAGGATCGATTGTGAACATATCATCCTGTGTGGCCTTCACAGGAACAGATCATGAAATTCATTACGCTTCTACCAAGGCGGGCATTTTGGGGTTTACCAAAAGTTTAGCCTTGGAGGCGGCTGCGTATAATGTGCGAGTAAATGCAGTAGCTCCTGGGTTCATTGCCACGGATATGGTGCTCCCCTTAATAACTGATGAAGAACGGAACAAATTGGAATCTGACATACCCTTGGGAAGATTGGGTGAACCTGAGGATATTGGTGAAGCTGTTGCTTTTTTGGCCTCTGATCTGGCACGATACATAACTGGAGAAACCATACACGTCAATGGTGGCCTAATCATGTATTGAAGAAGGAGAATATTTGAAGTCATCAATCTGTAGTATAACGAATTAATTTTCGTTAAATGAACATGTACTAAAATGTCCATATTCTTTTCAATTCTGTGAGAATGGCAAAAAGTTGGTTCTTTCTCAACAATCAAAATTTCCCCTATCTCTCATGCAATAATTTTGGCCTTGTTTGTCCATCATCCAAGGTATACCATTATTGGAAAGGAGATATCTTCTGGGAAAAGCTTCAGGTTTGCACTAAAAGAGCAAACCCAAAATTTAAAAACCCAAAATCTTAATGGTGATCAAGAGAGGTGATAGAGAAGGTAATAGACAGCAACTCAAGAGATTGTACGCAATTCCACGTATAGCTCCAATAAAGGAGGCTATCAATGTGGATATGAATGGTTTGGAAATACTGGATTGAGAGACTCCTGTCAAAATTCCAGTGGAGTTTTGGCAGTAGCAGTTGACTCAGTCCTTCAAGCTTCACCTAAATTGAGTAAAAGGAGGTGATTAAAGTGGCTTTAGCACATGCTATGTGGACTCACGGAACAAGCATGCAGATAGAATTCCCAGATCGAATCAATTCAGTATGGCGTGCAGGGTTTTACACTCAAGTCGATGGTGAATTGGGAACAGAGAACTGGTTCCACTTCGCGATTCCCACATCAGTCATCGTGGATGACAAGAGGCTACGTGTGGGCTCGGTGATGGTTGTCTTCAGGACAGGGTCTGCAGATGCTATTGTACGAGACATCCACATCTATGACGGTGAACAGAAGATCGCAGAACATAATGGTGTCAACTTAAGTGGCAACATCGGATTCAAGCGCTTCGATGTACCCACTCATCCTTCAGTAAAATTTGGAATCGGTATCTCCATTGGGGTCAAGTTTGGAACCAATAAGAATGCATCTCATATCATGAAGTTTGTCACCGCTGGCTGTGACTTCATTCCATAGGACAAGCAGGGAGGCAGTCTTCACCTTTTGATGAACACCTCCTTGGTTCAGATCCTGCGTAGAGATGTATATATTCTTTTTCTTTTTTTTCAGAGAATGTATTTTTTTTCTTTTTTCGAAGAATAACTGAGATGATCACCAACAATTTGATAATCTTTACTTTTACAAAACCTTATAAAGAATGCTATTTCCCAGAACGTGTGAATGATTTCATCGTTTTTGAAGGAACCCTAAAAGAACTCTGCAAAAAAGTAGACAAAGGAGAGTTCATACCCAAGTTACAGGCCTCCCATGCGCCCCCCTGTAAGTTCTGGACTGCTTACGCTGTTATCAATGGTATTAAACACTGTGTCCCTTTGATTCACGGTCCCACTGGGTGCACGTACTCTGTTGCTTCTGCTTACAAAATGTACGCGTGTAACTACAAGGGAGTCCCAGTTGAACCCACGTCCTGCACCAATCTAAATGAAACGTGCATTGTCTTTGGAGGGGAAGGGAAATTGTACGAAGCAGCAAAGGAAGCCAAAAAAAAGTTTCATCCCGATTTAATTGTCATTTTATCATGTTGCTGCTCTGGCATTATTGGTGATGATGTTGAGACAGTAGCCAAACGAGTTGAACAAGAAATTGACACAAAAGTCGTAGCTTTAAGATCTGAAGGATTTGGAGGTGATTTCCGCTCTGGACATGAAGAAGCATTCAAAGCTATTGTTTCGTTAATGGAACCCCAGAAAACTAAAAAGAATACCATAAACATTGTTGGAGCCCGTGTTGGACCCACAAATACGGAATGGCCCCAGGAAATTGATGAACTCACAAAAATTGTTGAAAAATTGGGTATTAAAATAAATGCCATTATTGCTGGTGGATGCACTGTGGAAGAAATACGAAGAGCTCCCTCTGTGGAGTTAAATGTCTCATGGTGTTACGATTGGGGTCAAAAAATAGGAGTATTGATGGAAGAACAATTTGGTGTCCCTTTTAGTAGAACAGGGCTACCCTACGGGTATAAAGCTACCAGAGAGTGGATTTTAAGTGTTGCACAACCCATGGGATTAGAAGAGAAAGCGTTCGAAGTTATAGAAGAAGAGGAAGCAGCCGTTAAAGGAGACATTGAAAGAACACAAACCGCATTACAAGGGAAGACTGCTCTCATTGAAATTGCTGAATACCCGGGACCTATGAGAGCTTTAGCTTTAGCGCGAATGGTGAAAGAACATGGAGGAGAACCTATAATCATTAACTTACATCCCTATACTGTCAAGGAGAGAAGACCTGCCATCGATTTTTTGGTGCAACAAGGAGAGAACCCTCAAGTAATTCTAACGAAAGGATTGTTTGAAATTGGAACCTTTTCCTCTTCCAGTGAAACAGAAAAAGAAATCGAATACATCTCCGATCAGTATAAGAATGGCATCTTTTTTGCCAATCCACTGCGATTTCCTTCTCTACCGGTGGTAAATTTAAGAACTATTGTTTCAGGGCCACAATTCGGGTATACAGGTGTAAGGAATATCGCGTATGCTGTTGAAAGGTCTTTAAAATACAAAACCCAGAATCGCTCCAAATTATTCAAGGAGGTTCTCTATGGAACGTGATATACTGCCAGAACATACAAAAAGCGCATGTATTGATCCCTATCTACGATGTGCCTTTTATGGGGCGTGTCAGACTGCTTTTGGATTTGAGAATGCCTGTGTCATTGCCCATTCACCCCAGGGATGCCAGTTATCGGCAGATGTGGCTTTTCGGTGGCAGCAAGCAGACTACACCATGACTGAGGTGTTGTGCTCCAAGTTATGTGAAGATGAAATCGTCCACGGAGGAGAAGACACGCTCAGAAGGACAATTTTGGATGCCAGAACGTATGACGTCCCCTTAGTGTTTGTTGTCAGTGCATGCGGCCCTGAAATCGTTGGAGACAATATTCAATCAGTGGCAGAAGAAATGGAGTCAACAATTGACTTTCAAATTATACCCATAGCTGCTCCAGGCTTTTTAGGTTCACAGTACAAAGGAGTGGATATTGCATTGGAGACATTGATAAAAAGATTTTCTGTAGACAAAGAAAATGAAAAGGAGAAAAGAGAAAATACAGTGTGCATATTAGCTCCCCATGCATCGGGGAATCCCACATGGCCGGGAGATCTCCACTGGATCAAAGAAGTATTTGCTGCAGTAAATGTTGAGGTAGCGTCAGTTTTAACCTATCACAGTTCTTTACAGGATTTAGAAACCATCATGTCCTGTGAAACCTGTCTAGTTTTAAGCCATGATGCAGGGTTACAAGCTGCCCAGTTACTGCAGAACCATAAAATCGAATGGCTGTGCAAGGATGTACCGTTACCCATCGGGGTTGAGAACACGAGGAACTTTCTAAACCTTCTGGGAACTCGATTTGATTCTGAAAAGGAAATAGAGAACATCATACAAAAGGGAGAACAAACTGTTATCCAGAATTTAAGAAGACGGGGATTACAGGTGGAATTCTTCAACAGAATTTCTGCAGCAGTTGTCGCTGACAGCACAATTGGGATACCATTGCTGCGGTTTGTAACAGAAGATTTAGAAATGATACCTGAATTAGTGTTGCTACGATCTGACAATGGTAGAACTCTGGCTGAACGAGAAATCAAGACATTACAGATCAACCCAGAATTCAAGTGTGGAGTTGATGTTTATCAAGTAAAAGAGTATTTGAAAACTGTAAACCCTACCTGTGTCGTGGGCAGCAATATCGAAAGGCATTTAGCACAAGAGCTTAATATTCCGTTGTCGTTTGAGATTGTCTATCCTGTGCTGGAGTACAGAATGACTGACAGACAGTATTTTGGATATAGAGGAATGTTGAACCTGATAGAGATCATTCAGAACCAGTGGAGGAATAAATGGAAATCCAAGAGAAAACGGTATAAATCCAAGTGGTAACCCTTGTGAGAACACTTTTACGATGTGCAGTCTTTTAATGGATTCTTGTAGTGTCCTGATCCTTTTCAATGATGGATCAATATCACTGGGTTCAACCTATCTGTCCACCTCACCAAAAAATCCCTGATTTGTAAATTGTTCTTTTGTCGTTTACATGCACGTAACAAAGATAAATTAAAGAAATGTTACACGTGTAACAACATCATCCTTCGGCGTTGACAGTCTCATCTCCTCTAAAGCTTTATAAATCAGCAATTTAAACGCATGATCATGGAATCTTTCATGAGAATACAAGTCTGCAAAGATCCAGTAACTAAAATGCTTTTTGGAAGATTTGGATATAACTTGGTATTTATTTGGTTTATTTTTCCTATCCTCCTAGTTGTGACTTCAATTTACTACGAAACTCTCACTTCTGTGATACTGCCTTTTGAATTGTCAGCAGAAGGTGCCAAGGCACTCCCTCTTCTCAAAGATGAGATGTTTTATTCTCTCTTAGTTGTAATTCCTTTTGTGATCATTTTACTCAACTATTTCCTCAACTCTATTCCTGATATGTTTGTGAATCTGTGGGAGAACAAGGTAATACAAAGCAAAATCGAACCTGAACCATCGATCAAGCAATACAATACATATTTGAAAGAATTTGAAACAAAAATCAATAACAAAAGGGCCTTTACATTCATATCAATTATTATACCTATCATTATTTTCACTAAGAAGTTCAGCTTTACAGCAAAAGAAGGGATCGTATGCATCAAATAGCTATCTACGGTAAAGGTGGTATTGGCAAGAGCACGGTAGCCTCCAATTTATCGGTAGCCTTTGCTGAAAAAGGGTTAAAGGTCATGCAGATCGGGTGCGACCCCAAGAGGGATTCCACCAGGAATTTAACGGGAGGGAAGATGGTCGCCACTGTTCTGGAAACCTATAGAGAATTATTGCGAGTAGGAAAAGATAAGCATGATCTAACGTTGGAAGATATTGTCTTTACAGGGAGTAAAGGTGTCTTGTGCGTCGAATCGGGCGGTCCTGAACCAGGTATCGGATGTGCAGGTAGAGGTGTTTTAACTGCTATTGAAATTCTGAAAGAGTTGAAAGCGTTTGAGACGTATAACCTGGATGTTGTGGTGTACGATGTTTTGGGAGATGTGGTCTGTGGGGGATTTGCTCAACCGATCCGGCAGGGATACGCTCGAGAGATTTATTTAGTGTGCTCAGGTGAATTCATGTCGTTGTATGCTGCTAACAACATCTCAAAGGGTATCAAACGGCTGGCGAGTCAGGCTCCCTCCAGGTTAGCTGGTATTATCTTGAACAGTAGAGGGAACCAAGAATTTGAACAAAAGGTGTTACAAGCCTTTGCTGAGGCTTTAGGTTCTCAATTAATGCATGCAATCCCAAGAAGTCCAGAAATTGCTGCCTTCGAAGTAGAAGGGAAAACTATAGTGGAAGGGAACCCTCAATCAGAAGCAGCTTGTCATTTCAGAGTGTTGGCTGAGAGAATTCTTGGGAATGCACAATTTGTGATCCCTACCCCTGTAGAACTGGAAGATCTGCAAAAGTTATACCGGGAATTCTTGGCAAAAGCAAGGTAAGTAACTCGAAATCAGAACATCAGACCCATTAAATTTTCATCAATGAGCCATCCAGCAAAAGACTTGGATTCCACTGCAGGACAAAACTCAAATTCTTCAAAAATGAAATCACAACAATTTTATTACACGTGTAACAAAAAAGATAACCGCGCAAAGACTTGACAATCCCATGAGAACTAAAAAAGGGTAACAGTTATAAAAATGTACCAACACGTAACAGCATGTCAAGACAAGATATACACACCCCCGAGGAGTGGGCGAAAATCTTGAAAGAACAGGCTGACTACACACAAGAGTATAGGCACAACCTGTACGAAAAGGTAGACATAAAAACCAAGAAGAATATCCTGGATATAGGATGCGGGACAGGTGCTGTTACTACAGATATTGCTTCTTTGACTGACGGGTATATCACGGGTATTGATATTGATGATAAAAAACTTGAATATGCCAAACCCCTTATATCTGATCGTATTACCCTGATGAGAGCAGATGTATTACAGTTGCCTTTTAAAGACAATACTTTTGATTTAGTAGTGTTTAATATTGTTTTGACCCACATACTAGAGCAGCAGAAAGCGGTAACTGAAATGGTCAGAGTAACCCAGAAAAATGGAATTGTCCTGGCCACCATGGAGCCTGATTATGCTGGTATGCTACACTATCCAGAGAGTGAGGCAGACTCTATCCTTCGAACGTCTTTTGAAGAGATAGGTGTTGAGATGCATACTGGACGAAAATTACGATATCTTTTTGGCAAAGCTGGGCTAAAGACAGAGATTGGCATGTTCACTGATTATTTTGATTATGATGAAGATACTGAAAAGCAGGTGAAACGTTTTTTGGAATACTTCGGGAAAACTGAAAAAGTACTATCAGAAAATGGGTGGAATAACCAGCAGATACAAGAGTACAAACAGGAAAGACTTGAATTAATTAGAAATGACTTGACATTCTCGTTCTGTCCTTGTTTCTATGCAATAGGGAGGAAGTAACTGGATTAAATCATCTGCGTGTTTGCTGGCGCTGATTTCATTCTTGTAGATATTAAAAGCACTTGGCAGGTATCATTGGATTTCACTATCTTTCGGCGAATAATATATTTTTCACTATCTTTATAGCCAGAGATTACTTTCCTATTCGACGTAACCTTCCTCCAACCTTCTCGATTCGTGGGGAAGTGACCTTTAATAACCTATTCAGGGTTTAACCGCCCTGTAAGGACAATCCATGCGGACAAAACCACTAAAGGTATCCACGCCAATACTTCTAGGTGACCTCGGGAAATGCTATCGGGGCTCATGAACAGGTATCCAACTACTGATGAACCAACTATACCAGTGCCAGCATGTGCCAGGCACGCTGGCCAGATACTTTCACTTTTTGACCGGAGCCATCCAAGGATGATGGATAAACATATGGTGAGCAGTGGGAACAAGACCAGTCCTAAAAGAGGGCGATCGGGGTAGTTGTATCCTCTCAAGTTGATAGGGTAATGCCACACTCCCCAGATGATGCCCGTGGCAACCGCAGCCAATACAGGGTTGTTGCTGAATAACCGGATTTGTAAATAGCTTCGCCAGCCAAATTCTTCACCCCACAGTAAAGGTGCCCAAATTGCTGCAGTGATCATGAGCACTATAACAACGAGTAGAAAGTGGACCCCTGAAGGAAGTGATGGATCCTTGCAACTTGACAAGTTACATCGTCAGCAGCAAGCAGAGGATTTCTTCTATAAGAATTACCATTTACTACTCCAACCTAAGTGTTACATAATATATACATTTCCAATAGCTCTAGCTTTTAACCCCTTCTTTGAGAATGTGCGGCATAATTTTGATAAGGTTTTTATGCTGCCGCAGCCTTCAGTAAAGAGCAAAAAAGGTGATATCATCAGGAAAAACCTCAATTATTACAGAAAAATTGCTGAAAAAAGGATGGATCTAAATTTAATAGATGAAAAAGCGTTAGAGAATGCCATATTATCAACAGGAAAGTTATCTGAATTCATATCAGTAATTAGAGATGCATCTGCTAAGGCCCTTTCTGTGGTAAAGGAAAAAAAGAAAGGGAAAATAACCGAAGAAGAGATTGAAGCAGTTCTGGAAGAGTTGCGGAATACATATGATAGAACGCTCACCAAAGAAGAAATAGAGAAACTGATTGAAATCCATGGTAAAAGAGAGGCACGGGACAAGACAATGCAGGACGATATCGTCAGGAATCCTTTGTTCAGTTTGACCATTGTAGAATACGAAACCAAAGAGGAAGGGAGATGGTGCGAAATCAATCCAATCTTACTGCCTTTACTGGAAAAATGGAAAAAGAGTAATTGAAAATGGTGATGAAATTATTAGGATACTGAAAAGGGAAAAAAATGAACCGATAAGTTCACCCAATGTTACACGTGTAACAAGAGAATGAATAGAGGAGCTCACGATTACGATTTAGAAGTGGCAAAGATTCTATGTCATCTCTTTTGATGAATGCTTGAAGGACTTAGGGATAGAAAATGGAATATGAGCTTCATAAAAGAGGTAATAGATAAAAAAATTACTCGTATTCTGCCTTTATATTTGCTCTTCTTAATCTGTTCGCATTTGAAACCACTGTTACAGAACTTGTAGCCATAGCAATTTCAGCAATTACCGGATGCAGCAACCCCAGCATCGCAATAGGGATAGCAACCACATTATACCCGAAAGCCCAGAACAGATTCTGTTTAATATTCCTGAAGGTCGCCCTAGACAGTTTCAAAGCCCTCACTACCCCAGTGAGATCGCCCTGCACTAATGTGACATCAGATGATTCAATAGCAATATCCGTCCCCGTCCCAATAGCAAATCCCACATCTGCCTGCGCTAAAGCTGGTGCATCATTAATTCCATCTCCCACCATAGCCACTGCGCCAACCTCTTTTTGGAGTCTTTTGATCTCTTCAACTTTTTGATCTGGCAGCACTTCCGCCAAAACCCTGTCAATACCCACCTGTTGTGCAATGGCTTCTGCCGTCCTTTTGTTATCACCTGTCAGTATGGCAGTTTCTATACCCATTCTTCTTAACTCTTCAATGGCTTGGACAGAATCCTCCTTTAACGTATCTGCTAAAGCCACCACACCAATAGCCTTTTTATCAAATGCCACAATCATTGAGGTCTTTCCTTCAGATTCCAGCATATCTGAAATCTCTGCAAATTCTTGTATATCAATGTTATGATCTTCCATCAATTTTTTATTGCCAACTAACACTTCTTTCCCTTCTATTTTTGCTGTAACTCCCTTCCCTGATACTGCAGCAAAGTCATCAATATCCTTTAGGTTCACTCCTCTTTCCTCTGCTGCATCCACTACCGCCTTCCCCAATGGATGCTCCGATCCCGCTTCCACGCTGGCCGCAATCTGCAACACATTAGCACCCACCACATCTGTTACCTCTGGTGCACCCTTCGTAATGGTCCCTGTCTTATCAAATACGATGGTACGAATATCCTGCATCACCTGCATAGCCTCTCCTGATCTGATTAATATCCCATTTTGCGCACCCAATCCAGATGAAACCATAATACTCGTGGGCGTTGCTAATCCGAGAGCACACGGGCACGCAATGACTAAGACGGCTACCCCTGCAAAAACAGCTAATGTGGACACACCTAAAGATGGATTCACCCACGGCAAATGAGCAGATGCAGCAACTACAATCTCCCGCAGCCTATCTGGTACGAATAACCACATCACAAACGATGTAACTGCCAACACCATTACCACAGGCACAAAATAGCTCGTCACTTTATCTGCAAACCGCTGTATAGGCACCTTAGACCCTTGGGCCTCTCTTACCATCTTGATAACTTGTGATAAGAATGTGTCCTTCCCCACTTTGGTGGCCTTCACTTTTAATAATCCCATCTGATTGACTGATGCACCAATGACCTCATCTCCCACTGTTTTCGTCACTGGCAACGATTCCCCTGTAGCCATGGATTCATCCACTGCACTCTCCCCTTCTACTACTGCACCATCTGTCGGTATCTTCTCACCAGGACGAACCACCATCACATCGCCCACTTGTACTTCCTCTATGGGAATCTCTTTCTCTTCTCCATCTTTGATCACAGTAGCAGTTTTGGCACCCAACTCCAAAAGTTTCTTGATGGCCTGTGACGCAGTCCCCTTGGCTCTGGCTTCCACGTACCGTCCTGTCAAATGAAAAGCCATGATCATTCCTGATACCCCAGCAAAGCTCTCTAGCGGCGTGAAAAACGCTAAAAACCCAGTGAAAAAGGAAGATGCCGTACCCATGAGAATTAGAACATCCATGTTTGCTGCTCCATGCGTAATTGATTTCAATGCAGACACGTACGTGTCCTTACCCGCTATGAACAACACTGGTGCAGCCAATAAAGTCATACCTGCATTCATG
>Ga0209636_10008040_pt1 | contig 10740 bp, 8 predicted proteins | sample DeeMarSWOR152_54_FD_187464 | JGI IMG/M metagenome (GOLD analysis project Ga0209636, IMG submission 187464) | Marine sediment microbial communities from White Oak River estuary, North Carolina - WOR-1-52-54 (SPAdes) (version 2) | ecosystem: Environmental > Aquatic > Marine > Intertidal zone >... | reverse complement strand
GGGAGAATTCATGAAACAGGGGGTCTTTTTAGTGCTCGGCATTCTGTTTTTCTTTGTGTCCGATATCCGCGCTGAGGAGTTTCAAGGGGCCCGTTTCCCTTCCCTCATCTCCTCCCTCAGGATCTCTTCCCCGCTCACGCTTTGTGGCGAAAGGGTCCCGCTTGAGATACAGGAGGTCAGGGAGAGGCTTGAGAAAGAGCTCCTTCTTACGCTCTGGGATCGACCCCAGGTGATCCTCTGGTTAAAGAGATCCAGCCGGCATCTCCCTCATATTGAAAAGATGCTTGAGGAAGCTTATATGCCGGATGACCTCAAGTACGTGGCTATCGCTGAGAGCGCCCTGAGGCCTCATGTGTGCTCAAGGGAAGGGGCGATAGGGTTCTGGCAGTTCGTGCCATACACCGGCCTTCAATACGGTCTCCGTATCAGTGAACACATCGATGAGAGACGAAACCTGTTTGCCTCGACCCGAGCGGCAATTCGCTACCTAAAGGACCTCTATAGGGCCATGGGATCATGGACGCTGGCTGCCGCTGCCTTCAACATGGGTCAAGAGGGCCTCAAGGCGGAGATTCTGGAACAGGGGACCGATGATTACTATCAGCTCTATCTCCCCATTGAGACCCAGAGGTTTATCTTTCGTATTATCTCCGCGAAGCTGATCCTCTCAGACCCGGAGAGATATGGCTTCTATCTCACTGAAGCGGACTACTACCCGCCTTTGGAATTCGACCGGATTGACCTGGAGTGTCCACAGGAGGTTCCAATACGGATTATTGCCCAGGCGGCCGGGACCTACTTCAAGGTGATCAAGGACCTGAATCCAGAGATCAGGGGTCATTACCTGATGGAGGGAAGCCACGCGATTCTGATCCCAAAGGGTTCGGCAGGGGATTTTCACCACCGATTTCAGGGCCTCCTTGAGCAGTGGCTGGCAGCTAAGGAGGAGAGGATCTATATTGTCAAGGAGGGGGACAACCTCTCCCTCATTGCAGATCGGTTCAATGTCCCCCTGGCAGCCCTCCTTATCTGGAATAGGCTCGACCTCAACGCACACATCTACCCAGGTGATCGCCTGATCATTTACAGCCAGGAGCTGAGCCCGGGGGAAACTGAGAATGGGATGTAAGCGCCCTTATGTTCCTCTTCAATTTTCCTAATCCCGCCCTTGCAAATGCGGTGTTCCCGAAGGCCCCCTTGAAATCCGTCTCCGTCATTGAGAGAATCGAATCCCTGGATGGAAGTGACACAAGGGGGGGATCCTTTCTATTGAAAGGGCAGACCTCCTGACAGACATCGCAGCCAAAAAAGGTAGTTCCCATCTTCGCGGCTGTGGCTCTCTCTATATGGGCCTCTGACTCAATGGTGAGATACGAAAGACATCGAGAGGCATCCAGGTAAAATGGGGCCTTCAGTGCCCCGGTGGGGCACCTATCAATGCACTGACTGCAAGACCCACACCTGTCTTCCGGCTCCTTAAGAGGGTGGATGGAGAATTGGACTGTGGTCAGGATCTCAACCAGAAAGCAGTAGGAGCCATGACCTGGGAGGATCAACATGTTGTTTTTGCCGATAAACCCAATGCCGCTGGCTGCTGCAAAACTCCTCTCAAGAATGGGGGCGGAATCAACACACACCCTGGAGCGGCTTTCGGGAACTGTCTCCTTGATGAGCTTGCATAGCTGTCTGCCCAATCCCCTCAACCGGAGGTGATAATCCTGTTGTTGGGGCGTGCTGTATCTCGAGACGGTGTAGCCGTCAGGTGTGGATGGCTTGCGTGCAGGGTAGGGATACGCAAGGGAGATTACAGTCCTCAACCCCTCAAGGAGCCTCCCGGGATTCCTCCTGAGCCCTATGTTCCGCTTCAGGTAAGCCATATCCCCCACCTCAACCTCTCTCAGCCAGCGGAGAAAGAAGTCAAAGTAGAGGGGAGTCTGCGGCTGAGAGAAGCCCGCGGCAATAAAGCCCAGTTCTCGCGCCCTTTCTATGAAGGCCTGGTTACGCATGTGGGAACATCAGTCGGCCCCCCTGTCAAGCCCCTCAAGGAAATCCCTCGCCCAGGGTGGATTGTATACGATGACATAGGCAAGGAAGAAGGCCGACAGGGGAAAGAAGAAGATAACCACGTCAATGAGAATGATGCCCAAGCCTAACAGAATGCGTTTTTGTCGGCTCATACTGATCTCTTTATCATGCCCGTTGCCCTTGATCAAATCAGGGGAAAAATAGCTGGCATGGGTGAATGAACTTGACTTACAAAAATCGCCTCTGGTAGGAATGACACATGAATATCCTCGATGGTATCATCCTTGGATTGATCGTCTTTTTCGGTGTGAAGGGTTTTTTCATGGGCATCTTCAGGGAGATATTCTCCCTTGCTGGTATCGTTTCCGGATTCTTGATTGGCAATCACTACCACCCCCAGACGGCCAACCTTCTCAGGGTCTACATCCCTCTCGAGGACTCCCTTCCCCTTATCGGTTTCCTTGCCCTGTTCACCCTGGTGTTCATTGTGTTTACTCTGCTTGGATCCCTTCTGCACAGGATTTTCAAAACCCTATTTGTCGCCTGGTTTGATAGGGGCCTCGGTGTTTTCCTCGCCTTGATAAAGGGGACTGTCATCTCATATCTGGTGATTGTGCTCCTTACCATCTTTGTGCCCTCCTCGTCTCCCCTGATAGCAAAGTCAAGGGTGGCCCCCCTGGTGAAGGTCAGCTTTGAGTCAATGCGCATGCTCATATCACCCGATCTCTATCATATGTGGGAGGGGCGAATCTCGAAGGAGTCGGAAAAGATCCGTAAGGCAGTCACTGAGGGCACGGAGGCGCTTAAAGAAATCCCGCGGGTTCTTCCCGACGAGGGGGATTAGGATGCATATGCGCGTGCCCCCTCCTATCCCCTTATGGATCTCGGGAGCAGCATCTGATGGTGAGGGCATATGCTCCGGGGGTTCTGGTAACAGGCCCTGGCAAATGCAATAAAATACGCCCGCAGCTTGGTCATGGGTACAACCTCATCCACCAGCCCAGTCTTGGCACAATAGAGGGGCCTGGACTGCTCGTAGTACTGTCGAGCAAGGGCATTCATCTTCTCAATCACTGGCTCAAGGGGATTTCCCGCCTCTCTTTCCTTCACCAACCTCCTTGCAAATGCAGCGACGGCAGCAGTTTCACCATGCATCACATAGATCTCAGTGGTCGGCACGCCAAGGGTGAAGACATTGTTCCTATTTGCCTGGGGCCCTCCCATTATGTAGTGAGCTGCAGCAGTGCCCTTTCTCAAGACGACTGTCATCATGGGAAGTCCTGAACTCTCGATGGAGTAAATAAGTGACTGCCCGAGCCCGAGCAGTTCTGCCTTCTCAGCTATATCACCAACATCGATGCCCGAGGTATCCTGAAACCAGATCATGGGTATTCGGTCCCTGCCGCAGAACATGACCATCTCATTCATCTTTATGAGGCCCTCCCGATAGAGCTTGCCGCCAATACCGAGATACTGATCCTCCGCATAGGAGGGGTAACCCTTGCCCAGGAACCCCTGCCGATTGGCAATAACCCCCACCGGGAAACCGTCTATCCTGGCAAGTCCACAGTACACCTCTGGCCCATAGTCGGGCCTGTACTCCATGTGCTCGCTTCCGTCAAAGACCCGTGCCAGCACCTGCTCAATGCTATAGGTTTTCTTTTGGTTGAAGGGTACAATGAGGTTGAGGTCATCTGCTGGATACCTCGGATCAGCTGGTTCTGCGCCCCTGAAGGCTGAAGGGTCATAGAGGGGCATGCCTGCCATGCATCTCCTCAGGGCATCAAGGACGCCTTCCTCGGTGTCAGATACCGCCCTCATAAAGCCGGTCTCATCGTGGTGAATCCTGACACCGCCCGGGGGAGCCTGTTTGAACTTCTTGGTTGCCTCAATTATGGTCTCCGCACCCTCGAGATCAAATCCACCCTTGGGAGACATGCCGCTGACAATACCGCCTCCGCCCACAGCCATATTGGACTTGGCGTGTGCGAAGATAATAGCCGGGCTGATCGCATGGTACCCGCCACCAGCTGGATTGGTTCCGTACATGCCGACGATCACCGGTATACCCTTTTGCATCAGCTCGCTGTGCCTGAAGAATGTCCTGCCACCAGACCTCCTGCCGGCGTATACCTTTTCTTGTTCGGTGAGCTTCACGCCGCTGCAGTTCAGTATCCAGACAAGGGGGATGTTCAGACGCTGGGCAGTATCCTGGGCCCGAAAGATATGCTCCATCTGACCGGGAATCCAGGCCCCAGCGAGGACCTTGTTGTCAGATGCAATGATCGAGGCGTATCTCCCTGATATGGTACCAAGGCCAGTTATAACCCCCGTTGTTCCCTCCTGATTAAACTCGGGGTCATAGAGGCTATTGAGGGGTAGAAAGGTGCCTGGATCAACCAAGAGCTCAATCCTCTCCCAGGCCGTCTTTTCGCCCCTTTGGTGAAGCTTTTCAGCGGGGATACCTGCCAGGTCTCTCTTCTCTAAGGCCTCAGCCACCTCTCCTTCGACCTCGGATATCTCAAGGGCATTGGCCTCTTCCCGTTTCCTCTCGCTCTCTCTGAGCTCTCTCCCTATTGGGGTCATTTCCTGAAAATACTGTCTCATCGTGGCGCACCTCTATTCGGATTGATAATTTACGTGACTCTATATACAATGATATCCGTGCCTATTCAAGCACTATCTGGCCCAACGAGCTGGGCGTGTGAAAGGGGTGAGCGTCCCGTGACACGGTGACCTGAGAGTCTAGAGCGGGTATGGATACGTTAAATAGAGCGAATGCCTTGATTATCCGTCCGAGCGCCCTGGGTGACACCCTTCTCTTGGCCCCGGCCCTCTCCCAAATAGCCGATAAGGTGGAAATAACACTTGTGGGCAGAGGCCCTGGAGTTGATCTGTTGAGGCCTTTCCTGCATGGGTGCCTTGATTACGAGAGGGGAGGATGGCATAGGCTATTCTTGGAATGGCCTGACTGTCGGGATCTGTCCTTTCCCCAGGTGGACAGGGTGATTTCCTTTGTCAGTGACCCGGCTGGTAAGGTAAGGGCAGGCCTCGACAAGTTTCTGAGGCACACCCCCATCTTTTCATATCCACCTTTTCCACCTCGGGAAGAGAAGATCCATGTCGCACTATACCTCGCCTCATGCCTGAAGCGGTCTGGATTGCCCGTTGATCCCGAGGAGGCCATAGCGGAGGCTCGGAGCAGTGCAGTCCTTGGAAAAGGCACGCCATCAAGATCGCGGAACACGGTTGTCCTCCATCCCGGTTCTGGCAGCAGGAAGAAGAATTACGCCCCCGAATTGTGGCTTGACCTGATAGGGGGTGAAGAGCTCGGGGCATTTCGGAACAGGACCGTGCTTTTGGGACCGGCAGAAGAGCAGCTGTATCAATTCTTCGCCGGAGGGCTATCTGGGGTGGGAGCGGAGATCGTAGTTTCCCCTCATAGAGACAGGCTTCTATCCCTGCTCGGGGAGGCCCGCCTTTGTATCGGTCACGACAGCGGCATAACGCACCTGGCGGCAATGCTTGGAACACCCACAATAGCCCTTTTCAGAAACAGCCATCCACTGCAGTGGGCCCCGCTAGGCCCAGATGTGACGGTTATTACGGAGGTTAAACACCCGAGGGATATCCATAGGAAGATCAAGGAGGCAGTAAGCAGAGTGCGAAAGGAACTTTCGCCTTGACTGATTGGAGGGGCCTCAGTATCCTTCACCCAAGGAGAATTGTGCTGAAGTCGCGCAGGACGGTTACATGTTAGAGAGGATTCTCGGCAGTGATATCGCTACCTATGTCAAGGCCCATCGGGGCCTGATAGCAGTGACGATTATCCTGACGGCCCTATCAGCCCTGTTTGTTGTAGTACCTGCCTATCTGCTCCAGCCCTTTATTGACGAGGGAATGAAAATGGGGAGCGATCCTGTTGAGTGGAGGATCCCCTGGCTGACATTCCGATCTCCCCTCTCATTCGAGCGAACGGAGCTGCTTCTGGTAACCGGGATCTCACCGAATAGGCTGCTCATCCTTCTCACCGGTGTTGCATTCCTTGCCGTACTCCTTAAATCAATTACCCTTTACTTCAGTGAGCTCACGGCAACGGCATTCACGAATAGGGCCGTACGAGCACTGAGGGTTGATCTGGCTGAAAAGTTCATCTCCCTGCCCCTCACATTCTACCATAAGCGCAAGAGCGGTGAGCTTATCGCGAGGGCCACGGCTGACCTGACAGTAATGCAGGGTTACATAAGCAATATCATCATCGGTCTCGTGCGGTACCCCTTAACAGCAGCGGTCTTTCTTGCCTATCTGCTGCTGATGAATTACAAGCTCACCATACTGGCTATTGTTGTCACCCCTCTGATCGTTGCCCTTGTCAGCCTCTTTGGCCGCAAGGTCAAGAAACACTCCACCAGGGTACAGGATGCAACAGCCGAGGTGACATCGAGCTATCAGGAGATCCTCCTGTTGCTGAAGGTCATAAAGGGATTCTGCAGGGGGAGATATGAATCGGAGAGGTTTAGGAAGTTTGCCGATGACCTGTATAGAAAGGTGATGCACTGGAACAGGTGGCACCTCGGCATTGGGCCCATGATGGATTCAAGTGTGTTCCTGATTCTCCCCAGTATCCTTTTGATAGGAAAGATTTACTTCCACCATACCCTGGGAGAGCTTGTCGCGATCCTCTATGCCTTCGCGCGGGCCTACTCTCCCGTGAAAGACCTTGCCAGGATAAACACGAATCTGAGGACCCTGCAGGGCGCAACCGGGAGGGTCTTTGACATAATACATACGGTGCCGGACATAGGGGACAGGGAGGGGGCCAGGAAGCTCCCAAGACTCAAGGATACCATAGAGTTCTCTCATGTTGATTTTGCCTACCAGCCGGGCAAATTGATCCTGCGTGACGTCTCCTTTACGGTACACGCAGGGGAGATGGTGGCCTTTGTGGGCTCTACCGGGGCGGGTAAAAGTACCCTCCTGGACCTCATTCCCCGCTTCTACGATGTATGCTCAGGCTCCATAACCGTCGATGGAATGGATATCAGGGATGCAACACTTGAGTCCTTAAGAGGCCAGATCGGTATTGTCAGCCAGGAGAGCCTCCTTTTTCACGATACGGTAGCCAATAACATCGACTATAGCGGGGATCACTATAGGAGGGAACAGATGGCGAATGCAGCCAAGATCGCCCAGGCCCATGACTTTATCATGGCCCTTTCAGATGGATATGAAACGGTTGTTGGTGATAGGGGAACACTTCTGTCAGGTGGGCAGAGACAGAGGATCGCCATAGCCAGGGCTATTCTCAAGGATCCGGCTATCATGATCCTCGATGAACCCGCCTCAGCCCTTGACCCGCAGAGTGAGCTCCTTATCCAGGAGGCCATAGAGAACCTCCTTGGACAGAGGACCATCTTCATTGTCTCCCACCGGCTGGGTACAATCAGGAGGGCTGATCGGATCTATGTCCTGGAGGATGGGGGGATTGTTGAGTCAGGTACCCATGAGCAGCTTATGGCGACAAACGGCAGATATAGGGACCTCTATGATATCCAGTTTAGGCCCTGATGCCCCGCAGTACCTCAAGCCCTACCACATTTCCTTAAGCCTCAGATAGGCGTCCTTGATCCAGCGTGACACCTTCTCAACCACTGTCCTGTTGAAATACGCCCTGTCTTCGTCGGTAATATTCTCGTACTTGCCGTTATATTTCAACTTCACCCAGGCGTTGAAATCAAATTTCCTTGCCAGGCTATAGAGATAGTGATTGAGGGGTGCAAAACGCGGCCTTTTGACAACAGCGACGCCAAAGTCGATCACGTAGGGCGTCCTTCCTTGGACGACGAGAAGGTTGTCCTTCTTTTTGAGGTCAGTATGCGCGACACCTGCCTCGTGTAGCCCTTTGATCAGGTTTAAGAGCCTCTCGAAGAAGGTGCTGCGATCCGTAATCCTGGCCGTTCGTATCGGGACCCCATCGATATACTCAAGAACCAGGTAGCGCCCCTCGAGAAGGCCGTAACACCGCGCTACGCCGGGGATCTGGGATAGCCTGGAATAGACCCTGTACTCATTGCGCAACATTGCCAGGCGGATAAGGCGAGCTAACCCCCTCCCTGTTGGGGCCTTGAGGATGAGACGCTTACCCTTGGCATCATAGAGATACACATGCCCCTGATAGCCGCGGCTAAAGATGTTGGATCTGGTCTTAACGCTCTCCCTAATCCAGTGAAGCAGTTCGCGTTCGGTGAGATTGTCCATACCCTTCAACATGGGCGCCGCTGGAGGTTTAATGAAGTCCCAGGGTGAGGAAATACAGCCAGAACAGCAGGAAAAGGGCAATAATGGGCTCGCCGTTTTCCCGCAGGCTTTGCCAGAACGACCAGCTGCCGCGCTGGGTCAGCTGATAGGGGGTGAGGCGTGGAATAAGGGCCCGGGTCTCCTTGCGCCACTGCTCCCATTCCGCGCTAAACCTCCGATGAAGCTCTTCATCTTCTCGACGGATGGCATGGGGATAGAAGGCGAACAGGATCCCTATAAACAGGGGGAGGCTCCACCACAGGCCGGACGCAAGGGCGAACCCAAATCCCACTGCAATGTTTCCCACATAGAGGGGGTGCCTCACATAGGCATAAGGCCCATCGGTGGCAAGGGCCTTGTGCTTCTTAATATGACCCGATGCCCACAGTCGCACTGCAATACCGAGGAAGACCAGGGCTACACCGGCAACGAACAGCATTTCCTTTGGTTTGCCCGCTAGGCTGACAAGCATGACAAAGGAGACGCCAGTGAACTGGCGGAAGCGTTCGCGGTGGTACCGAATATCATGAAGGAATCGCTCTAACCCGAGATCCATGGCCATTGCCCCATCTTTTTAGTGAGGGCAGTATAGGATAGAGTCGATTGTGTGTCAAGGGAGGCCCTTCCCTTACAAAGGATAACGTCATAGTGAAACATAAACTGGTGATTCCTAACCCTATTGCCTGCCCTGTGGAATAATCTTTTACCATTACCTAAGACTGTAATTGACTTGTAGGATAGACCGTGTTTCTCCATTTGGCATGTCCCTATTCCAAAGGGTGAGGGTATGGGTATCTTTTTTTGTTATGCCCTCTAACATGAGGCTGTACTGGGTCGTTTCAAAATGGTTTATTGCGCCATAAGCCTATGAATCATGTACTCCATCTATATAAACCATTTTGAAACACCCGCTAACCTAAACTATGGGAGGGCATAATCAAAAAAAGAGATACCCATACCCTTATTAACTTTGACGTTACCCTGACGTGGGTCCGCCTCACATATACATAGATGGCCAAATATGGTATCCTCGCACGACCTTCATTGGCAACTACATGAACCATTTCCCCCTGGATTTCAGCCAAGCCGTAAAGGCCAATTTTCTCGAGAGGCCAAATAGGTTTCTCGTGAGGTGCAGCGTTGATGCACTGGGTGTAATTGATGCCCATCTCCCAAACCCGGGAAGGCTCCGGGAACTCCTGTTGCCCGGCGCGCCGCTCTATCTCCTTCGGGCTGCTCCTTTCCACGAGATCCATCCCCGACTGAGGCGAACTGATTATACAGTGCTTGCCGTTGAAAGGAAGGGGTCCCCTATCCTTCTCGACACCCGTCTCACAAATCAGGTTGCCAGGTACCTCATCGAGGGGAAGCTAATTCCCTCCCTTGAGGGAGCTGAGATAGTAAGGGCGGAGGTTTCTCGAGGAAGGAGCCGGTTTGATCTTCTTCTGAGGGAGGCCGGAAGGGATCTCTATGTAGAGGTAAAATCCTGCACGCTGTTCGGGAATGGTGTGGCCATGTTTCCAGATGCCGTGACGAAAAGGGGGAGAAGGCACCTCCTCGAGCTCGCTGAGATGGGAAGAAATGGAATCTGCTCCATGATCTTGTTCATCGTACATTATCCCCATGTGCGGTGGTTCATGCCGGACTTTCACACGGATTATGATTTCAGCACGACCATGCTCAGGGTAAGGAATGACCTGAGGATTCTTCCAGTCGCAATAGGATGGGGATCCGATCTTACTATCGGTTGGGGGGTTAAGACCTTGGAGATCCCCTGGGACTATTTGCAGCAAGAGGCAAAGGATAGTGGAAGCTATCTCTTGGTCTTGCACTTAGGGAGGGAAAGGCTCCTGGAGATTGGTAGATTGGGCAAGGTTAGGTTGCAAAAGGGCTCCTATATCTACGTTGGATCTGCGATGGGTAACCTGAGGGCAAGAATTGCAAGACACAGGAGAAAGAGAAAGGGAATGCGCTGGCATATCGATTGGCTCACCCAGGTGGCGGATGGGTTACTTCCGATCCCGATCAGGTCTTCTCAAAGGCAGGAATGTCGGATTGCCCAGGCGCTTTCCGCGATTGTAAAACCCGGGCCCCCCGGGTTTGGATCTTCAGATTGCCACTGTCCCACCCACCTGTTTTGGACAGAGAAGGACCCCCTTGATATGGAGGCCTTCCATACCGTGCTTCAGAGCTTTCGGATGAGACATCCTTAAAAAATTACGGGGGAGATCGCGTTTACGGTGGACTTATGAAGATGATTGTCGTATAAGACCGCTCGAAATACCAGGCGTAGAGGTGATTACATGTTAGAGGGAAAGACGGCATTGATTACCGGAGGAGGCACGGGGATCGGACGATCCGTTGCCCTCCGCTTGGCGCGTGAAGGAGTCAATATTGCCATCAATTATTCCCGCTCTG
>Ga0209636_10008039_pt1 | contig 10742 bp, 7 predicted proteins | sample DeeMarSWOR152_54_FD_187464 | JGI IMG/M metagenome (GOLD analysis project Ga0209636, IMG submission 187464) | Marine sediment microbial communities from White Oak River estuary, North Carolina - WOR-1-52-54 (SPAdes) (version 2) | ecosystem: Environmental > Aquatic > Marine > Intertidal zone >... | reverse complement strand
AATCAAGAAAGAAGTGTTATATAACCACTATTTTAACTTCATTAATATGTGGATTAATAATTCTCACACGGGAAGAAATGATTTTTATTATTCCATTTGCATGCATCACATACATCATCTTATTAGAGAAAAAACTGAAAGATATTTTCATACGAACAATAATATTCATTATAATTACTACATTAACAATTACTCCATGGTTAATATATTCTAATATAACTTTTAATAATCCCTTTCATAGTTATTTATATTATTTGAAATCGCCAATTAGCGTACTTGGTTCATCATTTAGTTCGCAAACATCAGCAGGAGATAGGTCAATATTAACCTACGTAGAGTGGGGTATCTTTGGTCTTTGGACGGAAATATATACGCTTCCCAATATATTATCAATAATGGGCTTTCTGTTTTTATTAATAGGTATTATGTATAATATTAAAAGACGTGATATTTGGATAATATATTTAATAATGATTTTTGATCTAATAATTCTTTCATTTGCAATGGGTACCCCAACAACGAGAGAACAATGGAGTTGGCCTCACGTATTATGGAATGTAAGCCGCATCCCTTTTTCAGCTGTAATGCCCATGATAGTTATCTCCGCTAACGGCATAGTACAATTTACAATCAAACTCTTGAATACAGGTCAAGAACAAGTTATTTCAATTCTCTTGAATAATACAAAAAGAAAATCATATGCTTTAATAATTACTAGTCTCTTATTGTTAGGAACAGTTGATTATATCCCAGCCTATGTTTTAACATTAAAAGATTTACAGGAAAAATCTTCAATTCCTTTTATAGAGTCGGCAGCATATCTAAATTCTCTTGGAGATGAAGAAGGTGTATTCACTATGCATCCAGATATGTTAGCAAAATATTATGATGGAAGGATATATAAAATACCTGAAAAAGGTAGTTTCGAAAACATCCTTGAGGAGGCAATTATAAAGGGAATAAAGTACCTAATAATAGAAAGCACGTGCATAACTTCTAATGACTTAATTGATCTATACTACTACTCTGTAAATCAACAGTATAGAAGAGATGGGAGGAGATTACCCCAAGAATTTGTATTGTTAAAAGCTAGGAAATGGGATTACGGCATTTATAAACTTCAGACTCAAACATATTTAAATGTGGCTATATTTACCAACTCTAGATGGGGAGATATTTATTCTTCGCTCATAGAAATATTTAACACTATGGACGCATCAACGAGTATTTTAGATGAAACAAATAGCATCCTCGAAATAGACCTTTCAGAACTCGACCTTCTAGTCTTTTCTGATTATATAAAGCCACTCAACGATACAGAAAGGCTTTATTTAAAAGAATCAATAGAAACAGGTTTGAAAGTTGTTGTTATTGGAACTAGCCCTTTTTATCTAGCAGGCAGTGCACCTGATTTAACTAACATCTCAACTTGGTTTGGGGCTACCGTATACTTAGAAGCTCCGAAGGAAGCGAGATATATGGTAAAGTTCACAGATAGCGCAATGGAAATAATGGAGTTAAATTTAGGATATGAATACGCATTTTACACAAGTGCTGATTGGTCAACACCAATTGGTTGTGTTGTCCAACCAGAAGTAGTTGTTTACGCTTATAGAGTAAAAGATGAAGCTGCGACTATATTCCTTAATAAGTTTGGGGAAGGGAAATCATTGTATATAGGACCCCGCTTTGGTTTCAACTCACCAGATAAAGTAATATTCAAGACATTCCTTGAATCACTTATTCGATTTACACTCTATGATAAAACATAATAACGAAGGAAAAAAAATTTTGATGTTATTCATGCGCGAAAAAACAAGGGATATTTAAAATATAAAAAACGTATGAAAAATACATTTCATATTCGAGTATGAATTAATTCATGTAATATGCTTGAGGAATTAATGATGGAATTAAATAGATTAAGAATCATGGTAACTGGAGGGGCTGGATTTATTGGGAGCCATCTTGTTGATAGGTTAATAAAGATGGATAACCATATAATTGTTGTAGATAATTTCGATGAATACTATTCTGGAAAAGAAGAAAACATTAGAATCCATCTTAGAAATCCAAATTTTATGCTAATAAAAAATGACATATTGAACTACGATATGTTAAATAAAGCAATAAAGAATATTGATATTATATTTCATTTAGCGGCACAAGCAGGGGTAAGATATTCTTTAAACAATCCTTTGAAAACAAATAGAGTAAACACAAATGGAACACTTAATATATTAAATGCCGCTAAAAAAAATCAAGTGAAAAAAATTATTTTTGCTTCATCATCTTCAGTTTATGGAGAACCGTTATATGTACCTGTTGATGAAAAACATCCTACAAATCCTATATCAATTTATGGCGCTAGTAAACTGGCAGCAGAAAAATATTGTCAAATATATAATAATTTTCTAGATCTTCCAACTGTAATACTTCGTTATCATACTGTTTATGGGCCAAGACAAAGACCTGATATGGCTATCCGTATATGGACTGATCAGATTTTTAATAATAAAAATCCCGTAATATATGGAGATGGAAAACAGACACGAGACTTTACTTATATCGATGATATAATAGAAGGGACTTTAAAAGCTGCTGAAATCGAATGTTCAAATGACGAAATTTTTAACCTTGGAAGTGGATCAAGAATAATTATAAACGATATTATAAAAAATCTCTTAATCTTAAAGGATAAAGAAGATATAGCCCCGATTTATGAAAAAACTAAACTCGGTGATGTGCATGATACATATGCTGATATATCCAAAGCTAGAAAAATTTTAGGATACAATCCTAAAGTGTCTCTATATTCGGGATTAAGACAATTTATCCATTGGTACCGCGCGCGCAAAACTTCAGTTAATAACTAAAGACTTTATTACTAAATCTTGTCTCTGGTAAATGACAATATCTCATTCTTTAATATCAATCCTGTATGGGGCTCTAATGATATCTTTGAAATTGGCATATTATCTAAGGTCTTGTAGGTTCCATCTAAAGAGATGACATAGGGTACATCATTCGGATTTACTAGTACTAAAGCTTTATCGAATGTACGCTCAAAGACAGGGACATCGTTTCGGATGTGATATTCATCGACAGGGTGTCCCAACTCTATCTTACTAATTCGAAGAAACTCATCCTCATAATCCCTGGCAGTGAAATAAGCGTTCCCGCCTCTTCGAGCTAATAGATATGTGGCATACCCATACAAAGCTATCTTGTCCTGAGTCGCCTCCTTGGGTAAACTTCCCGTAGTTAAGGTCCATGCAAGTGTCATCTTTCCCTTCTTATTCAGAAAGTCTAAAAACTTTAGATCTTTTTCCCAGTCTTCTGCCGGTCTCCAATATTCATCATCTCTGAACCTAATGAATCCTTCCAGACATATGCCATCCACCTCAGCTAATATCAGATCAGCGTATTTTTTATTCTGATAATACCCTGATGAATGAGAACCACATAGTAGACCATACCCATTCGAAATGTAGATTTTTCCTGTAGTTTCCTTAATTTTTTTAACGAGAAGGGCCATATCCATAGCATACTGTTGATTTGAGTATGCTTTACCTGTTCTTGGATCAATGGGAGTAGAACTGGGCTGGACGAAGTTTGATCGAGTGACATCACCAAATACTCCACTTATATGAGTATCTTTAATTCGTTCATTTACTACTTCAGCCCACCACATTCTGAATTCTGGATTACCAACATCAATATAATACATCTTGATTCCATTTATGAATGTATAATAAACTTCATTTCCTGACGAATCCTTTAGAATCCAACCATTTGCTCTTGCAGTTTTTATATATTCTGAATCCTCACGGATAGTTGAAATAGAGTGATAGATAAAGATCTTTAGTTCTGGGTTTAAATCGGATAAATTCGCGCACTCCTTTTGTGAGCCCGTGATTAATAGGTCGTAGTTTTCAATAATGTCTCTGAGCTCGGTCTCTGATAGAGAAAGGAGTATATCGACTTTATGCGCGTGCAGTGTCTTCACTTGAGTATTGTCTAGTAACATGTAGGGAACGGACTTGATAACTGCAAATATTAGGATGAGAGTTAGGACTCCACCTACTATTACTAATAGGTGGTTTCTCATCCTCTTATCCATTTAGTCATCACCCATGCGCCAATTTATGATAAGGAGGATTCCGATTTAATAAAATATATATACGATGTACATAATGCTTATGTTGATATCACTAAAAAGATATAAAAGAAAACAACCAAAAAAAGAATTATAAATATAGAATACGCACGAATAATCCTAATATAAATGCATTAGTCTTAAATATTAAAAGAGGTGATTTAGATTGATCTCTATTGTGATTCCAGTATATAATGAAAAAGAAAATTTATTGCCTCTTTATGAAGAATTATATGACATAATAAATCATACAAATGAAGAATATGAAATAATATTTGTAGATGATGGAAGTACAGATGACAGTTATAAAATACTTAAAAAATTAAGCGAATCAAATAGTAAAATACGAGTCATAAAATTAAGAAGAAATTATGGCCAAACAGCAGCACTCCAAGCCGGATTCAGCTATGCACGGGGAGAAATCATTATCTCTATGGATTCCGATCTACAAAACGACCCAAAAGACATCCCTAATCTTTTAGAAAAAATAAAAACAGATTGGGATGTTGTTTGTGGATGGAGAAAGAACCGTCATGACTCTTTCACAAAAAGAATTATTTCAAAATTTTCTAATTGGCTTGTAAGAAAAATGACAGGTTTAAAAATACATGACATGGGATGCACCTTACGAGCATACAAGAGAGAAACCGTGCAAAATATAGAGTTATATGGGGAACTCCATCGTTACATTTTGGTCTTAATATCATGGAGGGGATTTAAAATCACAGAGATACAAGTAAACCACAGAAAACGCGAACATGGTCGTACAAAATATGGGCTCTCAAGAATAATCACAGGTTTTCTTGATCTATTACTTATGAAATTTCTATTATCATATTTCAGTAGGCCTATGCTAATGTTCGGACTATTTGGTATGTCCTCAATGTTACTAGGTGTAATAATTGGAACTTATCTAGTAGTTCAGAAGTACTTTTATGGTATCTCGATTGGAGATAAACCTCTTCTTCTTTTAGCAGCTCTCCTTATAATCTTTGGCGTACAGTTTATCTGCACAGGACTAATTGCTGACATGATAAAAAGGACGCAATATCAAGTTAAACAAATATATGAAATAGAGGAAACAATATGATAAAGAAAAAGGAAAAATCACACATAGACAAGAATGAAACCCATAACACAGACGCGCGAGCATGTAAAACTTGAGGGAGCTTAAAATGAAAATACTGGTTACTGGAGGAGCAGGGTTTATGGGCTCCTGGCTTGTAGATGAGTTGAGTAGAAGAGGTCATGAGGTTATAAGCGTTGACAATTTAATGGGAGGTCACTTAAGAAACGTCAACTCAAATTGTACTTTTATTAAGATGGATTTACGAAACAGAGATCAGGTGGAAAAGGTTGTTAAAGGTGTTGATATCATTTTTCATCTGGCTGCATATGCAGCTGAGGGGCAATCTTTCTTCTCTCCCATCAACATGAGTGATATAAACATAATTTCGATGAACACTCTGTTAGTAGCCACTGTAAATTACGACATTAAAAATTTTATATTTACTTCTTCAATGGCGGTATATGGAGATCAGGAACCTCCTTTCAGTGAAGACTCACCTAGAAAACCTGTAGATCCTTATGGATGTGGAAAAGCATACTGTGAGAGAATGCTTGAGATATATGCAAACACATACGGATTTAAATACACTATCATTAGGCCTCACAACATCTACGGTCCAAGGCAGAACATTGCTGACCCTTACAGAAACGTACTGATGATTTGGATGAACAGGATAATGCGCAATAAGCATCCTATAATTTATGGTGACGGAGAACAGGAAAGAGCATTTTCATACATAGAAGATGTTACTCCGGCTTTAGCAAACGCTGCTTTTCAAGAGAAGGCCGACAAAGAAATAATCAATTTGGGCAGCGATGAGGTCGTGACCATAAATGAGGCCTGCCGAATAGTTCTAGAATCCATGGAAAGCAGGTTCGAACCAGTTTATGTAGAAGAAAGGCTTGGAGAGATAAAAAAAGCCTACTGTACGGTGGATAAATCTAGAAAACTACTTGGCTACGAGACGAGACACACTCTCAGAGAAGGTGTTAGAAAAATGGTTAACTGGGCTAGACAGATTGGACCCCAAGAACCTGCCTACACTTTACCCTTAGAAATCATGAAAAAAGCACCAAATGTCTGGAAAAAAAGGCTAATTTAAGTATTTCGTGTGTAAAAACCACGTAATGCTCAATGGAATGATTCTTTTGTACCGAATTTGTATGATTGCTCCAATGCCATTTTTTGAAGATAGGGGGTCTCCTATTAGAGTTTATGAGGAAGCTAAAAATCTAGCCTTATTAGGCAACCAAATCAACATCACATGTTATCATCTTGGAAGAGATGTAGCGGATCTTAATCATATTCATAGGATTCCCAAAATTCCCTGGTATAACAAGACAATGGCGGGGCCTTCGTACCATAAAACATATCTTGACATATTACTTTTATTTAAAACATTTAAGATACTGAGGGAAAATGAGTCCGATATTCTTCATGCTCACCTTCATGAAGGAGCTTTTATATCACAGTTTTTAAAAAAAATATTAAAAATTAATATACCGATAGTTTTTGATGCTCATGGAAGTTTAACACTTGAGATGATAGCTCATAATTTCATCAAGGAATCTTCATTATTAAATAGATTTTGGAAATTAGTTGAGAAAAAAATAAGTGAAGGATCTGGAATTATTTTTGTTTCAAATCCTAATCTAATTGAAATAATGAAAAATGAATTTTTGATCCCGGAAAATAAGATAAAATTTATTCCGGATGGTGTTGATACAAATTTATTTAATCCTAATAAATATTGTAGAAATGAAATAAGAAAAAAATATAATTTAAAGGATGAAAATATAATTATTTATACTGGTTTATTTACAAGTTATCAAGGTATATATTTTCTAATTGAAAAAGTAATTCCAAAGGTTTTAAGAGAATATCAAAATGTAAAATTTTTATTAGTTGGTTATCCTGTAGGTAAATATAGAATAATGGCAAAAAAATTAGGATTAGATAAAAATATCATATTTACTGGAAAACAAAAATATCAGGATATACCAAAATTTTTAGCTGCGGCTGATATCGCCGTGACTCCTAAGTATTTAGATAAAGGAGAAGGAAATCTTAAAATTACAACATATATGTCAATGGGGTTACCAACAGTATCTTTTAATTATCCGTATAATAAAATGATGTTAAAATCAACGGGTATTATGACTAAACCTAATGATGAAGATGAGTTTGCTAATGCAATTGTTACTTTATTAGATGATCCTAAAAAAAGGAAATTAATGGGTGAAGAAGCAAAAATTATAGCTAACAGAAAATATTCATGGTTATCACTAGCCAAAGAAATCGAAAAAGCATATGTTTCTATTAAAAAATAAAATTTTAAAAAAAATGAGTATAAGAAATTAGGAGTAATTATTATTGAAAAAATTAAATAATCTAAATAAATATCAAAATTGTAGGAATCCAAGAGTTAGTATAGGGGTACCTGTATTCAATGGTGAAAATTATCTCAAAGAAGCATTAAATTCAATACTGTCTCAAAAATATCAAGATTTCGAGATAATTATTGTTGATAATGCTTCTACTGATAATACACAACAAATATGTCAATATTATGCAAATAAGGATGATCGCATACATTATTATAGAAACAAGAAAAATATAGGTGCTACTCTTAATTTTATTAAAGTCTTTAAATTAGCTAAGGGAGAATACTTTAAATGGGCTGCATATGATGATGTACTATCTCCTGATTTTTTATTGAAGTGCGTCAATATATTAAACCAAGACACATCAATAATCTTATGTCATTCTAGAACTGGTCATATTAATGAATGTGGTGAAGTATTAGGATACTATAAATTTGAGAATAAAATCAATTCACGAAAACTGCATGAACGTTTTGGTGCCATAATAAACGACCTTTACAACTCATGGGTTTTAATTTTTGGAGTAATAAGAACAGATTCATTAAAAAATTCACGATTATTTGGTAATTTCGTTGGAGCTGATAAAATTCTCGTAGCAGAACTTGGATTAATCGGTCGAATGTATGAAATTCCTGAATGTCTGTTTTATAGGCGGACACATAAACAAGCATACACAGAAACTAAGCGTACGCAAGATTCTTCAACAAAATTAAGATGGTGGACACAATCCGGTAGGATTAACTTCCCTAACTTTAAGATTTTAATTGAGTATTTTAGATCAATAAGACAAGTTCCAATGAGATTTAATGAGCGTTTTTTATGTTATATACACACATTTCGGTGGTTTCTACAAAAAGGATGGATATTGATCTGCTTTGATGTTGGTACAAACCTTCTAGAATATGTAAGGTTAGGATCTAAATTTCAAACATACGTGCGTTCAATTGCTAAACTAATGCATTTTAGTGAGATATAATATTAAGTAAATTATTATTGTAAAGATTATCGAGCAAATAACTTTCGATCAAAATGTATTTAAAAAACCCACAATGTAACTATGTTGTTGAAATATATTACTGGGTAATATTACATAAAATTATATATAGATGTTTTATTGATGATTAAATGTCGGTGATTTATTATGCGTGTGCTGGTAACCGGTCATAAAGGATACGTTGGAAAGATCATGGTGCCAATGCTCCAGGAGGAAGGCCATGAGATTGTTGGGCTTGATAGTGATTTTTATGCTGGACCTGAGTTAGATGATGAAATACAAGAGGTCCCATATATAATAAAAGATGTCCGAGACATAGTGTCCTCTGATTTAAAAGGATTAGACGCTGTAATACATCTGGCAGCTTTATCGAATGATCCACTCGGTTACTTCAATCCCGAAATCACTTACAGTATCAACTTTCAAGCCTCAGTAAAATTAGCTGAACAAGCAAAGGAAGTTGGGATTCGCCGCTTCCTTTTCGCATCATCTTGCAGCGTATATGGGGCATCCAAGGGGGAAATAATGACAGAGAAATCTAAACCAAATCCCGTAACCCCATATGGGGTTTCAAAGTTACGTTCTGAAGAAAGCATTAAACTATTAGCAAACTCGAAGTTCAGCCCCACATTCCTACGTCCAGCCACAGCATATGGAGTATCAACAATGATCCGTTCCGATTTAGTTCTTAACAATCTTGTAGGCTGGGCGTATTTAACCGGAAAAGTATTTATGAAAAGCGACGGATCTCCATGGCGTCCACTCGTACACATAGAAGACTTCTCGAGAGCGTTTATTGCAGTACTAAATGCGCCTATCGACCTAGTTCACAACCAAATATTCAATGTTGGCATTACAGAAGAGAACTATCAAATGCGAGAACTGGCCAATATCGTGAAAGAGACGGTGCCTGGCTCTCGAATTGAGTACGCAAAAAATGCAGGACCTGACAATCGCAACTATAGAGCCGATTGTAGCAAGCTGGTTCAGACATTGCCAGAATATAAGCCTAAGTGGAATGCTCGCCGTGGGGCCGAAGAAATTTTTGATGCTATAAAAAAATCTGGGTTAACCTCAATCGAGGAATTTGAAGGCTCTCCTTACAATCGTATCGCACATATAAAAAAGCTCATTAACTCTGGAAAGCTTGATAATAACCTACAATGGGCTCTTCGCGCACGATGACTTGTGAGGAATATAAAGTATAAATCCACTATCATTTTCTCACTAATTAGATGATATAAAAATAAAAATTACCATAATTATCAGCTTATTGGAAAGCAAATACGCGCGCGACACTTAGCCAAAACTCATAGATAATTAATTATAAGTTATAGATAATTGATTAATTCATTATAGGTATTTAAGATATGCTTCATCGCATTATGTACGAATTTGGCCATATTCATTTTTGTCTGATAAGAACTATTAATGTATTGTAAAGCGATAAAAGAACCATTTAAAATCGCTCGTTCTAATTTACATTTTTGATATATGCGCTTATGTTGGTTAATAGATAGTTCATTATATTCATTATAAAAAACATCTATAGCTTTTTCTTCAATTTTTGGGGATGAATTTACTAATAAACTAGCAAGATCTGCATGGGGAAATCCAAAACCAATCCATTCCCAATCCACGATTTTCAACCTTTCATGATTTTTTCTATGAACCCAAACGTTACTAGGATTTAAATCACCGTGAATTGGATGAAGTCTTTTAATATCATATACATCAGTTGACTTATGTACATCACAAATATTAGGCCATAAATTAAGCACTCTGGTAACGGAATCATCATTAACAATAGAATTATATTTTCGTAATGCGTGGTAAGCATAGGTTTGCAATGATAATGTGAAATTATTGTCATATTTAGGTATACGATATAAATCGATACTGGTTGTCCATTCTTCCAAAGAAGCATGGAACTTATGTAGTTTACTAACGGTTTTTAAAATAACATCGTGGCTGCATTCGGAGAGCCTAACATTATTAAGACTCAAATCTTCTAGTACATATTGGTATTGTTTGAAAGGCCTTATTTCACGACAATCAAATACGAAAGGCAAATATTTGGCGATAATACCCTTTGAATCATTATAAACTAAAAACTCTGGATATCCAGGAATAAAT
>Ga0209636_10008038_pt1 | contig 10742 bp, 14 predicted proteins | sample DeeMarSWOR152_54_FD_187464 | JGI IMG/M metagenome (GOLD analysis project Ga0209636, IMG submission 187464) | Marine sediment microbial communities from White Oak River estuary, North Carolina - WOR-1-52-54 (SPAdes) (version 2) | ecosystem: Environmental > Aquatic > Marine > Intertidal zone >... | reverse complement strand
CACAGCGACGACGTGGTCTCCTGGGTCGCAACGGATTAGATCCCGAAGAGGGCATCTACCTAATTCCGTGCGAATGGATCCACACATTTTTTATGCGGTTTCCGATCGACGTGGCATTCCTGGCTGCCGATGGGCGAGTGCTGGCTCTTCATCACAGCCTCAAACCGAATCGTCTTTCAAAAATTGTGCTGCGTGCTCAGGGGGTGTTAGAACTGTCGGCAGGTAGGCTCCGGGCGACCGACACCGATGTTGGAGATATCATTCAATTTCGAGAAGTAGATGCGAACTCGTGATAGGCTTCGGATAACAAGTTCATCAGTCGGGTGCACTGCGTACCTGGCGGGTGAGTGCACATGGACGCTTTCCCACAGCGGAGCTGTGGGGCACCCCAGCTCCTGAACTACAAGCTTGCCAGATGTTTCTCTAAATCTGTGACTAAATGCTTTTTGCCCTTCTGGATTACTTTGTGCCCTTCTTTTTCGAGAAGGTTCTTTTGGCCTTCTATCCCTCCGGGATATTTCTCATTTATTATCCCACCCGTTTTCAGCGTGCGCCAGTACGGAGTAGTCTTTTTCTTGCCTTCTTTTGCGTCCTCGTCTGCTGCATTGGCCGCCACCCAGGCAAAGATTCCAGTCGTTATGGGGCAGCCAATCGTTGCCTTGTGTTTCCTGGCAAGTATCTCACGAATCTCATTTATAGTAATTAGTTTCCCCTTGGGAACTTTTCTCATAATCTCATCGACTTCTCGCGGTGCTGGAATAACACACGTTCCGGTGCCCCATCTTTTGCTCATCTTCTCATCGATTTTGATGACCTTTGGCAGATCCTTGTCGTCTCTCAACTTCTTCTGCCAGGATATGCGTAATTTTGGCATTTTTGTTACCTCCACAAAGTGATTTTGATCGTCGACTTAACTAATTCCAAAAATATGGAGTCGACTTTTGCTTTTCATCCTCTCTTTCTGAGTTTAAGCATCCGTACGATCCCCGACAAGAAATTCATTCTGGGGACTCTTTGCATATATCTTTTATACTCACTTCCGAATTTCTGGACATTGCTTTTTTCTTCTTCTAGGACAAGATAGTGGTGCAACGCTATCAGGGAACACCCAAAAACCACACTTAGCCAGTATTGAGAAATAAAGATTAATGCAAGAATGATCAAGACAAAACAGAGATGCTGCGGATGCCGGACAACACCGTAAACTCCGCTGTCAACAAGGACTGCGGAATGACGCCGCCTTCCTCCCTCTGGTGTCTCACCTGTTCTCTCAAGGGCAGCCCGAGCCCTCCAGCTTAGGAGTATTCCAACGGCCAGCAGTATCCATCCTATGTACAATATGACGTCAAGACCGGCTGAGTCATAAAAGAAAAAGCACACTATTATCTGTAAAACAAACAACACCCATGCGAGACTTGACAGTATAGTATCCTTTCTGCTTGGCAAATTATCTTCTTCCTGCCCTGCGGTTTGTTTTCTGTGTGTTTTCCTAAAGACTGCCCAGACTTATTCCTCTTTCAAGAAACTATATGTTCTTTTGTTCTTTTTCGAAAGCTTGAATAATCCCTTGCTTGTTAGCTTGGATTCTATTTCCTCTTCTTTCATATGATGATCGCTGAAGGACAGAATTCCGCCTGGTTTCAATACTCGATGCAACTCTTCTAATACACTGTCCGGGTCACCTAACTCGTGATAGGTATCGTATAAAAAAATTACATCCATGCTTTTGTCCGGCAGGCCGGTCCTGTAATCGGAGTGAACGGTTTCTACATTGGTCAGTTTCTTTTTTGAAATGATTTTCAGTACTTTTTGAACCGCGAGTGGATGAATGTCTAAAGCGTAGATCTTACCTGATTTGCCTACCAGTTTCGCGGCAGCAGTTACATAGCTCCCAGGTCCACACCCATAATCGAGTACATAGAACCCTGGCTTTATCCCCACTTCCTTCAAGATATTCGTGCGAGGCACGAAGAAATCGCGAAATTTGAACATCAAAGACATACCTTTGAAATGAAAATTCGAGTCCGGTTTATCCACCTAGTCTCCTCCTGGTATTCTTTTTCACGGGTCGTTACACACGTCGCTCTTTTAATAAAAGAAGTTGCGGAAGACCTCCACTCCGTTTTAGACGAAATTGATGCCACCCAGCAATGGGTCGCTTACTTTCGAAGTACTACATAATTGCTCGGAATAGTGATTATCACTGATAAAAGAATCAACAACCAACCATATAATCGCCAATTCAGATCTTGCGAGGAACTTGCTAAAAGAAGACCGAAACCTGCGCCGGATAAAAGTAAGAGCCTGCACAATATGCGTGCATTAGACAAGTAGAAGAAGACCTGTAATAGAGGTTTGTTACGGCTTTCTGGCGATATCGAAGGTTTGAGCAACTTCCTGAGCATAGCTATTATCAATGACAGAAGGATTAATAACCAACCATATAGCCGCCAATTTAGGCCTGGTAAATAACTCGCTAAAAGAGCACCGAAACCTAGGCCAAATACAACCTTACTGAATACATGTACCACTAATAAAGGCCTTGGCAGCTTATCGAATTTCTCAAATTTCTTGGCAACCCAACCCATATTTCTTTCCTAAATTCTTTCCCCGTATAAGACCAGGTGTCGGGAAAACCCTTTAGCCGAAGGTTCTTTGCTCAAGCTTAAAACCATCTCCGTCGTCTGTTTGAAAAATCTCTCATCCCAACTCCGGGATTTTAGAGTTTCCTCTGGTATGGGCAGGAATTCAAGGATTCCGCAGACAGCATAAATCCCAATGACTTTTATACCCTGTTTTTTGAAATACTTTTCCGCCTCTTCTGGGTCGATAGCCAGATGCTTTTCTTCCTCATCCTGGATCACACTCCATTTTGATCTGAGCAATGAGAGAGCAGAATCAGGATTATCGCTGAATTTGCTAATAGCAGAACCGCATTTATTAATCAGAAATATCGAAATCATTCCGCCTTTCTTTGTCACACGTATCAGCTCTTTTTCCGCTTCCATCGTTCCATCCCAGCAGATGACAAGATCGAAACTTTCATCGGGAAAATCGAGTTTGCGAACGTCGCACTCCAGAATCTCCAACTTGCCTAAAAGTCCCTCTTTTTTCAATTTCTCCCTGGCTACATTGAGCATAGCAGGGGAGATATCACACAGGGTAACTGTGTATCCCATCCTGGCCAGAGGCAGGGTTATCCTGCCGGTACCGCCCGCAGCATCCAATATCTTAGCATCCTTGTTTTCGGGAAGATGCTCTTTCAGAAGCTCCCAGTCCACGTAATGTTCCACTGCTCCCTCAAAAGCGAGGTACCATTCATCGTATCCTTTAGCGTGCTCGTCCCATTTCCCTTTAATGTTCTCAACATCTTTTGATTTGTCTTTTTTCATCTTTTTCCTCTTTGGCTATGTAAGACCTAAAGCCCCTCGGCAAACCAGTCGATTTTTCTGGGGCTGATCACGATTTCCCGGTGAAGCCAGGGAAGATAAGCAGGTTGATCCTTTGCGAGGTTCTTTAATTCTTTTCTCCCTTTTTCAGTCACTCGCAGTCTATCTCCTGTAGATTCCACTAAAGCATCGTTTTCTAATCTACTGTAAATTGCAGCATAGTCTTTATCCTCCAACTTCACCGGAAAATGTCTGCCAAAACCATTTTTGAGACGTTTTAAGTTCTCCTCTCTGGTCATCTCCTCCAGGCTAAAAAACCAGAGGCTTACAAAGACTCCCCGGTTGGGCAGAATGTCGAGGTGGCTTTTTAGGAACTTCGAGAATTTCTCAAGTTTTGGATCTTTACCCTGCATTACCCCATGCGATTCCTTGATTAACTCATATCCTCCCAGAACTATGAAGAATGACACAACTGCGCCTGCAATCGCATCCAGCGTGAAAAACCCGAAGGTTGCTCCCAGAAGACCCACAAGAACAGCAACCGATGACCATATGTCTGTCTTGGTATGGTAGGCGTCGGCTATCAGGGATATGCTTCTGGTTTTTCCCCCCACATAGAATTTGTAGAACGAGAAATAACCGTTGACAGCGATATTTATTCCTATGGTTATCAAAGCCAGTACCTGGAAATGTACTTCAGCGGGCTTGAAAATCTTAGCAACCGATTCATAGGCAATGAAAATACCGATCCCACAGAGAATTATTCCACCGATAAGCGCTGCCTGTGCCTCTTTAGTAACCTTTATCCCGATCCAGGTGATGGCCGAAGCAACTATGTCAATGGCGGTATGCACTGCGTCGGCTATCAAGCCGATGCTTCCCGAAAGGAAGCCGATTATGAACTCTAAGGCTGACAGCCCCACGTTTCCCCACAGGGAATATGCAGCGCACGCCTCTTTAGAAAGATGTCTATGGGACTTTTCGATCTCCTTTTCCTTTTGACCTAAAGCATCTAAACCCCTCTCACTTATTCTGTATTCATCTGAAAACTCCACGAAATTCTGGTTGGCTAAACTATTGAGATTATCATCTACCAGTTCAGTGTTTACCTTCCAGTGACCTACGTATAAAGCATCAAGTTTATCCAAGAGCTCTTCTTTTGTCCTTTGCTTCAAGCGCAGCAGGCGTAATATGTGCCATCTCAGATTCCTTTCTACCTGCGAGTCCTTTATTTGTGGCCTCTTTTTCCGCATATCAACTATTCAACCTTTTTAGAGAGGGGAATTTAAGGGGCTGCATTCTGCCGTTTTCCATTGGTTGGACGGTGGGTATCGGTTTTACATCATTCCTGGCTTTTTGTTCTGGGCTGACCATTCAACGGTCTGCTTGATGCGTTTTTCCCGTGTCCCTTTCCTTTTGGCCGCCGTTATCCATCCAATGTACCTTTTTCTATAACTGGGCGCGAAGTTTGTGAAATTCTCTAAAGCTTTCTTGTTCTTGGAAAGGGCTGTTCTCAGATCAGATGGAGTGACTAATCTTTTTGGTACAGGCCTTTCTCTCAGATCCTGCTTGCCAATTGCCTCAAACAACGCCAACCCAGCCCTGGTCATCTTCCCTTGTTCTATCATTTTACTGGCTCTTCTGATATTCAGATCCGACCACGTGCTTCTTGCCTTGCGAGGGGTGAATTTGCGGGCATACCTTTCATTGTCAATCCGTCTTATAATGCTGTCTATCCAGCCAAAACACAATGCTTCCTCGACTGCATGATCATAGGGTATTGTAGATTTGGCAGTGTGCTTCTTGTAGTAGATCAGCCAGACCTCTTTCTCAGTTTCGTGATTTTTTTCCAGCCATCTCCGCCAGCCAGTCCGATTGGTCACATATAATGTTTTAGTCTCTTTCACAACTTCTGCACTTCATCAGGAAGATGAATTGCGATTCTGCAGACGTCATCTCCCTTCAGAACCGATTCCAGCACTTCTACCTTTACCGGCTGCTGTAGGATATATTCCCAGACGCCTTTATAAAATCCTGCCCCGCAATAGCAGTATGTGGGAGAGATTTTTGCCTTCGATTCAATTGTTCCCCTGATCCTGGGGCAGTGGCAATAGAGTGCACGCTTTTTTTCAGGGTCTTTTTCTTTCATGTACTCGACAAGGTTACCGCTCTTGGGTATCTTGGTGGCGATAATCGTGTCTCCTTCTTTGACTCCTGCGAGTCCCCATCCGCGCTGGGCTATGTCCTGGATAAGCTCGTGATCTAATCTCAACGTGTCCTTGAGAAACGACAGGAAATTCTCCTGCAGCATTCTAAGGGCCAGATCGATATCTTGTGATTCCTCGTATGCTTTTCTGATTTCGTACAACTCCGATTCTGGATACTGACAGGCACAGCCGGTCATTATTTCTATTCTCTTGTCTTGATCTACAAGACCGTCCAGGCGCTCCATCGCGGCTTGAGTCCAATCAATGATATTCCTCTGGCTCGAACTTGCTGTGATTTTTTCATGACCCTTCATTACCTTTTTCCGTATTTTCTGACCGGCGATTTTGTCCAAACAATCGGACAATTTCCGTATCCATGCTTTTTCAAAATCGTCTTCAATCATTTTTCCCACCTTTTTAGGAACTCCTTCGCCACTTTCCTCGTCTTCGGGCTTGTGCTCTTTAATTGTCTCTTAACGAATTCAAGAATCTCCTTTTGGCTTTTGGCTTCTCCGAAGTATTCGTTGAACCCTTCTATGACATAACCTTTTATCAAATCCTTACGTCCGGTTTCGTGATGGGTTTCATCTATACTCAGTAGCCTTTTGGTTATTTTGGTCTCAAGCTTTGGCTTTGCCCTGATGATTTTGCCGGAGTTCAGGGCCACGTGTGAGGGAGGGACGATACGCGGATCGTCAAGTAGGCCATAATAATGGTTAAACATTTTCTCGAACCTGTTCTTTGTATCAACCCGCGTAAGATTCGCTATAATGTAGATGCCGATATACTTGTGGTAAGCGTTATCACTGTCCAACAGTTTCGCGAAGAAATCCCACTCAGGATATAACACCTTTGGATGCTCCTCACTTATAAGCAGCAAAACCTTAAAGCTGTTAAATCTGAGTGTTTCCTTCTTGCCCAGAATGTTTTCCAATAATTCAGTAAGTGCCTTGTTGTCCTTCAATGCCTTTTCAGTTACTTTTTCGACATTGATGTCCTTCTTAGTCAGGTCAGACGATAGACTCATAATCTCACCTTATACTCATTTAAATTGTTTATGCCCATCAAATTCTTTGAACATAAAAAGCGGTCTCAACGTCCCCTCAACTTCGTTTCTTGCCAAGATCATTTCCCGGTTTTGCTCAGTGAAAGATAATCTCATCAACAGGTTTTTGCTACTTCTTTTGCATTATGACAAAGGCTGACCTGTGCAATTCGGGATTCTTTTTGAACCTGTCGACGTCTCGCTGTTCCCGGTCCAGTAATTTAAGAGCATCGGGATTATCACGATATTTTGTCCGAAGTTCGTCAATTCGTTTTTCCAGAGGTTTGTAATATTCGGCCCACCAGGCGTCTTCAGGCAGTTCAAGCTGACCCCACAGAACATAACCGAACTCTGAGAGACGTTCCAGGCTCTTTCCGAGGGTCTCAATCTCATCGTGTACCACCAGGAAGCCATTGATTTTCAAAATCCGCCGCCACTCCCTGAGGCCCCTCTCAAAGCCGATTAGAAATATCGAACCCTCGGCCCAGATGATATCAAAGCTTTCATCAGGGAAGTCGATCTGAGACATCGAACATTTAAGCGTCCTAACCCGAGCAGAAAGCCCGGAGAGTTTGATCTTTTGATCAAATTCATCCAGCGAAGCCTGATCTATGTCCAATCCCACAATCTGACCAGCGGTTAACCTTGCAAGTTCCATGGTAGGGATCCCTGTGCCGCAGCCGACATCCAGAATCCGTGGCTTATCTAAATGTGGAAGCATCCGGAACGCCTTCACGCTGTATTTAGTGAAACGTTCTCTGAAATGTTCCTTGTCAAGTTCAGTCAGTATGTCGATGCTCATGTAATCTGTATCCTGTTGAAAACTGAATTCGGCTACCCGAAGGCAGTTGCAATGCGTCCTCGCCTGATATCGATTGTCAGTCGCGTGAAACTCACTTATCTTACAGAATTAAGAGTGTGATCTTTGTGTTCAGGCCTTCAACTCTTTGTTCATAATGTTAACGAACCTTGTGCTGCTTACCGGATGGTCAGCGACCAGTTTTCCATTATAGATTATGCTGAAGATGGCAAACGGAGAGGGCGCATTCTGTGCTTGCCTGGCATTTTTCAGCTCGATCACTTTTGGCTTTATGCAGTACTTCTTCTGAGCGGTCTCGGTTATTTCCTTGACAGCTTTCGCGCAGTAAGGGCATTGATCCGAATGAATAATGGTCAAGCCTTTTTTGAATTTACTGAGCTTTTTTCCCCACTCCTTTTTGAATTCAGGTGTTGGCACACTTTTCTTCAGTTTTTTCACAAGCAGCTCAAAATCAGGCGGCGCTTTGTCAACAACTTCAAATCCATTCTTTAAGAATATTTCCTTTCCTGCCATCCAGGTGCCCTTGCGGGTGACCACTGCCAGGCCCTGCATCTTCTTCTTTTTTGCATCTTTTAAGCTTTGATCCACTAAAAGAGACCCATAGCCTTTTTGTTTGTATTTCTTGAGCATTATGAACAGGCAGTGAATGACCATATAGCCGTTTGCATCAACTGCCCTCCAGGCATACTCGCCCGGAATGTATTCAATAGCACCAACCGCGCCGCGTTCGGTGGAATGCAGGACTTTGAATTTCATACCTTCGGAGAAGCGCTTTTTCAACCAGTTGATCTTTCGCCTGTATCCTTCCTGCTTGATGTCTTTGTACCCGCAGAATCCGTGGTTGCTAATATTATCTTCGTTAGTGTCAATAATTTCTATTCTCTCCATTATTCATACCTCCTCACGCTTATCCCGTTAAAGGCTTATTTTCCAGCATTATGTGAGGTATCATAATGATTATAAATTCAACAGCAATAGCTAAATTATAAATTGATTGAGTAAAGATTGCAAAGCCAACAAGAGCCGTCCAAAAACCATAGTCCAATGGATTTTGAATGCATTTGTATAAAGAGTCCTTCACGATTGGGACATTTTCTTCAAAGAAATTGAGACACAAAGCTCTTTTTAAGCCCAACAACTTAAATGCCCAAATCGCTAAGATTGAACCAGAAATTAATAAGACTAAGCCTATGTATTTTAAAATCATGCTCTCATGAAATTGTGGATGCTGTTCAAATTGTAAGGCGAATATTAAGCAGAATGTAGTCAGCCACAAAAGTCCTGTTATGGTCATATGAACTCCAAAGGCATTTTTTCCGAGCCATTTACTCAACTTTTTTCCTTTTAATTGCAGGATCAAGTTTACAGATTCAACCGAAATAGTGAGGAAGACAAATATTAAAGTCAAGATAAATATACTGCTCATAATTTTACGACTTCCCTGTAATTACTCTGTTTTTTCATCAAATTCGAATACCAGTTTCCTCGGACCCTTCGACAAGATAGATCCTGATATGAGATACATTCTTGACGATTTTCGGCTGCTTTTTCCATGGTCTCAAACTTGCCTTGTGCCGGACTTGGTTGAAACGAGCCCCGGCGAGCCAAACCGGGCATCTTAAGTTGGAGGAAGAACTTCGGGCTGCAGAACCTTTTCGACTCTGGCGAACAGAGGCCATAAGGGTCGTTCCGTATTTCCAATCATTGTCAACGTTAATTCTTTGTTCGGATAGACAGCCGATCTGAATGCAACACCCGGGTCCAGTCCCTCAACAAAGTACTTCTTCGTCGCATTGTCTTCTCGGTTGATCCACAGACCATATCCATAATCTGTGTAAGGACTTTTTCTGCCTGTTGAGACCTGAGATTGTAGCAGTGAGTCTGTGAGATGCCTATTTACTAACCCATACTTGAACAGAGCTTTCCAGAAACTGTGCGTGTCCGGCGCTGTTGTGTACGCCCCTCCATCTGGAGCTCCCTTTATGGGAACTGCAAAAAAGTTTGTACGCCATGAGTCAGTTTTCGGCTCGTTGATATAAGAAAACGCTGTTCCGGCAGGAAGCTGGTCTGTACGGAAGTACCCGGAATCCTTCATGCCGGCCGGTGCAAAGACATTCTCCTCAACGTACTTTGAGAAACTCATACCGCCCAGGGATTCGACTATTAAACCGAGAAGTATGTATCCTGCATCGTTGTAGTCGAATTTCTGCCCTGGCAGAAACTTCATTCTTTTGTCTTTGAAGAGTGGAAGAAAATCTCTGGGCTCACGAATCCTGTACATCGGTACATTCTTCCATAGTGCTTCGTAGTCATCATCCACATCTTCCTCAAAATACGATGTGATACCTGAAGTATGAGTCAGAAGATGCTTCACGCATATATCAGAATGATAATTGGGGAAATGCACATCAACACAATTTTTTAGAGGAGTGTCAAAATCTAATAGTCCTTTCTCAACCAATTGACATATTGCAACGCTGGTGAATATTTTGCATCCCGATGCTATCTGAAACTTTGTGTTGATTTCGTTCGGAACGGACTCTGCTCTGTTTGCTTGTCCATATGACTCTGCAAATAGCACCTTATCACCTTGAGTTACAAATACTACTCCTGAAAACTCTTCACGCCTGCTTTGGTCCTGGATGCACTTCTGCAATGCTGAAATGCTTCTCACGTACGATCCCTCCCGTTTCTGTGAGCAAGTGTTTGATTTGTTTTCTGCCGACTGAAGCCTGAAGTCGTTTACTTATATGTATGGACTTGCCAGATTCCTCAGCCAGAATGGTCATTTTCTAATTCCTTTGAAGGCATTCCACATCGGAACCTTTTTCATGTACTGCCGATAGCTATTCCCGAATTTCTCCATGTTGAATTTATCCTCTTCTCTTGATGCCATCCAATAGCAGAAGATGCCTATCAGCCCTGATACTATAGAAGTAATTGACTGAGTGACCAAGAGGATCGCCAGATTTAAGAGAGCGCCTCCCAGATAAAGAGGATGGCGGACCAACCGAAACACGTCTCCCTCGATCAGCATTGTGGTGTGCTCCCAGCCGGATGTTGGCTTCCCCCTGCGTTTAAGAGCAGCGACGGAGGTTACGGCCAGGGCAAAGGCAGGGACATAAAGGCCGTAGCCGACATACAGCAAAACAACAACCTCACCTTTTTCCCACATGGTCCAGCTGAGGATGAGCAGAGAAATCATAATCCCCACGGCAAAAGCTGCGTAGATCTCATAAACGATCCGCTGTCTGATCATGGGAATGAGCCACCCAAGGATG
>Ga0209636_10008037_pt1 | contig 10743 bp, 6 predicted proteins | sample DeeMarSWOR152_54_FD_187464 | JGI IMG/M metagenome (GOLD analysis project Ga0209636, IMG submission 187464) | Marine sediment microbial communities from White Oak River estuary, North Carolina - WOR-1-52-54 (SPAdes) (version 2) | ecosystem: Environmental > Aquatic > Marine > Intertidal zone >... | reverse complement strand
AACGAGCACAATACGGGAGACAATTTTTGAGAACCGTTTCATGCAGGCCCTGGAACTGATGAGGATGGGTGCAGATATTACCATTGAGGGTGACGCAGCGATCATAAAAGGTGTGAAGAGGCTCTCCGGTGCCTACTTGATGGCTTCAGACCTGCGTGCCTCTGCAGCATTGGTCTTAGCAGGGCTCGTAGCAAAGGGCAAAACAGTAGTACGGAGGATATATCACCTAGACCGTGGCTATGAGAAATTTGAGATTAAATTGCGCCGTATAGGTGCCCTGATTAAGAGACGGCGCGAATGAGGAAAACAAAGAAGGTGGTGCGTATTGGAGGCGTTCAGATTGGAGGGAATAGCCCCATTGCTGTGCAGTCTATGACTAAGACCAAGACCAAAGATATTACAAAGACAGTTAATCAGATTAAACGTCTGGAAAGAGTGGGTTGCGAAATGGTTCGTGTGGCAGTCGTCAATAAAGATGATGCCGCAGCCCTGAGCCGAATAAAACAAGCCATTACTATTCCTCTTATTGCGGATATCCATTTTGACTACCGACTGGCACTCAAGTCATTGGATGCACAGGTTGATAAAATCAGAATAAATCCTGGCACAATCGGTGAGGTGTGGAAGGTCCGCGAGGTGATAAAAAAGGCACAGGACTGCGGAACTCCAATAAGAATCGGCGTGAATTCAGGTTCTTTACCTCCTCACATCTTAAAAAGACATAAACACCCGACGCCCACAGCGATTGTTGAAACAGCAAGGGAAGCGCTCGCTATCTTTCAAAAAAATGCTTTTGACAACATTGTCATATCAGCGAAAGGTGCCGACGTTATGGATACCGTGTCTGCGTATAGAATATTGAGTGAAGAATTTGATTATCCACTCCACATCGGTATCACAGAGGCTGGTTTACCATTTCGTGGCGGCATAAAGAGTGCTGTGGGTCTCAGTATACTCTTACATGAAGGCATCGGCGACACAATACGCGTGTCACTCACTTCCGACCCTGTCATGGAGGTTGTTGCTGCTCATGAAATACTCAGTTCTCTAGGATTACGAAGGCAGAACCCGATTCTTATCAGCTGTCCGACCTGCGGTAGATGCGAAGTCAATCTTGAGAAGATTGCCCGCGTTGTTGATAAACGTCTATCTCAGTACAAAGACTATATGAAGGTTGCGGTAATGGGGTGTGTTGTGAATGGTCCTGGTGAGGCGCGTGAGGCAGATTTTGGAATTGCTTGTGGTAAGAAGGTCGGTGTGATATTTGCTAAGGGTAAAGAAATAAAACGTGTAAGAGAAGCGAGGCTTGTTGATGAACTCTTTGAGGTGATCGATGAGAACCTTGATCATTAATAACTATTTTCCAAATTCTCCACAAATAGACCAACTATATGGTATGACTAAAGATATTATTGTGCATACCGTGGAATTGAAAGACTACTCAACGATCAGTAGTGGCGAAAATTTCAAACTTTTCGATATTATCATTCTTTCAGGCTCACAACGAAAGTTGGCTGAACCCGAAGTATTTGAGGACTATGCGAATGAAGTGGAATTTTTAAGATGTACAGAAAAACCAGTCTTAGGAATCTGTTTTGGCCACCAGCTTCTTGCCATGGCATTTGGAGCGCAGATTACGCCGACTGGTAAGATGTTAGAAGGTTACTATGTCGTGAGGCGAATCAAGGAAGATAAACTCACTGAAGGGCTGGGCAAGGAGTTCTTGGTTATGGAATCACACGAGGAACACATAGATAGTGTGCCCTGTAATTTCTTGAAGCTTGCCGATTCACCAACCTGTCCTGTTGAGATAATGAAGCATGAGATATTACCATTATATGGTGTTCAGTTTCATCCTGAGCGCTTTGATGATAGGCATCCTGCAGGTGGTGTAATACTCGAGAATTTTATTAGACTTGCATCTTTATACACAAAGTAACGAGGAGTAAAATGAGGAAGGATTTAGATAGATTAATGAGAAAAATGGGGGTCGACGCCATCTATGCAGTGGGAAAGGCGAGCGCAGATACGACAATGTATTATCTCTTTAATGGTGCAAATATCTATGCTCACTATGTAAAGAAGCGTGGAAGTCCTGCGGTTGTTATTCATAGTCCGATCGAACGTGAAGTCGCGCAAAAGAGCGGGCTGAAGCTCATCAGTATAAATAAATATGGCATCAGGAATATTTTTGAAAAATATCCAGACGTCATTAAAGCAGAAGCATTTTTCATTAAAACAATATGTGATGATCTGAAGATTAGGGGTACTGTGGCATTTTATGGAACGAGGACCTTTGGAACGAGTTATCACGTTATCCGCCAGTTTCTCAGATTTAATAAGAGTATAAAAATTCACTATGATGCTGGAAAGAGTATTCTCGGCATGGCTCGACAGACAAAAGCGAGCGATGAGGTGAGACGAATTCGACAGGTACGGAACGGAGTCATCGCTGCATTTCAGCATGTGCTCAGGACTGTACAGGACATGAAGGTAAAAAATAATATCGTCATGAAAGACAAAAAGAGGATGCTGCGCATTGGTGATCTGAAGGCTATGCTCAGGAGAGATCTCTTTGAGCGGAATTTTGTAGATTCCGACGGTATGATCGTTGCCCAAGGCAGGGATGCCGGCGTTCCACACAATACGGGAAGAGATCTGGAGATGGTGCGACTCGGTAAGACAATCGTTTTCGACATTTACCCGAAAGAGAGTGGAGGCGGATACTGCTTTGATTTCACTCGCACGATTTGTTTTGGATATGCACCCCTAAAAGTTCAGGAGGTCTATAAGACGGTGAAGGATGCTCAGGATCATGCCATCGATATGCTTAAGGTAGGAAAGCGGAATCTTGATGTAGAAAAGTCCGTCTGTAAATTCTTTGAACAAAGGGGTCATCCAACGCTCTTGAGTAGTCCGAAGACGCAGATTGGCTATTGCCATTCACTCGGACACGGAATAGGATTGAACGTGCATGAAAGCCCTTCATTCAACCTATTAAAGACTAATAAAGACATGATTACGCCGGGACATGTATTCACCATTGAACCAGGGCTCTACTACCCTGACAAGGAATTTGGTGTTAGGCTTGAGGATGTCATCTATGTTGACCCGAGAGGAACAATAGTTAACCTCACTCGGTGTCCGAGAAAACTCATTGTAGAGATGTGAAGAGGACAGGGCGTCTCGTAAAGGGATTCGAGAATTTTCTTATTTCTCAAGGCGATGAATTAAATACAATCCGTTCATACATATACGATATAACACAGTTGGATAATTTTCTTATCTCCAGACATACAATACTCGAGGATGCGAACACCAGAGATCTGCGCAGCTTCATTCATGCTCTTTTTGATGGAGGTCTGAACCCTACGTCCATAAATCGTAAGATCTCCAGCATCAAGCAGTTCTATCGGTTTTGCATGCAGAGTCACATCATCAATCAGAGCCCAGCATCTGATCTTGAGTTACTCAAGGTAGGGAGAAGACTACCAATGATCCTTTCAATCGACGAGGTGACGGCAATCATTGAGGCAGCTGAAGATGAGACACCTCTTGGCCTGCGGAATCGTGTATGCTTGGAATTGCTCTATGGTGCTGGGCTAAGGATATCTGAGCTGTTGGGCCTCAAGATTTCTGACCTGGATACGCTCCATGGCGTCGTAAGTGTTATTGGAAAAGGTAATAAACAACGCATCGTACCATTCGGGAAAAAGGCTCAACAGGCAATTGAAAGATATATGGCAAAGGGTCGGCCATTCCTCATGAAAGAAAAGTCATCGCCACTTCTCATCATGAATGCCAGGGGCAAGAGGATGTCGAGGACGGGTTTTCTCAAAGTGCTTCGTAAATACAGAATCAAGGCGGGAATAAAAAAGAGGGTGACACCTCATATGTTTCGACACTCCTTTGCGACTCATCTATTAGAGGCAGGTGCAGACCTTCGATCAGTTCAAGAGCTCCTGGGACATGCGGATATCTCTACTACACAAATTTATACACATGTTGATAGAGCGTATCTGAAAGAGATATACAGAGTGTATCATCCACGTGCTTGAATTCCCACTTGTCTCTGCAATCTACGCTCGTTGAGTGGCAATTTATATATTGACTTTTTATACTCCAGCACTATAATTATCAGTAATACGCGGGAGTAGCTCAGTGGTGGAGCATCACCTTGCCAAGGTGAGGGTCGCGGGTTCAAATCCCGTCTCCCGCTTATCGCACCTTTGGTGCGATAGCATAACGGCAAATAGCTGATAGCATATGGCATAGAGCGCTATCTCGCCATGAGCCATATGCCCTAAGCTGTGATTTTGCTTTCGCAAAATCACACACGGCGGCATAGCCAAGTAGCAAGGCGGCGGTCTGCAAAACCGCTATTCGCCGGTGCAAATCCGGCTGCCGCCTTTTTCTGCAAATCGATACTTTGAGCCTGATTTCCCTAATAAAATAGAAAACATCTTTGGGACAACAATACACAACAGTCTTTATGATTTTTTTTCAGCTTTATTGAATCATTGACATTCATTGATGAAGAGGTATAATCAGCTGTGCGACTTGTGGGTAAAGCTCGAACCAGGATAACAATACTCATGGTAGTAGACAACCGTCTGTTCCAGAAGCTGAAAGGGGGTGAGCAAATCTTTGAGGCTTCGTACTAAGAAGCATGTTTCTGGGACCTGGTAAAAATAAGTATTGAAAGCAAAAGAGAGAATCATGGACGCTTTTCAGGTGCATCCTACTAAGTCTGCGATTGTATGTGAATATAACAAAAACATATATTGATGGGAAAAGGAGAGGAGGATGATATGAACACAAGACTAAAGAAGGCGTTGAGTCATCCATTGTCAGTGCTTTTGGTTTTGATGACATGTCTTGGAATGGCTTCTGCTCGAAAGTTCACTGATAAGCAGGATGGGATTACCTGTCCCACTGGACTTCCAATGCCAGATACTCTGTTATTTGAAGATTTTGATGGTATAGCTCCAGGTACACTACCTGCAGGGTGGGATACAGTAGATCTTACATCTATTCCCCAGAATCCTTATTGGCATATTGATACCTATAATGCACACGGCGGATCAGGCCATTCCTGGTGGTGTGGAGATACGAATCCACTCTGGGCCGCACCGCCTGGCTATGGTAATTACTGGTACCAATGGTTGACCTTAGATTATGATCTGACATCAGCACCAGCAGGCATGAGTTTGATATTCGATCACCGATACGATGCAGAGTATGCGGGTCCAGAACCTCCCTTTGATACCTGGGATGGCATGAATATTCAAATATCCACTGATGGCGGGACAACGTGGGAGGTTATCACGCCTTTGGCTGGTTATCCCTATAATGCTATATATGCCTTTAACCTGCATGACTTAGATACCCTCCCTGGTTTTTCCGGACCTCTGCAAGATTGGAAGACAGATACTGTTGATTTAACTCCCTATATAAATACAACCGGAAAGATCCGCTTCAGCTTTTGTGCTGATCTCTATACAAGTGATGAGGATGGAGGGTACAATTCTGACGGTGCTTGGTTTATTGACAATGTACTCATTGTATCTCCAGCAGGTGATACGAACTTCTTTGATGACATGGAGAGTGGCCAACAGCCAGAATGGACCGCTGAGGGCGGAGTTGATAAACTCGCGCCAGGCAACTTCTGGGCAGTGATTGATACTATTTCACAAAACGATGGCTATCCCTGTTCCTATAGCGGCCCTCATGCTGCTTATTGTGGAGATTCACTCTCAGGTGCAGGAGATGGAACGTATCGGGTATCAGAACACTATGGCAAAGGTCTTCAGAATACTCTGAATTTACCTCCGCTTGATCTGAGTGCGGCAACCACGGCAACTCTGAGTTTTATGAAACGAGCAAAAGGCGATGGTTCGGGAGGTTACTCCTATATCGATGCCAGCACTGATGGCGGAAATAACTGGGTCGAATTATTCATGGTAAATGAACCACCAACTGGAGGCGATTGGGAGTCCTATGGTATAAGCATCCCGAGCATATGCGGAGAGCCAGACGTCAGACTTCGGATTCGAGCTCAGACTGGGACTAGTGTTGCTCACTACCTGTATCTCTACGTGGACGACGTCTGTGTTACTGCATCAGGAACAGAGGCTGTTCTACAGAATGACGATGGCGATGCCTACTATTACTGGGGAGATATGCAGCCAGGTGAAATGGGCGCAGCAAAGCTTACGCCTACGTTCTATCCCTGTAAGATAAAGAGAGCAATGATCGATTTCTATGCCCCCTCAGGAAGTGGAACCGGAACCTATGTCCTCCATATCTATGAAGACCAAGGAGGTTTACCTGGAACAGAACTCTTGGTTCCTCCAGATACCTTTGACGCCGTTCTTACCGGTTACGAAGAATTTAAGATCAGAGATGTTTCAGCTGCGGATATAAAGCTCGAAACGGGCGAGATCTTTTGGGTTGCTATCGAACAAGTGGCTCTTGAGGATTCATTGGTCCGATTGCTGTCTGACTACGAACCAATACCAGGTGTGAATGCCATTTACACGGGGGGATTCTGGCAACTGGGATACGTGGGTGGTGATTTTATGATGCGAGCAGTCATTGATACAACCACGGTAGGCGTGGAAGAGTACGCATCAGGGAAGCTATTATCCTATACCCTCTACCAGAGCACATCTAATCCTACACGTAACCGTACTGTGTTTGTATACACAATACCTAAGAATCAGCATGTATCGCTGAATGTCTATGATGTAACAGGTCGATTGGTAAAAAGTTTGATTAATGCTGAAGTAGATGCTGGAACGCATCGGGTTACGTGGAATGGTTCAGATGAGCAAGGAAAACGAGTTGCCAGTGGAATGTATTTCTACCAACTTAAGACAGAAGAGCAGACGCTTACTCGAAAGCTGATTATAATGCGATAAGAGATGAGATCTATCTACGTTTTATTGTCGAGGGTCAGGCTACGAAGTCCGACCCTCGTTTTTTCGCGGCAGAAATATATGACATTTGCATGACCTGCTATCATTGACAAGCACATATTTTTGTCTATAATTGTTGCGAAAGGAGGTTTATGGCTCTATTACTCATACTTATCCAAATTACTGGTTCCGGATTTACCCAATCTGATACCCCGGCAGACCGTGGTGCAGGTGGCCCAGATGATTACGGATATCGATGGATTGATAGTGATACTACGGGTGCACCAGGCATACCGACCTATGGTTGGATTGACATATCGGGTATAGGAACTGAGGTTACAGGCTTAGGGGATGATAATTGGGTCGGACCATTCCCAATCGGTTTTGACTTTCCGTATTATTGGTATACGGTCAGTGATTTTTGGATTGGTTCTAATGGCTATATCTCATTTGGTGAGGGTGGGCTTTTAGCACCTACGTTTCCGGGAATTCCTAACAGCGGACCACCAAATAATGTCGTCGCACCGTGGATGGCGGACCTAACCTTCGATGAAACTCCGGGTATCTGTTACTACTGGACAAATGCTGCACAGGATACGTGTATTATCGCCTATCATGACGTTCCATTCTGGGGTTACCCATCACCAACTGGTAACAACACCTTTGAAATCATTCTCACAAAGGCAGACAGCTCGATCATCTTTCAGTACAATACACAAGAAGGCGCTCCTGGTGGTGGTGGAATGACTGTGGGGATTGAAAATATCTCTGGTACAGTTGGTCTCGAGTATTATCACAATGGTGCCCCAGCCAATAACAGTGTTCACGAGAGTCTGGCAGTTCGTTTCTATCCGCCAGATTCAACGACCTATGAGGCCCATGATATCGCTGTGCAAAAGATGATGAATGATATTTCAGGTGGCTTCTTCTTATACAATAATGACTCAACTGATTTCTGGGCTGTAGTGAAAAATACAGGGAATCAGCCTGAGGCTGGATTTGATGTCTTTTGTCTTGTGAGGGATGCATCAAACACGATTCTGTTCACCGATACCATTACGGTGAGTTCGCTCGATCCTGGTGATGTTGACTCACTCGTATTTGCACCATCATGGGGAACAAGTAGTAATGGTCTCTATTCATTAGAGGTGCAGTCTCTCTTGAGTGGTGACATGGTTCAGCCAAATGACTCGATATATGTTCAATTCAGAGTAGTGACCTATCCTGCTGAACTTCAGTATGAGAATGTTATACACACTGGCTTTGCATGGAATGGTGTCAATTCTGGATACGGAGCAAAATTCGTTCCACCACAATACCCTACACAGTTGAGTACTGCGCGCTTTAATGTCAATTCAACAACAGCATCTGCAAATATCACGGTTCAGATCATAGATGATGATGGTCCTAATAACGGCCCTGGAACCATACTTTATCAGACTGTTACTCTTGTTGCAGTAGAAGGTTGGTACGATGTTGATGTCTCTGGCGAGAATATCATCATTGATGATGGCGCATTCTATATCGGGTGCATGAGTGACATGCCTTCTAATCCCTATTTTGCCTTTGATACACTATTCCCCTCTAGTCGTCAGACTTGGGAATATACTGGAGTCTGGGCACCATATCGCGATAAAGAGACTGATGATGTGGCTATTCATGCAGTAATAGGCGAGGTCGGCATAGATGAGACAGAGAACATCGGTCCTGCGCAGGGCAGAGGTATCATTGCCTCACCCAACCCGTTTAGTAGGGTGACTGCTATTACAGTTCCCTCTTATTGCAGAAAGATGGTGGTCTATGATGCTGCCGGCAGATTGATTAGGCATCTAAAAGTCAATAATGGCATTGCTGCCTGGAATGGACGTGATGAGAACGGTAGGCTGCTCAATCAGGGAATCTACTTTGGCATGACTGATGATGACAAACTCATAAAGCTAATCTATGTAAAATAGAAGTAGCTCTAGTATATGGGGTCGGCATTTTACCGACCCCATTTTTTTTACACCACACTCGCATGAATAGGGTTCCTCTCTCTTAATCTTTTATGCCGAGTACATCGAGAATAAAGGCGTATTCAAAGGCAATATCCCGATAATAGTCATAACGTCCAGATGCACCGAGATGACCTGACTCCATCTTTGTCTTTAATAAAAGCAGATTGTTGTCGGTCTTCAATGCCCGCAGTTTGGCAGTTAATTTTGCCGGCTCCCAGTAGGAAACCCTTATATCATTGAAACCGGCAGTAATCAATATATTGGGATAGTCCTTTGCCTCCACATTATCATAGGGAGAATAGGATTTTATGTAATAGTAATATTTTTCCTCTCTTGGATTACCCCATTCTTCAAATTCAAGTACGTTCCTGGTGAAGGATGAGTCCAGCATACTATTGAGAACATCAACAAATGGCACATCGGCAACAACTGCCTTAAACAGATCTGGCCTCATATTCATGACAGCACCAATAAGCATTCCACCAGCACTACCGCCCGTAATCACGAACCTGTCAGGTGATGTGTATCTTTCTAGTATCAGATGCTCTGCGCAGGCAATAAAATCGGTAAACGTATTTTTCTTGTTGAGCAGTTTGCCCTGCTCATACCAAGACCTCCCCATTTCACCACCGCCGCGGACATGGGCAATGGCATAGATGAATCCGCGTGCCAAGAGACTCAGACGTATCGAGGAGAAATAAGGGTCCTCACTGTCTCCATATGCCCCATACCCTATCAGATATAATGGATTGCTGCCATCCTTTACCATTCCTTTTTTATAGACGAGCGATAGAGGAATCATCGTCCCATCCTGTGCTCGTGCAAAGATTCTTTCTGATTGATAATCAGACGGGTCGTAGCCACCGAGCACCTCATACTGTTTTTTTAGTTCACGTGTTCTGTTATGCATGTCATAATCATATACAGAGCGTGGAGTGACGAGTGACGTATAGGTAAAGCGGAGTACCTGGGTATTGAATTCTCTATTTCCTGTTGACCAGAATGTGTAGATAGGTTCAGGGAAATCTACGTAATAATATTCATTATTCGCAAGATCAATGATGCGTATCTGTTGTATGCCATTTTCTCTTTCATAGACAACCAGATGGTCTTTAAATACATCAAATCCATCGATCATCACAGAGTCTCGATTGGGTATGATTTCTTTCCAATTCTCTCTTGCAGGGTCTTTGACCGATACCTCCATGAGTCTGAAATTTTCTGCGCCTTCATTTGTAAGGATGAAGAATCTATCTTCATGATGCACGATATGGTATTCTACCCCTTTTTGCCGAGGATAGACCAATGTAAATGTCCCTTCTGGTTGATCAGCATCGAGATAGTGGACTTCTGAAGTGATATGGCTGCTCAACTCAATAACTATATATTCTTTACTTTTTGTCCTCGATGTATTAATCCACATCATAGGGTCAGCTTCATGATACACTAATAGATCATCACTCTGTGGAGAACCGAGGGTGTGCCGATAGAGTTTATATGGTCTTTTAGTATCGTCAAAGATTGTATAGAAGATGGTCTTGTTATCATTCGCCCATGCCATAGAATAGGCTGTGTTGGTGAGTCTATCCTCTAAAAGTCTGCCGGTCTTGAGGTCCTTTATAAAAAGGGTATATACCTCAAAACCGGTGGTATCAACTGAGTATGCAAGGAGTTGATGATTTGGACTTACGTTGAACAGCCCGATGTCATAATACGCATGACCTTCAGCAAGTCTATTTTGATCAAGCAGTATCTCTTCCTTTGCATCCAGGCTGCCCTGTTTCCTGCAGTAGATCGAATATTGTTTTCCCTCCTCTGTACGGGTG
>Ga0209636_10008036_pt1 | contig 10744 bp, 9 predicted proteins | sample DeeMarSWOR152_54_FD_187464 | JGI IMG/M metagenome (GOLD analysis project Ga0209636, IMG submission 187464) | Marine sediment microbial communities from White Oak River estuary, North Carolina - WOR-1-52-54 (SPAdes) (version 2) | ecosystem: Environmental > Aquatic > Marine > Intertidal zone >... | reverse complement strand
CTCTGTCGGGGTAAACATGCCCCCGTAGATGCCACCGAGGATGATAACTGGGGCAAAGAGGCCCCAGAGAGATCTTAAAAAGGCGATTCCAATCTCCTTCAGTGAGCCTCTTTTGGTGCTCCCCCCATACCCTTTCTTCAGGGAAATGATATAACTCACCACGCAAAACGATAATCCAATTATCAATCCAGGAACTACTCCGGCGATGAAGAGCTCACCAATGGATGTCTCAGAAATAACACCATAGACGACTAAGGCGATGCTGGGAGGAATGATGATTCCTATCTCACCTGATGCGGCCACTAATGCAGTTGAAAAGTTTTTATCATATCCAAGCCTGCTCATGGACGGAATAATGACAAGCCCGATAGCAGCGACAGTTGCCGGGCCAGAGCCGGAGATAGCCGAGAAGAAGCAGCAACTGATCACCGCGACCATTGCCAAGCCCCCTCGGATATGCCCTACCAATAGATTGACAAAGTCTATGAGCCTCCTGGTGATACCGGCCCTCTCCATTGCCAATCCCGCAAGAATAAAGAAGGGTATCGCGAGCATGGTAAATTTTGATGTGGCGGAGAAGATGATCACCGGAACCATTGAGAAAGGAACTTGTGCTAATATAATGGTAAATACACCAGAAATACCAAGCGCAACCGATATCGGTACATTTAACAAAAGCAGAAGCAGGAAAATTCCAAAAAGGCATATGGACAACGGAACAACATCCATGAGATTATTCTTTCCTTAAGAACTCAATGTATGCTAATTGAGCGGTCCGCATTATAATAGCAAGAGAGCCCAATGGTATGGACAGCTCGACTATCCAGGAAGGCATGCTTAATGCAGGGGTAACTTGGTGAGTTTCCCTTTCAAACATAACCATTTCAGTTCCAAAATAGAGTATAATGGCGAAGAGCAGGGTCATCAAGAAAAGGGCAAAGATATCGGCTAGTATTTTCCATTTTTGAGGAAATAGATCTGTTAATAATGAGAATCCCAAATGACCCTTTCTTTTAACGGCTACGGCAGCACCAAAGAATGTTAACCAAGGAAAAAGGGATGTGACTATTTCCATTGTAAAAGCAAACTCTAAATGCACTATATATCTTGAGAGGGCATTGAAAAAGACAATGATTAGCATCACTAGAAGCCCTACGCCAATGATGTATTCCTCTATGTGATTTAATATCTCTCTTAGCTTTGGCATTACTATCGATAACTGAGTGTGTGTTATAGCTGATAAGGGAAATCGAAGGGGTGTTCCCCTTCGATTTTCCTTAATTTTCTACTGTTGCCCCACAGACCTGAATTTTTCAAGTAGCTCCGTTCCAATAATTGGGGCGAACTCTTTATATACAGGTTGTATTAAAGGTATAAAGGCCTCAATCTGTTCCTGGGTTAAAGCAGTTACCTTCACACCTTTTTTTATCATTGTCTGTACCAGTTCGCTATCCATCTTTCGAGCTAGCATCCTCTCATAAAAACAGACTTCTTTTGCTGTTTCCCTCAAAATCTTTTGTGTTATCTTATCAAAGCTTTCCCATAACTTTTTATTCACTCCTAAGATAATGACATGATAGGAGTAGTTCCATAAGCTACAATATTTTTGAACTTCATGCAGTTTCGCCGATACTATTGTACTAATGGGATTTTCTTGCCCATCCATTGCACCCCGTTGTAATGCTCCGTATAATTCAGCGAAATTCATTGCTGAAGCATTAGCGCCTAAATGTTTAAAGGTTGAAATATACATTTTCAGACCTGGGATTCTCATCCTTAATCCATTTAGGTCGCTGGGCTTTGTTATCTCTTTCACATTATTAGTTATCTGCCTAAATCCATCTCCTGCCATGCCAAGGGGTTCTATCTTATTATCTCTACAGCAGTTCATTAGTTCTTTCCCAACAGGCCCATCTAAAACCCTGTCAACGGCTTCGTAATTTGGCATTATCCAAGGCATGCTCACCACTATAAACCTTGGGTCGACCAGCGAGAAATGAATGGAGGAGTTAAAAGCCATATCAATTGCACCCGTTTGCAACATCTGGAGCCCTTTCACTAAATTCCCTCCGGAAAGCTGCTGGTTAGGATAAATATCTATTTCTATCTTACCATCAGTCCTGGCCTTTACTAGGTCGGCAAACATTTTTGTACCTGCATACCAGGGAGAAAGCTCTGAAAGGGTTATGCTAAATTTATAGGTTTTCGCTATTGCCCTTGGTGCATGGGAAAGGATAATAAATGAAAAAGCGAAGAGAACCACCAACAAGATCATAGCCATATTTCTTTTGGACATAATATTACCTCCTCATACAGTACTGTTGATTAAACAAGTTTGACTTATCACTGAGAATCCCTCTATTAATCACCTCTCTTTCCTAATATTTGATCGATGATTCCCGATCATAGCCTATTAGAGCACGTGCGATTTTTAGCCATTTTCTTCTCCTTTTGCAGGGAATATAACTGATAAGAACTCGCTTTTTCTGGGAAGGAGTATAGGGAACTGATAACTGATAAGAACTCCCTTTTTGTGGGAAGGAGTATAGGGAAACTATCGTTGTGTGTCAAACACAAAATGCCTGCATGATGTTGTGGTTGAAGACCTTTTGTGGAATTCGTTGGACGGTAATGTCTCGAAGCAACGAGCTAAAGACAGGTCTTTGGAGGATTTATTGCCACGAAAGGGGCAAATTGGCGGGCTTAGGGTACAGCTATCCACCTAAACCCAGCCTCTCTCCGAGGCGTAGGCTCTACGAGCCGGAGGCCATTTTAAAGAATTAGGCAGAAGGCCCTTCTGGATACTGGTCATCTACATAGAGGTAATCGTAGGACCCGCCCGCCTCGCCTGAGCGAGAGCCATGGCGGGCAGGTGAAGGAAGCTGGGAGTCCGAATAGTCCAGGTGAGGTTCAATGTTGTCAGGAGGGGCATTGGCCCTGGGCGGAGGTTAAAGTTTCTCAAGTCAAGAAGAATCGCTTTTCAGAATGGCCTCAGAATCAATGATTTTGGCCTGGCGAAGAGTAAGGTAAATTCAATGATACGTGCCATAGTCTGCAATCACAATCCGCAAGATTTTATTAACGATTAAATACAGTATACTGAAATTTTTGTGCTTTTCAATCCTTTCCAATCATAGCAGTAATCGTTAGCATTCAGCATGAAAAGGCAGGACCATGACCCTGCCTATGCTATCTGATGACACAGCTTTAATCAGCTTTTTCTAAACGTTCTTCTTAATCCTCCAAGACCAACTAGGCCGGCGCTAAATAAGATCATGGATGCCAAAATGGTTACGGGGCCAACGTTCAGGACAGCCCAACTCATACCCGCGAGGGGTAACAGGCTCAGGCGCACAATTGCCCGCAAGCTATCATATTTTGCCATGAATCTCGCAATAGGCGGAGAGTAGGTGTAGTCGAGTCCCACAAAGCTCCTGCCAACATTATTGGCAAGCAGGAAACGGTCGCGGAACTCGCGCAACACCTTGAGCTGTGGTACCATTTGGGAGCCATAAGCTGCCGTGGCGATAAAGCAGCCGCCTCCGCCGCCGGCACCAGTGTCTTCACCGCCTTCAGTATCTTCTGCTCCGTCACTAGGGGGTTCACCATCGGTCGGTGGCTCAGACTGCGTGGTAAATGACCATGAGTAGTCATCTTCCAGGGCGTTACCGAGCAGGTCCTTGGCGCCAGTGGTAATGGTGGCGGTATAGGTCTTGTTGTAATCTAAAGCTGTTGTCGGAGTAAACGTTGCCGTCGTATCACTATAAGTCACTGTTCCGGATATGTTGCTTGAACCGCTTGAAAAAAAAGGTATCCGTAGTAACGGTGGAAGAATCCATAGCCTCGCAAATCTTCTCGCAGGGAGGTGTGCAGCATATATACGATTGCTTATTTCTTTGCTACTTTGTTGTGTAATGAAATCCTATTACAAACAACGTCACAACTACTAAGCCAATTCCTAAATAAAAGAAACTCAACCAAGGTAAAGGATCGCTGCTGAACCCATCCATTTTTTCTAAATTAACCCCAAAACCCCAATAAAATGTGAATAGGTAATTTGTTAGCAGTGCAAGTTTTACTCTCCCAAACAGAAGCATTAATGTGCTAAATACTAGCAACAGTAATATTTGCATAAAAGGTACTGAGACTACAGTTGAGTTAAACAGTTCCATATTTACCCCCTTATAAATATTTAAAAAATATTGAAGTTAATAGTAGAGCCATAATGATTCTATTTTTAAATTTCTTATATTATATATAAGCAACGACCGTGCCAAAGAAAAGCAGATTGCCTAATTAATAATAAAATCAGAGATTTAAACTACCTATAGAGCATTAGCTTTTAGATTCACCTCGAAAAAATGTATACTATTGTGATCACTTGTTGATTTTAGTGTAATAATACGAGCACAGGTTAAGTCAACGAATTGGGCTAAAAGGAGACAAGAAGGCTCTTTCAGCCGACAGCTCATCGCTGCGGCTCAGCTTCACATTATGAGTTAGGGAGAACAGATCTGGAAGATGTTGACTAATTGGAGTTATTTTGGGGAAATAAGCTGGGACAAGACAATATCATCAAGGGGAACATCTCCAAACACTGTTCTTCTGCAAACCCCCACCACCTGCCGTCTTTCATCCCGTTGTTTGACCACTTGACCATAACGCAGCGCAGGGCAGGCCACCATTTTTGCCCTTCTCGGTCTGCCTCTCTTTCTCGTTCGGGGATAGGTTTCAACCACATGATGGCGAGAAAAAAGAGCGGCACCATACGCGTCCAGTCCGTCACTGACCCAAAGTGGCATGGCCTCGTGGCAGAGCCGTCCTTCGGTGTGCGCCACCAGAGGTTCGGCCAGGGAGGGCTCCGTTGCTCCAATGCAGAAGGAAATCATCATCCGGTACTCCGTGGCCAAGGCAATCCCGATCCAGACTTCTCCCTCCAGAGATTCGCCCTGCGGCGAAGATCGTTTTTTTTAACAAAACTCCACAGTGCGTCCAACTCCACTTGGGAGACCTTCAATTCCTTCAGGAGCAAGGAGTTTACCTGCTCGCTGTGTTCGGCAGCAACCCGAAGCCAGTGTCGCACCGTATCCAGCTTGACCTCCATGACCTCAGCCACCCCACGCAAGGGCATCCCCTTAACCAACAGCTTCAACGCCATGAGGACTTTCTGTTCAGGGGAACGGAGGTCGTAAAAGATGGTCCCGGACCGCTCACAGAAAGATCCCCGGCACTGCCTGCATAGGAGCTTACGAACCGTTCGCCCGTGGGGACCTGGGTGGATCCCATTGGAGACGATATTTCCCTGTCCCTGCTTACCGAACAATTGGCACTGCGGATTCGGACAAGCTTCTGTGCTAAGGTCATACGTGGGTTTTCGACCTCTCTTTCCCATCCTAACCACCTCCTCCCGGGTGATTATGATAAAGAAAGAGATATTATTTGTCAACTATTAAAGGGTCACGACCGACAGTCAAGTAATCCTCAATAAATCAGCTACTTAGAGCAGCAGGTAGAATTGATTTCAACACGTTAAGCGATCGGCTCGTCAACCGTGGCACTGCCCTTATATTTTGAGTGCTTCTCTAGCGTACGGGCAATCAAATTGTCTGAATGCACACCTTCTTTTACGCGTCAACCACCACTGGAAAAATCACTATCACTTAATCTCCGGCGTGTTAAGCTTCACAACCTTAACTTCCCATGTATAGACAGTGGGAATCGAATTAGAGGGATCGCAATAACCGTGTAATTGCCTTGTTTTTGAAAAAGACCATCCCAACTCGTCGTCAGCTTCGATGTGACCTGGCGGATTCACACCCCCAAATAATGTTTCACTATAAATGGTCTTAGTATCCGATACATCGCCCCAACAAGCCATCCCCGATGATTGATAATCTCCCACACCCCATGCTGGGAGACTGCTAGCCTCAAGCCCATAATCAAAAGGATCTGCAATGTAGAGCGTACCATGCGGATATTGATACCCTTGTCCTTCACGCACATCAATGAAGAGCTTACTTTTTGCCTCTTCGGGTCTTATAAGAGTCCATGTCCAATCCCAGCTATACGTGTAAAAAGTTGAGGTTCCATCATCACAATTCATTGTTACGTCATACTGGTCATAGTTATGCCAGTATCCTGACATCGAAAAATTGGTTACTCCTGCATCCCCGACCACATCTATGTCAACTTCAGCACTTCCTTCCCATAATATTTCTCTCTTCCTTGTTTCATGCACGGTCCAGGAAGAGGAGATAGAATCCCATTCACATTCCGCAGTGCCATAATATGACCATGTGATGCGGTAATCTGCAATGCCGGGAGTGGGGCAGTAATCGACTTCAATTGTAGCCGTATCACTCTTACCTTCGCATGTCGCCCAGATCGTCGCTACTCCCTCACGAACACCAATCGCGTATCCGGTTGCTTCATTAACCCATGCAATACGACTGTCACTCGTGGTCCAGGTGACAGCTCTGTCTGTAAGAATGTTTCCATCAGAGTCCTTCACAAACACCTCTAGCTGGAATCCCTCGTCCACACAGATGCACGCATCCTCGACTTCCACCGAGGCCACTTCCACTTCCTCATCTGTGACCGTAACGGTGACTACATCCCCGATTTCGATTCCACAGTAGTCGGGGCTGGTAGCGATAATATTCGCGGTGCCTTCCGATCTTGCTGTTACCCTGGCCTTACCGTTACCGAGGTCAGTAACATTTGCGACACTATCTGCATCGCTTTCCCAATCCACCGCATTCGGGCAGGCAGCACTGGGAGTACAAATGGCAGTCAGGTCGTACGTTTGCCCCACACTTAGCGGAATATGGCGGGAGGGGAAGAGGTCATGTGAGATGTAAAGATCAAGATCAATCTCTTCGACTGTGATCTGTGCGCTGCCTGGAGGGATCTTTGAATCGTCGCTCACCTTCGCCAAAACAGTGACACGACCAGCTGAATTTCCCTCAAGGATGCCACTGGTCGGATTGATAAAATCAGCAGTGCCTGGATCTTCGCTCTCCCACATGGGGTCAAAAAGGGCGTCGCTGAAAAAAGTTGTTATTCCATCCTTACTCCTTCCGGTAATCGTTGCCGTGAGCTGCATGTTCTGACAAACAAACAACGAGGGCGACGGCGAGTGGACTGTGATCTCAAAGTCCATGTCTTCTGGACAACCGGCTGACGTTTCACTCACTGCATGCTTCTGTGGATTAGGGCAGTCAGATTCAGGTGGACTATATGGACAAAAGGGAAAGAAGACTTCGATATCATCACCAAGAATCTGACAGTCACCTCCAGAGAAACCGACGGCCTCTGCCCTCGTTTCTTGTCCGAGTTCCCTGCAACATATGCAATCAGGCGGTCGAACGTCGCGATAAAGCAGGCAGCAAGCGGGCTGCAAACAATCAATTTCTTCGCATTCAGGGCGAATCTTATTGTAAAAAGGGTCGGTGCAAAGCACCTCATACACTTCTTTTGGATTTAGCGCAGCCAAGCCTTCACCTGAGAGAGGAAAGTGCTGGAGCTCTATCTCAGCCAGTCCCTGATCACCCAGATACCGAAGGTTTGTCTTGGTGATCCAGTACTTCTGCTCATTGAGATCGACTTCTATTTGAACGAGAATCTCACCGGGATTCAACGGTAAAACGGGCACCGTGGCCGTGATGGGAACGTTGAACACCAGCCCATCCGGTTTTGCCGAAAACCCACCAAGACAACGTTTCTCGTGCGACGCAAACTGTCGGGCCAAGAGGATCGCGTCAGCTTCGTCGCATGGCAGATCGGTTATCTCTATCGTAGTTTGCTCGGTGACCGCCCCAGCTGGGACTTCTAGAATCACGCCGTTGGGAAATGCAAATGTCCCGCCTTCAGGGCCGACGATTTTCTTGTGAGGGTCAGTTCCCTCAAACCAGATCGTCAGCATGCTTCCCGGTTTGCCCGCTAGACGGACTTCCAAAGTGGATGGTTCCGTGAGGGCTACTAAGATGTCATGCCCTGAGACACGCCGCGAGAAATCAGAGGGCCTGAGCAAGAGCTTTCCGTTGAGCCACACCCTGGCACGGGTGACCCGATTGCTTCCTTCTTGGTCACCATTGGTCAGGTGAAGGATAAAAGGGGCCTGGAAGCCTCCAGTGGAAAACTCCCTCGTCTCGGTAACGGGCCTTCCTTTCCCACGTACAAAGACCTCCGGCCCGAAGATTGTGGCAAGGGTTTCCAGTGCCCCTATGTCTACGGAGAATGCCCTGAAATCAATGTCTTTTTTTCTTTTCGGCCCGTTGACTCTTGTCCGTAGGATATTGATTTTCTGCCTCCAGCGGTGCCCACCGTTCAGTACACCTCTCAAGCCGTCCTCTGTGCCTACGAGGGCTCTCATCCCGTTTTCGATTTCCTCGAACCGATCGGTAATGTTCCTTTTATTTAACCACGCCTTAAAGGTTTCCGGTCTTGCACCTTCATGAAACTGGATGAGTATTTCAACGGGGTACGAGTGGAGCTCTTCAAACCAATTGGGCGAGAGGATTGTGGAGAGGTCGTTACAGTCTTTCCACTTTTTCCCCCATGAATAACCCTGTGTGGGCGTGAGAAATGCAGAAATAATGACGATTAACAATCCGATAAAGAGTTTCCTCTTCATGATTACCTCTCGTTAAAGGTTAGGTTATTTGCCAATGGAACAACCAATGCTCTGTCAGGAGCGAGATAGGGGCATTTTGAGGTGTTTCTCCATGGGGGTCTCCTTATCTCAAACAATGCGGGTTACTTTGCCAATATGGAAACTGCCTATTATTAGGGCTTTAGTGATATTCGATTTGGAAGACGTATCTTTTACAAGAGTATGGGAGATTAGATTGAACGATATGAATGTTTACTCAGGGTGAAAGATAAGTTGAAAACACCAGGGATATGTATTCTGCAAAGAAAAATAACAGGGTAAAGCGATGTAAAATTATTGAGTTACAGCCCAAACTACTCAGCAAGCATTCAATTTTAACTATGGTATTTCAAGCTCCCGAAAGAACGATTATCATCCCCCTAGGAGCAAGGATGGATATATCTGAGGTTTTTCTCCATGGTTAACCTCTGGGTGAGGTTTACAGGATGGAAGGAAAAATTATAAGTTCATGGAACGCCTTTAAAAGAGAAAAGTCAAGGAAAATCCGTTTTCAGTGAAAATCCGTTTTCAGAGTCACCTCAGGCTTAAAGATTTCTCTCAGATAAAGACTAAGCCATAATCTAACGATATTGCGCTTCTAGCCTTGACCGTCATGCTGGATTACGTGCCATATAGTGAAATCTGGATAAATTTCAGGTTGCATTTGCTAATCATAGCCTCAAGGCTTTTCTTTATTACTTAATCTCACCGGAAAATAGTTCCGTAATAAAATTTTTCTAAGGACAGGTCGGTATATTATCCTAACTCATCTTCATTGCCTTTTCCAACTCCTCAATCTCCTGAAGTATTAGAGCCTTGTCCTCTTCACTGAGATCTTTTTCCTTTAATCTTCGCTTTAGTCCCAGAAGCCTCATCTCAGATCGATAATCCAAACACGTATGTTCCATAGCTATTGACCCGTTGGGCAAGAGTGTCTCCTCATGATCCACACGATAAAGGCATAGGATTGCGAGATGGCAACAGGTGCGATCCAGAGAAAACCTAGAGAACCATGTCTTTCTAAAGAAAGCGCCAGGTTTACGATATAGACTACCGGTTCCATAACCATCACAAGGAAACCAACAGTCAATAACGTTGCTGTCTCAAATTCATCATGTTTTTCAGCAAGATACCTGTTTTCAAAATCCCTGATAATTTGTCTTGCGAGTGGAGTGATATGGATAATTGCGGTACCGCCCAGTACCCCGAAAAGTGCGGCCTTAGCAATCCTCGTGAGTTTATGGCTGAAACTTCCTTCCATTAAGTTCCCATATCTATTCAGCGACTAAGACACCACTCTCAATTGTCAATTTTCAATGGTCAGTTTTCAATTGTTTGTGCCTTGGTGCCTTGTGGCTATCCGAGGCTCAGAAATGATGGTACTCCTCCGACCCCTTTTGCCCTGGTAACTCCCCTGATTATTGCCTTTATCAGGGCCCCTTCAGCCATCAGTCCCACCATATGGCAATCAACCTCTATCTGACCGGATGCAAGGGTAAAGACTATGTCACCATCATACATAGTGTGGCCAGGGCTAATAGCCTTTGCCATGCCAACGCTGGCCATCTTTGCCACAGTTGAGGCACCCTGTTTCGTCAGTTTTGCATTGGTGACAATTACGCCGACTGTGGTGTTCTGAAATGCAGACACGGGTCGTTGAACACCTTTTTTCATCAGTTCCGCCGTATCTGCAAACTCCTTGCTATCTCTGCCCTTCCTGGCTCCCGCCAGGATCTTCCCGGTAGAAGGGTCTTTTACGTCGCCAAAGGCATTCACCACTGCTAGAGCGGCTACTATGAGACCGCTGTCCAGTGAATCCCCTGCAATGCCTACCCCACCCTTCATTGCCTGGTGAATCCCGCAAAACTTGCCCACCGTTGCCCCAGTCCCTGCCCCTACAGAACCTTCAGCAACCTTTCCAACGGTTACCTGCTCGCATGCCAGGTATCCCATATGTTTGTCAGGTCTTGTCTTTGCCGAGCCCACTCTGAGGTCAAAAATGACAGCAGTCGGGACAATGGGAATCCGGGCTACCCCAACATCAAATCCGCTGCCCTTCTCTTCCAGGTAGCTCATTACACCTGAGGCGGC
>Ga0209636_10008035_pt1 | contig 10745 bp, 8 predicted proteins | sample DeeMarSWOR152_54_FD_187464 | JGI IMG/M metagenome (GOLD analysis project Ga0209636, IMG submission 187464) | Marine sediment microbial communities from White Oak River estuary, North Carolina - WOR-1-52-54 (SPAdes) (version 2) | ecosystem: Environmental > Aquatic > Marine > Intertidal zone >... | reverse complement strand
AAAGCTGATCTACAAACACTATAACCCACGAATACTCCTCCAAACAGTCGCAAAGGACTTAGATAAGGCGATAACTGAAGTTCAACCTTGGATGTGCGCCTGGTGCGACCGATGCTATAAAAGGTGTCCCCAAGGATTGAATTTGCCAGAAATCTTCCTGCTAACCAGGAACATTGCCGCAGAAAAAGGTTACACAAGCAAGTTTAGCGAAGCGCTGGAGATCATTGGAAAGGAAATTCCACTAGCCGGAGTTTGCGGAACCGTCTGCTTCAGCAAAATCGACGATCCAACGGCGCTCAAAACTCTTGAGCGGTATGTCGAGGAGTACGAGCTGAAGAAGAAAAACGAGAAGACTATTCCTGTACCCAAAAAAAACGCCGCAAAAAAGATAGCTATACTTGGTTCCGGCCCAGCTGGACTCATGGCTGCCTACGATTTGGCGAAAAAGGGATATCCGGTTACGATTTTTGAAACTCTACCCGAGCCTGGCGGAATGCTGAGAGCAGGCATTCCAAAGTTTCGGCTACCCAGAAAAGTGCTTGACGCCGAAATAGAACGCATAAAAGGCTTGGGCGTAGAAATCAGAACCAACCTGACCGCAGGGAAGGACGTGACAATCGACGGTCTGCTGAAAAACGGCTACAAAGCAGTGTTTGTGGCAACTGGAGCCCCGAAAAGCCGGAAACTCCATGTTGCGGGTGAAGAGATTAAAGGTGTTATGCACGCCATCGACTTGCTAAGAGAAGCAAGCATGGGAAAAAAGCTTGAACTGGGGAACAGAGTGGCCGTGATAGGCGGCGGCAACGTGGCTATTGATGCCGCTAGAGCGGCTCTACGACTTGGAGCCAAAGAGGTTACTATTCTTTATCGAAGGTCGAGAGAAGAGATGCCAGCGAACCCGTGGGAAGTAAGACATGGAGAGAAAGAGGGGGTTAAGATTCACTTTCTGGTAGCGCCGAAGAAAATCGTGGGCAAAGATGGTCGACTAGTTTCCATAGAATGCGTACGAATGGAACTGGGAGAACCCGATGAGAGCGGTAGGAGACGACCAATACCTGTTGAAAATTCGGAGTTTACAATCCAGTTGGATACCTTGATTCTAGCCATCGGCGAGTCACCTGACCCATTCTTCTTGCCCAAAGGAATCGAGGTTACCAGACAGCACACCGTAACTGTGGACCCAATAACGTTGGAAACAAGTCTACCTGGAATTTTTGCCGGCGGCGATGTGGTATCCGGACCGGCAACCGTGATTGAAGCCATTGTTGCTGGCAGAAAAGCAGCATCCTTCATCGATGAATACTTAACAAGCTGAGACGGGTAATACATGAAATAGAAGAATAGTGGTTATCCGCCGATTTCGGGCACTATTGCCTTGATTGCTTTCTTTCTAGTTTTCTGCGATATTTCCTCAGGGGTCTTAAGGGATAAGGCCTCTTTGGGACAGTACAAGACACATTTGGGATCTCCGTCGCAGAGGTCACAGACGATCATGGTCTTCTTGGTAGGGTGCAACATGATTACGCCGAATTCGCATCTTTCGATGCACCATGCGCAGCCGTTGCATTTCTCTTCGTCGCACTTGATTATGCCCGTTTCTTCATCTCTAGAGAGAGCTTTTTTCGGGCAAGCTTTGACGCATGTTGGGTCTTCGCAGAGGCGGCAAGCGATGGACATGTTGAAGGTTGGCTCCATCCGTATCGTCCGAATACGGGAAAGCAATGGATTAAATCCGTTCTCTTTGACTGCTGAACAAACGTATTCGCAGATTCTGCAGCCGGTGCACTTTTCTGAATCGGAAACAACGAACTTTCGCTGCACTTTAAGCACCTCTTATCTAAACTTATCTAAATCAGGCTCTTAATAATTGATCTTTGTTTGGTCCTGGATTTTGCGGCTAGCTCTTTCGCAGCCAGTTGATAGGACGCAAAATTTTCGAGAAGAGTTGTCCAGAACGCAGACGTTATGGGTGCATGCGAAACCCTTTCGATGGTGACGCGAATCGCTCCTTCTGGACAGACGTTCTTACACGCTTTGCAATAGATGCAGAATTCCTGAGACAACTGAACCTTGCCTTTTCTCGACGAGGTTATTGCCTTGCTTGGGCATATGTCTATGCATACGTGACAGTTGGTTGGGCACTTCTCAGTTTCGATGGTAATTGATCCTTCTAAGAATTTGTCGACACTAATCGCCCCACAAGGACAGGCATACTCACAGACTTTGCAATAGAAGCAAAGATCTTCATCAACCTGAACGCTGAGAATTTTTTGAACTTCTCCGTTCTTTTCTTGAACCGCCACTCTAATTGCTTCTCTCGGGCAACTCTTCGCACATTCAATCCCACAGTCAGGCTTGCATCTCTCTTGAGCAACATGTATAGTTTTGATCATGTTTGGAATTGCCTCATTCTTGACGAACATAGCTGTTTTTTCTTCGTTGACCCATGCCTCTAACGCGTTTAAGGGACAGAAAACGGCGCATACACCGCAGAGGATGCAAGTTTTTGCATCGATGTCAACAGCGGGAAGGTGAGATAGTCGTCCATTTTCTAGCACCGCACGTTTCACGTTCACCGAATCCTTCGGACAAACCTCAGCGCAGATGCCGCAGCCGTTGCATAGGTCACGTTTCAAGATGAGCAGGTCACGTCTATCCAATATTTTTCTCTCGAGCCTAAGTTCGGCAGCGCTTTCTTGTTTTGACACGCTTCCCATCATCGCCCCAGATCTTCCTCCGGTGGTTCTGTTCGATAGGTTTGCTTTACCTTATAAATCTGAATGAGGCCATTGATAAAGTTGTATGTTGTGCACATCCTAGACAATCAACTGGTCTAATCCCAAACTGTTTTCAGCGTCTCCTTTGCGAAGGGGGTTGAGGGGCAGGTAAGGAGCTGTTATCCAAAACTTGGTGCTCACTTGAGCCTCCTTTTCCTCTTGTCTGCTCGAGTTGCTTGTGCCATATAAGACGTAACCTCTTCTGCGCCCAACATTCTAAACCGTTTAGTCTCAGACGGTATCACGGCTATCTTGACCGCCAACGTTTTCCCCTGGGCCTCAATAGCCTTGACAAGGCATTTAATGACGAGCTTTATTTGCTCATCAAGCTTCAGATCCTCATGATATTCCTCATTCAGAACGTTCTCTGCCATTTCACGCCCGCAGCCCAAGGCGACGGCCCTGTGGGCACGGTAGGAACCGCTGGGATCGGTGGCGAAGAGTCTGCCTCCAGTTTGATCAACACCGCCAAAGATAATTGAGACACCAAAGGGCCTTACCCCTCCGTGCTGAGTATAGAGTTGCTCTATGTCTCCGATGCGATTCGTAAGGACCCTCACGTCTATGGGCTCGTCGTATGTCAATCTATTGATCTGGGCGTAGATCCTCGCTCGGTCGATGAGGACCCGCGCGTCGGCCGCCAATCCAACGACTGCTGCTCCAAGGTGCTCGTCCACTTCGTGGATCTTCCAGCTGAAGTTTGGATCTTGCAACTTTCCGGAGATGTGCTCTTCTGCCCCCAAAATGATTCCCTCAGCACAGGTGACTCCCAGCACAGTTGCGCTGCGGTTCACAGTTTCAATGGCGTACTCGACCTGCAGGAGGCGTCCATCCGGCGAAAACATGGTTATGAGCTGATCATAGGTTTCAGGCTCTTCAAACATCAAAAACCCTGCTTCACCTTGAAACTAGCTTAACTCCTGATCAGAATCTTGCTATCCTCTAGCTTTTGCCGGAGATCTTCCGCAGCCTCGTAGATGTCGTTCTCCTCCTTTGCGCCTGCACAGACGATCTTGCCGGTTGAGAAGATGAGAAAAACCACTTGTGGGCTTTCCCATCGGCAAATCAGGGCTGGAAATTGCTCCGGTTCGAATATCATCTTTCCACCTATTCCCTCAGAGGAGTACAGCTCGTCGAGATCGATGAATCCGTTGAGGCTGGCCGAGGCGACGATATTCGTGATTTTGATCTCCGGTTTTCCCGCAATGTTAATGCCGCTCTTCTTCAGTTTCTGAACAGCTAGTAGTATCGCCCTCCTCGCCTCATCTACGCCCTTGCCTCCAGTGCAAATCATTTTTCCAGTCTTGAAGATGAGCATAGTTGTCTTGGGCTTTTTCAGTGTGAAGACAAGACCCGGAAACCGATTTTTGAATTCGGTATCGTGTGGAAAGAAACTAGCTATCAAGTTGAGGTCGAAGTTTTCGGCAAAGGTCGCTGAAGCAACCACGTTCTGAATCTGGACTCTCAAGGGCTTTTATCCTTTGTATTTGTACACTCACAAGTGCCACTTAAACGCTCTTCTTCCTCTTTACCGCCCACGGAACCTTCGTTCCCACCCTTCAAGTACCGATTCCAAGTTTTGGTTCAAAAAATGGGGATCAAAAATAGGAGGTTTCTGCTTCTAGTTTCTTAATGCTCAGCTTTAAGCGCTGCAACTACCACTCTTTCTTCTCTTCTGGTTTCTTCTTAGCTGGCTTCTTCTTTTTCTCAGGCATGCTAGTCACCTCCACTTCACACGATCATGCGTTGCGAGCGCGGCTATGGCGCACTCGTTGCAGAGCCCTACCACTCTTCGTCCTCTTCGTCCTCTTCGTCCTCTTCGTCCCTGTTTGGTGTTCTTTTCTTGAACATGTTTTCCCTCCTTTTTAGCGCGCGCACTCGCACGCGATAGAGCTTTGTCATAAGATTGTCTTAATAAATTTTGTGTTTCTATCAGAAGATCTTACAAAGATATATATAATGATAAGAATATCTCACCATGACGGTGGTGTGTTGAGTGTGAAACTGGACGAGACCGATTACAAGATTTTAGAGATCCTTAGGAGAGATGCTAGAACACCCTTCACAGAAATCAGCCGAGACTTAGGGATATCTGATGCCACAGTCCATGTTCGCGTTAGAAGAATGAAGGATGAGGGAATTATAAAGGGTTATACGATAGAGGTTGCTAGGGAAGCTTTAGGCAGAAATGTTTACGGTTTTGTGTTGTTGAACGTGAAGCCTGGTTCTTTAGAGGAGGTGGCAAACAAACTGATTGTGCATGAAAAGGTGAGCGAGATCTACGAGATTCATGGACCGAACGACCTCATCGTGAAGATCTGGGCAGCGAACCTCGAAGAAATGAGGGACTTGATGCTCAAAATTCGAGAAACGCCAAACTTGGCAAGCAGTGAATTGATCACAGTATTCAAAGTATGGAAAAAAGGGGAGCCTAAAAATAGACCTCAATCGAAGTTATCCAGTCTTTCTTAAGAGTATTGACGCATGCGCGTGAGTTAATCTGAGTGAAGAAAACATAAACGCGCGCAAACAAGAAATTGTTCAAAAAAGTTTTGCAGGGTACATAACCACCCGTAGAGCAAACGCTAATTTAATGTAGTTTCTTTTCTAAATACACCGCGGAGGCTATTAATTGAGCTATGAAATGTGGGTTGAAAAGTATCGCCCAAGATCTCTCAATGAGATGGTTAACCAAAAGGAAATAGTGGAGCGGCTAAACAGCTTCGTCAAGACAAGGAATATTCCACATTGCATATTTGCGGGTCCACCGGGAACGGGCAAGACAACGGGGGCGCTCTGTCTGGCGCATGACCTGTACGGCGAAGGTTTCCGGGAGCATCTTATGGAGTTGAACGCAAGTGACGAGCGTGGCATAAACGTGGTGAGAGAAACTGTGAAAACCTTCGCTCGAACCAGATCGATCGGAGAAATACCGTTCAAGATCATGATCTTGGACGAAGCGGACAACATGACGAGCGACGCACAGCAAGCGTTAAGGCGCACCATGGAGCGCTTCACCGAAACCTGCCGATTCATCCTCATCTGCAACTATTCGGGCAAGATAATTGAACCTATTCAGTCGAGGTGTGCACCCTTCCGTTTCAGCTATCTGTCGAGAGAGGATCAACATAGTTACCTGCAGCAGATCATCCAAAAAGAAAACGTGAATATGCTTGATGCAGGGCTTACTGCCGTGTTTGAGGTTAGCGGCGGAGATTTGAGGAGGACCGTTAACACGGTGCAGGCAGCGGCATCATCTGGCAAACCAATTGATGCTGAGACTGTGTACTCGGTGGTTGGCAGGGCAAATCCGGCAGACGTTCGGGAGATGATGATCATAGCGATGAAAGGCGATTTTGTGGGCGCCAGAAAAAAGCTTAGGGAAATGATTCTGAAATATGGGCTGGCGGGAAGCGACATCATCCGGCAGATTCACATCGAAATTTTCCGCTCTGATGTTCCCGAACGGTGGAAAATAAGGTTGGCAGACGCCATTGGAGAGGTTGACTTTCGTTTGATTCAGGGAGCCGATGAGGAGATTCAGCTGAGCGCCCTGCTTGCTCGGCTCACTGAGGCGGGTTATGAAATGCAGAGAGGAGCCTAACTCGCGTGTACAACGCTTGGACGGTGAAACACAAGCCTCGAACCCTCTCAGAAATTGTGGGAAACGAAGAATCCATTCGAATACTAACCAGCTGGATAAATTCGTGGAGCGAGGCGGTCCCGAAGAAGCGTGCCGCGTTTTTGTATGGGCCTCCAGGTGTTGGAAAAACGGTTGCGGTGGAAGCCCTGGCTAATGATCTCAAGATGGAGTTAGTGGAGAAAAACGCCAGTGATTCTAGAACTGCAGAAGCGGTTCAGCGGTTTGCCGGTTTAGCCTCGCAATATGGAACTCTGTCCGGTGGCAAACGAGTGGTATTGTTGGACGAATTGGATGGAATCACAGGGACGGCGGATCGGGGTGGAGTTCGAGCGGTCATTGAAGCCATAAAAACTGCTCGTTTTCCCGTTGTGCTAACTGCTAACAACGCGTATGACCCGCGATTTTCCACCCTGCGAAGGTATTGTCTACTCGTCGAGTTCAAAAAGCCCACGATTTTTCAGGTGATCAAACGCTTGAAGAAAATTTGTGTAAAGGAGGAAATCATGGCAGCTGATGCAGCGCTCAAATTGATCGCTGAAAGATCAGGGAGAGATGTTCGCTCAGCGATAAACGATTTGCAGACTTTGACACAGGGTCGAAAACAGCTGACGTACGAGGATGTAGCTTGGCTTGCGGAGAGAGATCGGAAAGAAGTGATTTTCAACGTTTTGAGAACAATCTTTTACGCAAAGGACTGCACAGAGGCTAAACGTGCAATTGACTCGGCAAGTATGGACGTAGACATGCTCTTCCAGTGGGTCTACGAGAATGCCCCTTATCAGTTGACTGATCCACGAGATCTTGTTGAGGCCATGGAGGCGCTGGCTGAAGCAGATGTGTATCGAGGGAGAATCCGTGCGACGCAGAACTGGAAGCTTCTCCGCTATGTGCTGGACTTCATGACAGCAGGAGTGGCGATGTCTCGACGTAGAACCAAGCCTTCCGGATGGGTCCCTTTCAGGTTCCCAGAGCGAATACAATGGTTGTCACGCACAAAGAAAGAGCGACAGATGCGGAAATTGATTGGCATGAAAATTCGCAGGAAGATGCACGTTTCTTCTGTTCGAGCTGTGAAGGAGATTCTCCCGTACATACGAGTGATATTTGAGGATAACGCTGAGATGGCTACTGGAATAGCGAAGTGGCTGGATTTCGATCAAGATATGATAGGATATCTCGCTGGAAGCAAGGGAAGAGCTAAGGCTATAGTTGCAAAACTGGAATAGTTGAGTTGCGCACGCGCATTCTTGACCATGAATAGAAGAACTAATAGAATTTGGAAGAAGCATACAAGTCAGATATACTTGACAGAAAAAAGAAGAGTTACTGAGTTTATCCCTTAATGAGGTTTATGATTCTTTGTGCTTCTGATATTAGATAGTTTGCTTGTTCACTTGTCAGCTTCTTTCCTCGAAAGGCTTCAACTTGGTTTGTTAGAACTATCAGTTTGTAGATTGGTCCTTGTTGGTTTTCTATGGCAAGCAGATGAATGACATTATCTAATTTAGAGATCAAACTGTTTTCGAATCCTTTGGACAAGTTCCAAGTTTCGATCGTTCCAATCAATTCTTGGGTTGCTTCTACAGGACTTGATGGCTTAAGACTCCAAGGCTTAATTAAGGGATAGGTGTCTTGATTGTTCTCATCAATAACGTATTGTGTATCCCATATTCCTAAATCATCCAATTCTTGAGCATCAGGATACTTCTCTTCATAGTCGCTCCAATAGTTTCCTTCAACACCGCTATCCCAGAAGTTAGCAGAATCAATGTCGCGCGCGTCCACAGGATACAAGTTATCTATAAGATTATTGTGGAAGAAGCTGTTATTCGAAGAATGACCGAGTATTATGCCATAGTTGTTTCTTGTTATCGTGTTTTCAATGATGCTGTTGTTTGAGGATGCAATAAGCAAGATACCATTTGGGCTTAGAAAGGGGTGATCCTCTTTGCCGATTATATTGTTTTGAGTGATGATATTGTAATCTGAAAAGTCCAACGCAATACCTAGTAAGCTCACTATCTTATTTTCAGAGACTATGTTATCTTGCGCGTGAGCGATCCAAATGCCTTGTCCTGTTGTTATGTTGTTTCCGTGAATAGTGTTGCCTGAAGCAAAAGCAAGTTCAACGCCCGCACCTCGTCCCATTATGTTGTTTCCGGAGACACTGTTACCTACACATTCGAACGCGATCATGCGGATGCAAAATTCGTTTCCTGTTATGGTATTTCCAGACACGTTGGTATGGCCTGATTCTTGAATGTCTATCCCTCTGACACCAGCTATTATACTGTTTCCAGAGATGCTGCTGTTTGAGGATCTTAGAAGAACAATGCCGTACCAAGCGTTTGTTATGTTGTTTCCACGTATGGTTTGATGTGGCGACTCTTCAGACATAATGCCCCCATAGGGGTTTGTTATGTTGTTTCCAGAAATAGTGATGTTTGAAGATTTACGCAGATAGATGCCACATGTATGCATGTCCATGTTCTTGATTATTACGTTGCTGCTTCCATTGAGAAGTATGCCTGCTTCTTGAAGAGTGTAGCCTAATCCGTCGACTACAATGTTATCTTTTTCCACAACGATGGGCTTGTAAATGTCACCGGTGAGCGTGTAGGTGATGTTGTCAACGCTTGACACGGGTGCTGCTGGAGGGTTTACACGCCCATCAGCCATGATATAGATGCAGGCTGGAATGGTTACTTGGACCATTTCGTCGCTCTGAAGCGTATTGTCCTCTATGTCCGTTTCGCCGGCTACTGGGCTTGCCACAGCAGTCATTGTGTAGTTTTCTTCCGTCACGTCTAGCGTGTCCCACTCGACGTTAAGGGAGATGCTTGCGCCGGAGGCTAGATTGGATATTGTCTTCGTTTCGATGATGTTAGCATCTGGAAGAGCGGGGTCATAGTTGTAATAGATCTTAACATCAAAGGTTTCGGCTTGTGTTCCTTGATTTCCAACAACCACGTGGACGTTTACTGGTTCGCCTCTCTCCACCACGGTTGGATAGGGGGTGACGGCTGAAACAATTATGTCGTGGACAAGCGGTTCTTCGGTGTTGCGGAAGTAGCCGTGTTGTATGTGAGTGGGCATTGTCAACGCATCTATGATGGAGTATTCTTTCATGTTCCAGTCGTCCCATCCGTAGAGTCGGGTTTTGTTTCCGATGGTTACGAGGGAGGCTCCATAATCCACAACCGTGAAGGTTACGTTGGCTAGGATTCCTGGTCCAGATGTCACCTCTCCCACGGTGAAATAGAACCCTGCCGTCAGCGATAAACTGCCTGTAATATTGTTGAACGTTCCATTGAGGAACTGGGCGCTTCCACCAACGATCAAGTCTCCGTTGACGACTTCGACGCCTCTCAAGACGCTTGGGTTGTAGCTGATATTGAACTGATACGCCGCTATGTCCGTTTGGATGCAGTCGGTATATATGGAAACCGTATAGTTCATACCAGGATTCAGTGTTGAATCCACTGTGCTCTCCGGGATCACCATAACATATGGAGATTCAACAGCGGAAACCGGGGCAACATCAAGTATGAATGTTAACGTACCCATCAACACAAATGTGAGCACGATTGCCAAAACTGCTTTCCTTTTCAACTATTTTCTTCTCCTTTCCGAATTATTTGCATTTCACAGTCTAAACATGAGAAGACTTAATACAGTTAAACAAATAGCGATGATCAACATTTAATCCTTGTGGAACAATCTACTAGAAGTATAAGGATAAATAGCGCGCGTGAATCTAGGCGACAGTCGACGCCAAAAGACGTAAAATGCATGCATGGGACAAAAATAGCAAAAAATATCAAAACGGCAATTTCAATCAATCCAAAGATTTGGAGAATGAACAAAGCCTATGACATCTTGATGCAAATTTACCTTTTTCTAGCATTTTAACTAAATATGACTTTTCTCCTCAAATTGCATGGGCGCATATTTCAAGGAAAACATATAGGCAGGGCAATACCGGTGCGCGCGCCTTCACAAGCATATTTTACCGGTTGCCAATATCTCAATCAAATTGTGGCAAATCTTTGCATTTACCACTTTTCCATTTGTGACAGTGGCTCTGAATTCTGCTATATTTGGTCCGCCGAGGGTGGGCTTTCCTCCGCATTCGATTAGTGCCTTTGCTGCGCCTTCTTTTGCCCGTATTTCTCTATGTTCTATCATGGCTATTCCGATTGCTGTGGTACCTGTACCGCACGAGGGTTCAATGTGCCCTATAGGTATATTCCATGGAAAAACGGCTCGTGCATCACCACGATGCTCAGGATGTAAATCATACAAGCAAAGGCCAGAGGACGTGT
>Ga0209636_10008034_pt1 | contig 10746 bp, 8 predicted proteins | sample DeeMarSWOR152_54_FD_187464 | JGI IMG/M metagenome (GOLD analysis project Ga0209636, IMG submission 187464) | Marine sediment microbial communities from White Oak River estuary, North Carolina - WOR-1-52-54 (SPAdes) (version 2) | ecosystem: Environmental > Aquatic > Marine > Intertidal zone >... | reverse complement strand
GAAACCATGCAGATTCCCTGCGATCAGAGTATCCAAAAGAACAAAACCCGTTATTCGTGTCCATTGTGCATCAATGCGGCCTCCCAGTGGAAGCCAATCCAATGAATAATACAAGACGAATTGTAAGATCACGCCTAGCCAGAAAATTGGCATGGAAGTACCTGTTAGAGAGTAAATCCTAAGGAGATGATCAGTTATAGATCCTCTTTTGAGCGCTGAAAACACGCCGAATAGAATACCCAGAGCCATCACTATGGTCAGTGATAGAAGTGCCAGTTCGAAGGTGGCTGGGAAAAAATACGTTAAATCCTGTAATACGGGACGATTAGTTACGGGGGATATTCCCAGATTACCCTGCAAAAGGTCTTGAAAGAAGTATATGTACTGACGCCATAATGGCTCGTCAAGATGGTATCTCTTTCTTATTATATCAAGTTCTTGCATGCGAGCTTTTTCTCCTGCCCAAAGAGCAACCGGATCCACCGGAATGACGTGGGAGACGATGAAGGTTATCGTGATTAGCCCCCAAAGAACGATAATCATTAGGCCAAGTCTTCTTAATACATAACTTCTTAGACCCATCGCAGACATCCTTCTCGATGTAATTCCTCCTAAAAAGAATATTAAGTTTTTTGTTCTTTCTTCTGGCTTTAGGAGATCTCAGCGTACGCGCTTTAATGTACAAAGATGTAGAAAACTTTTTAAACTTACTGCGAAACTTAATGTAGAGGAAAAATGTCTAGAACCTTAAGTAAGGTAGCAGTAACAAAGATTCAAGCAACCATTATTGCTGTCATACTAGTAATTGCTGTTGTTGCTGGTGTGTACTACGTCTGGTTCTATACTCCAGCGCCTGAGGGAGAAGTAAAGAATCCGAATACGATATACGTAGAGTCATACAGAGATGTCGTAAGTTTGGATCCAGCAACCCCTAAAATGGCGTCGGACGCCTTAGTTGACTGGCAAGTCTATGACACTTTAGTTACGTTGAAGGGCAATCCACCAGGTGAGACTACGCTCCTACCTTGTTTAGCGGAGAGCTGGAATTGTTCGTCAGACGGAAAAACTTGGACATTCAACCTTAGAAAAAACGCGAAATTCAGCAATGGAGATCCTTTAAATGCAACTGCGATCGTATACCATTTTGATAGAATGTTGACGACAAATTGTCCTAATTCCATGTACATATACGCGGGTGTGCTGTCTGAGGTCGGCTGTTGCCAAGCTATAGGCGATTATACTGTTAAAATTACTACGGACGTAGCTTTTCCACCGTTTCTGGCTCTATTGACATTGGGATTCGCATCAGGGATTGAGAACCCGAACATTGTAGAAGCTAATGGAGGATATAAAACTGATTGGATCAACGATAAGATAGCAACAGAAGTGTTAGAGGGATTATACTCTGGTCCGTATAAAGTTACCGAATATGTGAAAGGTCCTGGTGGCCATATCACGTTAGAGACAAACGAATACTATTGGGGGTCTAAGCCGAAGACCCCGAAAGTAATTATTGAGTGGACCGCTGAAGTCTCTACGAGAATTCTCAAATTAAAGAAAGGGGACACTGATTTGCTGTGGAAATTTCCAGCTACTCTGTCTTCAGAGCTTTTGGGTGCCGAGGGTGTTGCAGTTGAACCACTGGGTTTAACTTGGGACCAAGATTTCATCATCTTTTCTGGATTAGATCCTGTGGGAATGGACGAAAAAGGTGAATTGGTTAGACAGGCGCTTTGCTACTCGTTTCCATACGAAACGGTTTTGACATACGCTTACGGAGGCTTTGGTGAACTAAGTATCGGCGCGATACCTAAAGGTTGTCCCGGCGCATACGACTACATCACAACAAAGTACGACTTCAACTTGACTAAGGCAGCTGAACTGCTTGATCAAGCTGGCTATACACCTGACCCCACTACCGGCATAAGACTTGAGCTTACAGGTCAGTATCCCTCAGGAGCAGAGGAAAGGAAAATGACTTTTCTAATATGGCAATCCGAGTTGACTAAAATTGGTGTCAAGCTTGATCTCAGAGAAATAGCTTGGGGGTTACTTACAGAAAGGATGCGCAAAGGAGAGGTAGACGTTGGGTCAAACCAGTGGTATCCCGACTATGCTGATCCGTACCACTTCGCTTTCTCATTGTTGCACTCCTACTGTCTTTATGGTATCCCTGGTTCACACTTCAACAATACAGAATTGGATAGCATGATAGATGATACGATGCTTGAGACAGATTATGACAAGCGTATGGAGCTTTTCAAACCAATTCAAGAACTTGCTGCTGAAGACCCGGTCAAAATATACGTTGTACAGTATAAGTACATATACATACATAGGACATGGCTTCGTGGCTTCGTTTACAATCCAGTCGTGCACGCTGACTTCTCACTGATGTACAAGGAAGCAGACTAATCGTTTCTCCTTTTTTTTCAGAAGCCGCATTTGCTCTTTCTGCTCTAGCGCGCGCGACTGAGTAAAAGGCAAAGGTTATATGATAAAGCAGCAGAATTCGGGCAAACTGTACTGAGAAAATCTTCATAGAGTAAAAGTTATAGTAATAGAGTGCGAAAAGACCGAAATTGTTAAATAAAACAAAACGGCAAAACACGTGAAACCTCATGAAGCATACGAATCACACATCAAAAATTGATCCGAATCTAAAAGCTGGGGTGTGGACAAAAAGGGAGCAAGAGTGCATTGCTCCCGTCGATAGAAAGCGTCCTGTCGTTTTAAAGGCGAAAGGGATAGAACTAATGGACATAGAAGGAAAAATCTACCTTGACTTCACCGGGGGAGCACACGTTTGTATCGTTGGATATTCCCACCCCGAGATCATCAGAACAACAAAGAAACAAATGGGCGAATTGGACTTTGTACCGCATTGGATCGGCATAAACCCGACCCGCATACAACTAGCGGAAAAATTGAAAGAGATTGCGCCGGGTAACCTTAAGAAAGGAAAAGTCTCTTACTGTAATACAGGATCAGACGCAACGGAGTTCTCCATAAAGTTAGCAAGATATAATACGAGAAGACCTGTTCTCTTTACTTGTTTAGGCGGATATTACGGAGGAACCATTGGCGCCTTATCGCTTACCGTGGACGATGCTAATCTAAGAAAATACTATTCACCTCTTTTGCCAGGTGTTATTCCTGTACCTTATGCAAATTGCTACCGATGCCCCTTTGGGCAAGAATATCCTGGTTGTAGTCTGTTATGCGTAAGCTACATTGAGCATCTATTAGACACTGTTGTCCAACCTGAAGAGGTAGCGGCAATCTTTGTGGAACCCATACAAAACCATGGAGGAGTGATAATTCCTCCAATAGAATACTTGAGAAAGTTAAGGGAGCTCTGTTCAGAACATGGCATACTACTAATCGATGATGAGGTCGTAATGGCATTCGGCAGAACAGGGAAAATGTTTGGAATAGAACACTTTGCGATAGAACCCGACGTCATGTACTTTGGTAAACCCATTGGTGTAGGAATGCCCTTGGGAGCTATTTTGGCTCGGAGAGATTTAATGGAGAATTGGTATGGTGGCGGATCCACATTAGCAGCCCCTCCCTTGGCCTGCGTTAGAGCTTTGACAATGATCAACATTATTCAACAAGAAAAGCTAGCAAATAACGCAACCAGAGTTGGAGAACACATCGTAAAACGCCTACGTGAAATAGCTGAAGTATACCCGCTAATTGGCGACGTGCGCGGGAAGGGGTTAATCATAGGAATAGAGCTAGTTAGAGATTACAAGACTAAAGAACCTGCACAAGAAGAAGCAAAAAATGTCATGGAGAATGCCTATAAAAAAGGTCTATTGATCGGAATATCCGGACCGTACAAGAACGTTCTTAAACTCTCTCCACCCCTAATTCTAACCGAAGAACAGGCTGATGCGGGACTAGACATGCTTGAAAGTTCGTTGAAAGAAATTACAGCGTCCCTGCCGAAGTAAACGAGACCTTTGCGTTCAGCCGCAATTCTACATTGAACTTTGTGAGCCCAGTTTATATTTATTAGAAATACTGAAAATTCCTTTCCTTAATAAGTTGGAAGACTAATTCTCTTTGACCTGTGGTATTCGTTTCAAGCATTAAGCTTAATGAAGCGCGTGCTATACAATTCTCGGCATAGATGTGATAATTGTCCGCGCGCGCTTCTGATAGAAAGTTTTAAAACTATTTGTTATCGTATTTAGCGCGGTAAACAAAATGATAAAAAATAAGGTAAAAGACATGCTGAAGAGGGACGAGGTCACGTTAGGGACATGGATAACGACTGCTAGTCCCGATATTGCGGAGATCATGGCTGATATAGGGTTCGATTGGCTAATCTTTGATATGGAACACGCAGCACTAAGCATAGAGACTGTTCAAAACTTGATTCAAGCAACACGAAAGTCAGATATTGTTCCCATAGTTCGGGTTGCATGGAACGATCAGGTTCTAATTAAACTTGCTCTGGACATCGGTTCTTATGGACTGCTAGTTCCTATGGTTAACAGTAAAGAAGATGCTGTTAAAGCTGTGAAAGCAACGAAATACCCCCCAGCAGGAATCAGAGGAGTAGGACCTAGACGAGCATCAAATTACTACCGCTCTTTCCAAGACTATCTTGCCAAAGCAAATGAGGAAATAATAGTTATTGTTCAGATAGAACACTTTAAAGCAGTTGAGAATATAGATAGTATTTTATCCGTAGAAGGGGTAGACGTTGCTTTCATAGGACCCGCTGACCTAACAGCTTCGATGGGCTTGTTCGGACAGTATAGCAATTCCAAGGTGGTTAAAGCAATTGACACGATCCTTACCAGCTGCAAGAAAGCTGGAGTCCCAGTGGGCACTCACGCATTTAATGTAGAAAACGCCACTGAACTGATCTCAAAGGGTTTCCGGTTCATAGCCTTAGGCATAGATGTTGGCTTTCTCATTCAGGGGTGTATTGACGCACTCAAAAGTCTTTCAAGAGAAATAGGGGAAACTAGAAAAGGTAGAGATGCGCGCTAATCGAAGGAATCCCAGGGCACCGCCGCCGCTAGAGCTGGTATACCTGCCGCGGCACCAGAGGCAGGAACCGCTGGAAAAAGCTGCAAGAGTCAGTTGTAAATTTTCTGTTAAATGGAACCGTAATGCAATAAAATACTTGAAGATACTAAAGGATCCTCAGTGTGACACTGAAGTACAAAAAGCCCATCAAGGTTAGTTGGTATCATAAAAAAAACTTTCCTTGCCATTTTTCCGCTCTTAATTCGTAGCATAAGCGTTAACACAGAAGAGATAACATTATTCCTTACTTGTAGGATTTTACACATGCAACTCTCAAAAAAGAAAAGTATCGCGCAGTAGGATATTAGAGGTTTAATATGCGAGACTTCCGGGCAGACCGCAAGAGATTAACTCGTCGGCAGGGTATCTGAATAGTCTTTCATAGCCGCTTGATGTGACAGCAACTTCCTCTTCAATCCTGGCTGCACCTTTACCGTCCTTGGAAGGACACCATGTTTCAAGGGCAAACGTCATGCCTTCATGGATTTTGAATGGATGTTCCAGCGAGAACAACCTCGAGATAATCGGTTTCTCCCAGATGCTCATGCCTATACCGTGGCCGAATTGAAGTAAATAAGCTTCTTCTTCATTTTTGAACCCGAATTCTTCAGCCGCAGGCCAGCATTCTGCGACATCTTTAGTAGTGACGCCGGGTTTAACTACATCCATGGATTTTTTCAGCCATGTCCATGCCGTATCATAAGCTTCAACTTGGGCCTTTGTTGGTTTGCCACAGACAAAAGTTCTATAATAACAGGTGCGATAACCGTTGTAGGAGTGCATGATGTCCAAATACACTATATCACCAGGTCGGATTATTCTATCTGAGAAGGTATGGGGGTGAGGCGCGCCTCGAGGACCTGAAACAGAATTTACACACTCAACTAAATCGGATCCAAGAGTGTAGAGTACCTTGTTGGCGACGGCGACTAAATCGTTTTCTCTTACCCCTGGTTTGATGCTTCTAGCAATTTCCTCGTATGCGGCATCCACCATTGCAGCAGCCGTTTTTAGAAGTTCAATCTCGTCTCTTGTCTTGATCATCCTGGCATCTAACATTGCCTGCTGACCATCGACAACTTTGATCCCTTCACCAGCCAATGCCTTTACGAGTGGGATTTCAATAATGTCCACCCCTAATGGCATGTCTTTAACTCTGTGTTCTTCTAAGGTTTTTTTAATGGTTTTAGCCACTTTTCTTATCATGCCTACTTCAGGTGGAATAGTCCCTCTCATGGAGCCAACAGCGGGGAAAACTCGATCAGCGATCCACGGACAATTCACTCTTTTGGCTGCAGCAGCAGGATCAAACAGAATAGGGTCTGAATCTACAGGTAGAATACAATGTCTAGTCATTTTGTTTCTGGCCCATTCACCAACATGAGTCCCGGTGATATAACGTATGTTATCAAAGTCAAAACAGAGTAATGCTCCAAGATTGTAAGCTTTTAGTTGTTCTTTAGCTCTGAATAATCGTTCTTTGCGTAATCGTTCGTAGTTAACTCTCTCTTCGAAATCGACTCCCATCGTTCCATAACTCATTTTTTCCCTCTCTCTTTAAAAACTTTAATGCTCTTATTCCTTGTATAAAAGCTTTGACCTAGAGTTATCTTCAGCCTTTTGGTTAACACGTAAGGCGTGTAAGCCTTAGATAATAATGCTAAATTGATCAGAAGAAATCATGTGCCGTGTTAGGAAAAATCTGAACATCGATGCTTCTTGCGACTTGCAGAGACATCTGCAATAAAAAATGGCGTTCTGATAATGAAGCTTTCGCCTTCTCCAAAAAAGTGTTAACCTGATAGATTTTGACGAAAACACATCTGAAGCTTTTAGAAGGTTAAGATGTTCCCATGCTGCCGACCTTTCTTGCATGCGTTGAAAATTTACTGGATAACGGTTTTTCAACTAGATTACGTAGAAAAACATATAATATCTCTGAAAAGGAATTAGAAGATACGTAAAAACAAGAAAAGGTGAACGCGATGTCCGACGATTTCGAACGTTTATCCAAGAAAACATTAGTTGATTTATACACGAAGATGTTGAAAATTAGAAAGTTTGAAGAGAAAACGGCTGAACTATTTGCCAAAGGTTTTATCCCGGGTTTAGTTCATCTTTACATCGGAGAGGAGGCAGTAGCAGTAGGTGTTTGTGCAAATCTTAGAAATGAAGATTATGTAGTGAGTACGCATCGTGGACATGGGCATTCAATTGCAAAAGGAGGAGACTTGAAGAGGATGTTCGCTGAATTGCTGGGTAAAAAAACAGGTTATAGTAAGGGCCGTGGCGGATCTATGCACATGGTTATTCCAGAAATTGGCGTGATGTGTTCTAGCGGGATAGTAGGGGCAGGAATTCCCATAGCCACCGGTTTGGGTTTAGCGATAGACGTGAAACAGACAGACCAAGTCGTAGCCTGCTTCTTTGGCGATGGTGCATCTAACACGGGCACGTTTCATGAAGGAATAAACATGGCGGCCGCTTGGAAGCTTCCAGTAATCTTTGTATGTGAGAACAATTTGTACGCGATATCCGTGCCGTTTAAGGAAGTGACACTCGGCAACAACGTAGCTGACAGGGCTGTCGCGTACGGCATACCTGGCGTTGTCGTTGACGGCATGGATGTAATCATGGTTCATAAAGCTGTTCAACAAGCCGTTAGAAGATCAAGAGAAGGAGAGGGACCAACATTAATAGAGTGTAAGACTTACAGGTTTAGAGGACACTATGAAGGTGACCCCAAGAAGGGAGGAACTTACAGAAGTGAAGCTGAAATGTTGGATTGGGAGAAGAAGTGCCCCATTACGAACTTTAAAGCAAAATTAATTCAGAAAGGTTTTTTGACTGAGAATAAAGCTGAGGAAATTACACAAAAATGTATTAAAGAGATAGAAGAAGCTGTGGAATTTGCTATGGAGAGCCAGTATCCTTCGCCTGATGAGATTCTAGACAACTTATTCGAATAGTATGGAGAAGCGAGGCCGTATGATTAGAGAATTAGACTTTTCGGCAGCAATAAATGAGGCTTTACGACAAGAAATGAAAAGAGATGAAAGCGTCATTGTTTTTGGCGAAGACGTGGGGTTCTTTGGTGGACTTTTCAAGTGTACAGATAGTTTACAAAAAGAGTTTGGAAAAAAGAGAGTCAGAGACACACCAATTTCAGAAGGAGCTATCATAGGAGCAGCTGTTGGTGCAGCCTTAGGTGGATTAAGACCAGTGGCTGAATTACAGTTTATTGATTTCGTTGGCTGTAATGGCGCAATGGATCAAATATTCAACCAGATGGCGAAGATGAGGTATATGTTCGGCGGCTCTTTAAAAGTTCCCGTTGTCGTTAGAACGCCGTGCGGTTCACGATATCCCGTTGCTGCTGGTGCTGCACATCATTCTCAGAGTCTTGAAGCATGGTTTACGCATGTTCCAGGGTTGAAAGTTGTTATGCCGTCCACACCTTACGACGCTAAGGGATTACTAGTAGCGGCAATTAGAGATGACGATCCTGTACTGTTCATTGAGCACAAGCTTTTGTACTATATTCGTCGTATGCCAAGTCTACGTGAGAAGTATTCGAGCATAACCTGCCATGTTCCAGAAGAAGAATACGTGATTCCATTTGGAAAGGCAGACGTTAAAAAGGAGGGCCAAGATGCAACGGTTATTGCTACAATGATGATGGTTCACAAAGCACTGAGTGCAGCGAACCAACTGACTAAAGAAGGTATCAACATAGAAATAATAGATCCACGTACACTAGTTCCACTCGATAAGCGAACAATAATAAACTCCGTAAAGAAGACTGGTAGAGCTATAGTCGTGTCTGAGGATTGCAAGACAGGCGGAGTTGCCGCGGAAATAGCTTCAGTTGTCATAGAAGAGGCATTTGACTATTTAGACGCACCGATCAAGCGTGTTTCAGGTTTGGATGTTCCGATACCTTATAGTCCTGTTCTGGAAGCTGTAGCTATTCCCCAAGAGCACAATATCATAGAAGCTATAAGAGAGACTGTTGGCAAATAATGTCAATTAACGGGTGATAAGATTATGGTTACATATGTCAAAATGCCTAAACGCACCTTGACTATGGAAGAGGGAATTGTAGGGAAATGGTACAAAAAAGCTGGAGACGAAGTAAAAAAAGGAGAGCCTATCTGTGAGATAGAAACTGAAAAGTCAGTCGATGAGCTAGAGGCGCCAGAGTCTGGTATACTGCGCAAGATTATTGTTCCAGATGGGTCAGTTGCGGAAGTGAACCAAGTAATAGCCATCATAGCGGAACCAGACGAGCCCTTGTCTAAGGAAGAGGCGCCAGTTGAAGAAGTTGTGAAAATTGAAAAACTGGAGGTTGGCAAACGGGAAGAGAAGATAAAAATCTCTCCTATCGCTAGGAAACTAGCTAAAGAACACGGGATCAACTTAGAAGAGATTAGAAGTACAGGACCGAATGGTAGGATAGTAAAGGAAGACGTTTTAAAAGCAATTCAAAAAGTTGAACGAGTAAAGGTTGTACCACTGACCCGAATAAGAAAGGTGATAAAAGACCGCTTGTCTTATAGCATGAAAACAGCACTTCATGTTCCTCTGACAATTGAAGTAGATATGACCCGTGCCGTTGAGCTTCTAACAAAATTTCGACCCGGAATAGAAAACATGCATAATGTCCGTCTTACAATTACCAGCATCTTAGTCAAAGCTGTTGCCGAAGCTCTAAAGGGTCACCCAATATTAAATTCAAGGTTTGAAAATGAGCAGATAGTAATTCCAGAAGACATTAACATTGGTGTAGCAGTAGCCATTGAAAAGGGCCTCGTTGTTCCAGTAATCCATAACACAAGCAAAAAATCAATTATTGAAATCGCGAAAAAAATAAAAGAACTGGCTGAGAAAGCCAGAAAAGAAAGTCTGTCAACGGAAGAGAGCACTGGTGGAACATTTACTGTTTCGAATCTTGGAATGTTCGGAATAGATCTTTTTGCACCGATAATTAATCCTCCAGAAAGTGCAATACTTGGCGTTGGACGGATAGTGAAGAAGCCAGTTATCCTAAATAGCAAGATAAAGGTAAAGTCATTGATGACGTTAACCTTAGTATTTGACCATAGAATTATGGATGCGGTGGTTGCAGCTAAATTTCTACAAACATTAAAAGGAATTCTTAAAAACCCTAATAATCTTTTTCAAAGTTGATGCGGTACTCTGATGAGTTCTTTAACCACTACTCTGTCTAACGTGGCTCATCACTACTTTAACACCATCAAGCGCGTTTTTTGGCATATTTGAATGCATATTGTAACCCCTTATTGTAGAAAACATTTTATTGCCATATTTCTAATGAGCGCGCGTGGTGAGAGTATTGTTTGAAGGTTCTAACAGAGTCAGCTTGATAAAGCCTTCGGCAATTCGGAGAATGCTTGAGCTCTCAAGTGGGATGAAGAATGTTGTTCACTTGGAGCAAGGTGAGCCAGACTTTACGACGCCAAAGCATATATTGAAGGCAGCTGTAGAGGCTACCAAGAACGGTTTTACACACTTACACAGAAATTGATGGGACGCTCGAACTGCGCCAAGCTATAGCTGAAAAGCTTGAAAGGGATAATGGTATTGATGCTGACCCACAAACTGAGGTCACAGTAACCTCTGGTTTACAAGAAGCCATGTTAATTGCCGCGCTAGGATTTCTAAATTCTAGTG
>Ga0209636_10008032_pt1 | contig 10747 bp, 13 predicted proteins | sample DeeMarSWOR152_54_FD_187464 | JGI IMG/M metagenome (GOLD analysis project Ga0209636, IMG submission 187464) | Marine sediment microbial communities from White Oak River estuary, North Carolina - WOR-1-52-54 (SPAdes) (version 2) | ecosystem: Environmental > Aquatic > Marine > Intertidal zone >... | reverse complement strand
AGAAATATTAAAGCTATAATTGAAAATAATGTGAGCAAGTACGCCCTTATTCTCGCTAATCTTGCCAGAACTCGCATATGCATGAATATAATCCTTTTCAAATGTTTCCAGACTTAGGCTAAATGTTTTATGCACATGCATTCAAAATAGATCCTTAGAGAGTGACCTGTCCTGAACCCTTTGGTTTCAGCGATAATCCCTACATTGAATGAAGAAGATTATTTAGAAAAATGTTTAATTTCATTAAAAAACCAGGAAGGCTGTGAGAATTTTGAGATAATAGTCGTTGATGGTGGAAGTTCAGATGCTACTGTGAAGATCGCGAAGAGGCATGCAGATAAAATTGTAACTTCTCTAGAAAAAAGCCCTAGTATTCAAAGAAACTTGGGAGCAAAGATGGCAACGGGCAGTTTGTTGGCATTCATCGATGCGGACACAGTTGCATCAAAATTTTGGCTGAAAGGCATCATAGAGACTTTCCAAGATCAAAGTATTGCCTGTGTGACAGGTCCTCTGTTTCCCCTTGAAAAAATCAAAAGATCGTATCTTTACAACCTTACAAATACCCTTCAGAAAATCCTCGTAAGAATCAATTATCCCCTGTTCTGGGGTGCTTCCTGTGCATTCAGAACCAATGCTTTCTGGAAGATTGAGGGATTCGACGAAAAGTTGCTCACATCAGAAGATCATGACATTTCTTTAAGGATTAGAAAAATAGGTAAGGTTGTATTTGATGACAGCATTCGGGCATTCACTTCTCACCGGAAATTTCTTGAGAGTGAATCGAAGGCGTTTTTCTTTTATATAAAAGATATTCTAGAGTATTTTTTCCTCAGGAAAATTCGCACGCGCGTCCACCCCACTTGATCTCTATCTCCTATGAGCATTTACGGCAAGTTACCCTTCTCTTGTCCAGTCTTCGTCTGCCCTATCGATGGCCTCTACTAAACTTCCTCGTTCTCCATGAACGTAACTGATTGCGGGGCGGATGTCAACCCAATGAGTGCATATGCATGTATTTTCAGGCGCCCGCTAACCAAAGGTAATTGCGTGTTAGACGGTTCAGGAAAAACAGGTTTGCCAGCAGTCCATTAACCGTTGGTTGGCTTAGCCGTTAGCCGTACCTTGGTTGGTTGACTAAAGATTTAAGCCCCACCCATCCCACACACCCACAAGTAATAGCCCCAAACTCCTTAAGAAATAATAACTCGACATACGATTTAGAAACTCCAGTGACTCTCATGAAAATTCTCTTCGTGTGTTCAGGAAATGCATATAGAAGTCCAGTAGCAGAGGCACTACTGAAGAAGCTTAGACCGGAGATCGACGTAGACTCAGCGGGAATAGACCCAGCAATTCCGATCTCAGAAGCTGCCAAGAGCTACTTAGGAAGAGAGAACGCCATAAAGCACCTTAAACAAGCTCCAGAAGGTCTAGACAAGAAGAAACTGGATGAATACGACCTTATTGTCGCTATGAAACAACAACACAAAGATGCCATATTAAGCAGATGCCCACAGTGTGCAGACAAGATAGTTGTTTGGAACATCGACGATCCGTATTTTTTGCCACACGGATACACAGAAAAGATCTTCAAAGAGATTAAGGCCAAAGTTGCAGAATTGGCGAACTCCTTGTAAGAGCGACAGAAGCACACAATTCAGCAACGGCGAATCTTGACTAATAAATAGAATTGGAAGCTGAAAATACGTGAGGCTTGATGAGCCCCCATAGAATCATCATCCACGTCGATATGGATCACTTCTATTCTGCAGTGGAGGAAAGAGAGCATCCAGAGTATAGGGGTAAACCAGTTGTTGTGGGGGCGGATCCAAAGGAAGGAACAGGTAGAGGCGTAGTCAGCACCTGCAACTATGAGACCAGAAAATTCGGCATACGTTCTGGCATGCCTATTTCAAAAGCGTGGAAACGCTGCCCAGACGCCGTCTACCTTCAGCCAGATTTCAAGCTCTACGGGAAGGTTTCTTCAAGAATCATGGCCACCCTGAGAAAGTACGCAGATAAGTTTGAGCAATGGGGATTTGATGAAGCCTTCCTTGATATTAGCTCAAAAGCCCGAGACTTCAAGAAAGCGAAAGGGATCGCACAAGCGATAAAGCAAGAGATTTTTGACAAAGAAGAACTCACGTGCTCTGTTGGTGTGGGACCGAACAAACTCGTGGCGAAGATCGCCAGCGACTTTGAGAAACCGGATGGACTGACGGTTGTTGAGGAAGAGGCGGCTCAGAACTTCTTGGCTCCCTTGCCTGTGAGAAAACTGCTCTGGGTAGGGAAAAAGACTGAGCGCAGGTTAAATGAGATAGGAATAAGGACAATAGGTGAGCTCGCAGCTTATGACATGTCGCTTTTGACTGAGAAGTTTGGGGTGCTGGGTGCTCAGTACCATCTGATGGCACGTGGAATTGATGAGAGCGAGGTTAAGGAAAGAGAAGGAGTGAAGTCTTTGGGTCGAGAAGTCACTTTTGAGGAGGACACTTCCGACCTTGATCTAATCCTTGGAACATTAGATGATCTAAGCGAAGTGGTTCACAAAGAAGTTGTAGGCCGCGATATGTTGTTTAGGACTATCACAGTAAAGGTTAGGTTTGAGAACTTTGAAACTCACACTCATGGAAAAACACTGCCTTTCCCCACAAAGCGTCTTCAGGAACTTCAGAAGACAGCTCGAGAACTCGCTGAGGAGTATCTCTATCAAGGCAGGATGGTCCGTTTGGTAGGCGTAAGGGTCTCAAACTTCGTCTCGCATAAAGAACAGACAACTCTGCTCTGAAGCGTGTGTCAACCAGTCTTTCCAGTCTATTCTCAAAGCGCTAGCGCTTGCCCATCAGGCTTTCCAGCGTGTCTTTGAAGATCTTAAAGGTTTGCTGATCGTAGAGACAGAAGACAACTCTCTCCAGTTTTGTTGGACCCTCCAAATAAGCTACGGCTGTAGAGAGCATTATGATAGCGCAGCGGTCCTTTGGGAACCCGAAGACTCCTGTGCTTATGGCGGGAAAGGCCAAGCTCTTCAGGTTGTGTTTATCTGCCAGCTTGAGGGAGTTTAGGGTTGCATCCTTCAGCTTCTCGTCTTCGTGTTCCATGCCGCACACAGGACCCACAGCGTGGATCACACGCTTGGCCTTTAGGTCTCCTCCTGTTGTGATGACTGCTCCACCCACATGGGTTCCGCCTATCTCGTCGCATTCCTCTCGGATTTTTGATCCGCCCTTCCTAGCTATTGCGCCAGCCACTCCACCGCCAAGCTTCAGAGACGGATTCGCTGCGTTCACTATGGCGTCTGTTGCCAAATCTGTTATGTCGCCTTGAACTAGCTGTATAACGGTCTTGTTGATTTTGACCTCCAAATTTCATCCCTCTTGAACGAATTCTATGGCGACAACCTATTGCTTTCGTAGGCTCTAAGATAAAAGCTCCTTCACGATTCTAAATTCGCTTTTTTCAATCACAATTTATTAGTGGGGCTTGCCAGAAAGGGACTCTGATTGTTGGTGAAGATTTTGAAGGACATGAATAAGTTGATTGTCATTTGTGCGTTGGTGACTTTGTTCTTTTGGTCTATGCCTTCAGTGACGGATTTTCTGGTTTATAGTGGGAGCGGACTGGCAGAAGGGGCCTTCTGGACGCTGATCACAGCCCTCTTTGTTCATGTTAACTTGCTTCATCTGATAGGCAACATGGTCTTCTTATATGTATTCGGAAATGCTGTTGAAAGCTCTGCTGGTGGAAGGATGACGATGGCGGTTTTCTTTGTGGGAGGTGTCGGTTCCTTTTTCGTTAGCACATATTACTATGGTTTTAACTGTGTAATGGTCGGAGCTTCTGCGGCGATTTTCGCTTTGGCAGCTGCGGCGATGCTTATGAAGCCGCTAAAGTCGTCGCTGCTTTTTTTCTTCATGCCGCTGGGTCTGGTGGCGATCCTGTTCTTCATCTTCAACCTCCTTGCGGTTTACTTTTCGGTGGGTGGAAATGTTGGGTATGCTGGCCATGTCGCCGGTTTCCTGATAGGCATTCCTCTCGGAATGTTCCTTAGTAAGGGTGAGTGGGTGAAGAATCTTGGAATCACCCTGCTGCTCTTGATAGCCTTTGTGGCGGTGATTCTGCTGATAAGCATCGCCTTTGTGCCGCTCTTGTGAAACGTAGGATAGTAGACTTAATCGCATGGTCAGGTAGTCGTGTCTCTTTCTGTTGAGCATTTAGCCTTTCTAAGAATTCTGTTTTCAACATCCTTTGTGCATTAGGATTAAAATATGTACCATCAAATGAACTGTCACCTACACAGACCGGGTATAAGACTAATTAATCATGCATTGCAGAATAATTGAACTGTTACTTTGAATCAATAGAGATGTGGGCGGCATGAGAGCCTGCGGACTCTGTGGCAGGAAGTTCAAAAATGAAAGAGGACTTATGGTGCACTTGGCTAGGACCCATGATATACATGGGTCCCGAGGCCGCCTCTCCATAAAGGCTGTTTATCGTTTCTTCCCGTTACTGGAGGAGAGAAGGTGGAGTGATGCTCAGAAGTTTCTGAACAAGGTAGAAGGCGCCGAGGATGAGTGGATAGAGGGATATGTACAGGCGTTGAATGGTATGGTTATTGCTCTAAAAGAATCTCACGCATCCCCTCAACCACACATCCTACAAATCAAGAGATACAGTGGCCAAGAGCTTCAAAACCTGAAGGAAGGTTTTGCCACACTTTCGAATAAGCCTGTAAACACCACATTTGACAAGGGATATATCCAAGCGTGGCTTGACTACGTCAGCCAGCAACAAAGCAAAGCGAAATCATCAGACTCTGCTGAACGAAGTGCATGAGATGGAGTTCTGTCCCTCCTGCGGAGCAAGATTGATCCGAGCAAGAAGGGAAGGAGCAGATGCAGACACGCTCTGCCAACGAGGATGCGACAGGGTTATTCAGATGCATAGAGTGCGGCTACATCTCCAGAGAGTACACCTACGAGATCTGTCAAAAATTCTATAAGCCAAATAGAAACTGGTCCAGAAAGTAGGTAATGTAGTTCTACCGTTCAAGAAGAAAGGTTTGTCCAAAAAGCCTTTTTCTAATCCTCTATTCAGAAACTGGTTTGACATTCACGGCCTTTGGACCTTTGTATGTGCTTTCTACCTCAAATTCCACTTCTTCACCCTCGGTGAGGAAGTTTTTGCCCTGTATGTCTGAGGCGTGTACGAAGATGTCTTTATCATGCTCTTCGGAGTCTATGAAGCCGTAACCTTTGAAGCCAAGCCATCGTTTCACTTTGCCCTTCACCAAAATCTTCACCTCTTAGCGCTCTTATACTAGGACCTACTTTTATAAATTTTGACCATAACTGAAGGACATAACCTTATTGTGAGGAATCGAATCCGCCTCTAATCATCTATTGATTGAGCAACCGGGTCTGACCAACCTGTCTGAGGAACTTTTTGAGAGATGCACCGTCCTTTCGCTCTACATGGACCATCTTTTCAGAAGACCTCAGACGGCTGGCCTCTATAATTCGGACATGCTGATGTGGAAAACTATAGGCCACAAAAGCCTCTGCATTATGCCTCCTCGCCTTTTCGATCAGCCTGTGGATTTGTTCCTTACGGAGGTATATAGCGTTCTTTTCCTGATCCTTTTTAGACAGGTTTTTGCACTCGATCAGGTGAATTATAGTCTTATTTGGAGCCTTCTTTATAGCGAGGACATCCGCGGGATAAATCCTTCTACCGCTCTTTGGGAAGCGAGTGGCCAACCACCCATGCCTTGTGTACAGCCTCTCCACACGCCGCTCTAGGCGATAACCCGCTCTATACCTCGACACGCCAAACCTCCACAAACAAACTTTTAGGGTAGCACGTTCCTATAAAATGTCTCATACGGGTAGTTTCACCCATCTCTCCCTCCTTTCTGTATTTTCGTTCCGTCGGGGATCTTAAATGCCCACAAAGACTCACCACCAACATGAGAGTGTACAATTTGAGAAGATTCTATGTTAACGCCGCTAGGTCCTATGTTGGGCGAAACGTCAACCTCCACCTCAAAGACCGCTCTGTAATCATCAACGTTCTCCTCACTGGCGTGATGGGGAACAGAAGGAATCCAAAACTTCACTATCGTACTCCTGAAGGAGTTGCTGATATTTCAATAAGGGAGGTCGACTGGATTCAACCTCTCAACCCACTCTTCAGTACTTGGAGGAATGAAAAGGCTTGAGCGAAGACACGAAGCTTGAGGACATAAAGGGCGTTGGGCGTATGACAGCTGAAAAGCTTCGAAAGGCAGGAGTAAACAGCGTAGAGGAGCTGGCAGTCACCCCAATTAGAGAGCTGATTGCCAAGGCAGAGCTAAGCAAGAAGTCAGCCTCGAACCTCTCGGAGACAGCCCGAAGGCTCATGAGCATGAGTTTCGTCTCTGCCATGGAGTTATGGGAGAAGAGGAAGAACATGATGAGATGCAGCACGGGCAGCGAGGCTTTAGACGATATGTTGGCTGGGGGAATCGAGACAAAAGCCATGACCGAGCTTGTAGGACAGTACAGTGCTGGCAAAACCCAGATATGCCTCAAGCTGTGTGTAATGGCTCAATTGCCTCCGGAAAAGGGCGGTCTAAGCGGCAGAGCTCTCTTTTTCGACACGGAGGGAACCTTCTCGGCCCAACGCATACATCAGATAGTCCAAGCCATGGAGCTAGATCCAGAATCCATTCTAGACAGCATACTGGTCTCCAGAGTGTACACATCCGACCACCAAATCCTTCTACTAGACCATTCATTCAAGATCTGCCGAGAGGAGGAAATCAAACTAGTGATCGTGGACAGCCTCATCAGCCACTTCCGAAGTGAGTACATAGGCCGAGAAAGTCTTGCTGAGCGCCAGCAGAAACTCAACAACTACCTACACAAGCTTCTGAGGCTTGCGGAGGTGTATAACCTGGCCGTGGTTGTAACGAACCAGGCTCAAGCAAACCCCAACGCTTTCTTCGGCGACCCAAACAGACCTGCTGGTGGTCACGTTATGGCGCACGCCTGCACTCATCGGGTGATGCTGCGGAAGAGTAAGGGCGCTAAACGGATTGCTAGGGTTTTTGACTCTCCGTACATTCCAGAGCGAGAGTGTGCATTCAGGATTTCGGAGAAAGGCATCGAAGACGTAGAGGAATGAGGACTAAGCTGAAACATTTTTGAAACCTCAGGGCAGTAGCATAAGCGATAATCCGGACACTATTGGAATAGTCAAGTTATCGTTCACCGGCAGAGGCAAAAATTCTACAATCATTCCTGTAGTGGCCGCCGTTAACGCCTTGATCGGATCCACAAATAATAGAGCCCCTAAAAGGGCAAATAGGAAACCGAAGATTGAGCCTTCCACCATCTTTCCCTTGTTGAATGGTAAAACGGTTCTCCCAATCATTCTTCCAAAAACAGTGGCAAAACCATCGCCCAAAGCAAGCACCGCTACGGATACGTAGTTAATAGGTGCTGGAAATAGAAGAAGCGAAAACATCACGCCAGTAGCGAAGAGGATTGGTGAAGACGCGTACTCGTGGATTTCGGGTTTGATCGCGGCTTTTCGAGTTATCGAGGAGAAAAGAGGAAAATCAACTCCGTGTATTCTGCCGAATTCGGAGGCGATGTACAGGAGGGTTACAAGCAGTATCAATAAAGAAATCAGGTGGGACTCTATAAATGTGTATGCACAGACACAGGGCACCGAGAAGGTACCCATATGTATTGCTTCTCGAATCACTTCATTTCTTGACAGACCTCGACCGCGAATACGTAACGCTTTCCTTTCTATGATCGGTAGGATTTCAGAAAGATCTTCCCTCACGACATAGTCGGATTTGGCCGTCAAGATGAAGTCCGGATTGTAGCCGATCCTTAGAGCGCATAGCTGAAACATCGGCAGGTTGTTCCTGTCATCAGCGACAACGACACAATCTTTTGAGGAAAAGCCTTCACGATCGAGGAGTCTCTTCAAAATGAGTGCCTTGCCTTTCGGCTTTATCGCTTCGCCGCCGATTTCACCCGTCAGACGCCCATTCCTTGTTTCTAAGTCAAAACCAAATGCGTAGTCCGCATTTAGCTTGGCTGCTAGGTCTTTGACAAAGAGCGTTGGGAGACCCGAGCTTATGAGGGCTATTATATATCCAGCCTGACTCAGTTTTTTGAACAGTTGCTCTACCCCGGATATTAGGGGAATCCCTTTGTAGGGCTCAAAGAGATCGTCTACCGGCAATCCTCGGAAATATCTGTAGACTTTTCTGAGTGTGGATTCAAGTGAGAGTAATCCAGCTTCGTAGAGAAAACCTGCAGTGAGTATCTTGATGAACCCCCAAGGACCAAGTTTCCTTGCAGCCTCAAAGAGCAAGTAGCGCCTTTTTGGCAGTAAAACGCCTTCAACATCAAAAACGATAAGTCGGTTTCCTTCATTTTCTTTTGCTCTAGCTGCAACCAATAGCTGTTCCTCTACAGGTTGATAGACTTGTCGACTTTGAATAATTTTCCCAAAGATCAGGTTAGCCTCATTCCCTTTTTAATAAACTTTTATACTTCTAAGAGCATCAATTTTGTTGGCGGCGGGTCTTAGGCGGGGGGCTAGGGGTCCCCTGAACCATAAAACCCCTATACGATGGGCCGAAAGCCTGGGTGAGGCGTCAAAGATCATCAAGACTCCTCAGTCTTCTGCCAGTGAGTATCCGTCCCCTGGGGCTGGCGGTCGTGGTGCAGCCTTCACTTGGGGGCTGTTTCCGCGTTTGTCAGGTGAACCTGGCCAGGCCCGGGAGGGAGTAACCTAAGCTTGGACGTTCGGCGCTCAGGGGGTCGCGGGTATGAGTGTAGATGTTGGGGAGATTGGTGGAAACTGGGCGTCGAGCCCCGGTGATCCGCCGCCTATAATTATCATTTAATAATTAAACCTTGCGTCGTTTGCTTGGAACTACTCCTCTGCTATTCTGGTATATCCCGCCGTAGCCCTTTCTCGCCGGGCTTCCGAGTCTATGGAAAACTATCTGAACTATCGGCTCTCCCTTCTGTATTGTGATCTCGTTCTCCCCATCATTATGGGGATTGAGTGTTAGTTGTCCGCGAAATCCTGGGTCTACAACAGCGAAGCTTCCGATGACGCCTTCTCGTGCAAGTGAAGAGCGTATGTGAAGAGAAGCCGTTGCTTTCAATCCCAATTCAACGCTTTCCAGAGTTGCTGTCAGTTCATATTGTTTGGGTTTTATGACCACCTCGCTGGAGGACCTTAGGTCATAACCAGCAGGGTTGAGACAAGAAGCTTCAAAGGGTGAGATTTTGATCTCTCCTTTCTTCAAATGCGCGAGTATTTCTTCGTCAGAAAGCACAGTCAACGGAATTCATCGCCTTAGTAGAAAAACACGAGAAAAAAGATTTTCCATACCTTCTCTACAGAACATGCGATTCTTTCAGCATCTGGCAGGGTTTACATATTTCTCCGACGGTTGGCTCACCACAAATCTCACACTCCCGCAACTCCTCCTGTTTACCAAGCCCCTCTAAGGCTGGCCTAAGCCTTTCCATAGACCTAAATATCGTGTATTTTGTTCCAGCATGCCTTCTTTCCATCCTATTGAGCATGTTGCGAACATCATTTCTCAACGCGGCTCCTGCATAGGGACAAGGGACGCCATGAAATTCTATCTTCCGTAGATAAGCATAGAAGACAATCTCTCTTTCCAGCACCCCACAAAGAGGCTTTACGCGTCGTACGAGTTTTGGGTGGATGATGGCGAGCATCGGTTTTACTCGTGCTATTCGAAGGGGGTCTCCGTGAATTATATTCAGAATCATGGTTTGAGTCTCATCGTCTAGACTATGTGCCGTGGCGAGCTTGTCTGCACCCGCTTCTCGAGCTGCGGTGTTCAGGGCTCTCCTCCTGAGCACTCCGCAATAGGAGCAGGGCGTTAGCCCTTTCTCCTTTCTTTGCTGAATTTTGTTCACGATCTCGTCCATATCGAGTCCATACATCCCCTTGAAAGAGACCACCATATGCTCAACATCTAGCTTTCGGCAGTTCCTTTCAGCGATTCTTATTGCTTCGTCTCTGTAGCCCCTTATCCCTTCGTCGACGGAAACCGCTGAAAGCGATGCTTTTGGAAAGTCTCTCTCAATTTTGACCAGTATATGGAGGAGGGTAACGCTGTCTTTTCCACCCGAGACCGCGACCATGATTCTGTCGTCATGTTTGAACATCTCATAGTTGGAGATTGTTGCGTGGACCTTCTCTTCTATGGACTTGCAAAAGCATCTTCCACAGAGCTTCTCACCCGAGTAGGGGCGCATATAGATGGCTTCTTTTCTATTGCATATGGTGCAGGTCGACATCTTGTTCTACGCGAAATAGAAGAGCGTGGTGACATTAAAAGACTCCCCGCAAATTCCCCCTCTTTTTTTCATCAGAGGCTAAGGATGTACATCGCATGATTCTTGAGGAGTGGTTCTGAAGAGTTGCCTCGCTCTCAGCGACCTGACAGAAAATTACACTCAGAGATGACACCTGTCACTCCAACCAAAAAAATGATGATTATCCAGCTTAAGCGTAACAATCCGCATCTGAATCTTAGAGAAATCGGCGATTTGGTACATGCAAATTATGGTTATGCCCGAAATGTCTGGGCTAAGTATGTCCGGAAAGAGGTGACAAAAAAGGGTAGCCTATCGCGTGGTGTTCCGTTCAGTGTGCATGGGTGGTTTTATCGGGATAAGCTGCGCGC
>Ga0209636_10008031_pt1 | contig 10747 bp, 6 predicted proteins | sample DeeMarSWOR152_54_FD_187464 | JGI IMG/M metagenome (GOLD analysis project Ga0209636, IMG submission 187464) | Marine sediment microbial communities from White Oak River estuary, North Carolina - WOR-1-52-54 (SPAdes) (version 2) | ecosystem: Environmental > Aquatic > Marine > Intertidal zone >... | reverse complement strand
TGTGGCATCGAGAATTGAAAGCCCGGCATTTGTTCCAATGAATATATGATTCTCTATGACGGCGAGAGACTCAACCTGGTTTGAGATGAGCCCGGAGTCTTTGTCGTATTTTCTAAGAATTCTAAAATTCCATGGAGAAAAATCAAATAAGCCCGTTGACCCAGCTAAGAGAAGCCTTCCCTGGAAAGGAACAATATGAGCTATCCCTCTTGGTAAAATTTCTGATGTAGTTAATACTCTCTCAACCTTTCTTGTTTTAGCATCAACTTTAAGCAGTCCTTTATCAGTACCAACCCAGAATGTATCCTTGACCTTTGTCAGCGAAGTAATCTGAACTGGTGACAGTTCATTTTCAAGATCGAAGACTCTTGTCACAACCAAGCGTTTAGCATCAAATTCGACTATTCCCTCGAATCCCTTGTATCTCATGCTGAACCAGATATTATCTCCTTCTCTAACAAGCATGGTGTTGGCGATCTTGCTGATGTCTATGTCTTTAAGTGGTAGTTTAAATTGTTTTCTTCGTTTAAGATCAACTTTGCCAATTCTTATAAGTCCCCTGTTGGCTGAACTTACCCAGATGTATTTTTCATCAAAAGCAAAATTTGTTGACATAGTCCTTCCCGAGGTGTGGCTTACAAGACGGGAAGTGGCACGGTCGAATTTGTTTATTCCACCATCAGCAGTGCAGATATAGATGTGCTTTTCGTCTGAGTCTATAGCTTGGCATATATTTTTTGCTCGGGACAGGCTGACTTTGCCGACCAGGATATCTGTATTCTCCTTAAATGAAGAATAAATCATCCATCCTATTGGGAAGAGCGTCAAAAGCAAAAGCCCAATCATGATGACGTGGATTATATAATGTATGATTCGTTGTTTTAAATAATAAGGTATCTGCATAAATCACCTTTTATTGTCATTCTGAGGGATCCCGACGGAACGTCGGGGGACCGAAGAATCTCACAAGGGTATTACTGTTTCGATTGTAAGATTCTTCGTCCCCCGATTTATCGGGGGACTCAGAATGACAAAATAACCATGGTTATCTATATTCTTCCGCAGTCTTATAAAATCTAAACCAGATGTTTACTAAAATGAACATTAAAAGCATAAGCACAACCGATGCTGCTGCGCCAGCGCCAAAGTTCCACTGCATAAAGGAGTTTCTAAAAATGTTGGTCATAAGAAGATCTCCCCATTCTCCTGGAAAGCCGGCGCCAAAACCGAACATCATTATGACGATGTTAAATGAATATACATTATATATAAGACCGAATAAGATGAGTATTGCCCAAACAGGCTTGAGCATGGGCCATGTTATCATCCAGAATTTTCTCCATGGCGAGGCACCATCAATATCGGCAGCTTCGTATAATTCATCGGGAATGGTTTGGAGTCCGGCAAGAAGCATGAGCATGGAGAGCGGCCAGTAGCGCCATATGGTCGGAATTATGATTGCCCAGATGGTGTTTGTGCCAATGAGCCAGAAAGGTTTATCAGGCAATATGTGAAGCCAGTCAACAAGAGCAATGTTTATTATCCCAACCCCTCTCTGCCACATGAATCCCCAGAGAAGTCCTGTAACATAAGTTGGTACAATCCATGGAAAGAGAAAGAGGGTTCTTATAAAACGCCTGCCCCTGAATTGTCGGTTGAGCATAAGTGCCACAATCATGCCGACTGCGAGCGTTCCAATTGTAACAAAGATGGTATAGATAAGCGTATTTCTTGCTGCTTCGAATATGCCCATTCTGATCGGGCTTTTTGGATTTAAAAGGACGTTAAAATAATTTTCAAACCAGATAAACGGAGCTGCAAGGTATCTAGAAAGAGTAAACTGGTTGAGCCTAAGAAATGACATGTAAAAACCCTGGACAATAGGGAGGAGATGTAGAATTAACATTCCTGTAAGTGTAGGTAAAATAAAGTAATAGGCAAACCTATATTTTTTTATGCGGTACCAAAGACTTTTTTTCTTTGGATCCATAGTTTCCTCCTGTTATTCTGAGCCCTTCGCACCTGTCCGGTCAGGATTTGTCATCCTGAGCGAAGCGAAGGATCTTGCCAAGTGGAAGAATCACCATTGTGAGATTCTTCGGTCGCTTCGCTCCCTCAGAATGACAGGAGACCAAGGCTCAGAATGACGTTTACCATTATCATTCAAAGATTATTGTAAATTCAGCAATGAAAAGAGAATTACCCAAAGAATATACATTATTTATAACATCTTTGCAAGACTTGGGTGGTTCTTCCACTAAAAAATAAGTGGAAATTTTAGGAAGGATTGAAGTGTTTGTAAGAGAGGTCAATTTTAAAAAAGTGAAATTTTTGAAAATTGATGTCGATAATAAATTAGTTACTTAGAAACTTAAGGAGAAGATAAAAAATGGGAGAAACAATGCTTGAAGGGAAACTTTATTTCCCATTACTCAAAACCGTTCCCTCGGACAATATAAAAATTGGGCAACCCCAAAAACCAGAAGAGGCCGCAAAGATTGATGATGAACAAGAAGTTATCGCCAAGGTAGGATTTAAAAAACCAACATCGTGGGAGCCGTGTTCATCCAAAGAAGGTTGTTATAACTATGCCTGGAAAAATGGAGATCCTCAAGTCGTGTATATTCAAGGGAAAGAAATACTTTTCATAGATGCTGAAGCTTATCATGAAGAGGGAAAAGGAGGAGATTTGCACGGAGTAGTTGGAGGCGTCACTCAGGCTTTTGATTGGCAGGTCGAGAACCGACCGGATATTTCTGAATCTACTCATTTTATATTTTATGCTTATATTGAAAGTGGCTCTGCTTATTTATCGATAGAATTCTTTGATTATGATCCTGATATCAAAGGTGCTAAAAATGGATTTGCTTCTAATTTTAACCTTGGTATCGAAAACGGAGGCAAACCTGGAATTTCAGAAAAAGAACTGTTGGAGAGAAGCAATGGGGAAGTTAATATGGAGGAATATAAAAAGCATCGATACGATGGTTACCGCTGGAGAATTTTTGGGAGTGATGGCTGGAAAGCTCAAAAGCTTCTAATTTCTGGCAAGAAACAACTTTATCGAATAGAAGTCTCCATAACTAAAAAGTTTGTAGAAAAATATTTTATTAACACAGGTTTTGGCGACAACAAAATGAATATTAAAAAGGGTGAATTCGAACGAATGCAGTTTGTGTTTTATGTCACCGAAAAACCTGGTGAACCTTTAATACCATATAAAAGAGGAATGGTTCTTTTGGAGTATCAAAAGGATCCTACTTCCTACGGAGGAAAGAGTGAAGGTTATAGATGTCATCAAACTGTCAAGATTGGCATTGGAACTGAAGCAACTTTCATCAAGGCGCCAAAAAGAACAAATTTAATTACAATTACACCTATTACAAAGGCAGACTAGTTCTATTCAAAATAAAATTAGGAATACAAAATAGTGAAATTTTCAAAAATTGGTGTCGATATATACATGGGAATAATCGGTGTTCATTAAAAAATAATAAAAATAGAGGAGGTAAAGTAATAAGAAGTGCGAGTCTTGATGTAAGCGGGACGAAGGGATTGTTGCAGAATAAATAACAATTCCTAAAGAAAAATTCATAGGAGGGAAACAAAATGGGTACATCAGTAACTTTTCAGAGTGTAATAAAAGATTTAAATATAAAACAAAAGCCAATTGAAATAAGTAAAGCTGATAAAGATGACAGGCCTCATCTTAATGACTGTGATGCAGATTTGAATGGTGAGATCCATCCTAATCATCCTAATGAAGAGACAGAATGTGCTATTGCTAAGCTTCGTATTGATGAAGGAAATATTTGGCGAGCACATGAAAAATTAAGAGAAAGAGTGTTTCAGGATCTTGTAGCAGACTTAACTGCAAAAGCAGAAAATGCCTTATCTAAGAAAGACCCTAAAGCATTGGATTATATCAAAGAAATCATGAGTTATGTTCCAAATCGAAAAGAAGAATTAATGCTACTGGCACGGTTTTATCTGAATGTTAAAGAAGGGTATGATAAAGCTAAAGCCCTTCTAAAAGAAATTGCAACTGATCCAAAACTCAAGTTTGCTGCTACGAGAATGATTATAGAAGAAAAGGGTCCAGATGAAGCTCTTATCTTTCTCAGAGAAGTGAGAATTAATTCAATAATAGCTGATTCGCCAGAGATCCTAGGACATGTTGAACGTGGTTATCCCGTAGACACTCATTACCCTAGATTGTTACCAAAAGTCAAGAAAGCATTAAACGTTCCTCCAGATAAAAAACTGAATGATGCCGATGTTTCTCCCAGGCAGACTCAAGAAGTAGTACGGACTATTTTAGAGAAAAATCCAGATCAAGTTTCTATAGGCAGTGACTGGTCAGCAGGATTAGTCTATCTGGTAAAAGGGGCTAAAGACCGAGATATGAAAATATTAGGTAAAGCTCTTGAAATATGGGGCAGCATAGTTAGAGATGAGCTAGATTTCCATTTTGGTAAAGATCTAAAATATAGAGAAGCGAATTTGTATTTAGGGAGAACATTTCTTGAAATGGCAAAGATTGAGCAAAAGCCAGAATATTTAAAGAAGGCAGGTATTGCATTAAACCGGGCAAACACCAGAAATCAGGAAGCTGGCGGAAATAGTGATTTTTTTAGAGGAGAAGAATATTCAAAGGCTGAAGCTCTATTAATGAAGCAAGTAGCGCCTTATCTTAAAGAGTTAGAGTCCTTAAATGCTGGAGAAACGAGTAAAGGCCTCAAGGAATCACATGCACTTTTTATAGATGTACCTGGAAAGGAAGGGGTCACTATAACAAACAGGGGAGCAGAATACATTAGGGTGGATATCAACCCTGAAGACAATAAGATCGTCCTTTGGATAAACGAATATTTCGAAGATGGTACGCCAAAAGAATACAATATTGTATATAACCTTAAAAGTGAAGCAGCAGTTTTCCATGGAATTAAAACCGAAAGAAATCCATTAAAGGTATTCAAATATTATTTCAAGGCTTTACTACAAAAAGGTGAATTTAGTTCTGGCACAATAAAAGGTAAAAAAGTAGTAGATGAAAAAGAATATATCGATTTCTTGGAAAATATAGAAAAGCTGTTTATTAAAGAAAGAGGAGCAGAAGGCACTTGGATCAAAGGAATGTATAAAGTCACAGCACAAATAGAGGAAAATCTTTTGATAGTTGAAATATTCTCTAAAAATAAAGAGAAAGAAGATTGGGAGACATGGAAAAGAATTATTTATGATCTTAAGGAAGAAAAAGTGATAAACTTTTCTGGTGACTTAGTAAAGATTAGACAACATGACTTACGAGATGCTTTGAATGGTCTGCTTTCTGCATCTGATTATAAAGGCACTATTTCAAAATCAGATTTAGCCAAGATCATGAGTCATATAAAAGATCCTACACCATAAATATATATACAAAAGCCCCAAATCATAAGCTTGGCAGGGGCTTTTTGTATTTTTAAAAAAAGTGAAATTTTTGAAAATTGGTGTCGATATATATAGGGATAATCAGTGTTTATTAAAAAATAATAAAAATAGAGGAGGTGAAATGCATGGTTTCTCTAGTTACAATGCAAGCGCCAATAATACTATCAGCTAAAGCCGATAAAGTCGATAAAACCGATGAGAAAAAAGAAAAAGGGCCAATGACAGCTAAAGACATAGTTAAGATAGCAAAATCTTCAGATGGATATAACAAGGTTAAACTCTTGGCCGCCGAAAAAGGTCTAACTTTAACAAATATAAATAGCGAAGTGCAAAAAATGAGTAGCTACTTAGAAAATGAGTATAGTGGGCATACAGTAGTTCTTGCAGCGTTAATAAATTTCTTTGATGAGGAAGGCGTGAAGATAAAAGATGTTAATGATCAACAACCACCGCTTATAACAATAACCGAGTCAGTTAAGGTCGGCGGGAGTATATCTGTGGTCAAGGATGGTGAAATAACCAAGAGAGTAAAATATGATGGCCTTGGCGATAGTATATATAGTCCAACATTGACAGGAGATAAAGCGAAAATCCGAAGAGCACTAATGGGAGCATCAGTGCAAAGATTTATAGAAAAGGGCGGGAGCGTAGAAGGCGAAACAATTGAAGAAATGTTTAAGTCAATCCTTGAGCCTACGGTTGATAAAGAAGGAAGCAATGCACCTGATGACCCATTCCTCTGTTCGTAGGAAGTTCTTTTCAAGCAAGCTTATTGATGCTTATTATTGTCGGAGGTAGCATTTACCCTAAATAATTAGGATAGGGATAAGTATGTCTCTATAAATCGTCAAAAAGACTCCGTTGACAAAGGTCCCAAAAAATACTAGTATAGTTATACCTTTTGTAATCTTAAATTATTAAAGAAAGGAAGTGTTAAATCATGAAAAAGAAAGAACTATTAGTCCTTGCAGCAATCCTCTTCGTATCCCTCCCCTTGATTTTAGGTTCAGGTGGTCCACCACCAGAGAGGGCAAAAGAGGAAGCTTATCCAAGCCTCATTGACAATTTTGAAGACGGCGATATAACAACGGATCCAGCATGGTGGAAATTTGATAACATTGAGCTTGTGGTAGATAAAAGCTTTAAATTAAAGGGTGGAGATTCAGTCGTTGAAGGAGAGACCGGAGAATATGCTGTATCAATCGGGGGCTCGACAACAAATTGGTATGTTGGAGGATTTGGCTCATACATTGCCAAAGATGCCAGTGGATATAATGCAATATCCATGGATGTTTATGGAGCTGGAAAGGGTAGCGGGAAAATTAAGATAGAGCTCTATGAAGATGACAATAACAATATGCAGATAGAGCAGGATCCAAAAACGTTTGCACCATTAAAAGATGATAGATTTGTATATGAGGTGGACGTCAACTGGACTGGTTGGAAAAGGATAAAAATTCCGCTCAAGTCATTCGTTGATGACAATAGAGGTGTTGGAGATGACACCTGGAATCCTGATACACTGCAAGGCTCGGGCGGACTTCTCCATATTCAATTTATTATTATTGCCGCTGATGAGACTGGTTCTGTTAATATGGCGATTGATAACGTGGAGTTGACCAACTAACCGTCTAGGAAGTTAGAAATAAAAAGGCCCCTGATTTCGTTTTGCGAGATCAGGGGTTCTTTTCTTAAAAGACCCAGGACCCAAGACACATGACACAAGACCAAAAGATTGTTTAAGATTTAAAGGTCATGGGTCTTGAGTCGTGGGCCTTGGGTCATTTAACTAATACCTCATAAAACAACGCTTTATCTTCTGGTTTTATATCAAAGCTTAAATTATTTCCGTTTTTCCTTACGTTAACACTCTTCATTCTTTTACCATTTATATCAAGTGCATATACTTTGGGGCTTGAAGACTTTTTCGAGGTTTTTATTGTAATCGAAGATTTGACCCCTTCGACGAGTATGGGAGCGCTGCCGACATCCTTGAGCTGAGATTTGCTTGCGTTATAGACCTGACCGGTATTTTCAATCCTAGCAGTAGCAATTAGAAGAAGCCGCGAAGATGAGTCTATCGGTTTTCCATCAAGACTGGATAAGAAGATCGAGGCAAAGTCTGTTGTACATGAAATATCGAGATCTGGGAGCGTTATATAACTCCCACTTAAGAATCCAAGAGCACCCTGCGTTTTTGCCGTATTAATTTTGAATATACCATTACCATAAAACCATTTTATCTCTTGTGTATCACTTGAAACTGCTTTCTTTTCTTTGTTGTGAAACTTAAGAGCATCTGCAACTTCTTTATCAATATTCCGCATTTGGGCTTTACCTTTTACATATCGTTTTTGCGTCCTTGAAATAAGCGGAAGAAGTGGCTCGCCTGCCAGTGGTTTATCTTCATTTATAATGCTAAAGATTTCATTGTCAGATACGGTTTCTTCTATAACTTTCTTTGCTATTCTGACATCGCCCCTGTGGAACAAAAGCGCTGCAGCTGGCCACTGGCCAAAGACGTTTGGCCATGCACCTATATCAAAGTTGTCATGCATTACTTTACCCCAGTCACTGCCAGAGAGAGCAAATTGCAAAACCCCATCCCAGTCCTGAAGGCATGCATAGGCTGCCATGATCATTGGCCCTTCAGCTCTGTATTCATTAGGGAAACAGCAGTTCCATTCAGAGATTACAAATGGAATTCCGGCAACCTTGTAATAAGCAAAATTGTTGGGTAGAGCTTCTTCTGGGAATTTGACCATAGGAGCATTGTTAAAGATTATCTGGGTGCCATAGCCAAGCTGTGGGTGATCCCAGTACCTGTGTCTGTCTATATAATCAAGTTCTGTATTAGACTTTACGTCGGCATCAATATTAACCCAGTGGTTACTTCCAGAAAGTGGAACTTTCACGCCTATGCTCTTTAAGTATGACTCCATTTCTTTAAAGTAACTTACCTGAACGTCATAGAAAAACCTCATTGTGTCTGCCTCTCTAAATGGCTCGATTTTGTCAAAAGCACTTCGGTATTCCCTCATGATTGTTTTGCCTCTCAAAACGTTTCCTTTAACTGGATTTTCATAATCTTTTAAATCGCACTTTCCATATTTATCTGTCCATGCTTTCTTTAAAGAAGCTCGTGTTCCATATTTGTCAAGAAGCCACTTGTTCCACATTGCATTGAATTCATCAAGATAGACGCTCGAAAGTCCGTGCATTGTTGCAATATAGTAGAGCATGGCTTCGTTGATAAGTTTTACAGAGACTATTGCCGGGTCATCGACATATCTCTTTTTTGTGTACGGGTTATAGTGCGTGAGAAACTGCTTAGCGAATTTTTTCTGGAGTTCTACAATTCTCCTGTTGAAGTAGCCTGAGAACTTTGCTCCGCGGCTAACATTTTCATAGTCGGCAACGTTATCGCCTTCTTTAAATTCCCTGTCAACAAGAAGATCGAGAAAGATATAAATACCTCGTTTTTTAAGCTGCCATACAAGATAGTCGAATTTTTCAAGATTCTCTTGTGATAGATGCTGGGTGTCATCATAATTTAGATCAAAGATATTGGGGTCGGCCCAGAAGGCGTCCATGTGGTGCATTCTTACAAGATTGCATCCAAAATTTGCCAGGCGTTCTGCCATCTTTTCAGCAGTTTTGTGGTCAACAAAGCACTCTGTGCCATAAATATTGGTTCCCCAGAACCTGGCGCGCGTGCCGTCCTCAAAATAAAAGTGGCCATTTTTGACCTTCATAAATCCGTGTTTTCCAGCAGGGGGATCTAAGAGGAAGCTTACGTCAACCGCAGCTCCTTTAACTATATCTCCTGATGGACGAAACTCATACCAACCCTTTACATCTGTTCTGGAATCCTCCTCTTTTTTTACTCTTGCTCCACGTTCATCAAAACCCTCCATTCTGATATCGTCAAAATAAGCAGTGCCACTGCATTCAAGAAGTCCGGCAAAGACATCAACCCTTTTTGTTTGTTTTGGAACATTAAACGTATTTGAAACCTTTCTCCAGTTCATGGTGCCGCTTACTTCATAAACAATGGGCCATCCGCCCAGACGTTTCCCGTCAACATCTTTGAATTCAATGTTTATTCTTGCTTTTTGCCATGGTTTTTCGCCGGCAACTACATTTTCAATTTTTATCATGCCTTCGACTTTTATCCTATTTACTTTTGAGCCATCGAGTGGTACAGACTGTGAAGCAAAAGACCAGTTTGGTTGAGGGTTTGCTATACGCAGGCAGCTGTCGCTCTTATACCCGGGAGAATATAATCCTCCACCTTCTGTTCCTCCATATGCCCAATCCTCCCAAATATCAAAATCTCCGTTTGAGATAAAATTGTATGGGTCCTTTTCTTTTTCTTTCATTACATAGAGTTTGATGTCGTCAAAGTATATTGAACCTGTAGCTCTATAGAGGCCCAAAACAATCTTTACCGATTTAGCTTCTCGAGGAACGAGAAAGCCTTTCTTTATAAAAGTCCAGTCAAACGTGCCTGTCCACGGACCAAGTTCTGGCCAGCCGCCGACCTGCTTTTCATTCTCATCAAAGAATAAGACCTGAAGGTTTGCTTTTTGCCACCTGATTTTGCCTGGCACAATATTTTCGCCTTTGACATAGGCAGAGACAAAAATCCTTCTTGTTTTTTCGCCATCAAGTTTGACCCTCTGTGCTCCAAGGGATTCTGTGGCTTTCAAATTTGTGATTCGAAGATAATGCTTTCCCTCTTTTCCATCTTTTTCGACAAAGCAATTGTAGTATTCGGTTCCCCAGCGGAGAGGAATTTTGTTCTTTACGCCTTCTTCAAAGCTTCCGTTTTTGAGAAGATTCTCCTGTGACGGCGCAAAGCCAAAGCCAAGCGCTGAAAATAAAACGAGGAGTATTAAGAGAAGAAGGGGTTTATTTGATGTAAATTTAGTCATTTGCTATCTCCTTGTTTAGGTTTTGTTCTGTCACTCTGAGCGAAGAGTCTTCTATTGTAATTTGAATTATAACTTTGGAAGATTCTTCGCTCCCCCTCCCTCTGGTCGGGGTCGCTCAGAATGACAGGTTAACCCATCACCACAACAACATCATGAGTCTTACTATCGGAAAACGGAGGTACAATATTTCCAGATTTTTTCTTGCCATCGACTATTAGTTCTTTTACGCCTTTGCTGACTTTATTTGGGTTTAATACTTTTATGTTATAGTGAGCTCCTCTAAAATGTCTCCTCACAGTAAACTTTTCCCATTTCTTTGGTATACAAGGATCAACAATTAAACCTTTATAATCTGGTCTTATTCCAAGTATATACTG
>Ga0209636_10008030_pt1 | contig 10748 bp, 12 predicted proteins | sample DeeMarSWOR152_54_FD_187464 | JGI IMG/M metagenome (GOLD analysis project Ga0209636, IMG submission 187464) | Marine sediment microbial communities from White Oak River estuary, North Carolina - WOR-1-52-54 (SPAdes) (version 2) | ecosystem: Environmental > Aquatic > Marine > Intertidal zone >... | reverse complement strand
CCCATAACTGCCTGTATGCCTGGCTCTATTTGTTGATTTGATATTCCTAAGTCAGTGGCTAGCTGCCTTACCTCTCTTACTAGCTCCGTCATCTCCGTATTATATCGCTCTGCTGTCCTATTCCATTTGTCCACGCACTGCCAGAGGGAGGGCAAATGCTCCTTAAGAGACTGTATTGACTCTGCCGCCTCTCTCTTAGCCACACGTGCGTCTACCAACCGTCTAGTCTCCGGATAATCCCGCTCTACTGTGTGACCCATTACAGGAATATAACCCTTCTTGAGAAGAAATGTACCTTCAAGCCATGACTGTAGTTCTGACTCCAAATCTGTTGGCAAACAGATGAGACTGCTCCTGAGATACGGCGGAAGTGTAAGTTCCAGCAAGTGAAAACCCGCCATTTGTATACCCTCGATATGCTCTTTCAAGTAAGCAGCAGCCAAATCGCGGCGTGCTCTAGCTGCTTCCCTTAATCTTTCCGCCTCTTCGTGCTGTTTAATGATTTTCGCTACTTGCCTGCGCTCGAGCCCTACACAAGTAGCAATCTTGGTATATGGCCATCCCAAGGCATAAAGCTCTAAGCATTTCCCCTTTGTTTCTTTAGAGATGTCAGCCTTCGCTCCCATATTGTCCTCGATGTGCTTCGTTAAATGTGTGACAGCCTACACATAGATTATTGACATTTTATGCCATATATCGACTGTTTGTCAAGATAGATGCCCGGGGTATAGACTCGGATTATGACTTAAATAAGGAGCTCGATTCTGTGTCAAAGGAAAAAGTGGAGATCCCGATAACAGTTCGGCAAGCAGGTCGTCGGGGAGGGGAAGCTACGAGTCGGCGTCATGGTCGCTGTTTCTATCAAACAATTGGTAGCAAAGGTGGTAAGCGTACAAAAGAGCTGTATGCGAATTTGTTGAGAGAGTTTGGCAGTAAAGGTGGACGGCCACCTCGGCCTACTTTGGACATGGGGGAGGAACACTCACAAAAGTAAGGAGGTAAGCGGTCGGTCCGAGTGTTCTTCCCTCGCCAAAGTACTACGAGCAGTATACCACATTTAAGGAGGTAGCTAGCAATGGCAAAGAGGAGGGAAAGGAAAACTCCGTCCAGGGTCAAATATGAAAAAAGCCACCCGACGGTTAGTTTCAGGACTAACAAAGAGCTTTATGATCGGTTACAAACAGTGAAAAAGGCGGAGGGCAAAAGTACCGCCGATGTATTGAAGGTAGGGCTGGGCATTCTTGAAGTAAAGGTGGGTAAGGAAAAGGAAGCCAGGAGACAGGGGTATGAAGAAGGTTTTGAAAAGGGTTACGAAGAGGCGAAGGCTCTTTATAAGGTAACTTTTCCATGTAGCGTATGCGGTAAGACCATCGAGGTAACAGCCAAGGGTACGAAAGAAGCTATTAGAAGATACATGGTGGAGCATGGATGGGGACATGCTGATTGCATTAACCGGAGGCACTAATTCTAGTTTTTAGTTTGGATAATCAAGGACATAGTTGATGCCCAGAGCTTATTTGGAAGCCGAGGAGATAGAAAGACTAGAGGGAGAAGCAACTAACCTCCGGGATAGATTGCTCATCCGGCTTCTCTTTCACCTCGGCTGCCGAGTTTCAGAAGCGTTGTCATTAAAAGTTGAGGATATAGACCTTGGCCAGGGTATGGTTACCATCGAACATCTAAAATCACGTATCAAACTTTCCTGCCCAAAGTGTGGTGCTAGGGTGGGGAAGAGCCACAGCTTCTGTCCCGGCTGCGGCGTCAAGGTAAAGGCCGCATTAACGAGGGAGCAGGAGCACCGCAAGATGAGGACACTGCCTCTAGACGGTGATACCTTGAAAATGCTGAAGGCGTACATTAAGCGCGGCGGCCCAGTCAATAAGAACGGTAAGAAACTTATCTTTGGCATCAATCGCCATAGAGCCTGGCAGATTATTAAGGAATGTGCCGGAAGAGCAGGTCTACCAAGGTTAGTTAATCCTGAGACTGGAAGGATACACAATGTAAGCCCACACCGGCTAAGGGACGCCTTTGCCGTTCATGCGATAAAGGTTGACGACTCCGGTGACGGATTGAGGCTACTTCAGGAACACTTGGGCCATATCTCTTTTAGTATCACTGCTAGATACAGAAAGGTGGCCGGTGAGGAGTTAAGAGACTGGTACGATAAGTTGTGGAAGAAAGAGGTAAAGCCAGATGGATCTTAGACCTGTGAGAGGTGGCTTCCTCAGACCCTTCGGCTGTGGTTGGTTTATCAGGGAATTTCTTCTGGGGCACGGCCCTGAAGGTTCACCAACCATTGACCCCGGGGTCGGCACCTGCCAGGAGGACATCTTTTACCACTATAAGCTGGCTTTACATAAAGCTTATGCTGAGGATGCGGTTGCCTGGGAAAACGAGGAGCGCATCAAGAAGGGAAAACCCATCTATACTCCCGAGGAGTATGAGGAGAGGGTAGCCTACCTCTTGAGTCGAATACCGTATAAGCTGACCAAGTGTCGCTACCACAGTTTCCAGAGGTACTTCCACTGGCTCAAACAGCTGGGATGGGTGGAGTTTACCGGCCGAGAAGAGCCATCCTCCCTGCAACAGAGCTACCCGGATGCCCCGCCCAGAAAATACTACCGCTTAACCAGGAAAGGTATTGAAGCCCCTGATTACCAATGGTCGAATCCCCAGCTCACTCTTTACCCTGAGCGAGGACCGGAGTATTTCAGGGAGAAAAGGAAGAAGCGTCAATACTCTAGGAGAGTGCCAACCAAAAGCCGCAGGACAAGACCGGCGTAACATCCGATTTAGACTCCTTCTGTATTGTTAGTCCAGTCATTAGCAGCCCTGCCATTAAGGTGGGGCTTTTCTTTTGCGTGAAAAATCCCTCCCGGTGGGGGAGGGGGATTATCTAGCTAGGTTATCACATATAACAAAAGCCTATTTTGTTCAATAATCAAGCTGGAAAACAAAGCACGTTAACAACTGAATAGAGTCACCAGAAGCCAAATCTGGACGCTTGCCCAGTCGGGGCAAATGAAATGTCCTAGCCAGACACAACCTAGCTAGGACAAATCTAGCGAAAGGCAGGTAAACCGCACAATGCTAGACTGGAGCAAGTATATCGCAATAGCTGAAAAATTTCAACGCAAAGCAAAGAGTCAAGATAGAGGCGACTTAAACCACAATATAATTGTAAGCCTTGCCAATGCCCAAATCAGGCTAGACCAGAATGGCGGGGGTCAACTGTCCGAATTAGCTATGCTACGGATTGCCTCTTACGAGTGTAAAAAGTATTGGCGAAGCGAATACCGTAACGGTAGGATTATAAGCCTCAATCAAGTGGTATACGAGGATGAGGACGGTAGCCAGATTGAGCTAATAGACACTCTAGCTGACGACAAGGCTATTGACCTAGAGGCTTGGCTTGACCGTAGCCTTTGGCAACTAGGCTTCCCCGATAGACTAGCCCAGATTGCCCGTAAAATAGCCTGTGGGATACGACTTAATAACAAAGACCACCAATACCTGTGGCGTTTTAGACAGAAGGAACAAAAAAGGCTCTTTTGACCGTAAGATTTTACCCTCTTAAATGTCCTATATATAGTGGGAGTGCTGATAGTGCTAGCGGGTGGCAGGCTATCGGATACTCACTACTAGGCTAGGCTAGAGACTTGCCCACTCTAGCCAATGCTAAAAGGGGGTTAAGTGGAACAACTTAATATCGTGGGCAAGCGTTCTGGTTCAGGCTTTGTCTGCCATAGGCAGATGCTGGTAAAAGCCCTGTCAAGAGCATTAGCCGATAGAGTAATGCTAATGGACTTGACCATAGGGCGTAAAGGCTTGCTGGGATACCTCAAAGCTGTAGGCGGTAGTAATGTAGTCAAGGTTACTCCGTCTAACGGTAGTGCTAGCGGGACGCAGGCTACTGGTAAAGGGCTTAAGGTAACCTGTGGGGCTAATACCAGCCACCTAGCCGATAGCCACTGGATAGGCAACAAGACACCCTTTACCATCTGTGATGTCAGGGTAAGTCCGTCTAACTCCGTTAAGCCTAATGTCGGAGCTATTGAGCTAGCCGAAGCTCTAGCTAGGGTCTTACCGTTTACTACCAAAGATGATAATCGCCCTATACTCCAATGCGTCAACTTTGAGGCAAAAGACGGTAAGCTAACTCTGGTTAGTGCCGATGGTTTTAGGCTAGCAGTAATTAGCCTTGACTATGCTGACGGTGAAGGACAAGCCTTGATTAAACGTGATGAGCTAAAAGGTGTAGCCAACGCCTTGCGGAAGGCAAAGCGGGTAAGGGTTAGTTTTGAAGAAGGCGGGGAGAAGCTAACCAGTAAGAGCCTCATTATAGACACCGAGCTAATCCGCTATAAGTGGACTAGCTTTGACGGTAACTATCCCGACTGGGGCAAGCTAATCCCTACCGAGTTTAACACCTTTGCCCACTTTGACACGGTAGAGGCAATCAAGGCGGTCAACTCACTCAAAGCCATAGCCGACAGTAAAGCCTATCCCATTGACCTTACCATTGGCAACGGTCAAATAGTGATGGCTAATCCCGACAATAACGGTCAAGCCGAGCTAGTAGCCGATACCGATAGTGAAGGGATTGTCAGGCTGGACGGTCAATACCTTGCCGAAGCTCTTAAGGCTTGTGGCGGTATGGTGGAGCTTAAGCTCACCAATGCCTACTCACCAATGCTCTTTAGTGCTAACGGTTACCAATTGGTAGTAATGCCAATGCTAACCAATGAGGCTAATGAGCAAGCCAAAAGAGACGCCAAGGCAAAGGCAGAGGCAAAAGCCGAGACGCCTACCGAACCAGTAGCCGAGACAGCCGAACCTGTAGCCGATAAGCCTAAAACGGCAAAGCGTAGCCGAGCCAAAGAGCCAATTAAAACCTAATAGAACGCTATAGCCCGAAATGAACAGCCACGCAAAGAAGCGGGGGATGACCCCGCTTCTTTGCTTTTTTCAGGGGGTTACGCTCCCCCAGCGTGGGAGTGTAACCCCCTTTTTGTGACTAGAGGGGAGAAATATGGACGTAGTTTACCCGTGTAAAAACACCAGAAAGTGTTACTGGCTTTGCAGAGGGTGTCTCAAAGGGCATACCCACCGATGTTCTCCAAAGTGTCCCGATTACCTTTCTATAGCCAAAGTCAAGAAACAGAGAAAATAGCCAGGGAAGAGAGGCGAGGCTTCTCTTTGAAGGGGTAACTATGCCTGGAAAGGAGGTGAAATATGGCTATCAAGTGGAGTGCGGTCAAGGTGAGTGAGGCTATGGATGATGTTGAGGCTCAAATCTCGCTAGCCGACCAATTCTTTGCTGAAGCTCGGAAGAAGGCTAACGAGGCTCGTAATATTCCTAACCTGCCTCAGTATATTGACCATCGCCTCATCGGCCTGGTTGAGGAGATTAACCGAATTGACCGTATCAAGGACAGGATTGAATCTGTCCGCCGTGACATCCCTGACGGAGCGATAGAAGCGGAGCGGGAACAGGCTAAATACGGTAGCCAGCAATCAATAATCTAGCTGGATTAGCTTATCTAAGCGAATCCGAAAGGGTAACTGTGCCCAAAATCGAGGGGAAAGGAGGTGAGACATATGACATACAAACTGATGCTCTTTGTTGCATTCATCGGGCTGGGATTGTACTTCTTCGGTTACACCCAAAACTCGGTTGCTATGCAGGTTGCCGGGGGTATCCTCACCGGCTCAATGTTTGCCGTCTATATGCTCGGGAAACTAGCCAGGAGGTGACAACTGAATATGGCTCAATCAATTGAGAAAGGCATCTCCGACATTGTGGGTGTCTTTACCGACCCTATTATTGTGTTTCCCGGGGGGTGGGGAGACACCCTTCCCGAGTGGCTAAAGAATGCTATTACCCTGGAGAGACTTGAGATGAATATGAGGGCACTCAAAGGAGAGGAGATGACCGGTACGGATGCTGAAGCCTGTGCTTATCTCTATACGGCTGCCTTAACTCAGCCGATGGACCATGACTGGGGGCAAATTTACCTCTATATCGCCACCAAGACCTATCGCCGATGGGGTAAGAATGAGATGCCCGGCGATATCGCAGTTGACTCGCTCAGGGGTGACCAGGTGAGCGACCTCAATCGGCTTAAAGAGTGGCTATACCAGAAGCGAGCCCAGGCAAGACTTGACCGGGAGAGAGCCGAGAGGCGACAGAAGAGGGAGGAAGAGGCAACGCAGAGACAGGCAGAGCAGCCAGCACTGTTTGAGTTCTAGTGGTTAACTAAGTAATCAGAGGGTCGAGCCCTTCATCTCGACCCTCTTTTTTTATCTCTGCGTCTGCACAAAACAAGCTTTTGTTACTCTGACACAAGTGGACTCATGAAAACATTCTTGGAGATCGGCCTCGTTCGCTTGTCTAGCCTGGCGACTGAGCGTTACCCATATGGATAATCGGGTGATTTTAGGCTTCTCATATAAACTGCCCATTCTGCGTCTGATATCAGCCCCTTATCCCTGTAGTACTTTCTCGCCTCATTCAATATCCGCTCTATATCCTCTTCTTGACTAGTAGTCAGGGGCATCGACACCTTATGTGTAGCCAGTATCTCTGCCATCTTCTCTTTGGCATAATCAAGGCAGCTTTTCTTTCCGGTCTGCATCCATTCAGGGTAGGTCAGTAGGTCAGCAACCTTGGGGACGAACTGTTCTTTCTTCCACCACTCTCTGGTGTGCGCCGTATTGAGGTATTGACCTGGAATTGGGCCGACTTGTTCTATAAGCTCCAATGCTATTGTCTCGTCATTTACCGTGACCCCCTCTAAGAAGCGCCCTACCATACCGACTATATCATCATCCAATATGGCTTGGATGGGATGATGTGTCAGTTCGCCGTGTAATCCGCCAAGTATTAGCATGGAGTTAGCCCCGCATAGAGCATTAATCGTAAGATTAATTCCTCGCTCGTAGCCGCATTGGAAGTCTATTACCTTTGAACTACTTGGGGTATCGGCATTGCCATATATAGGGATGCCATACCTTCGCCACATTTGATTGAATACCACATGGAATAGGGAAATTCCTATTTGACCAAAGTCAGGAGCTCCCGTTCTCATGTTTAAGGGGAGTGTAAAGCTAGAAACAGTATTTCCATGCCCTGGCTTCACCAGTTGTGTCAGCACTATTCCAGCTATACATTCAGCGTTGCCCACTACTACCGAGCCGGCAATTGTGACAGGGTAAGTCGCCCCCATTACACCGCCAGCGCACAATTGCATTGGAAATCCGGCTTCAATATATCTAAAAGCCGCTTCAACCGCATCAGCATAGTACGTCAAGGGTGGTGCAGCTAGGCACCTGCCGACAAGATCTGCACCAACTGCCTGTGACATTTGTATACAAAATACCTCGCAGTCATTACCATAACCTGTGCCTTGAACCTTGGTTGAATTTCTTATTTTGGCGGCATCACTCTCTAGCATTTTCATAACCTCAGGGACACCCTCAAATCCAAAGTATGGGGAGTAAGCATCAAAAAAGTGACAATTATCCAATGCATCTAGGACTGTCACACCATCGTAATTCTCTTTCCTCGTTGGTACTCGAGGCTCCCAGGTATCTAAATCGACGGTCTGCATTCCAGGCATATTCATAAAATATACGGTATTTCCACCATATATCAAATCATTTCTTGGGTCTCTCGCTTTGAAGCGAAAACTGCTAGGCGCTTTATGTAGACACTCTTCAACCAGACCCGGTGGGAAATGCACCCTCTTTTCCTCATAATCTACTTTGCAACCGTTCTTCTCAAAGAGCTTTAAAGCCTTCACGTGATGAAATGTCACCCCTGTTTGCCAAAGGACATCTAAGGTCGCCCGGTGAATTTCTTCAACCTGCTCCTGAGTTAGTATCTCTAGAGGCTTAAATTTACGGGTAAATCCCTTTAACATTTTGGCCCGTCCTTACCTTCCCACCAGCCTCCTGGCTAGCTCCACGGCACCAGGAGCTGGGGGTCATAGCCATCAGCCTCAATACTCTGGGCAAAATCTACGATTATGGCGCCCCCGCCCACCATACGCTTGCCCAGGCTAACGCACCGACTTCCAAGTTTTCCTACACTGTATAACATCCTGCTCTGATAGCATGCCTTTTTCCCTATAGTATACCATTGCCTCTTCTATTATGTTATCTATGTCTCTATCCTGTTCCTCAGTCAAAGGTACCGATACTTCATGTGTGGCTAATATCTCTTTGAGCCTTTCTTTGGCATAATTAAGAGCATTCTTTTTTCCCTCTTTGATCCAAACATCATATGGTAACGTATCCTTCACTTGAGACGCATAAAATTCCTTTTTCCACCACTCCCTCGTATGTGCTTGGTTAAGATATATTCCTGGAATTGGTCCAACCTCATGTATTAAATCTACTGCCAACGTCTGCTTACTTACCTCAAAACCTTCAATAAAACGCCCCACCGCACCACATAAATCATTATCCAATACAGCTAATTCAGGACTCCAGGTTAATTCAGCGAATAAACCACCAGCTATAGCTACAACATTGGCCCCAGATATAGCGGAAATAATCAAATTCTGCATCTTATCAGCGCCAGTTTGATAGCCTATATTCTTGGCCAGCGTAAATAGAGCGCCACCATAATCAATTATGGGGATGTCATGTCTTCTCCAGATTTGATTAAATGCTACATTATGTAGAGCGCACTCGATGCCGCCAAAACCAGGCTGCCCGTACCTCATATCCATCGGGAAAACAAAGTGGCCAGCTGCTACTGGTTTCCCAGGTTGTATAAGCTGTACCATAACTATTCCAGCTATTATCTCAGCAGAACTAGTGACTAACGAACCAGCGAATGTAGCCGGTGCAGTCGCTGCCATTATATCACCGTCAGCAAATACGACAGGAAAATGAGAGTATTCTGGAACTTCACAGGCCCAAAAGGCGTTTGTGATTGCATCTTCATAAAATGTCAAAGGTGGTGAAGCCTCCATATTCGCATTTATGTCCATTCCACAGGTATGTGCCATTTTCATGGCAAATTGACCCGAGCCTGTTGCGTGTTCTGTCCGTGAAACCTTGGTTGAATACCTAAACCTACATGCAGCGTTTATTGTGTATTGCATAGCCGCAGGGATTTCTTTGATGTCAGCATAGGGGCAGTAGGAAGTTAAGCGGTGAATGTTGTCCAGCGCATCTAATACTTTCACACCATTGTAATTCTCCCTTAGGGTTGGTCTGTGCCATTCCCCGGTATCTGGATCTGCTGCTCTCATTCCAACAGACGCGTCAAAATAAACAGTATTTCCACCTATCATCAAATCATGTTTTGGGTCTCTTGATCTTACCAGATGGCGGCTAGGGCATCTACGTAAGCACTCCTCAACCAAATCCGGCGTAAACCGAACCAGGTGCATTTTATAATCTACCTTGCAACCATTTTTGGCAAATAGCTTCAGCGCCCTTTCGCTCTCAAACCTTACCCCTGTTTGCCAGAGAACATCTAAGGTCGCCCGGTGGATTTCTTCAACCTGCTCCTGAGTTAGTATCTCTAGAGGCTTAAATTTACGGGTAAATCCTTTTAACATTGTTGCCCGTCCTTACCTTCCCACCAGCCTCCTGGCTAGCTCCACGGCACCAGGGGCTGTGGGGTCATAGCCATCAGCCTCAATACTCTGGGCAAAATCTGCGGTTATAGCACCCCCACCCACCATGACCTTCACCTTCTCCCTGATACCCTTCTCCTTGAGGGTATCAATAACCTTCTTCTGCTCGGCAGCGGTCGTGGTCAAGAGAGCAGACATAGCTAAGACATCCGCTTTATAGTTCTCTATCGCTTCTACAAACTCCTCAGCCTTGATATTCACCCCCAGGTCATGCACCTCAAAGCCCCCGGCGGTGAGCAATGTGCATACCATAGACTTGCCTATGCTATGGATATCTCCGAAAACCGTCCCAGCGACAACAGTACCCAGGGCTTTTCGCTTGGCCCCTGTTTTTTTAAGCTCTTCCTCTAGGATGGGCATGGCAGCTTGCATGGCCTCGGCTGCCCCAACCAGGTCGGGAAGCCAGAGTTCGCCTCTACCAAATCGGTCGCCGACTTGCCTGATGGTCTCGGTCAGCGCATCCAGGGCTATGATAGGGTCTATCTTTTCCTCAACTATTTTCCTGGCCCAGCTGGCGGCACCTTCAGTATCGTATTCTATGACGGCTCTTTTCAGGTTTTCCAGGGTCTCAACTGCCATCTAAATGCCTCCTTCTACACCCTCTTTGCTCCTTCAGAACTAGCTAATCTAATAATATGCGCCGTTGCCACATGTTGAAAAAATAAACTTAACAGCCCTGCCCTATTCTTTTACCACAAGGCTTACCTTTTCAGCAACCAAAGGACTACCAAGAGTTGGCTTGTTTCCATGCAACATTTTCCACAAACCAACTCTCGGTAGCCCTAGCCCATAACTATTCTAATATAGCCTTGGTGGGCATCAGTAGCCGCAAAGCTGCATCCTCATAGCCAACGTAGGAGTCTCGATAAGCTCAGGCACATGGTAGACCGGGTAATCGTCAAAGGGTATTTCCATTCTCAAAGCGTTACCCCACACAAGCGGATTGTCGGCATCCCCCGGTGTAAGACGATAAGTTGCGCAGTTGTAGTGCCTATATAGCGGCTGCCCCAATATAATATTGTGGAAGATGGTCTTGATAGAACCGTCTACTGTCTCCCAAGGGCTGTGGCAAACAACAGTGTCAACATA
>Ga0209636_10008029_pt1 | contig 10748 bp, 12 predicted proteins | sample DeeMarSWOR152_54_FD_187464 | JGI IMG/M metagenome (GOLD analysis project Ga0209636, IMG submission 187464) | Marine sediment microbial communities from White Oak River estuary, North Carolina - WOR-1-52-54 (SPAdes) (version 2) | ecosystem: Environmental > Aquatic > Marine > Intertidal zone >... | reverse complement strand
CATAGGAAACGTTTCAGCAAAAGTGTTCACAATTTCGCAGACATTTCCATTTTGCGCTCTGTACGTAAATGTTTCTTCACTCATCGCTTTCTCTTCCTATTGTCTAGCTTTACTATACAAACAATGGAACGCATTTAAATTTTTTAACATCCGCCAAGCCTTTGTCAGTAATTCTTGTTCTGGTAGTATTGATAATGCAAATAAAGATAGACTCATAAGAGGCGGCTTAATGGTGTGCCCCGGTTTTGTCGCCACACATTTCGTCTATAATGGATATGCATATAAATAGGCGAAACTAAAACTTAGAGGATTTGAAATGGGAGACTGTGTTTTCTGTAACATTGTCAATGGTGTTGCACTTGCAAGTGTTGTCTATGCTGATGAAAAGGTTATGGCAATCATGGACATTCAACCAGTCAATTCTGGACACATGTTAATAATTCCAAAAGCCCATGCTGCACAACTATCCGAACTTGACAAGGAAACGGGTGCACACATGTTCAAAATTGCAATGTGTATCGCTGAAGCTCTTGGGCAATCACGCATAAAGTGTGAAGGAATAAACTTGTTCTTGGCAGATGGCGAAGCTGCATTTCAAGATATATTTCACGTTCATTTACACGTTATTCCTAGGTTTAAGGGTGACGGCTTCGAGATAAAGGTTGGACCCCATTATAGTTTAAAACCAGGCAGGAAGGAATTGAATAGAATTGCTGAAAAAATCAGAGATGCTATGCGTTGGAGCATCACTTGAGCGAATTAGTCGGTGTTTCTTTGGGGCGTACGATTCGAAGTAAGGTATATAAGTTACATAAGAAGAGAAAGAAATTCCCAGAACTAAAAGTGATCTGGGTGGTTCTTTGAAGAAAATAAGAATAGGAGTCGTGAAATGCGGCAATATTGGAACATCCCCTCTATTTGAACTTCTTCTCGACGAATTGGCAGATCGTGAAGACATTAAAGTGAGGACAATAACAACTGGTTCCAAAATGGGCGCAGAAGATGTTGAAGATGCTTTGGCAAAAATCTTTGAATTTGACCCGGATCTTCTAGTTTTCATATCTCCGAATCCTTCTGTTTCAGGACCTGCTAAAGCTCGGGAAATTCTATCCAGCAAAGGGATTCCCAGTATAATTGTATCTGATGCTCCAGCAAAGCGAATTAGAGAAGAGATTGAAAAACAAGGTTTGGGCTACATGGTAATTATGGGTGACCCCCTTATTGGGGCGAGAAGGGAGTTTTTAGACCCGATAGAAATGGCGATTTTCAATTCAAGCGTCATTAAGGTACTTGCAGTTACTGGCGTATTCAGAACGATGCATCAAGAAATCGACAGATTGATACACGCATTTAAAGAAGGGGCGGAGCTTAGCTTACCGAGGTTAGTGATAGATACAGATGATATTCGGAAAAGTTCTGATTTTAAGAATCCCTATGCTAAGGCTAAGGCTATGGCTGCCTACGAATTAACTAAGAAGGTTGCGGAAATTAATCGGCGAGCTTGTTTCGTAGAAAAAGAGATGGAAAAGTATGTTCCTCTTGTTGCGTGTGCACATGAAATAGTTCAAATGGCAGCCAAACTAGCTGAAGAAGCAAGAGAGATTGAGAAATCCGCTGATACTTTAGTAAGAAAACCCCATGCAAAAGATGGTAGACCTAAGACTAAAACCAAGCTGATGCTCCCACCGACCCCAGATGAAGAACTCTACTAAAAGTAGCTTAAAAAAATACGACGATAACAAGAGACTGGTGAAGACTTCCATTATCGAAAACTCTAAGAAAATGTTTGCTGTCGTTGGAGTATCAGGGATACTTGCATCTATTTTTCGAAGGTCTTAAATATTAACTGATTGTCTAGGTAGCTATATGTGTAGGAGGATGAACACAATTTGACAAAAGTTGTTGAGAAAGGATTGAAGAGTATAGGCGTAACGATTTCAAAACCAATCTTGGCTATACTATGCATAATCTTCGGAATAATAGTAATTGTCTTCCCGGACCTTGTGGGAATCTTCATCGGTATTTTTCTTATAATAGAAGGGATTCTTTTGCTGACTGATTACTTGGAGCTTCAAAGACAGCAGCCGCCGCCTCCACCATCCTAAAATCTATCTACCCTTCATTTTTATTTTCCAATTAGCAATTCCAATCGGTACAAAGGTAAGAATAATTGCCCAAAACTAAGATTCAGAACCTTCTAGTAGCAGGAATTGACACAGCTTCTATCGCTAATTCTGCAAAAGAAGCGGGATACAAAATTTACGCAGCAGATTATTTCGGCGATATTGACCTTCGACTCGTCTGTTCTGAGTACAAATCGATAATTGAACAGAAACGTGGAAAAAGCTGTGGAAGAATGGGATCAAAATTCAAGCCGGAAGCCTTTCTAAGAATGACACGGTCCTTGCTTGAAAAAAACAAAATAGATGCAATACTGCTTTCTTCTGGTCTAGACGACTATTTTGATGTTCTACATGAGTTAGACGATTTGGTTCCAATTTTAGGAAATTCGCCAAGAGTTATTGAGAAGATTCGTGAAAAACCGGGATTTTTTGAAGAACTTGAACGTTTGGGAATAGCTCACCCTCAAACGGTGATTGCGAAAGATGTTGACGAAGCAAAAGCTGCAGCCGTTGAAATAGGGTATCCAGTTGTGGTAAAGCCTATCAAAGGTTTTGGAGGAGCAGGTATAAGAATGGCGCATAACTCTAAGGAAATAGAAAGAGCATTTTTTGAAGCTTCTTCAGCTGACAAAAATGTTCTAGTTCAAAAATTCATTGATGGAATTCATGCAAGTGTATCTTTTCTCGTTGCTGAAAAAGACGTTAAAATTCTGACGATGAATGAGCAATTGTTAGGGTTACGTTTTCTTTTTCAGCAGGAACCTTTTAGATATTGTGGAAATATTGTTCCATTGTATCTCGCTGATTCAATTTTCAAGAAATGTAAACGAATCACAGAAAAAATTGCTTTAGGCTTTGGTCTTAGGGGTTCAAATGGTATTGATTTGGCGATTTCTAAAGAAGGCAAGCCACACGTAGTGGAAGTAAACCCACGATTCCAAGGAACTCTGGAATGTGTTGAAAGGGTTCTCGGGATAAATTTAGTGAAATTACACATTGATGCATGCCTGCATGGTTCTTTGCCAACAATAAAGGAAAAAACATCAACATTCTGCACCCGATTGATTTTATATGCCTCTAAACGTTTTGTGGCTCCTGATCTAACCGTTTTTCGAGAAGTTAGGGATATTCCTCTTCCAAGCACCATAATTGAGAAGGGCGAACCTTTATGCTCAATCATAGCTGCAGAAAATAGCAGGTTGCCTTCGCTTCGGAAAGCCAAGAGAACTGCTAGAAGGATTTACGAAATGCTTCGTCCAGCTTAATTCTTAACAAGACGTAAGCGCATTTTTCGGACAGCTTTGATTATAGAAGGTGTTACCATTGTATTTACCAGAATAGACAATGCAGCCTTTGTCGATGTTTCAATGGCTCCAGCAGCCCACCATAACTGCAGTTCACTTATATCAAGCGCATAAATACTCTGGTAGGTTTGACCAGGTACTAAAATAAAAATACGAAACAACACATCAGCTTCCAGCCCTATAAAAGTACACAATGCAACAATATGCAAAAGTCGTACACCAGTAGATTTAGTATCCCAAAAACCTTTCCATTTTTTCATAAGGACAACCAAGGCGAGGAGACAACCGAAGGCGAGATAAACATCCCACATACCCCAAAGGGGAAGCTGCCACGAAACTGGCGTAACGAAATAGGCTCCCAACAAAGCCAAATAATAAATTAAGGGTATTTTCCATTTTCCCCTAAAAATAAGGCCTGAAATCATTACACCGATTGGCGCGCCAAGTGTAAAAAGGAACTCTGGTGAACCTCGGAAATAAATTGAGTGACCAACCATCACTCCAATGAAGCTGGAAAAGAAACCTGCATATGGTCCTAATATTATTCCGTTGAGTGGTTCAGCTATAAAAATCCAACTATACCATACACCAGAAATGTCTAGAAGCGGTCCCATTAACGAGTCGCAAACTATGTTAAATGCTGCGAAAACAGCAATTAGCGAAACAAAGGATGCTTCTTTCCATTTTTTCATTCAAGTATACCTATTGAATTTTTCGTCTGTCATTTGTTACTGTCAGCTTGTTTTTAAAATTATCATACTAAAAGACTGGTTCAGCTTGATTGCCACGTCTCTAGGCGCCTGCGAGTAGTTGGATCAGGAAAATTATTAATGCTGTAAAGCCGCCAACTGTGAGCATTGTTACACCGTACAGCCAACCGTTTTCCCTTGCAATTTTTCCAAGGTATATACCTAATAGAAAAAGTGTGACTAAAGATAGTGCTAACGAAATTGTATAGGCGTTCCATATAGGCAGCCACCCCACTGAAGCGATGATAAAAGGTATTAAGGAGATGATTGCCGTCAAAGCTGGAGATAACCCATCAATGACGGCTACGTAAACTGTGACGAACCGTGCCGCTTCATATTGTATTGGGTCAACATGATTGTGTGTTGCTTTTTCCATCTCTTTCAAGCGGCGTTCCCTTTCAGCCTTTTCAGCCATATAAGCTCCAAAGAAGCCTGAAAACCCCATCGCTAGGCATGCTCCCAAACCGGCTAGGATGATTATTTCTGGTTTTGAAACCCCTGCTATCCATGAACCCAAAACAATGCCAAAAACCGTCATGGCACCATCAAAACCATTCATTACAAAATATCTTCTAGCTATACCGCTTGCCTTCGTGACTTTCAAGTAGACTCCTATCTTCCTAAAGAATGATTCAAAAAGCTTACTCAACTGTTATCTCTGCACCTTGAAAGGGCAAACTATTATAGCCCATATTGATTTCAAGTGTTTATTACCGCAATTGTTAATATAAAGTTTTAGGATTCTAAATAAGCCTGAGCGCGCCTCGAAGAGTTTATTAATCTATTTATAGATGTCTAACCAAATGCAGGTGAACCCAGTTGATTGATGAAAAGTCTATAAAGTTATTAAAAACACTCTGCGAATCGTTTGGACCATCTGGTTTTGAACGTGAACCCGCCAGAATTGTAAAAAACAACATTCAGCCTTACGCTGATGAGGTAACGGAGGACAAATTGGGTTCAGTGATTTTCAAACGTCGAGGAGAAGCGGAGAGACCACGAGTGTTGATTGCGGGACATGTCGACGAAGTTGGATTCGTAGTTTCAGGAATAGACGAAAAAACTGGCTTCTTAACCTTCAACCCCCTTGGAGGATGGTGGGATCAAGTGCTCCTAACTCAAAGGGTTATGATAAGAACCCAGAAAGGAGACATCCCCGGAGTAATCGCCGCCAAACCGCCACACCTAATACCAGAAGAGGAACAAAAGAAGGTTGTCCAAAAAACCAACATGTTCATCGACGTAGGGGTCTCAAGCAAAAAGGAAGCGGAGGACATGGGTATACGAATGGGCGACCCCGTAGTGCCTTGGTCACCCTTCTCTGTGATCAGAAATGGTAAAGTCGCCATGGGAAAAGCATTTGACGACCGCATTGGCGCCTTCATAGCCATGGAGGTGATTCGAAGACTGAAGGAAGGCAACACCAGCCATCCCAACACAATCTTCGGCGCAGCCACTGTTCAAGAGGAAGTCGGCCTCCGAGGCGCCACAACCGTAGCCCACGTCGTGGACCCGGACGTGGCTATCATACTGGAGGTTGACATAGCTGGAGACGTGCCAGGAATCAAACCATATGAAGCCCCAGCCAAAATGGGAAAAGGACCATCCATCCTGACTTTTGACAGCTCTATGATCCCAAACCAGCCTCTGAAAAACTTCGTCATCAAAACCGCCGAAGAAATAGGAGTCCCATACCAGCTTTCACAAGTGTCCCGTGGAGGCACTGACGCAGGTAAAATCCACCTCAGCCGAGCCGGATGCCCAAGCATAGTAATCAGCGTGCCAACCAGACACATTCATTCACATGTAGGATTGCTCAGTCTCGAAGACACGGAAAACGCCATAAAACTCACTTTAGAGCTAGTGAAAAGATTCAACAGCGGACTCGTGCAGAGCTTCACCGCCATCTAATTCACCCTTGCCAATTAGAGATCATGGGCATCAACATGTCAACGAAACTGAAAGGAGTACTGAAGTAGAAGTTACATACTCGTTTTCTACTGGAAAAAGGAATACAGTTAAAAAGATTATGAATGCAAGGCAAAATATACTGCAAGAACTCTTGAAACGGTGTTTCCACCCAATTTTTCACACTCCCACATATTCTATCCGCATTCCGTAGTAGTTAATTAGAACTTTAGTCTTGCGAGAAGATAAACGATTTAAAACAATGAGCTTTTATTACTTCTATGGTTAGCGATATGGCTGAAGGAAAGAACTTTGAGTTCTTGGAGCACATGGCAGATGCCTACATTGCTGCCTATGGGAGAGACTTGGCTGAAGCTTTTGAAAACGCTGCCCTTGCAATGTTTGACGTTATGACCGAAGTGGAAAAGGTTGATGCAAAGATTGAAGATCATGTGGAGGTTGAGGGTGAGGATGAATGTGCTCTGCTTTATAGTTGGCTTGAGGTTTTACTCGTAAAATCTGAATTAAACGGAATGCTTTATTCCAAATTCCAAATTCTGAGCATAGACAAAACTTCAGATGGTTTCCGGCTTGAAGCAAAAATTTGGGGAGAAAACTTCAATCCTAAGAAGCATCCACAGAAAGTTGGCGTAAAAGCCATTACATATCATCTTATGGAAATCATTAAAAAACCAAACAAAGTAACGTTAAGGTTCATCCTCGACATATGAACAGTTGTTATCTTCTTTCTTTTAACGGATTAGAAACGTCACTTCTTTGACGAGGGTTTCTGGAATGATGGCTCTTCTCCTTCGCTTACTCAACTTCACAAAGCCGATTTTGTTTAGCACCTGCAAATCTTGATACACATTCTTTACATTGCGTCTTATTTTTTGAGCCAAATCATTTATTGATTCCACCCGTAAAGTGGCAAGTTGATACAGTAATTGTATCCTTTTGGGCGTCAGCAAAGTAATCTGTTCTGGTTCAAAATCCTTAATCTCTTCAACCGAGTAGTCGAGCTGTCCATCTTCAACATAACCTTTATAGCTATTCACAAGCTCAGCCCATTCAAAATAAGCCCTTACAAACTTAGCATCAAGTTTTCTCTCAAGGAATAGCTCCTCGAACTTTTCAAAGCTCATGCCAAGCTCTTTCTCAAACCTTTTGATTTCCTCCATCACCTCCTCAGACGTCAAATCCCTAACAATTCTAAGAAGCATAAGTGTTCACGAATTAGAATACCGATAATCAGCTTAAAATCGTTCGCAACGGAAACATTTAAACAATTGACAACAATTTTAGGATTCCATGTCATTAAGCTTGGAGCAACGATGTGATGCAGAAAATGAACATTACAAAAGTCGATGAGCACATACATTTAGTCGACCTTGAACTTGGTGGAATTGAGAATTTCATCGCCAGCTATGTTTTACAGGGAAAGCACGTGGCAATAGTCGAAACAGGTCCTGCTGTAACCGTGCAGAATTTGCTTTCCAGTCTGAAAGAGCTGAATGTGAAACTAGAGGAAGTAGCTTATGTTGCTGTTTCGCATATTCATTTGGATCATGGTGGAGGCGCCGGAACACTTTTCAAATATTTGCCGAAAGCCAAGCTTATTGTTCACCAGAGGGGAGCGCCACACGTAGCAAATCCAGAAAAGCTTTGGACTCAATCAAGACAAGCCCTTGGAAGTATAGCTGAAATGTACGGTGAACCTGAACCTGTTCCGAAAGAAAGGATTATTGCAGCAACTGACGGCATGGCGTTTAACCTTGGAAACGACATTACGTTAAAAAGTGTGGAAACTCTCGGGCATGCTTCTCATCACCTGAGCTATTATGAAACATTAAGCAACGGAATTTTCACAGGGGATGCCGCTGGCATCTACTTGAGCAAATTCGATGTGATTGTGCCCACGACGCCGATGCCCTTCTGTTTAGACATCGCTCTAGCATCATTGGAAAAGCTAGTCAACCTAAATCCTAGGTTCCTGTATTTCAGTCACTTCGGCAAAGCGTATGACGCCATAGAGAAACTTCAAGTCTATGCAAAACAGCTTAGACTTTGGGCTGAAATCGCAGAACAAGGAATAAAAAAAGGTGAAAACTTGAAAGCAATAAGCAGAAGAATATTTGAAGGGGATATGGCTCTCCAAAAAGCTGCAGAACACGTTAGAAATCATCCGGTTTTAAGCAAAACCGTATTAAACCAAAGCGTAGAAGGCGTTATGAAATTCGTAGAAAAATTCGGAAATACTTTTGCGTAATTCTTTAGACCATCGAAGTTTCTTTGGTGTGAACGCCAAAATGCCTTATATTGGGCTTTTTTCTTTCTTATCTGATAGGTGAAAAAAAATGAGAGGAGAAAGCCGACGTTCTAGAGAAAAAGTTCCACTCGAAAAAATAGACGATTATACATGGCGTATTCCAAAGTACAAACCGGGCATGCGGGTTCCAGGCAGGGTTTTTGCAAATAAAATTTTGTTGGAGAAAATGCAAACTGATAGAACCCTTGGACAATGTGTAAACGTGGCTCATTTGCCAGGTATCTATAAGTACGCTATAACATTGCCTGATGGTCATGAAGGTTATGGTTTTCCGATAGGTGGTGTGGCAGCAACAGATTATGATGAAGGTGTGATTAGTCCGGGTGGGGTGGGCTACGACATCAACTGTGGAGTCCGCCTGTTAACAACTAACCTTTCAGAACAGGACATTAGACCAAAACTCGCCGAATTGACAAACGTCATTTTTGATAATGTTCCATGCGGGCTTGGAAGTCGCCGAAAAGACTTCAGAGTTACAACGCATGACCTAGAAAGGTTAGTTATGGATGGTGTTCAATGGGCTATTGATCAAGGATTAGGATGGTCTGAAGATGCTAAACACTGTGAAGAACAAGGGTGTATGAAAAATGCGAATCCGGACAAGGTTTCAACGACAGCTAAAAATAGGGGACTGCGGCAAGTTGGCACTTTGGGTTCGGGGAACCATTTCCTCGAAATCCAAAAAGTAGATAAGATTTATGATGTTGAAATAGCCAAAACTTTTGGAGTTGAGCATGAAGGACAAGTAACAGTTATGATTCATTGTGGTTCAAGGGGTTTTGGTCATCAAGTATGTTCAGACTATTTAAGGGTGATGGAAAAGGCTGTTCACAAGTACAAGATTGTGTTGCCAGATAGAGAACTCGCATGTGCACCTGGAAACAGCAGAGAAGCTGAAGATTATTACCAAGCAATGGCATGTGCCGTTAATTATGCATTTGTAAACCGTCAAGCGATAATGCATTGGGTTAGACAAAGTTTCCAACGGGTCTTCAAAGTGGACCCCGAAAAGTTTGGATTAACCCTAGTGTATGATGTTGCTCATAACATAGCCAAAATAGAAACTCACGAAGTTGACGGTGGGCAAAGAAAAGTTTGGATCCACAGAAAAGGAGCAACACGAGCCTTTCCGCTGAGGCGTCCAGAAGTTCCAGAGGACTATAGAGCCGTGGGGCAGCCTGTGCTTATTCCTGGAAGCATGGGAACAAGCTCATGGCTACTTGTGGGCACCGAAAAAGCCATGCACCTCACCTTTGGCTCAACCGCTCACGGAGCCGGAAGGATGCTGAGTCGAACCGCCGCCAAAAGAAGGTTCTGGGGCGGAGACGTAAAGAAAGCTTTGGAGAAGCGTGGGATCTTTGTTAGGTCTGCAAGCGCTGTTGTTTTGGCTGAGGAGGCTGACCCAGTTTACAAAAATGTGGACATAGTTGCAGATGTCAGTGATAAATTGGGGATAGCGACAAAAGTTGCCAGACTTGTTCCTTTGGCGGTTGCAAAAGGCTGAATTCACCTCGTTAAGCCTTTCTTTTTTTCCTTTTTTCTTGTAAGCCTCAATTCTTCCGTGGTTTGTGCTTTTTGTAACTCGTTTATGTACCATGCTCTGTCCTTTGCATAGTGAATGCTTAGGGCTATTCCGAGGAAAATCAGTACAAGCCCCACGGTTGTCAGGATTAATCCCAGAAGGCTGTAAGGGTGGTGTGTCAAATGATAGGGAATTATTAGGAACCATTCTGGGTTCTCAACGGTTATTACGGTTTCAAGTAAGCCTCCTATGAAAAATACGGAGCCCATTACAATTATGAAATATCCTACGGTTTCGTTGTGTCTTGATTCTTCCGCCTTCTCGTGTAGGTAATCGCTGAAAAGCATTAGGTCCACAATTTGACACGAAGGAAAGTTGTCTATAAGTTTTATCGCGGATTCCGAATATCTAGGCAAGAAGGCTGAAGTGACATTTATATCAAAAGTTCACAGTAATAATAGTGAATCGGCTTAATGTTTTCCAGTGGTTCGGATGTCCTTCAAGGATGAATGTGGAATGTGCGGTAGAGTTTTTCGATACAGCTATCTCAAACGATGTCAAAGGTGTGGACGTTTGTTTTGTAGAGACTGTATGGTTCCGGATGTTTCAACTGGCGACTACACCAAAATGTTATGCTTGAATTGTGCGAGAAGAATTGTTTCACCACGGTTCAGAACCAAATATAGTGGGCTTGCAGGTTACCTAAGATATAGGTCAGCTTTCACGAGTGTTGTTAAGCTTTCTTTTGCTAGGATAGATGGGATAATAGGCGATAATTTGCCTACAAGTGCGTATCGTGATGAAAAATGGTGG
>Ga0209636_10008028_pt1 | contig 10748 bp, 8 predicted proteins | sample DeeMarSWOR152_54_FD_187464 | JGI IMG/M metagenome (GOLD analysis project Ga0209636, IMG submission 187464) | Marine sediment microbial communities from White Oak River estuary, North Carolina - WOR-1-52-54 (SPAdes) (version 2) | ecosystem: Environmental > Aquatic > Marine > Intertidal zone >... | reverse complement strand
AATTCTCCGGTTACCGCAAATTCGCCTTTTTCAAAGATTTTTTCCAAACGACCTTCTGATTTCATTCCTTCACCTCCTCAGAAGGTTTCTCTTCATCAACGGGCATTACCAGCTCTTCACGTGTAGATTTTCGTGGCCCGCCATGGCCAGCCGGGCGCCAGTCGCGTGGGGGATTAATCTGGTCAAAAATTGCTGGGAGCTTACCGTCAGCAGATTTACGATTATAAATCAGATACCAAGCACAATCTGTATTCGGGTCAACCTCACATTTTCCATCCGCCGTGGTACCACCACAAGGGCCGTTCAATATATTCTTCGAACATCTTGTAATTGGACAAATATTATCGGAAGCGTATAGAACACAGTCGCCACATCCACGGCACTTTTCAAATAATGCTGCTTCTTCCATCTTCTCAGAACCCATGAATAATGTGTTTTGTGCAGGTAACACTCGAAGCTCGGGGAACACCTCAGCAATGGTTTGTGGGCCAATACCACATGCCATGGATAGTACTGCATCAATACCTTCCAGCTCAGGTGGTAGGTTACGTTCTAAAATCTTATTATCACATTGCCGGCTCACTGTAAATGTTTTGCATTCATAGCCCCTTTTGTTCAATTTACCTTCCAATTCAATAAATTCTGCATAAATCTCCGCTTCTTTAAGACTTCGGGGCGGCTGTGTGCAACCATCACACCCAAGCACCAGGATTTTCTTATACGGCTCTAAATACATGAGTATTTCATCCAGTGGTTTTATCTTGGTTACTATCACTCAACCACCCCCGAGGCAGTTATAGGACTCTGGCCCAGTTCTTCAACCTTTTGCTTGAATTCATTTAACTTAGTATCAAACATCCCTATATATTTAGGATGCACCAGACATATCTCAACGCGTTCAGCTAAATTGAGTTTTTCAAGTATTGTTTTTAAGTATGTTACTTTGGCTTGGGTCCATTTATTACCGGTTTCCAGATTACAGATATCATCGATACAAATCGATAATAAAATACCATCAATCCCAGAGGATAATGCTTTCAAAATATGTAACACATCAATCCTGCCAGAACATGGCAGCTTCAGAAATTTCACATTTTCATCCGTAACCTCACCGGCTTCGGTCTTATCCACCGTAGTATATTCACTCCATTGGCACCCCAATACCAATATCTTTGGTTGCACGGTAGATGAAGCAAACTCAGAAATCTCTTCGGTTATTAAATCTCTAGTTGATTCTTCGAGTGTTATAGCCACTGCGGGACACGCCGCAACACATAAACCGCAACCCTTACATTTTTCCTTATCCAATTTAGCAGAGGCTTCTATCTTTATCGCCTCATATGGACAGAGAAATGCACATGTACCACAGGCGATGCATTTATTCTCCTCAATTTCCGCCTTAGGCGCTCTGGTGGAAAATTCAATCATATCCCCATAATATCCCATATCCTCAAACAGAGTCTGGGCAGTAATGAATTTATTATTGGCAACCTTGCCGCCTTCTTTATTTCTACAGAATTCTTCTTCACAAGATACCAGGGAAATCTTTTCAAAGCCTTGTTCTAATAACTTTAATAAGAAATTTAGATTAATCCTACCCATGCAGGGTAGTGTGAAAAATAAGGTGGATTCTCCACCTTCATCACCCATCTTTTCCTGCCAGTTGGTTGGTGTTAACCCCGTACCACGACACGCAATTGATATGCGCTTATACTCGTGCCCTATCATACGTCTTTCAATATATTCGGTTAAACCATCCACATCATAATACGTAGTGGTGATAAGTCTTGATGGACAGGCTGCTGCGCAAATGCCACATAGACGGCATTTTTCTTGATCCAATAAAATCTTTTTACTCTCTTTGTCTTGAACTAATGCCTCAAATGGACAAACCGACAAACAAAATACACAATCACCACAATTTTCAGTTTGTATTTTTAATGCAAAGTTTTCATCATGGGCATTATCAAAACTGGTATCAGCATTATTATTATTACTTTCATTCATCTTATCACATCCTAAGACTAAAACCCCGGGTAAATTAACATTGAGAAATTCTAATAAAACGAATTTATCAGGGTATAATTGTTTAAGTAAATATGTGTGGGGGTATAGAATTTTGTATTATAATGTTATGGTATCATTTCTCTAATGGGATATACCATAAATACAAACCTATAACCAATTTTCCGGACCTGGTTTAATATTTCTTTAAAAAAAATAAATTGATTACAAAACTCATAAAAATTAAAAGAAAAAACATCTTTCAATTAGTCAGCACAGCTGATGGATAATAGTTTTTACAAAAAATAAAATAGTTTAAACCACCCAAGCCCACCCGATCGAATTTCACTCGATCTGTTTGCGTCCCATGGAGGTTGTTCCTCGTTCTTTTCAACGCTTAGGTATCACGCCCTATTTTGTTTATTTGCCTTTTTTTATCAATTGTTTTTTCCTATATTATAGGGTTTTTATAAAATAAATAATATTAATTATTATATATAAAACTATCTTGTAATATTACAAAAGTCATTTATTGAATACATTTCACAGTAAAATACTTAGTTATTGTTAAGCAACATTCTTTGACATTAAATTTTTATGCAGTTTTGAAATAAAAGGTATTATTTTGTTAATGATAACTACCATTCAACTTTTTTATCCGTGATTTAAAATTTACATTAATTTGAACCCGTATGATCTAATTTTTAGTCTTCTCTTTGTTCTAAGTAACTATCGATCGTATCCAATATATCCTTGTCCGGGACCGGTTTTGCCAAAGTTGGCTGTGATCTTTGGGTTGAATCTCTTATTGGTACAGTTTTGAATTGTGCTTGAGTAGAGACCGGTTGTTGGGCCGATTGTGCTTGGCCACTTAGTGGTGGTTGCCTGGCGGATTTTGGTACCTGAGAAGCTGATGGCCTACTTGGGCATGGCTTGACCTTTACCTGTGATGGTTTCGCAGCGGAACCCTCACCAACTTCTAAGATATTGTCTAAATACACAAGCATTTCATCCCCGGATACCGCGGGTTTTCCAGGTTGTGTCGCAACCAGTCGCTTTTGTTGTTTATGGAATCTTTTGGATCTTAATCGTGTGCTTATTCTACCCTGGAACTTTCGGCTCTGCCTATCCTCTTCTTCCTCGCGCCGTTTGCGTCTAATTCTTTCTATTCGCCAATATACTAAATGAAGAGTTAAAATAGTGATAATTATTAAAGCGACCAAAACAATTAAAATATTCACACTTGATGGTGGTGGTGATTTTCCGGGTTGAGATGTTTCACCACTGGCATATAATTTAATAAGCCCTAAGGCCGGCAGCTCGCCTTCGGCCTTTCCCACTAACCATTCAGATTTTACAGGCTCTATAGGGTTACCATCTTGGTCCGTTAGTGAGCTTAGTTGGTCAATTTGTGGATTATTATCACCTTTTGTGAGATACCCACTATGGGGTTCACCACCGACTTTTTGAAAATTCTTTAATAATTGTAATAAATCAATTGAGAGAATCGAGTTATCTGGTTTATAATCATTAATCGGAAGCTGTAGTACATCATACAATCTCAGTGATGGCACATCAAAACTACCATAACCCATCAAACTTGAATCGTTATTATTACCCGAGGCATTATACTCCACCCAAACCACGGCACGATGTATCACCGGTGTACCGCCACCGCCATTCTTTTTAAACCCGATCACATCACCATACGAGCCATAGGTTTGATAATCACTTTTTTTGCCATTGATATACGTTTTAATATCATCCTTACCTGAAGTTCTTTTAACCAGTACAAAATCGCCAGTGTCCATGATGCCCATGGCACTGTCACCACCGTGCATCATGCTATTGGATTCCACTACTACCACCGGCGGCCAGCGACCCGCATAACCCCAGAGGCTGCCAAGAATTATACCTATTATTATCAAAGCGATTATTAATTCCTTAATTGTACTTATTACATTAGCTTTGAACTCAGCTTTTTTATCCTTTTTAGTTTTAGGCTGTGCCATGGTATCACATGTTTACCCCAAAAAATGTGGTATACTACAAAAATGTTGTTGTATTTAAAATATATTATATTTTTTTAGAAGTTCTTCGAAATTACCATAAATATTTATATCTTTTAATATAATTATTAATTTACCATGGGGGATCATTTTGGAAGGGAATAACTCTGGGAATGCGGCACAAAAATCCAAAGACTCCTGGGTTAACAAGAAATTGCCTTATAAGCGAAAGCAAATCTTGGCAATATTCATTATTAGCATAATCCTTATTGTAATAGGCGCGGTTGTAGCAGCGTATGCCATATATCCCATGGTTACTGCTAAAGATTCCGAAGAGATTTTAAATGATTACGATCCCTATTCGAATAAATATAGATCATATGATACTGGAGACAAAATAATCATCACAGGAAAAGTTTCCGAGATACTGGATGTCAGTCAGATTTACGGTGGTTTGGAGAACGAATTAAAGAATCAAGATGTGAAATACATATACATTTTAGATAATTCTTTAGAGATTTATACTGGTGAAAATGTCGCACGAAAAGGGGATACTATAACGGTGGAGTGTGAGGTATACGACCGTGGTTGGGGCATATTAATCGACCAGATATTAATCGCAAAAACATTCTATAACATTCAATTAATTCTCATTATTGGTGCAATCATAATTGCCGTGGGCATATTTTGCTTAATAGCTGGCTGGAAAATGAAAATTGCATCAAAATCTAAATTCAGGGGCACCGCAGGAAAGATTTCTACATTATATAGCACAATGGAAACAAAAGACGATGAGGCTGCCATGTATCGTACACTACGCGCTAAACATCATATAGTTGGTAAAAAACCGAGGGTAAATGCTAAATCAAAACCCACAATTTCCGAACCACCGGTTGCCACAGCTTCAAGACCAGTTACGCAACCTCCTAAGGCACAAGCAACACCGAATTATTCACAAAAACCAGCACCAGACCCCAAGGCAGTAGCTGAGAAATATCGTAGCATGGCCGCGCAAGATGACGAGGATGCATTGTATAAATCAATGTTAACGACCAGTCAAAAAAAATAATTTTAGGTTAATTACATCTTGATACCCAATTCTTCCAATTCTTTTTTCATATCCTCATCAACTTTCTTACGCTCTTCTTGAAGCTTACGGCGTAGCATGAGCTGTTTTATTTTAACCTCATTTTTATTTAATTGGTCCAAGCGCGCACGGCGTGAAGCTTTCTCTTGGCTCCTGACCTCTGGTCTACCAAACTCCGGCATCCCGGGCGTCATTTTTGGTTTACTTAGAGTAACCATTTGATCGGTTTGCATTGTACTTGGCAGTTCAATACGCTTACGCACACGCCTTAAATATAACCAGAGGATTACAATAATCATCACAGATACAACAGCTAATGCAATGAGTAGGTATGCCGTTCCAGAAATCGCCTCGTCAGGATTATTATCATTAGACTCCGATGATTTTCCCGTGCCTATGATAACCGTGACAGAATCATAATTCGGTAACGAGTCTTCGTCAGTAACATATAGACTTACCGTATAAATCCCTGAGTCCTTATACTTGTGTGTTGGTGTACTCTGAAGGCTCTTTGTACCGTCACCAAAATCCCACTCATAGTTAAGTGGAAATCCATCCGGGTCATACGAGCTTGAAGCGTCAAATAATATCGGTTCTGAGGTATTTGCATGATAGGTACCGGTCTCATCAGTTCGTGCATCCAAGATGATTATAGGTATGGGAACATGCTCACCTTCCGAGATAACAATGATAAAGATAGTTTGCGAATCAGATAGTAGGCTATCGTTAACTGTTAAAGTTACTTGATATTCGCCAATCTGGCGATAAATATGCGTTGGTGAGACCTGGAAAGATGTACTGCCGTCACCAAAATCCCAATAATAAGTAATATTATCATAAGGATTTGGATCATAAGAATCAATACCAACAAAATACACCTGTTCCAGAACTTTTACGGAATTCGATATTGGATGTTTAATCGGATCTAAATGGGGATTTGCTACCGGTGGTAGGTTCTCTGAAAGTTCAGCCATTACCATACTATCTGTACTTTGGAAAATATGTAATGGAATACCTACGAATAATAGAATCATTAGAATGCAGATAAATCCCTGATTTGAAAAATGTAGTCTATACATAATATCATCATGTCTCAACATTTTTTTTAGTTCTCACTATGATTTAATATTAATTATGTTTAATAAATTTTTCTAATGTGGCAGATTTAAATTAACAATCCTATAAAGACTATTTTTTCGATTTAACTTCAATCACTTATCTTCTTTTACATTAGGTAATAAAAATACTCGATCTTGGCTTTTAAATATCTTTACTGTTTCATCCTTCACCTTAAAGTTTTGGGGTTTAATTAAATCCAAAGTATTATAATTTTCCGGGTCTAACACCTGAACTTCCCTGGCAGTCTCCATCACAACCACTGCATCATAGATTAATTCAGGCCCACCCAGAAAAGAGCTTTTCGATAAGGTCTCATGGCTAAAGCTTTGTGTGGCACCGGTTTTTAAATCCAGCCCTACGACTTGTTTAATTCGGATTCTTCTAATTTGATAAATTCTATTGTTCAATTCTATAAAGTCACCACGTTTATATTCTGGCACTCGTATCATGAATGTGAGTCTATAAGTGTCCTTTCCATCCTTGCGACCCATTAATGTAGATGACTCTTTGATCGTTCCTGCAAACTCCTTGGCTAATCTTCTGGCAAGCTGTTTAGCGGCCGTAGAAGAACCAATATAGAAATCTTCACCGCCATGAATATATTCAAATTTAGTAAGAAACGCATTCGACTCAGAGCCTTCTGATTGCCGTAAAACACTATCTACAATTTGCTCTGCTTGCTCCAGCTCATCATTATCAAGGTTCCGGTTCGTACCCCTGAGCTGTATCTTAGCCTCGAAATAGCTTCCAAACTGACGACTGCACCTACCACATGTACTATAACTAATACGTACCTCAGTATTCAAAACACCGAAAACAGATAAATCTTCAAATTTCCCGGTAAGTTCAAGTGCAGCGTTATATATGTTCGTTTTGATGGGATTTAATGAGAGAGTAAAATCTAAATTCTGAAGACCGGTTTTCACATTAATTTGCTCTTTTATTAATTGTTTAATAGCGTCCTCCTCTGTCTCAGAAGCCTCCCAATGGTTTGACTTTTCCCAAGCATTACAGTAACTACATATTTTTATTTTTAGCACTTTTGGTACAGAAAAAAAATTGGTTTTTTGCATAAAACAATTCTCGCAAAGGTGCTCGTATAACTTTCCCTCAGAGCCACATTCTACACAATACATCTTTTTCGCCTAATTTACATTAGATTTAAAAATTTAGTGTTTTGCTGATTATAAAATACTTTAGTAAGAGTATTTCAGGTATTATAATTTATAGAATGCAAAATGGGTAATTATGAATAAGATGCGAATACAAAAAAAATTATTTCTAAAACAAATGGAGAAATTCCAAATCACAAATATCAAATCCCAAATAAATCCCAAAATCTAATGACCAAAATAGTAAACGTTTCGAACATTAGGATTTGAATATTGGTGCTTATTTGATTATTGGTGCTTGGAATTTGGAATTTGAGATGTTATGCTTAAAATTTTCCTATTATATGCATTGGCCAAGATATCCGTAATAAAGAAGAAGCGCAGGGAGAGGGATTCGAACCCTCGTGGTGACAAGCACCAATGGCTTAGCAGGCCATCGCCTTACCAGGCTGGGCCATCCCTGCTTAATATGTAAAACAATTCTATTTCCAGCATAAAACCTCTGAATTCATTCATAGGCGATTTCATGGGGCATGAGCTTAAAAATAGAAAAATTTTTCCATAACTAGAAAATGTTAAATGGTTAAATTGGATTATGCCCTCAAATTATCATTATTATCCAACTTGTCCTGCCCGAGTGAGGTAGCTTGGATATCCTGGAAGCCTGCGGAGTTTCCTACCTGGGTTCGAATCCCAGCTCGGGCGTTTTAATTTTTGATATTATTTTGGCTTAAAAAATTAAATTCAATATGTTTTCACCTATATTGAATAAAATTAAAAATAAATTTATTAATATTAAAAATCTGGCTAATTATTGTTTCTATTGCTTGTTTTCGAAAAATATTTTTAATCGGATTTTGCTTTTGTTGATTTCTTCTTTTGCGTTTTGGGTTTTTTCGATTTTTTATTTTTTTCTACTTTTTTATTGGGCTTGCGAACTGTACTTTTTTCTTTGTCTTTAACCTTTGAAGTCTCTTTTTCTGCAGTTGGCTCTTTATTCTTTTCAGTTTTAATTGGTTCTGGTTCAAGTAATTCTGGTTCGGCTGGTTCGTCAAGTGTTTTTATGGTATTTTCCACATCAACCTTTTTATGCATGATCGCCTGACTTGCACTGCTATCAATAATCCGTATAAACTCTGGAGAGATTTCTGAGGTGATAAATACTGAAGTTGCTGCATGCTGGATTTTATTACCTGCTTGAATTGAACCTTTTGCATCAATCTCTAGTATTATTGGGTTGGGAACCCGGTATTTACCGGCATTTTCCGCATCCTCGGAGGTTTTACTTAAATGGACCTTTTTTCTGTCTGATGGCTTCAGGCCGGTTTCCATCAACAGGTCTACTTCTTCGGTTGTTGTTGGATAATATAATTTTTCTGGGATATCATCAGTAGGCAGGTCCAGATCCACATCAATAGAATGGCCATACGTCGCCCGAATTAGGTTATTGCGTATTTCATACCTGCCCTTGGGGTCAGTCTCCACAAGGGCCAGTATATGATGTGGTCGCAGCCAATGGAATTGACTGGCACGCCGACGAACCGCCTGAATTAGCGCGTTTATTACTATCCAACCCTGTGTATCCATTTCAAGTTTGAATTTCTCAGGAAAATGGCGTAGGATACCGGCTAAGATACGGCCCAGACTGTTTAATTCGTTATCACTCATTAAAAATCTTCCTTTCTGAGTACAAACCGAACATTTCTCTCCTCGAAAATACCCATGCTCTGGACACTGGCGTAGCATAATTATATTTCCCCTCGTTGATTAAATTTTGAACCGTAAATGGTATTTTGATAGAATATTTACAAAAAGTAAATTCAAATCTCAATGTGAAATTTAGGTCTAGGAAACAATTTAATTCTATTTCGAAAACCTAAGTTAGGAATCAGCATAAAGTTAGGGATATAACGAATCATATAATATATAAATCTTCTACAAATAGATTAAATATCAAATAATTCAAAATAAAAATTCGTAAGGTTTTTTAAATATTATTGAATATTTTTAGTATTTTCTAATTTGTTTGAGATACAGTTCAATAAAACAATTATTAAATAGATATAATTAATTTTAAAAAGGATTAATACTATTCCCCGTAAAATACAATATTACTGATTAATGGACATAACCAGTCTTTTACTAAATAGGGGTTTTTTTATGAGTTTTGCATTGACGGAGACACAACGAATAATGAAGAACATGGTAGATGAATTTGCAAAAAAGGAATTAGAGCCAACCGCTGAAGAACGTGACCAAAATGCACAATTCTCACGCGAGATCTTTGATAAACTGGCCAAGCAGATGTTGACCGGGTTATTAATCCCACAAGATCTCGGCGGTTCAGGACTAGACATGATTTCATATACAATTGTAATCGAATCATTAGCGAAGGTCTGTGCATCAACTGCCATAACTTTGGAGAATCATTCAACGTTGAGCTCATATCCAATTTTTAAATATGGTACTCAAGAGCAAAAAGAGAAGTTTGTTAGAGCATTAGCAACCGGTACTAAGCTCGGTGCTTTTGCGGTTACAGAGGCTAATGCGGGATCTGATATAAGTGCAATCGAGACCACCGCAGTGCGCGAAGGTGATGAATATATAATTAATGGAAAAAAGATGTTCATTATTAACGGTGGTGAGGCTGATATAATAACCATTGCTGCAGTAACTGATAAAACCAAGGGTATTGACGGATTATCTCTATTTATTGTAGAAAAAGATACACCAGGATTCTCGGTGGGTGTCAGAGAAGAAACCATGGGATTACGTGCAGCTAATATTTCTGAATTAATCTTCGAAAACTGTAGAGTGCGAAAAGATAATCTACTCGGCAACGAGTGTGATGGGAAACGTATCATAGAGGATGCCTGGAATCTGAATAGGATTGGTATAGGTGCACAAGCCGTGGGTGTTACACAGGCAGCCTTGGATGCATCGATTGAGTATTCAAAAACACGCGTACAATTCGGTCAGACAATTTCAAACTTCCAGGCTATTCAGTGGATGATCGCTAATATGGCAATTAATCTGGAAGCGGCACGCATGCTAGTTCGCCGAGCAGCATTTTTAAAAGATGCTGATGATGAGTTTGATGTAGCAGCATCCATCGCTAAGGTCTTTGCATCCGAATCCGCTATGGAATCAGCAATTAAGGCTATACAAGTGCATGGCGGTATAGGCTACACAACAGAATATCCACTTGAACGTTATTTCCGGGATGCAAAAGCTACCGAGATTTACGGTGGTACTTCTGAGATTCAACGGGCATTTATTTCAAAAAAGATATTAGCCTAGATTAGACTAAAATATGAACAAAGGGCAATAAAATAGAAAAAAATTTTTTGCTTAATTATTGTCAGCAAAAGATATTGCCATTAATTTACTAATTTTAGAGAAGGCTTGCTCGACGTT
>Ga0209636_10008026_pt1 | contig 10748 bp, 8 predicted proteins | sample DeeMarSWOR152_54_FD_187464 | JGI IMG/M metagenome (GOLD analysis project Ga0209636, IMG submission 187464) | Marine sediment microbial communities from White Oak River estuary, North Carolina - WOR-1-52-54 (SPAdes) (version 2) | ecosystem: Environmental > Aquatic > Marine > Intertidal zone >... | reverse complement strand
GTCAGACATGAGTATCCCCAGTCTATCCGATTATAGAGATGTGGTGGGCCGGAATGTCATCGAGGAACTATACATTCTGGCCTCTCATGTAGGTGACCGTTCGATAAAGATGATCAATTCCACGGCTTTGGGGGGAGGAGTCGCTGAGATGCTGCACCGGGTAGTGCCCCTTCTCAATGAGCTCGGTGTACAAGTGAGATGGGAGGTTATCAAGGGGGGAGACGATTTTTTTGACATCACAAAGGCCTTCCATAATGCTTTACAAGGCAAAGAAGGGACTTTTCAGGAACAGATATTCCGCACGTACGTGACCTATAATGAGATGAATAAGAATGCAATGGATCTTGATGAGGATCTCATTGTGGTGCATGACCCACAGCCCGCTGCGTTGATCCACTGGCACAAACATCGAAAAAACAGATGGGTATGGCGCTGCCATATTGACATGTCACATCCAAACCGACAAGTCTGGGAGTTTCTCAGACCATTCGTGGAGCAGTATGACGGAGCGATCTTTTCCTCACCGCTTTTTTCTCCAGAGTTGGCGATCCCTCAGTATCGTTTCTATCCGGCTATCGATCCATTGGCAGACAAGAACAAAGAACTCGACGACACTTACATTGACACCGTCATGGAGAAATACGGGATTCCCAGAGACAAACCGATCATCACCCAGATCTCTCGCTACGATCCCTGGAAAGATCCTGTGGGTGTGATTCAGGCCTTTAAGATGGCCCGAAAGCACGTGGATTGCCGTCTGCTTCTCGTTGGAGACAAAGCGGCTGATGATCCTGAAGCTGAGGAGATTCTTGCAAAAGTGAAGGAGGCGGCAGGAGACGATCCAGAAATTCACATCATCTTTCTTGCAACCTCGATCCCAACGGAGATCAATGCCTTCCAGCGCGCCTCGGACGTGATTCTCCAAAAGTCTCTTCGGGAGGGCTTTGCCCTGACGGTGTCAGAAGCGCTCTGGAAATACCGCCCAGTAATTGGCAGCGCAGTGGGAGGCATTCCCGCCCAGATCATCCACGGATACACGGGGATGTTGGTCCATTCGGTAGAAGGAGCTAGCCTGCAGATTCGAAGGCTCCTGAATCAACCGGAGCTGGCCAGAAAACTGGGAGAAAACGGTCACACGCGTGTCAAAGATGAGTTTCTCGTCACCAAAAGCCTGAAACGGTATCTCCTCCTTCTGTTGGCCCTTGATCATCCCGGAAAACCCACCGTATTTCTCGATTAGTACAGTGCCTCTCGCCTTTTTCTCCAATTGACATCACTTATCGGTTGATTGAAGAACCTCGAGAGAACATCAAAGTTCTTGGAACTCAGCTGACCGTTTCCGCAAGCGAGAAGATGGGATACGCCGCGTTTGTCTAGAACAACTCTCGAAAAGCTTCAGCGGCCGTGTAGACACACCCTACCCCACTGATGTACTGGGCAACTCTCAGTGCCTCCGTGATCTCTCCTTGCGTGGCGCCAGCTTGGACTGCTGCCCGAGCCAAAGACTTCACGCCCTGAACGGTTCCGTGAGACGCATCCAGAGCCATCGCGATGAGGAGTTTAAACCGCTTTGGCAAGGCCCCGTCAGAAAGGGCCAAGTCATTGGTGTTTCTGACAAGTTCAAGGAGGTCAGGATCGAGTTTCGCAAAGATCTGCAATGGATGTTCGGCCATCTTGTCCCCTCCCTTCTATATCAAAATCGAAATTGAATCCGCGGGCAGGAGAATCTTTACCTTCGATGCCAGGAAGAGGTCTCGCCGCGCTGTGGGTGAAAAACCCCATTCCCGAGGATCCATAACAGATTCGCCCATGGTGACAAGAAGCTCGTTCTCATCCCGTGCTCAACTCGTTTCGCATGGGGGGGCTCGCTCCTTCAGATTCGTCCTTTTCGCAGGTGTCAAGCTTGCTTTGATCTTCCAGTCTCGGCAGGCGTCTTCGTCCTTCCTCTTAATCAAAAACCACTGATTTCCTTTGCCCCGCCCTTTTAGGAGGGTCAGGGTGAAGCCTCCCTTAAGTTTTCGTCCCTTGAGGACAAAGGCGAGCTTATCAGCTTTCTCCTCAATCAGTTCGTAGGGGCCGCTGTCCCAGATCACCACGGCACCGGCTCCATATTCTCCCTGGGGAATGATTCCCTCAAAATCGATGTACTCCAGAGGATGGACTTCGACCTCAATGGCGAGCCGCCGTTCCGAGGGGTTCATCGACGGCCCCTTAGGAACTGCCCAGGAACGGAGGACATTCTCCAATTCTAGTCGGAAGTCATAGTGGAGGTGAGAGGCATGATGTTCGTGAACCACAAAACGAAGCGCCATGGACCCTCCTTTACTATTCAGTTACTATTCAGTCATTATTGTAATATACCTGAGCGTCGACCGATAGCCCAGAAATAGATTTCTACCGTGGGTCTTTCACGAAACCCATGGACTTCGTGATAACAGCCTGAATGCTTTTTTTCTCTCTTACAATATTGTATATAGTGTTTGTCAAATAATCGGTGTCAGGGTTCTGAAGAACTGAAAGCGGTAATATTGTGAAAACGTTGTTCACGGCGATATTCTCTTCCCTCTGAATCTGACAAAGGCCTCGCATATGCCCTCAGAAAAGGCTACGTTGAAGCAGCTAGCTCAAAAACACCTCTCCAAGAGAGAGTGGAAAAAGGCCCTGCGAGTATTCGAAGAAATTGTCCGGTTGGACCCCCTAGACCTCAGGGCCAGGCTCAAAGTCGGCGAGATCCTTCAGAGGTTAGGAAAGTCCGGTGAAGCCATAGCCCAATACAGGGAACTCGCCCATCATTACGTCCAAGAAGGTTTCCTCATCCAGGCCATCTCACTCGCCAAAATCATACACCGAATTGATCCTTCCCAAAAGGATATCCAGGAAGAGTTGACCGGTCTCTTTGCCCAGATTGAAGACTCCGAGGGTACGCAGGCAGATCGACAATTCGTTAGAAAGAGACTTCGCGAAATCCCCCTCTTCTCAGAGTTGAATCAGGCTGAACTCCATGACGTGATAAACCATCTCACGCTCAGACGGGTGACCAAGGGTGATTGTGTCTGCAAGGAGGGAGACCGGGGTGGGTCCATCTATTTCATCGGTGCGGGCGAGGTCGAAGTCCTCAAGTTTTCTAAAAGAAGACAAAGAGACATCCTTCTGGCCAAATTGAGTGAGGGCGATTTCTTCGGCGAGTTCGGCTTCTTCTCTGACCAGATAAGGCACGCAACCGTGAGAGCCCTGACCGACCTGGAGATGCTGGAAATTGGGAAGGACGATTTCGACGAAATTACCAGAAATCGTCCGAGGATGAAGCGCATCTTGCTGAACTTTTACAAGAAACGCGTGGTTGACACACTGCTCGCCTTCTCGCCTCTCTTCGGTCAGCTCCCGCCCGAGCAGCGTACCCAACTTGTTAGTCGGTTCAAACTGAGGAGGGTCGGTGGAAACAGGCTGATATTCAGACAGGGAACTCCGCCCGCGTCCTTCTTTGTCATCAAGAGTGGCGAGGTAGAGGTCTCTGTCTCGAAAAAGGCCGAACCCAGGGTGACGGTTGGCTATCTCAGACAGGGCGATTTCTTCGGAGAGATTTCGCTCATCCTCAACAAACCCAGGGTGGCCAGCGTGAGGACCACCAAGACTACCGATTTACTGGAATTGAAAAAGTCGGATTTCGACTACATCGTCGGTACGTATTCCTCAATCAAGGCAGCGCTGGAAACAATCTCAAGGAAGAGACTGGAATCGCCACGCCGAATCATTTCCTCGCAGTGGACTCAAAAGGCAACGGCAGGAATGGTCTGAGTTTCGCTCACATATACGAGCCCAGCCTTAAGACTCCCTCAGTTCCCAGGGCGTTGGTAGAAATTAGGTAGCAAGGCACGAGGCAGGTTTATGGGGATCTAAGGTCCGTCCCGCTACCAGATGTACTCCCGGGCGGTCGCTCTCTTGTCGTGGCCGAAGAGTACATGAAAGACCCGGATCTTCTTAAGCATGTTAGGGGAAAGGGTTCCAATAGGCACATACACGATATGGCGTCCCATGCGACCGGCAATCACCTTGAGGTAACTCCGGGGCGGTTTACCCGCCACATAGACCACATATTTCTCGAGTGAATAGTCGAGGGCTGCCACCAGTAGTCTTTCTGGTTTGGAGGAAAACCAATGATATTCTGGGTCTCTCCACACATCCAACATTCTCAGAGGAGGATAGCTCAGGAAGAATCCTCCGTATTCGCACCGGCAAATGCCGGGTCCCACGATGTTATCCGCCGGATCGGTTGCATAGAACGCCATGTCAGATTCCTGGTCATGTTCTCCGTGCCAGGTCACGCAGTAGCGGAATCGATTCTCTTGATCCTCGTCGAATATGACGACCACAGATCCGACCGCTCCTCTCACGACCCTGTTCTCCTTCACATAGATCTTCTTCTCGTGAAAGTGTCGGAGAGTCTGCCGCAGGTCGATCCCATCCAGAAGCGAAGCTGTCATGGGGACGATGCGGCTCTGTTCCTCAGAGAGTAGGCGACCCCCTTTCTTCTTGAGAAACTGACCGTAGTTCTCAATGACAACATCCTCAGGAGGATAGGAACAGATGCCTTTGGCATCAAATGCCCTGAGCCACTCTCCAGGGAACCGTTCGCGAGGTCTTTTTCTTGACGGTAGCCACACCGGTCTCTGCCGAGGCTTGTGTATTCTCCGCCGAATGCAAATTCGGCGGGTTCCGAGAAAGATCTGCTCTCCTGAAATCTTAAGTGTGGGGAGACTCGCAGGCTCCTCGATCCATGGATAGTAGGACCCGAGGCGCCACATGGCATAGCAGAAATTGTCATCCACACAAGCCCTGGCACTCATGAGACAGTGGTAGAAATCAGATAAGAGAAGACCATCTAACATTGCGTAATTTCTGGAGAACTTGAAATACGCTCTCTTCTGCCATGCGGTGACTTTCTCACCCGTGTCTTGATGGTAGTGGCGGGTGGCCTGTTGAAAGAGTCTCAGGTTTACCTTCTGACGATCAATCAGTGCTGACGCAGGATCAATGACCCGGTGAGTCGACCAGGCCAGCGCCTCGTGGAGGGCTCGCTCCTCAGATGCGATCTTTCCCCCATCGACGACTCCAAAAGGAGATGCCCTCAAGGTTTTTCGAACGGTGTAGCGATGGGTTGGGGGATCAGCCGGGAGCTTATTCCGGTGATACTCGTAAATGGCCGAAAGGAATGGAAAGGAACTGAGAATCTCCCCCATGCTATCGGGATGGAGGTTGAAAAGCTGCACACTCCGGCGCTTGATCCGCCCCATGGGTTGGGTCTGGGGAAGAGGAAGCTCCCTCCTTACACCTTCCAGATGAACCATGCCGCAGATAAAAAAAATGGAGGAAAACCTTTCCCTGATCTGCTGAAGGTGAAAGGCCATTCCCTTCTCGCGGATACGGTCCTGCGGTGATTTCTCCAGGCGACCCAGCATCTGCCGTCGAAAACTCTCATAATAGGGGGTATGACCAATACGAAGAATGGCGTAGGGATCTGGTAGAGGGTCTCTGAACAAGGGGTACTCGTCGGCATCCACGTCTACAAAAAAAACCGGGATCTCCTGTTCCTGACCGTACCGAATGGCCTCGATGAGGGGATCAGCAGGCTCGATGAGAAAGTAGATCGATTCTCCTTTGTCATTCTCGTACAGAAGAACAGAGAGAAAGGGAAGCCGGGCGATCCCCTCCCGGATTCTATCTTCCAAAGTGGCCGGAAACTCAACGGCAATGGCCTGGGGCCGGATCTGGTCTATGGCCTGCCGCACCAACTGTGCAAACTCTATCCGATAGTGACAGATGGGCAGGCAATGAATCGCGCCTGTCTGGTCTGCATAAAACGTTCTCATGGGAAAACCGATCCCAGAAAGCAAAACCTGAATACGATTTGGCTTGGCTTCTCTCCGCAGCCGGAATGAAGGAATAACAGGTCCCCTCTGCAAATCCAGCTGTCCGAGCCCGAAGAGCGACTCCTCCAGGAATCTTTCACAGGTATTGTACGACCTCTGATCCCAAGGTCATCGAGACCGCCTCCTGAAGGGCATCAACGACCGAGAGTCCCTCGGATTTGACTAGCTTTGCCGCGTACCGCGCGATATTGATGCCATCCCGCACGGTGTAGACCTCATCATTCTTGTGGGCCCGTTGGAGGAACCCGACGACGTACTCCAAGATCTCCTCATCCACAAAGGGGAGGTTCTCCTTGAGGATCATCTTCTCTTCGTCTTTTTCAGGAAAGTCAAGGTAGATCTGGGGCTGAAGCCTGGAATGAATATACTCGGGAATCTCGTACGTACTGGTATCATCATTCATCGTGACGGCGAAGAGAAAACCCGTATGAGCGGGGATTTGGATACCAGACACGAGGGATTCGACATACCGGCGGTCATCCAGGAGCGGAGCCAGGGATGCCCAGGATTTCTCACTCATGCGATTCCCCTCATCAATGATACAGACCTCTCCCCTGATCATGGCCGTTACCAACGAACTTGCAGCGTAGGATATGGTCGCCCCTGATGTAACGACTGGCGTGATGATCAAGTCTTCGGGGCGGGTGTCCATGGTGGCCTGAAACATATAGACCGCCTTTCCCAGACGCCTTGCCGCGGCATAGGCCAGCGTGGTCTTACCGACCCCTGGTTTGCCGATCACTCTTGGGTTGAAGGGAAGATCCCTCTCGTCGATGGTCATCCATGCCGCCAAAAGCTGCTTGATGACTTCTTCCTGTCCTACCCATTGGATGTTCAACTGGGTGGGTTGAGCGAGCGTAATCTCCACATCTTCGATTTGCACCCGCTTATGGTCGATGAAGTTCATGGACCTCGGCTCCGTGTACCTCTCGTTAGAGTGACGTCTCAAAGGCAATTATACCATTCCCCTGGAGCCGTGCAACAGACCGAACGGGGGAATAGTTCAGGATTATGTCATTTAAGGGTGTTGAATCCCTCCTCCTAGATGGGTTATACCACATCATACGAGGGAAGACGACTCGACAGAGGATCGGACAATTCTGACAGACTTTCGTGAGACCGCCAAGCAGCGCATGGGGAGCCTCCTCCACGAAGAAGCTCCAGTTATCGGGTGGTGCTGTAGCTATATGCCGGTTGAGGCACTGGAGAGCGCTGGTCTGGTGCCTTTCAGGCTGCTTCCTCTTCCGCCTGTAGAGATGGGAGACCCCTATCTCCACCCCAATTTCTGTCCATACGTGAGGGCCATCATGGGGGAGGGACTGGCTGAGGCCTATCCTTTTCTTTCCGGCCTCGTCATCATGAACACCTGCGACGGGATGCGACGCCTTTTTGATGCATGGTCCTATTTTCATGACCTTCCCTTTGTCTATCTCATGGATCTTCCAAGAGTAACGACTCCGGCCGCAATTGTGTGTTTTCGAGCAGAGATCCAAAATCTGATGGACCGGGTCTCCTCCCACTTCGGGGTCTCCCCTTCGGCGGAAACCATGAAGGCTTCTTTTGATGCATCCAACAGCACCCGGGTCATCGTTCAGCGGGTTCAAACCCTTATGAGTCAGGGGAAATTAAGTCTTCGGGATTGGGAGGTGAACGAACTCTTTAGGGCCGGCGCGGTTCTTTCACGGAAGAAATACGATTCGCTTCTAGAGCGAGCGATTCACGAATCTGATAAGGGGATCAGTCGGAAGGGCGTTCGGATTCTCTTGACCGGTGCCTTGCTGGAGAACCCCGAGATCGTCTCCATGGTTGAGACGTGTGGCGGCAGGGTAGTCGTGCAGGATCTATGCGTGAGTGGCAGACAACCCGAGAGTCCTATTTCCCTCTCCGAGGAGCCCCTGATGGCCCTGGCCCGTCATTATCTTTTGCGACCTCCATGCGCACGGATGCAGGAGAACCAAAGAAGAATCGAGTATGTCGTGAACCTCGTCCGCTCCCATGAGGTCCAAGGGGTAATCTACTACGTCCTGAAGTTTTGTGACACTTTCCTGTACGAGGTCCCAGTGCTGAAGCAGATCCTGGATCAAATGGGAATCCCCATGCTGATCATCGAAAGCGAGTATCGCAAAGGACAGGGAGGTGGCACCCAGACAAGAATTCAAGCTTTCCTGGAGATGTTGTGTGCCGGGACCGTTGCTGAAGATAAGGTTCTCTCTTTCAACCGGTAAGAGGTATTGCGTAGGCACTCCCACAAAACGGTAGGGCCCCGTCGGTCACTATACCCGAACCCGAAAGGAAGATCCGAGATCGAGCAAGAGACGTCTGAGAAAAGGGGAAGGAGATTTCTGTAACGGTTTGTCTCGATTGAAATGGGCAGAACACTGATAGACCGAGCAATCGCCTGGCTCATCAGAAAGCCTCTCACCTACGACCTTGTGAGTGGCCCCCTGAGGCTCTATGCCGCGAGGGATGAAAATCCCGCCTTTGGAATCTGGGTATCGTTTCTCCTCCGAACCTACAGGGAGGCCTTTGCACGAACCAGGCCGGTGATCTGGTCCAGTGCCTTTGTTCCCACCGAGTTGGTCCTTGGGCTGGGAGGGATTCCCGTCCGACCTGAGATTCTTGCCTCATTGATGGCCTATTTCAACATCAGCGACAGGTTTTTGGCAAGGGCTGACCCAAAGATCTCTACCGACATCTGTTCCTTCTACCGCATCGCCCTGGGAATGGCATTGGCTGACTATCTTCCGAAACCTGATCTCCTTCTCAGTGCATCTCCCCTATGTGATGGAAGCAACAAGTTTTTTGGCTATATCAGCCAAGTCTATGGCGTTCCTCACTTCTTCCTTGACGTCCCATACCGCAACGGAACACAGGGGCGTCGCTATCTTGCCGAGCAGCTCCACGATTTGATCGATTCAATCCCTCGTCTCACCGGAATCCCCTGGGAGAATCAGAGGATAGAACGGGTGGCCGAGCTCTCGAACCAAGCTCGTGATTCGCTGTTGCAGATAAACAAACTCCGTAGAGCACGGCCTGCACCGTTTTCGGGGAGTGAGGCCCTTTCCTATGGGGCCGGAATGATTTTCTGTTCCATGGGAACCGGTGAGGGTTCCGAGTTCTTCAAGACCCTAGATAGTTTCGTTCGGCAAAGGGTCGATCGGGGCACAGGGTATCTTCCTGCGGAGAGACACCGCATCTTGTGGCTTCACCACATCCGACCTTACTACCCAAACAACATATTTGAAACCCTCCATAGCAGAGGGGCTGCCGTGGTTTTTGAGGAGGTAAGCCATGTCTATTGGCCTTCCATAGAAAAAGAAGCGATTCTCGAAAGTCTATCCGAGAAGATGCTCTCAAACCCTTCCAATGGACCTCTGGAACGGAGAGTAGGCATGGCCCTGGAAATGGCCAGGGCGTATCAGGCGAATGGTGTGATCCACTTCTCCCATTGGGGGTGCCGCCAAAGTTGTGGGGGCGCAAGCGTCATTGCAGATACTCTTAAGGAGCACGGGATCTCTTGTATGATCCTTGACGGGGATGGTGGAGACCCCTCTAACTATTCTCCCGGGCAGACTCAAACCCGTCTTGAGGCTTTTGTCGAGATGCTGGAGTAAAAGCAGGCAGAGGGGGTGGGCGGCTCGATGAGTCGACAATTATGTGAGATTCATGATAATAGATGCTGAAGCCCACGTCCACCCGAATGACAGATATAGAGAATGACCGGCCGACTGAGTCGTGGCTTTGCTAACTGGCACACAAACAACAATTAAACAAATTTCGAAGCTTTGAGCATTAAGCGCTTGAATTTTAGCTAGTACTGTCAACTTACTGTTGCATATTGCTACCCTGTGTTCAAGAGCGTTCGTTCCAAAAATAACCAATGACCGTGCCTTGTCAACGGTTCGCATTCATGAACAGACCCCTCCCGGCTGCTGGTCTTGACATCGGCTCACTCTCAACCGAGGTAGTGGTCATGGGATCTCGAGGGATCATGGGATACTCGATCGTCTCGACGGGGTCCAGTATCCAGCGGGCCATCCAATCGAGCCTGGATTTAGCCCTGAAGCATGCCGGCGTGACTCGATCACATCTGGCTGCCACCGTCGCCACCGGATACGGCCGGTTCAACCTTCCTTTCCCGGCAAGACAGGTGACCGAAATCACCTGCCACGGCCGGGGAGCCAGGCATCTCTTCCCCAAAACGCGAACTGTGATCGATCTGGGCGGCCAGGATAGCAAAGTCATTGTTCTTGATGATCAGGGGAGGGTGATTGATTTTGTCATGAACGACAAGTGCGCAGCTGGGACGGGACGGTTTCTTGAGGTCATGGCAGGGGCTATGGAGACCCGTGTGGAGGAAATGGGAAGTCTCTCACTTCAGGCCAGAAAGCGGATCTCCATCAGCAGCATGTGCACCGTTTTTGCCGAGTCCGAGGTGGTCTCTCTGATCGCCCAGGGGGTCAATCGGGAGGACATCATCGGCGGAATTCATGACTCCATCGCATCGAGGATCCATGGGATGGCCAAACGGTTGCGCGTTGAGGACGAGATTACCTTCACCGGTGGGGTGGCCAAGAACCTCGGCATGGTTCAAGCCTTGAAGCGACGCTTTAAAACACACATCAACCTTCCCCAGGAGCCACAGATTGTGGGAGCTCTTGGTGCGGCCCTGATTGCGAAGGATTCTTTGCAGCCGCCACCGTAAACGCTCTCATCGAGAAGGTCAAATCTGTTTCCTAGGAAGATCCTGGTATCTCTTGAACCTCAGCAAATCCGCCGATCCCTGTACTACTAACGTTAGATTTCTTGAAGTTTTGTCAA
>Ga0209636_10008025_pt1 | contig 10750 bp, 9 predicted proteins | sample DeeMarSWOR152_54_FD_187464 | JGI IMG/M metagenome (GOLD analysis project Ga0209636, IMG submission 187464) | Marine sediment microbial communities from White Oak River estuary, North Carolina - WOR-1-52-54 (SPAdes) (version 2) | ecosystem: Environmental > Aquatic > Marine > Intertidal zone >... | reverse complement strand
TATTGTGGAATAGCGGGTCTGAGGCCAAATCAAAACGAGAAACGGTCACTGCCTCCTTCCACATCTCCGTGTGAGGTATCGGCGAGTACTCACTGAGGTAGGGCAAAGTTCCCACCCTCCCAGCGTGGGTGATCGTTTCAGCAACCTGGTCAGGGGTTTGCCTGGGAAGACCGATGAGGATGTACGAACCTATTTGATCTGTTCTAAAGCCCGCCCTCTTTAGGTTCGCAACGGCAAGCTCGTACTCCCCCTTGCTGAACTTTTCTCCCAGCCTCCTGTGGAGCTCTATATCGGAGGTTTCCAAGCCCAATCTGATCGATTTGAACCCCGCCTTATAGAGGAGCTCTGCTGTTTCCCGGCTTATGTGGCTGATATGAACCCCGTTGGGACAGTGGAACCTGAGGCGTAGATCGCTGCGGAGCACCTGGTCTAGAAAGACACAGATGTGGGTCGTGGCATCCACAAGAAGTGCATCGTCATAGAAGGCGAAATCCACGACATGGTACTTCCTATGCCAAAAGGCGATCTCCTCGAACAGTTCGAGGGGGGCCCTTTTGCTAAAATGCGGGATGAGGTAACCTGAGGCGCAGTATGAACACCGAAACGGGCATCCAGAGGAGCCCAACACACAGATGTAGTCTATACTTCTAAGGAGGTCGAATGCAGGATAGGGAGAGAAAGGATCAACCTTTTCATCAACCGAAAAATCTGCTATGTTTTGCTTCAAAAATCGGGCTAATTCTTTGGGCCAGAATTGGAGCTGAGAGGAGATAACCAAATCGGCACGTGAATGCCTGGCGGCGTGATCTGCGCACAAGGTTGCATAGATTCCACCCAATATGACCGGTACATCTGGATATATCTCCTTACAGAGGCGAATAGCCTCGAACACTCCTGGGTACCAGTAGGTCATAAGGGAGGTGACAAGCATGGCCGCCGGCTTGCCTATCTGCTCTAATTCCTTTGCAAATACCCGGGGTGTTATCCCATAGCGACTGTAGGTCCTTGGAATAGCTGCTAACTGGGAAGGCTTGGTAACACTTTGCTTCCAGAATTTCCCTGTTCCATACTGACGTCGAACGGGTTTTTTAGCGTCACCGGCTTGCAGCATGAGCGGATTGTGCACATCGAGACAATCCAAAAGGTAGACCGCAAACCCTTGTTTCCTCAGTCTGGCTGCCAGATAAAGCAAACCGAGCGGTTTTGCCCACAGATCGTATGCTGCAAAATCATAGACCCATGGATTGATAAGAATAAGCTTCTGTTTCATACTGGTTTTATTATGTGACGCCCATCGATTTGGCAACAGAAATCGTGGGTGCGGAGGATCTCTTCTGTGAGAGCCGTAGTGCAGCGGGTGAAGACGGCTAAGGTAGTCGTGGAAGGGGATGTAGTGGGCGAGATCGGTCCCGGTCTCCTGATACTCTTGGGCGTTGGCGAGGAGGATGCGGATGAGGATGCTGATTACCTGGCCTCTAAGATTGCTCACCTGAGAATCTTTGGTGATGATGAGGGAAAGATGAATCTGTCGCTCTTGGAAACTGGGGGAGAGGCTCTGGTAGTCTCGCAGTTTACCCTCTGGGGGGACTGCACCAAGGGAAGGAGGCCGTCCTTTGTTCGGGCAGCTGATCCGGGTGTGGCCAATGGTCTGTATCAACAGTTCATCACCCTCTTAAAGGGAATGGGCATACGGGTGGCTGAGGGAAAATTTCAGGAAATGATGGATGTCCACCTTGTGAATGACGGACCTGTTACCATACTGCTTGATAGCGCCAAAACCTTTTAGGCAAGGAAGAGTTTATCATGGATTATGATGACGAAGGATATTCAGAGAAAACTGATGAATTGGGCCTGCCGAAGCCAACGGAGGCGAAAAAGAAGGTGAGAAGATTCTCTACGGTCAGGTGGGTTATCATCATTCTCGTGATTATCTATTTTCTGTTGACGACTTACCGAGTTCCCCTGTTGATGCAGCTGGGTAAATACCTTATTGTCGAACACAAGGCGAGCAAAGCTGATGTCATTGTCTGTGTCGCCGGGGAGGATGTAGAGCGGGGGCTCGCAGCCGTTGATCTATACCGGCGAGGTCTTGCACCTTACATCTTCCGGGCAAAGGAGGAGAAGCCAGATGGGTTTGATTACCTGAAGGAGAAGGTCGAGGACTATCCTGGTGGCTTTGATCTGTTCAGCCTGATCGTGAGGGGTTTTGATATACCCGACAAAGCGATCCTCACTGCGGACGAAAGGGTGGACAGCACCATAGATGAGGCCAGTTTGGTCCGCAGGGTCGTGCTGGAAAGGGGGTTCAAGTCAGTTATCATAACCACCTCCCTTACCCATTCTCGCAGAACCTGGCTGACCTTTAAGAAGGTCTTTAAGGATGATGAGGTGAAGTTAACCTCGCTTCCGTCCCACTATCAGAAGTTCGATCCAAAGGACTGGTGGAAGAAAAGGAGATACCTTCGGGACGTTATTATCGAATACCAAAAGTTGATCTATTATAAGATTGCTTATCTTATATGATCCTGTGCGTTGCTTGTCGTCAGTAGTCCGTCGGAAGGGATTACCATCCCCAGGCTAAGGGAGGGGAGGCATGCTTTGATTTCACTCCGCTGGCAATGGCCTGAGCTTCCTCAATCAGTTTCAGGTTTTCACCTGTAGACAGTTCGGCCTTGCATTGTTGGCTACTGTATCGCATATAGTGATGAGATCTTGGCCGAGGTGGGAACCTTATTAGGGGGTAACGGACATTGATTATGTAAACCCTATCCCCTTCATTAGAAGGGTGGGGCTTTGTTCTTTTAGGGGTATTAAAAGCCGGTGTTTTATTTGAGAGAATATTTGAAGTTTTGACTAGCAGAGGTGATCTATACTCTCACTAAATTAGAGATTCTGGCAAGAAATCGCAAATCTTGGATTGTAGCTGGAAAGCCCCACATATTGTGGACCCCTTTGGTAAAAGAATAGATATCTTTTCCTAATTCCTGTCTGTCCTTCGTTTCTACGCCACCATCCTAAAGTCACTGCCTGTCTTCCTTTAAGAAGGTAATACTGAATTTTCTGCGTATTTAATACTTAGAAAATTCAGTGTTGACTTTTGTGGCTACTGTGGCATTCTAACAAATGTATCTTGCGGGATAATGTGAACCCTAGCCAAGGGTGAACCATGGATTGAATCAAGACCCCATTTCTCAGATAGAGAGGTGGGGTTTTTAATGAAAATAATTCAATGGCAGAAAAACTTGATGAAAAAGATATTGGTCAGTTATGGGGAACTTTTAAGGGCAAATTCGATACAAGTAGATGCGCTCTCTCAATTGCTTATAGCGAGATGGATAATACCAGAGCAAGAGTTCTTCGCCAAACTGAAAAAAAGTTCAAAGTGACTGGGAGAGCAAGAAAGGGACTAAGGTTTGATCGAGCAATTTCGGTAAAAAGCTTCGCCTTTTTTCGTTAGAGGAGGTGATCCTTAGAGAAAGTTCTATATAGTAGTTCAAAAGGGGTTTTAAGCTTTGAAATTAGCATCCCAAAATAAATAGAAGGAGGAATAAAATGGCAGAGGAAGAATTCTATGGTTGGACGGGCAAGGTACTCGATGTGGACCTGACGGCCGGTAAGGTCGAGGTCAAAGCCCTTGATGAGGTATGCCCCGACTACAAGGACTACGTCGGCGGCCGAGGACTGGGGGTCAGGATGGTTTACGACGCGGTAGGGCCAGATACGGACCCGCTTGGCCCTGAAAACGTCCTGGTGTTCGCCACCGGCCCGTTGACCGGAACGAGCGTGTCCAGTTCGGGAAGGTTTAACTTGGTATCGAAATCCCCCCTTGGCCGCCCGGCGGCTGGCAAGGATACCCGGGGGTTGATTTTCGACTCCCACTCCGGAGGGGACTGGAGCGAGGTGCTGAAGCACGCTGGCTTCGACGCCATGATCTTCAGGGGGAAAGCGGACAGCCCAGTCTACCTCTGGATCGAGGATGGGAAAGCCGAGATCAAGGACGCAAAGGGCCTGTGGGGCAAAGGCACCTATGAGACCACAGCCGCCATCAAGGAGGAGATCGGCAAGCCGGGGATAAAGGTCGCTTGCATCGGCCCAGCGGGAGAGAATCTCGTCAAGGTCGCGGCCGTGATCAACGACGCGGACGAGCTGGGATACGGCCGGGCCTGTGGAAGGGGCGGCGGGGGCGCGGTCATGGGGTCGAAGAACCTCAAGGCCATCGCCGTCAGGGGGACGCTGGATCTTAGGGTTGCAAGGCCGGGAGAGCTGCTGGCTGCGGTCAGGGAGGAGTTCAGCAAGATCCAGAGTGACGCCGTGTGCGGAACGGGCCTGCCCACCTACGGCACCGCCATCCTGAACAACGTAATCAACGGATCTGGTTTCCTGCCCACGTGCAACTTCCAGTGGGGAATGTTCAAGGAGGCCACCAAGACGGGCGGAGAGGCAATGGGAGGCGAGGTACCAGAGGTGCCTAAGACCCTCACCACAACGAGAGGTTGCTGCCGAACCTGCGTCATGCACTGTGCCAGGGTGACGAGCATCCCAGAGGCAGAGCGCCCGGATTATGTGACCATAGGTGCAGGCGAGGGGCCTGAGTACGAAACCACCTGGGCCTTCGGGGCTACGTGTGGAGTGGACAACATATTCGCCATAGAGGAGGCAAACTTCCTCTGCAACGAGCTCGGGCTGGACACCATCTCCACCGGGACCACCATAGCCTGCGCCTTCGAGCTGTGCCAGAAGGGAGCCCTGGACCTCTCCGAGGTAGGATATACGAAGGGGGAGAACCCCTTCGGCGATGGGAAGGCCATGGTCGACCTCGTCAGCAAGATCGCTGCCAGGGAGGGCCTGGGCGACGAGCTGGCCGACGGCTCGAAGAGGCTGGCGGAGAAGCGCGGCCGCCCTGATCTCTCCATGTCCGTGAAGAGCCTCGAGTTCCCGGCCTACGACCCGCGCGGTGCCCTGGCGCACGGGCTTGCCTACGCCACCTCGAACAGAGGGGCATGCCACGTGCGTGCCTACCTTATAGCGGCGGAGGTGCTCGAACACTATATTGGACTGTCGCCGCCCGATATCCCTGAGGCCACAGCGGAGTATAGGCTTTCGAAGGACGGGGACAAGACGGGCCTAGTGTTGGTCTTCCAGAACCTCACAGCAGCCATAGATTGCTTGGACGAATGCCTGTTCACCGTCTTCGCCATTGGAGCTGAAGATTACGCTAAAACGCTGTCCGCAGCGACGGGCATTGATTACACGGCTGAAGACGTCCTAAAGGTGGGGGAGAGGGTCTGGAACCTGGAGAGGCTCTTCAACATCCGGGAAGGGCTGACCAAGGACGACGACCGCCTTCCCCCTCGCCTGGAGGAGGAGCCCATGCCCAACGAGGTCTACTCGGCGAGGGAGAAAAAGGCCCTCAAACCCCCGGTGGAGGTAGCACCCCATGGACAGGTAGAGAAGCAGCCCACGGCTGGCAGCGTCTGTCCCATCCCCGAAATGCTTCCGGTGTACTACGAGAAACGCGGCTGGGACGAAGAAGGCGTTCCAACCGACGAGAAGCTCGAGGAGCTGGGGCTAACCTGGGTAAAGTAGAGATAGGGGTGGAATGGGATGAGTTTGGAGGGCCACTTGAGGCTCCAACCAGATGTCTTCATCGAGTTGGGGCCTCTTGCTTGCCTTTTATCTCAGGTATCGAAAAGAATGTGACGAACTCAAGTCTCGACGGAAGAGTGATATAGTTTTCTCTCCCATACACAAGACACACAATGAGGTCTGCGCTTCACAATCTGATTACAAGAATAATTACTACCTGTTATATAAAAAGCCGTATGGGTAGGATAATATCACAATTGATAATAGCCGTATGAAAATACTTACAGGCTACTATAAGAGATATAAATTTGTATATGACCTGGAACTGATAAACAGACGCGGAACGAAGCTATACAAAAAATATATTTTTGAAGTAGATAAGTTCCCATTTGGATACCGTATAGTTGATTTTTATGAGCGCTGATCTCAATGTTGATCGTCCTTTAATAGTATAGATTTCTGCTATTAGTCATAGCCAGTAACACTCCGCTTATGCTTTGGATTACTATCCCTAGCCTTCAATTCGACTACCATAATATCTCGCAGCAACGACATCAGCATTAGAGAGGATGACATTTCTTGGTTTAGGCCTACTACTTAGGCGCTAGCCAGGATCGCCTCAGAACGTCCAGCCTTTTCTTATCCCGTGTTTAGCTGCGATAAGTTTGATTTTTCCATTCGATTCAGATAGAAATGGGTGCGCCTGGGGCGCAAGTTTGTGTCAGAAACTATCAAAAACAGTACCTACTACAACGCTAACTTATTGAAATCCTTGGTGGGTGTGTATTTTTGGGGTACACGTTACATGAATATGATAAAAATCATGGGACAGGTTGTTTTGATCACAATAATCATGTCCAGCGTTTCCTTTGCAAGCACCTATTCTCTTGGGCTCAATGCAAGCCACTCAGCTTTCGAAGCAAGGTTTGGAGCCGCGCTCCCTCTTGAGAAGGGCTTTTTAACAACTGGTATTGGTGCCGCTTATAGGGATGATTATTACAAACTAGCAGATCTGAAACTGACCGTACGTAAGGGCATATTGTTACCCGAGTTAAGGTTTGACCTAGGTTTTAGGGGTGTGTTGGGAAAGGTAGAAAAGGATTATAGAGATGGTGATCTGATGGCCATAGGTCTTTTATTTTCAGGACAATATACTATTCGTGAAACCATTTCGCCCATACCAATAGATATGTCAGTGGGTTTCTCCTTAGCCCCAGAGGCCCTTTGTTTTAAGGATTCAGAGAGGTACCGCGAGGTTAGAGCCAGCCTTGATTTCCGTATTGTCGAGAATGGAGCAATTATCCTGGGGTATCGATATATCAAGGTTCAACTAGATGACGCCCACGGTCAGTGGGAAATGTCGGACGGGAGGATATTTGTCGGTTACCAACTAAGGTATTAGGAACACCACTATTCTTTCTTCTCGGTGATTTCCATGTGCTCCTTTGACTTCAGTTTGGCAATAAGCTCCTCAAATGACGAGCCGGCAAGTATCTCGTTGAACTGTGCTCGGTAGTTTTTGGCAAGGCTGATCCCTTCAATTGCTATGTCACAGACAAGCCAGTCGCCCTGTTTGTTTTTAAGAAGGTAATGTATGGGAAACTCAGTGTCCTTATTGATTATGACCTTAGTCTTTAATACCGCATAAGGCCCTTTCACGGTTTCATTGAGGTAGACGATGTTTTTTCCGGAAAAGCTCTCTGCCTTTGCCAGGTAATCATCTATTTTTTTTATGTACGTGCGTTCCACGAGATCACTGAAGACCTCAACAAACTCCTTCTTTTCTTGTTCGGTCCTTTTTTGCCAATGAGCCCCTAATGCCCTTTTGGCGAATTCCGTCTCGTCAAATCTTTGTTTGGCCAGTTTGAGGAGGGTGTTTTTTCTTTCATTCTCCTTGCCAGGTGTTTTGAGAGACGGATCATTAAGGACTTCGATGATCTGATCCAGGGCTCCTTTAAGAGAATCTGTGACTGGCCCTGGTGCGGCCCAGGCTGTAGAAGATAGAAATACCATCAGCACAAAAAGCACTGCTGCATACCCTTTAATAAACCTGCCCCATTTTGTTGTCATTGGTTCTCCCCACCTTACATGCGTTGTGAAATATCGCATTTCATAACGAATTCATGTCTTGGATATCTGATATTCAAAACCCATATTTGCTTCTAGGGTGTTCGAAGGGGTTTAGCTAATGGCAAATAAATTCTCTACTATAGAGTATACGAAATTCAGCACTCAGGCACTATGACTTTTGAATGGTCTCCAAACCAAAATTAGTTTTGGCAATAATGCCAGGACGGATAACAATGCCACAAACATGGCCAGTCCGGTAAAGACACCAAAGTAGATAGTCGGAAGGAAATTGGACAAGACCAGTATGGAAAAGCCGAATATAATTGTCACCGAAGTGTTAAGGATAGCTCTGCCTACAGTTCCATGACATTGATGAAGGGTTTCGGGATAGTCGTCATTTCTGGCAAGCTCCTCTCTAAACCTATAGATGTAGTGAATGCTGTTATCGATCGCTATACCCATTGTGATAGCAGCAATTGTTATGGTCATTATATCCAGGGGAATGCCCAGCAAGCCCATTATTCCAAGCACTACGCCTACTGCGAGCAAGTTGGGAATAATGCCGATGATGGATAGGCTGACTGACCTGAACAAAATGAGTAACATGATCCCTATGCCTAACAACACGATGCCCAATGTAAGGATTTGGGATCTAAACAGACTTTGCAACATATTGTTGTATATAACGAGCATTCCGGCAACTGTTACGTTGCTCTGTGAAAGGCCAAAATTATTGCTGAGATCACTGCTGATTTTTTCCAGGAGTTCTCTTCTTCTTAGATCGTGCAAGGAGTCTATAACCCTAACGGAGATCCGCGCTTCATTATTATCGACGGAGACATAAGGATCGACAATCTCGGATCTAATTCGTTCGGGGACCTTTTTATTCAAAACTCCCAGTTCAACGCCACCAAATTCCTCCCCTCCATGGAGCTGCTCGGCAACCCTGATGATAGAGGCAAGGGAGAGGACTTTTCCGATCTCGGGGAGGCTAGCTAAATAGTCATGAACCTCCTTAATTCTCTCAACTTTGAAAGGTGTAAGCCAGTAATCTCGCGGGTCATACTCTCCGGCCCAGTCGTCTAATTCAAGGAAATCCTCGTCACCGGTCTCGGCAACAGCATCATCTGGTGCGCTTTTGCCCTCCTGCTCACCGAAGTGAAGTATAACGTCAAGTGGCATTGTGCCACCGAGCTTGTCATCTATTAATTTCATCCCCTGGTATATTTCAGTCTTCCTGCTGAAGTAATCTATGAAGCTATTTTCCACCCTAAGCCTACTAATACCGATCAGGCTTATGCCTGCGAGTAAAATTGATAAAATAATCACCTTACGCCCATGAAATCTTGCAATCGATGCGAGTCTCAAGGTGATTGCGGGCTGCCTTTTGTCAGCAATGGTGTAGCTGGATTTTTTCAGTAGCATCAAAACAGAAGGGAACAATAGAAATGAAGTCAAAAAGGTTACACACAAACCTATTGCCATCATCCATCCAAAATCAATGACAGGCCTAATGTCGCTTAATACTAATGAGCTGAAGGCTAAGATTGTTGTTAATGCGGCGTAAAGACATGGCCACACCATCTTCTTAGCAGTGGTGGATACAACGTCAATCTGGGCCTCGGAGGGCATATCTCTACAAAGCTGCCTATAACGAACGGCCAGGTGAATGTTCATTGACATGGTCAGTATCAACATCAAGGAAATGAAGTTTGATGATATGACAGTGACTTTCCAGTTGAGAAAGCCAAGCATGCCTATCATGAACAACACTGCAAAAAAACAGCTCAACAGTGGTAAAACCACCCATCGTATCTGACGGAATATAATGGTGAGCGTTGCAACTATGAAAATGAAAACACCAAAGCCGAATATCACCAGATCATTCTTAATGAATGTAATCATGTCATCGGCGACCATTGGGACTCCACCCAAATGCACCGCCGCATCTTTCTTATAGGGCCGTATAGTCAATCGAATCTTCTCGATATCCTGATGTCGCTGCCTATTAAGAGCGGCATAGTAATCCTCATACTCGGCCATATATTTTTCCAATTGAGTCTGCTCTTTCTGGCTGAGTGTTCCAGACCTCTTCTTAGTCAAAAGTTGATCCCTTTTTTTCACGAGTTCTGAAAAATAGGTGTCCTTTGTTAGGTAGATTATTAAGGCGGTGGTTTGACCGTCGGCGCTAAGGACTAATTCCTTATATATTGGGCTTTCCAGTATTTCTTCTCTTGCCCTTTGGCGATCAACAGCAGGATCCTCCAGGGTCTTAACATTTTCATCTCTAATTTCTGAAAGTCCGACGCCAGAAGCTTTTAGAAGGGGGATATCAAGAAGTGTTACGACCGAGTCAACTCTTTCTAACGACTTCAATTCCTCTCTTAACTCCTTTAGGCGTTTCAGTGGGCCGTCGGAGAATAAGTCCTTATAGGGGGTAAACGTTACAACTAAGAATTCCCTGATGTTGTACCGGGTATTAATCTCACGAAATACTTTTAGATCTTTATCATCTTCTAATAATAGCGTATCGGGAGAGGCATCGAGTTTAAAGTCTTTGGCATGATATGAAAAAAACGAAAGCAACAATAAAAGCACTATAAGCACGACTTTGGGATGCCCTAGGACAATTCTGGCATAGACTTTTGAAAAACCGTTGATCATAGCTGATTGGTCTTCTGATCTAATGAAACCCAGAGGATTTGCCTTCTCGTGCCAAATTCAGGAGGCTGGTGCCTGAGCCCCTGAAAGGGAGTAAGCCTTTCCCGCTGAGCGCTTTAATAGGAACTGGCTTCTATCTTAAAAAAGTATAGGGTGCAGGCCCTTTCGGAGTCAACAGAAAATGCCACTGCTCTGGAGAGTTGCCCCAAAGCAATGTGATAAGGGGTTCACAGCCACAACATCACGAGTCTGATTTGAACTTGACACACAACCATCAATTCCCTATCCTCCTTTCCACAAGAAAACGGGTGCCGACCATTTGATGGTGGGGCCAGTGCACAATAGTGAGCTGCCCTGTAGAGAGGTGAGGAAAGGAGCAGAAAATCAATTGAAACATGTAGCATTTGCCCTCCTAATTCTTGCCCTTTGCTTA
>Ga0209636_10008024_pt1 | contig 10750 bp, 8 predicted proteins | sample DeeMarSWOR152_54_FD_187464 | JGI IMG/M metagenome (GOLD analysis project Ga0209636, IMG submission 187464) | Marine sediment microbial communities from White Oak River estuary, North Carolina - WOR-1-52-54 (SPAdes) (version 2) | ecosystem: Environmental > Aquatic > Marine > Intertidal zone >... | reverse complement strand
TGTGATTTGTGGTTCCAAAAATCTGTTCAAAATTTCTGGAATTTCAAGGATTACTGCTCTTGACATTTGGCTCGCTGGGTTTGACAGAATGCTTTTTAGTGATTCTTTAACATAACGGGCTTCGGTTTCTGGTAGTCCCAGTGGAAAGCCGAGCGCGTGCAGTTTGCGGGCATACTCGCGCATTTTTTCAAAGAGTTCGCGTGCAACTGTGAGCAATCCACGTTTTAGGGCTTGCCTGTAACTGTTTCCTGTTTCCTGCCATTCATGGATTAGGTTTGCCATTTCTTTGTTCATTCTTCTTTTTCATCTCCTTTAAATTCTTTGAGCGTTTTTAGAAGCGGTGATTTTGAGTTGTATTGTTCAAGCTCTCCGATCAAAGCCTTAATGTCTTCTTGTTGTTCATCAATGAACACGAGTATGTCTTCTCTTAGCTTGTCAGAGGCGGTGGCTTGTCTGGTTACGCCTTTTTCTCTGTCATATACTCGGTGTCTGCCTACAATGAGCTTGAAAATCTCCCATTCATCGCGTGGAATTAGAAACGTTGCGCGTATGTTATCCTTTTTCTTCACCATAACATGTTCTTTCCTATACGAATGATACGAATAATACGAATAAAGGAGTATTTAAACGTTATGAGCGTTCAAATATAGATTTATAATATGTTTTTTGTCCCTCTCTCCCTTCTGATTTTTGATAAAGTTGCCTGTGCGTTTCGCTGGCTTTGTCGTGACTTGTTATATCTTGGTTTGTTATAATGAGTTAATACTCAGAATTGGGTGGCGAATTAGTTCCGCAAAATTTCGTTTCTTTTCTACGTGTTGGTTAATTAGGCTTGGCTTTTGGTTTGTTAAAAAATGACATCGGGATATAAAGCTAATGCTCTTTTTTAACGGTTTCTTTTGGAAAAATAAGCTTCGATTGAGTTCGGAAAGGTATTTAAAGCGGTTTTTAGAGAGTTTTTCCACAGAGCGCACACCGCAAAGACAACGGTCAGAGAGTGAAAGATGCGCTCAAAAAAGAAAAGGTGGAAAATATGGCAAAATTTAGCAAAAGACATTACATCGCAATAGCTCAGGTTATCCGAAATTCTGAAAGCGATAAGTACACAGTAGCGAAAAACTTGGCTGAAATGTTTCAAGAAGACAATGAAAGATTTGACTTTAAGCGATTTGCTAAAGCTTGTGGCATAACGTTTTAGGCGGTCAAAAAATGGTAACGCCAACGAAAAGGCAAATTCTCGAAAAAGCCTTAGAATTGTACGCTAAAGACCAATACAGAAACGGTTGTGGCGATTTAGCGGAAATAACACCAGAAATCAGCGAATTAGCCGAAAGCGGATATTTGCAAAGCGCAAAAAGCGAACTTATGACAGATATGCACAAAATAGCTATTGAGAATGAATACGTTAATTTTCCAGAACAATTTAACATTGATTTAAACGAGTTTTACAAAACTAACGCCTTAATTCTTGGTAGTAGATCACAAGGAAAAAGTGACTTGGCGATGATCATTGCAGAGAAATGTATGCAAGATAAAGCTATAGTGATTTCCGTTGATCCAAGCCTCGACTGGAGAGAACGCTCAACAATTCCCAATATATTAACTGTTGAACCGCACAAAACTTTAGCTGTTCCAACTGAAAGCGTTATTTTCGATGTTTCGCTCTGTTCCCCTTTGGAAATGCAGAAAATCGTAGAACGTTTCTCTAAGAATTTGTTTAATTATCAAGCCAACATCGACAAAAACCTAAGAAGACAATATGTAGTCGTGCTTGAGGAAAGCCATTTGTACTATTATCAAGGTGTTATGAGAAGCAAAAATTCGGCAAATAGCGTTAAACTCATTTCAGTTGGTAGAAACGTGGATTGCTGTTGTTTGCTGATAAGTCAATTCGCAAGCATGATAGACAAGTTTTGCGTTAAACATGCGCTTAGTCAAGCATGGTTCGGATTTACAAGAGAATACAATGACATTGAATATCTAAAGCAAATCTTAGGTTTAGACGTAAAACATCTCAAGAAACTTAATCAAGGGGAATTCTTGTTTATGAACAAAAGCGAAATTCAGAAAATCGCTATTGAACCTTTCGAATCTAACGTAACAAAAAGAGAGATCATAGCCGAAAGCACACCAACACCACAACCGATAAAGCCAATTCCAAAAACTACACAGTCGACACAAGCCAACTATGCCTTAATCAAAGCTGGCGTTATACTCCTCATAGGCTTGTTAATCCTATTGCTTGGAGTTTGCTAAAAATGAAACGCACAAATATAGCCTATTGGCATGGCTTCGTAGTGCCTTCACGTGGAAAATGGCTTAACGATTTAATCGTTATGCCCTATACACTCTATAATCAAACACGATTTTATCGTAATGTCCATTTATAGAGTCAACCAGAGCGTAGACTAGCGCGGGCTAGCTGCTCACGATGGACTGTACCTCCTATAGGTTTCTGCATAGAATCGCTATTAGGCTCCAAATAGTAACGAACAAACAGTTAGGTTATCTGAATTTGAAATACATAAAGAAGAAAAAACCCAAAAACGAAAATAAAATAGAAAGCGAATTGCCTAAACGAAAGCGTAAATCGTGGAACTACGAAGATATTCAGCAGTATCGAAGGTGGTTTGAAGGTCAAACAAAAACTACACAGAACAGGAACGCAAGAAAACGCAAAGCCTTTTGCGATTGGATTGGAAAAACACCAGAGCAAATTTTGAAGGAATACGAAACCACACAGAATAAAAAGGCATGGCAGAGAGAACGCAAAAAAGAGATTGAAGCATACTACAACTACCTTAAGGAAAAAGGCTATAAAATCAACTATTGCAGAACCGAACCGTTAGGCATTCTCAAATTTCACACACGCCACACCGAAACGATTAAAGAAGGAACAAAATGCTTTGATGCTCCACAGCTACCAGAAAACGAATACATATTCACACAAGAAACCTTGATAAAGACGCTTTATTACTGAAAAAACCCAGTATTAATGGGAACAGGTATATGAGAAAAAGCGTTACTCTGACACTCGTTCTCGTCTTAGCCGTCTCATCAATACTTAATGTTTTATCGGTTGAGGGTGAATCCAGAACAATTGTAATTCCAGACGATTATGCTTCTATCCAAGAAGCCATTGACAACGCTAATAATGGAGACACGATTTTTGTGAAGAAAGGAATTTACCAAGAACCAACATTAGAGATAAACAAGTCACTCTCTATCATCGGGGAAAATGTTTACAACACTACTCTAAACCTGAATCCGCCACTGATTGAAGCATTTATACTTCGAAATTGGCTTTGGATACCAGCCACAGCAATCACAATGAACGCAGACAACGTAAAAATTCAAGGCTTCACCATAAACATCCCACGAGGCGACTATGGTTTTGGCGGCGGATTGCATGCTTCGGGTGATACAATAGAACTAATCGGCAACAAAATAGCAAACAATGGCGTATACTTGAGCGGCATCTCCATAAGCGTCGCCGATAATTCTATCTCAGGCACTCTTGAAGTCATCGGTTCTAACCAAACAATCGCTAACAACTCAATCCAAAAATTTTTGAAAATTCAGGGTTCACATAATAAAATAACTTGCAACACAATAAACGAGATTATCCAGTTGAATGGTTCATCGAATTTTGCCTCAGGGAACTCTTTTTTCATGTTGGAAATGGAAGACTCCAGCTCGAATTTCATCATTGACAATTTTTTTGAATGCCTTGAGTTGGAAGAAAGGGGGCAGTTTTGCTCAGACAACATGATTGCCAAGAATCGAATTACTGGTAATGGCGGTTTTAATAGTGGAATTTGGGTGGGGTCTGGTTCAAACAACACTGTTACCGCAAACATTATCCGCGACTGTGATTCTGGATTACGTCTTACTGGTGCTGTCACAGAGAATAGCGTCTACCTCAACAATTTCATAAACAACAGCATTAACATCCAATATTATGGGGATGCGGACTGGACTTTAAACAACCGTTTTGATAACGGGGCGAAAGGCAACTACTATGATGACTACAAGGGAGCAGATAACAATTGGGATGGCATAGGTGATGTTCCATACACAATTAAGGGAACACGATGGGATAGCGAAGCTGGTGGGGTGGTGGATGCTGGTTTTAGCCAAGACCGATATCCGCTTATGGCTACTATTGACGTTGACAGCGTAACCATACAGTTGCCAGATTGGGCGGCTCATAGCAACCCGTCACCTGAATCTCAAGCATCAGAGCCTTTCCCAACAGCGTTAGTCGTAGCTTCCACAGTGTCAGTAGCTATTGTTGGCGTGGATTTGCTGGTCTACTTCAAGAAACGCAAACATTTGAAAATGACCGATAAAACAGAATAGAACTTAACTCCATTTTCTTTAAAAGCAACTTCACAACTACTTTTTATCAGATAATCGTTAGGAAGTAAAAGAATGAATGAAAAACAAGAACCTAACGATTTGTTCGATGCTCCAAATATGCCGAGTTAGCCTCTTTTATGCTTGGCGGAGACTATAGCCCCCTTATTTATAGATTCAACCGAAGCTTAGACTTGTGCCTGCTGTTTGGTACGCTCCCTGCAAAAACCCACAGAACAAAACACCCCCTTAAGAACCCTAACGAAATTCACCAATTTACCAATTCACAAATTTACAAAGAAATCACAGATTAGCCGAATCTTCTCAAAACTTCTTTTAAAAGTTCTTTTGGGTTTTTCTCATTGGTTTCTTGAAATGTTTTTTCCATTTCCTTCACCAATGATGACTTTAATACTGCTTGGAGTTCAATAACTTATCTTAAATAAGTAAAACATCCAACTATCGATGAAACACACGTAAAATTCTGTCAGTGAAGTTGCCAGTATTTATCAAATCTCTATATTTTTCAGAGTCTGTCCTATTTGTTTCGATTATTGCCCTGATTTCTCGTAACGAATTCTTCTCGACCATATCCGATTCCTTTAGTCTGTTATAAAGAAAATGCTCCATCGAATCCGTCATTAATTGACCCCTACCATCTAAAAATAATCGGGCAACACGGGCATAGAGCAATCTGGAAGGTAGAACCTTTCTTGTTTCAGCCCATTCTTGGCAAAAACTGCAATCACACTCATTTGCTGGGTTGAAAGAGCGCAAAAATGTCTTGAAATCCTGTTCAGAAAGCTTGTCACGCAATGATGGAACATAAAATCTAATAGGTGCTCTTGCCCCTTTTTGCAAAAAGCCATAAAATGTAGAGATTTATTAGGCAGAACCGCTATTTTATCAGAAGATAGAGTTTTTCGGGTGGATTTGGGAATCGTAAATTTTATATGTTAGCGGTTACCTCTGTTTGAGATTGCATGTGATGGAAAATGGGGTATCGTTTTATCTAGCCGCTTCCCTGAGAAAATAAGAGTTTTCGACACCACCCTACGTGATGGTGAACAAACCCCTGGAGTGTCTTTAACACCTGAAAACAAATTGCGAATAGCGCAACGTCTGGACGAGCTAGGCGTAGACGTTATCGAAGCTGGCTTCGCCGCGGTTTCTGAAGGCGAGATGCAAGCCGTTAAGCTTATCGCCGATGCAGGCTTGAAGGCTGAGATATGCAGCGCGTCACGGGGCGTCCGTGGCGACATCGACGCTGTGGCGAAGAGCGGTGCGGACAGCATTCACTTGATAATTCCCGTTTCGGATTTGCATATCGAGGCGAAGCTTCGGAAGACACGTGAGCAGGTGCTAGGGATAACGCGTGACATGGTGCGGTACGCCAAGGACTGCGGGCTGGTCGTGGAGTTGTCGGCTGAAGACGCTACACGGGCGGATTTTGATTTTCTGAAGAAAGTTTTCGCTACGGGCATCGAAGCAGGTGCGGACCGCATCGTTGCCTGCGACACTGTTGGCGTGTTAACTCCTGAGCGGAGTTACAAGTTTTACGGGGACTTACGGGAGTCACTGAACGTGCCCGTTATAAGCGTGCACTGCCATAACGATTTCGGCATGGCAGTGGCGAACACAGTTGCGGCGTTGCGTGCTGGTGCGAACCAGTTTCACGCGACCATAAACGGCTTAGGCGAACGTGCTGGGAACGCTTCGTTGGAGGAGATTGTGGTTTCGCTGATGGCGCTTTACAAGCTGAAGCTGAACGTCAAGACGGAGAAGTTGTACGGAATCAGCCAGTTCGTGTCGCGGTTGACCGGTGTTTACGTGCAGCCCAACAAAGCCATCGTGGGGGAGAACGCGTTTACGCATGAGTCTGGGATTCACACGCAGGGTATGCTTGCGAACTCTTCCACTTACGAGCCCATAGCGCCTGAACTGGTTGGCGGAACACGGCGATTAGCGCCTGGGAAGCATTCTGGTTCGGCTGGGATTAAAGCGGCGTTGAGTGATATGGGCTTGGCGCCTAGTGAAGAGCAGTTAATGGAAATCTTCAATCGCGTCAAAACCGTTGGCGACAAGGGCAAGATTGTTACGGACGCGGATTTGCTGGCGATTGCCGAGAGCGTGCTTGGCTTAAGCAAAGTAAAACCCATCCAGCTTCTGGAGGTAACGGTGGTAAGCGGCAACACGGTTACGCCAACCGCTTCGGTCAGGCTGAAACTAAACGGTAACGGCAACGGCAAAGAGGTCAGCGGCGCAGCCATGGGCGTGGGTCCAGTAGACGCAGCCATAAACGCCGTGAAGAAAGCCATCCAAGAAGTGGAGCCGATTCTGCTGGAGCAGTACAACGTGAAGGCGATCACTGGCGGAACAGACGCCATGGTGGAAGTGACGGTGCGCATGCGCAAAGGCAACAGAACAGCCAATGCCATGGGCGTGCGGGAGGACATTGTGATGGCAAGCATGGACGCGGTGATAGGCTGCATGAACGTGCTAACCACAGACTACAACAATAAGGCTAACTAGTGCTCGGAAAATACTATAGCCCCCTATATAAAGGCTGAAAGGCAAGTTGACTTATCAAGAGAAAAGCTGGATACCGAATTATTAGTCAAATATTCTGCTGAAGAAAGCTCACAAATAACTTGACAGTATTTAGACACCACAAACTTTTTAAATGAAAAAGGTTGCTAGAGGTAGGGTACGTGCATTTCACGGAGGCAATGTAAGTGAGGGATCGTCACCTCAATAGCTGGGATCGTTGGGTACTTATTCTCTAATTATCCTAGGGAACCCTCTGGAAACGCCTCAATTTTGCAATCAGCCAAAATCTTTGGCAATCATCTTTTAAACAAGTTTTCAAGTAATGAGGTAGAAGAAAAATGACTAAAATGTCAGGTGCAAAAGCTCTAATAAAATCCCTTGAACGCCAAAACGTAGAAGTGATCTTCGGAATACTCGGAGGAGCCCTACTTCCAATATATGATCACTTCGGCAAGTCAAAGATAAGGCACATCCTATGCAGACACGAGCAAGGCGCAGCCCACGCAGCCGACGGCTACGCCCGAGCAAGCGGAAAAGCAGGAGTGTGCATGGCAACCAGTGGTCCAGGCGCCACAAACCTCGTCACAGGCATCACCAACGCTTACATGGACTCTTCCCCCGTAATAGCCTTAACAGGACAAGTTCCCACGACAGGCGCTAACACGTCTTATATGATAGGCAGAGATGCTTTTCAGGAAGCGGACATAATCGGTATAACCACGCCCATTACCAAACACAACTTTCAATTACGAGAAGCCGCAGAAATTCCAGAAACCGTGAAAACAGCTTTTTACATAGCAACCACTGGCAGACCAGGACCAGTCCTAATAGATGTCCCAAAAAATGTGCAAACAGAAGTCGCAGAGATAGAATTCTCAAACGGGATTCAAATTCGAGGATACAAACCAACATCCAACCCGCACCCCCTGCAAATTAGAAAAGCCGCAGAACTACTAGCAGAAGCAAAAAGCCCCGTCATTCTAGCAGGAGGCGGAGTGATAACTTCCAATGCGTCCCGTGAGCTATTACAAGTGGCAGAGCTGCTGATGGCGCCGGTAGCCACAACATTCATGGGTAAAGGATCTTTCCCTGAAATTCACCCCTTGTCCCTCGGAAGCATAGGAATGCACGGAAATCCTGTAGCGAACAAGCTGCTTTGCGAGGCGGATGTGCTCTTGGCGGTTGGCACAAGATTCTCAGACAGGTCCACTGGAAACTTGGACAGCTTCTGTTCACCTACAAAAAAAATCCACATTGACATCGACACGGCTGAAATCGGAAAGAATATAGACGTTGACATACCTATCGTGGCTGACGCTACAAAAGCTTTGAAAGCCCTACGTGAACGGTTAACAAAACAGTTGAAAAAGGAAGGAAATTCCGCATGGACGAAGCGTGTCAAAGAGGCTAAAGAGCAGCTTAATCCGCCGTCTAAAGGCGCATCGAAAGACCTGAAACCAAAAGCGTTACTGCAAAAGCTGAGAAAATTGCTGCCAGAAAACGCCATAGTAACAACTGAAGTCGGCCAGAACCAGATGTGGGCAGCGCTTTACTTCAACGCGTTAAAACCAAGAACGTTCATAAGCTCTGGAGGCTTAGGAACCATGGGTTTCGGTTTTCCAGCATCGATAGGCGCCAAAGTTGCCTGCCCCGACAGACCCGTAGTAGACATCGCTGGAGATGGCAGTTTCAGAATGACCGAACAGGAACTGGCGACTTCCGTCATGGAGGATATTCCTGTTATAGTCATAGTGCTGAATAACTCGGTGCTGGGCATGGTTGCCCAATGGCAAAGGATGTTCTTCGAGGGACGCTATTCAGCCGTCAAATTGGGAAGCGTACCTGACTTCGTCAAGCTAACAGAGGCTTACGGGGCGCAAGGGTTCCGTGTAGGGTCAATCGCTGAATTCTCAAAGGCGGTTAAAAAAGCGTTGAAGAGCAATTTGACAACAGTAATTGACGTTCCAATCTCGTTAGAGGAGGACGTGGTGCCGATGGTTCCTCCTGGCTGCGGAATAAATGAACAGGTAGGGGATTATTAATGGAGAACGGAAGAACCAAAGTGATTGCAGCGCTAGTAGAAAACAAACCAGGCGTACTGCACAGCATAGCCAACATGTTCCGCCGAAGAGGCTTCAACATCGAAAGCATCACAGTTGGACCCACAGAACAGGAAGACCTCTCCAGAATGACTATAACCGTCAACGGAGACGAAAAGACCCTAGAGCAGATAATCAAACAGATGAACAAACTCATAGACGTTGTGAAAGTCAGCCGGCTAGAACCCGAAAACATCGTAACCAGAGAATTAGCCCTGATCAAAGTAAATGTTCCCGACACAAGGCACAGGTCAGACGTAATCAACTGTGCAGAAGTGTTCCGAGGTCGAGTAGTGGACGTCTCACCAGAAGCCTTAACGATAGAGATCACTGGGACTCCAGATAAGATAGATGCCTTCCTCAACTTGATGAAGACGTACGGCATAATGGAACTTGCGAGGACAGGCTTAACAGCTCTCTCGCGAGGAGTAAGATCAATCAGAATCGACGAGTAAACCTTAGAACCCACGTGGAACTCCTTAACTTCCTCACAGTGCTCCAGGTTAGAGCACACTAAAATCGAAATCAACTACTGAATAGAGGCAAAACCATGAACATAACAGAAAAAATCCTGGCTAAAGCATCCGGAAAAAACACGGTGCACCCAGAAGAAATTGTGGACGCCAACGTAGACATGGTCATGGTTCACGATTTAACCGGGCCTTTAGCCGTTGAAGCCTTCAAACGAATAGGCATCACCCACGTTTGGGATAACCAAAAAGTAGTGGTAATTCTGGACCATCAGGTTCCACCCGAATCAGTCAAAGCAGCAGAACTGCACAAGACAATGCGCAAATTCGCCAAAGACCAACAACTACGCATCTACGACGTAGGCAAAGGCGGAATTTGCCACCAAGTAATGCCAGAAAAGGGTCATGTCCTACCCGGCACAGTCATTGTAGGGGCAGACTCGCACACCTGCACTTACGGTGCCTTCGGCGCTTTTGCAACTGGCATAGGGTCTACCGAAGCTGCCGCGGTTTTTGTAACTGGCAAAATTTGGCTAAAAGTACCCGAAGCCATCAAAGTAAACGTGGAAGGACAATTCCAGAAGTACGTTACGCCTAAAGACTTGATCTTGTCCATAATTGGCGACGCGGGCGCTGGCGGGGCAATATACAAGAGCGTCGAGTTCGCAGGTCCAACCATACGCGCCATGAGCATAGCGGGCAGAATGACATTGTGCAATATGACTGTGGAGATGGGCGCCAAAAACGGCATTGTAGAGCCAGATGAAACTACCCGTAAGTTCCTGGAAGGAAGAACCGCTAAAGCTTTGGTTTCGTTTGAATCTTTAAAGAGCGACTCTGACGCTTCTTACGAGAAGGTCACAGACATCAACATTGCAGATTTGGAGCCTCAAATTGCCTGTCCTTCCTCTGTTGACAACGTGAAACCCGCTTCCGAAATAGGCAACGTTCAGGTAGAGCAAGCCTTTATCGGCTCCTGCACTAATGGACGAATTGAAGACCTGCGGTTAGCGGCTCAAATCTTGAAAGGCAAGATGGTTAAAGATGGTGTGAGGGTACTGGTGATCCCTGCTTCCCAAGAGGTGCACTCGCAGGCGTTAAGGGAAGGCCTAATAGAAATCTTCACTGACGCGGGCGCTTTAGTGTGCGGATCAACATGCGGTCCGTGCCTAGGCGGGCACATAGGCTTATTAGCCTCAGGCGAAACGTGCGTAAGCACTTCAAACCGAAACTTCATAGGCAGAATGGGCAGCACTGAAGCAAACGTTTACT
>Ga0209636_10008022_pt1 | contig 10750 bp, 11 predicted proteins | sample DeeMarSWOR152_54_FD_187464 | JGI IMG/M metagenome (GOLD analysis project Ga0209636, IMG submission 187464) | Marine sediment microbial communities from White Oak River estuary, North Carolina - WOR-1-52-54 (SPAdes) (version 2) | ecosystem: Environmental > Aquatic > Marine > Intertidal zone >... | reverse complement strand
ACTGCCACTGGGCCATTGCTTTCTGAGAACACAGCTTTCAGGCCATCCATCAGTTGGGCAGAAATGACGCCCTTCCCATAGTCAGAAATGATGATTCCTGAAAGATCCTTCTTTTCCTTGAGGATAAGATCGAGAATACGGCGCGTGGTCTCTTCCCTCAAAGGCCTCACGCTTTCCCTGTCGTATCTTACAACCTGTTGAGCATGGGCAATGATCCTCGTTTTCACGGTTGTGGGTCTCCCACTCTCAATGGAGATTCCATCAGTATCGACACCGATGTCCTTCAGTTTTGAGATGACCTCCTCCCCCGGTCTGTCATCCCCTACAACTCCACACAATAGGGCCTTACTTCCCAAAGAAACGAGATTGTTCGCTACATTCGCGGCTCCGCCAAGCATGGCGGATTCACGCTCAACCTTAACCACCGGTACCGGTGCCTCAGGAGAAATCCTCGAGACTTTGCCCCATATAAATCGATCCAGCATAATATCGCCGATCACGAGAATCATTGATTTGTTGAAGTTATCGATTCCCTTATTCAAATAATGCTTATCTATATCTTTCATATCCGGTTTTCGTTATTCTTTAATCATAGCAAATTGTTAAATATTCCAATAACATAAGTTAATCTTAAATACATTTCTTTTTAGGTAATTCTCTGAAAAAATTAACAAAAAATTTGTAGCATATTCTTGTTTTTGGATAAAGGGGTCTAGATAATCAATTCTTCTCACTTATATTATTGGCAAAAAAACATTCTCTATGAATTTGGTTAAAATCTGCCTTCGTACCTATTTCTCTTTCTTTCAATACGACTTCGCAAACCTTTTTCCACCGAAGATTTTCTCAACCCTCGCCCCGTCATATAGCGATTGATTAAATCTTCTACCAAGTTATCACCGTATTGATATTCGAGCGCAGATAAAATGAATCGCGCAAAATCTCTTCCTTGCTGATATGGGGAAAAACATCTTTTTATAGAGTCAAGATCAATTAATATGACACGGGACTGATTGCCAAAGATATAAAATAAATTAGACCATTTCAGGTCTCCATGCATAAAACCTAAATTGTGAAGTTTTGCTATCATATCTACGCCGTGGTAAAGAATTGATTCAAGGTTGTAGTCATAAGCTATGTCTTCGCCAGAGACGAGTCGCCCCAAATCAAACCCTTGGTCAATCCATCGTGTAGCTAAGTATGTTTTTGTTACAAAAATCAATTTTTTAATCTCAAAAAAGATAACAGGCTCAGGAACAAGAACTTGATGTTTTATGAGATAATGAGAGAAGGTCCAAATCCTTTTAGCTCTTGATGCACGAAATGGTGAAAGAAGAATCCTTTTTAAGTTCCATCTAAATTCCTCCATGTAAAGAGCTCCCCATGGAATAATATTCACTTTTAGACTCTGCTTCATACCGTCAGCTTTTATTATTTCAAGCGGGGCTTCTACCGCAGAGTTTATTATATTAAACCATTCATTTGGTTCTCTATTTTGAATGTTATCCTTGATAAGACAGTGAAATCTTTGCCATGGACAAGCATTGATCAATGTACGGATTTTTCTGTCTTCAAAGTTATGAGACATTTCAAAAATGCTCTATAAAGAGATTGCATTCACCTTTTAATTCTTAAAGAAATAGTCTCTTTTACACCCTGCCAAACTTCATCAAAATCAATGTGACTCATGCAGTAGCCATTGCCCAATGGGCAATCAGCGTTTTTATGCCCACATGGTCTACAGGGAAATTCGGCCGCGAAAATAAGATCATGTTTTCTTCGAGGATACCAGCATCTCCAGTCTGTCGGCCCAAAAAGGGCTACTGCAGGTGTTTCCACCGCTGTTGCAATATGAATTGGGGCTGAATCGTTTCCTATCAAACAGATTGCCCTTTTAATAAAAGGAGCAAGTTCCTCCAGTGAGAATTGGCCGGTTAGATCTATAGCCTTCTCTTTCATGTTGGCCATGATCTTTAAAACAGTATTTCTGTCATCTTCAGTTCCACTAAGTATTACCTTAACGCTATATTCTCTGATAATACTATCACCGAGCCTTGCAAATCTTTCAGGCGGCCAGCTCTTGTACCAGCGTCTCGCCCCAGGATGAATAATGACAAAAGGCTCTTTCTCCTCTAAACCAAAATCGTGAAGCTTCTGATTGATATTAATGCTCTCTGCTGGCAAAACAATGATAAAAGGATGATAATCCTGAGTGGATAAACCGAGTTCTTGGGCGATCTTCAGATGGTGGTCTACTGTATGCATTGTACCGAGGATCGAATGGATTATTTTGTTATAAAAGAGCTTTTTCCGGACTATTTTATTACTCCAATATCCTATCCTCAAAGGTGCTCCTGATAAAAAAGTAAAAAGTGAGCTTCTATCATTATTAGTTAAATCAATCATAATATTATATCGTTGCCTTATAAGCCTAACAACAAACTTTAAATTATAAGCGAAACTTTTTTTCGCAATTTGATAATCAAGTACCCAGATTTTCTCTACATAAGGATTATTTATTAATACTTGGTGGGTATTTCTATTAACCAAAACATCAATATGAGCATGGGGAATACCTTCCTTAAGTGCTTTTAAGAGAGGTGTGATCAGTAAGGTATCTCCGATATAGCGTAATTTGATAACTAAAATTCTCAAATCTCACGTCTCTTAATCAAGGATAGAAGGAAGCATTGCATTTCTTTTTAGTCCATTTTTGGGTAAGCCCTATAACCTTTCTCGCTATATATTTATCTGCCTCTGTTAATCTATCCCTTCCGTGTAACATCTTCGTTTCGCCTTTAACGACATATGATTCAAAAAATCTCATTCTATCAGTATTGGTTATATCAGGGGAGGAAAACTTGTTTAGTTGAAACAAATTTTTTAATCTTTTCTTCTGCTCATCTTTGCTTCCCAAATTACCGGTGGGTTTATCATGATCTATAAAGTATATCTCTTTTCTTCCGCTATTATTTCTAATCATTATATTGTCTCCTCTCAAATCGCTGTGAAAAACATGATTCTCATGCATCCGTTTGATTTCATTAGCTAAAATTCTGATAAAATTCCTTTTGGCAAATAATTTGTCCTTTGTAGGGAGGAGCACGAAAGCTTGTTGAATATATATAGATAAGGGAAGAGCCTTTTCCAATTCCAAGGTTACAACAAAACTATATTCTACCATTCTAAATTTTCTAAGGTATCCGTAAGCAATGACAGTCGCAGTGAAAAATCCTTTCTTGCTTAATTCAAGGTTCGCCCTTAAGACTCTTTCCCCAATAGGTGGACGGTAAATGCTCTTGACTCTACGTATAAACCCTCTTGTAAAGATCCCTTTGTAAAATAAATTTGCCTTTGCAGACGTGATTTTTACTACAATGGTATCGGCGGTTAATTTAATTATGTCCTTTTTATTCTCCGCTATGATCTTGTCAATAGGTTTTGAGAGTAACTCCAAGAGCTCATCATCATGTCTGAGCCTGGAAATAAAGATCGTAAAACTCCCTTTATGGAACTCCATGAAATTTGTGTTGCCCATATCACTATCTAACAGTCGGCCATATTCTGTTATTAAAACCTAGATCCTTGGCGTGATCTTTGGTTATGCTGGCGGTACTCATCTAAGATTAGTTTTTTGACAAGACAAACAAAGCGTCCTATCGAGATACCCAACTTTATTGACATGAAAAAACTCCTGTGCTCTTTTAAGAAAATATGCGGTATTGTATCTATCCTGACATCCAAGCATTTTAGCCTTCTCTCTTACAGCACTATGTAACCTATTCAGATCTAATCGGGCTGAAAAAATAAGTCTGTCCGTAGTAATTTTAGAAAGTCTATTAAGTATCTGCGAGTGACTGTAATACGCGCTTGAGCTAAGGTCACTGCCCCAAAAGAGATGATGGTAGGTTCCTATCAGTAATACCGTTTGAAAGGGACCACCATAAGCTTTTGAGTCATTTGAAACCTTATCAAGCGTGGCGGGATAAGAGTTGGCATTCTTAATAGCCATATGTTCTCTGACTTTGCTAGAAATTGAAATAAATGATTCGTAAACATCAATTCCTACTGAAACTTAACAGCTGGACTGTTGAGCTCATGGAGCACATAAAAACCTCGACAGCAGCCAATATCCAGAAAACTGTTTAATTTTTCAGGGTAAAAAGAGGAAACAGCTTTCAACCTTTTGTAGAGGTTGAAGTTCGAAAAAAGTTTTTTATAGATCTGATAATTATGGTTTTCAGGATATCCAATCAAAAGCTGGTTGAGGATCTTTTCGTCTTTATTCAATAAAGGTTCAAAGTTTAGCGAGAAATATCCATTAAAGGCCTTTGGACAATGATATCATAATTCTTCAACAACAGGAGTGCTAACAACTACATCAACAAGATATCGTAATTTGATGACAAGTATATTTTTTATTTCAGCAGACATGAACTCTATTTTTCGTTTCCTATATGTTCGCCCCAAATCCAAAACGAACTATTTATGCTACCGGCCACCATCTTGCTAAGCACGCCTATCAGATATGCAGCATGATCTTTTAACGCATATTTGTTGAGTACAATTTTTTTTCCAATCTCTCCCATCTTTATACGTAATGCTGGAGAACCTATCAATTGACCCAATCTATCTATCCACTCATCTTCATTATGAGCCCAAAAACCATTTTCCCCATCTCTAACAATCTCTCGATTAACTCCTACTGGTGAACAAACAACAGGGAGCCCTACAGCCATGTACTGAAGCAATTTAAATCCACATTTTCCTTTTGTCCATTCATCATCGATGAGAGGCATAATACCGATGTCAAAGCTTTGCAGATCATCTACTATGTCTTCGGATTTCCAGGCTTTCTTTATTACTGGCATCATGTTGCAATCGAAAAAGTGATCCGAAACAATTTTAAGCTGAGTCTGGGGGTACCTTTTATGTACCATATCCCAAACCTGGATCATATTTTCCAAATAAAATAGTGTTGGTCTACTGCCAATCCAACCAAGTGTAACAAGAGAGGAATTTTGCTCTCTTTTGGAGGTATAAAGTTCCGTATCAATAACTGTCGGCAGAATCAAAACTTTTTGATTGTACTTTCTCGCTAAATCACGCAAATAGGAATTACCGGCAAATACAACATCAGAATTGCTTATTGTTCGGTCAAAGCGTATTTTCCCTTTCAATGAAAACGTATTTTGTTTTCTTGAAGAATCGTGGAACATAATAGCATCATCAAAATCAAAGGCAAGAAATCTCGATTTAGATCTAAGAAGGTTCCAATCTAGCAATCCAAATAATCTCTTTTGTAAAAAAACCACATCAAACTTAGGAAGATCCCAAAAAATTTTGATCCTATCCAGGCGCCTTTTTCCAAAGGCAAAAACACTGACTTCCCATCCTGCCTTCTCAAAATAAGGAAGATATTCTATTATACGGTAACGGGCGCTTGGTTTTTCAAAACGAGTTATTAAAAAGGCTATTCTCATAATTATCGTTCTTATGATCAGTTTCTTGGAGTAGCAAACGCTATCATTATATCGCTTTGTTTTCTTATTTGAATTATTAAATTCCAGACACGAAGAATATATCTATGATTAGCCATAAATCTGCTCGTAAACTTATTTTCTCTCTTAAGACTGATTTGAAGGCTCGACAATCTTCTCTCCTGACGAATTTCTTTTAACCTGAAATCAGTTGTTTTCAAAAAATAACTTAAGGTATCAGGTGAAAAATGAATCAGATGACGGGGAGCATCTAGGGCATACCATAAATCTTTGAAACGCTTTGCTGCATAACTCTGAATATTAGGTACAGCAATAAGCAGGAGCCCATCCGGCCTCAAAATACGATGTATCTCCTGAAGTACCTCTCTCGGGTTAGGCATGTGTTCAAGAGCATGCCACAGCGTTACTACATCAAACTGCTGTTCTTTATAGGCTTGATCTAAAAGCATGCCTTTTTTCACATTTCTTAGCCCCAGCTCGTCATGGGCATAGCGGACAGAATTTTCATTAGGTTCAACGCCATAAACATCCCATCCCAAATCTTTCATAAAAAATAGAAACGCCCCGTTGCCACAGCCTACGTCAAGAAGTTTACCATCTCCTATGAAAGGGATTATCCTTACCTTTTTACTATACCATATAGTCCTCAAAAAAAAGGGCCACAGCACAAACTTCAAGAAGGCGGAACACCTTCCAGGATAATTATAAAAATTTGAAAGAATGAGGTGATAAATAAGACTAATTCTTCTGCTCTTGTGCTTTCCAAGGATTTGATGAGGCCCATAATCTTTCGGGTAAAGAGAGGAAAGAGTCTCCGCGGTTGGGCGGGGGTTCAAATATACAAGCCCGCATTGAGAGCAGCGAACAACGCGGAATTCTCCCGGTATCTTATGCAATAAATCTCTTGCAACAGTCCACACTTCAAAATCTTTAGAACCACACAGATAACAGGAAATATATTCCAAATTATAATCCAATATCTCACTCTCCATTAAATGGCACTTTGTTTTTGTTTTCTGATTATTGTTTTCTCAGTATGTCTTTTTATCCGAGTAGTCTTTCTTTTGATCCAAAGCCATTGCAAATGATCCCAAGCATGGAGTTCGGTTTTCCCTCTATAAGATAGAAATAAATAAAGTCTGTCTCTTTCACTAAAAATTTTGTCTGGCATAGTATAGTTTAGCTCCGCGATACTCTTTATAATCCAACGGAATCGCAAAAACCTCTTTCTATCAACTCTCTGTAAATCAAACAGTGCAAGTTTTGGAATTTCGGATCCCTTTTCGTAATAAATAAGTATATGGGTTGCATTGAAGTCACGATGATTGAAGCCGTTCTGATGCATCCTTCGAGCTAAAAGAGCGATTTCTTTTATTAAGGTTCTTTTCTTGGAATTGCCTTCCGGGCCTATAAGAAATTCAGGATGATCTCTAAACATTTGCTCCAAGGAGATAAATGGGGCAAAATTTTCTGTAATAACAAAGGACTGAACCCAAAAAAGGTGGACAAACTTCTCTCCCGCGGCTAAGGGTACAACCGTTGGAAGATTACACTTACGAAAGTCGCATATATTCTCAAATTCTTTTCGACCCTGCGACAATATCCATTTCGGGAAAAAAGGTGAAAGAAGCCGCTGGAGACCCACATATTCCATGTTGTGTCTTTTTAAATAGAAACATTTTTTTTCATCATGATTCTGAAATTCAATACGAATCACAGACCTTGTTTTGATCCTTTTAATGATCTCGCCACCCTGGTAGTCCCATATTGAATCAAAATGATTCAGTCCAAGATATGCAAAGAGATCCAGGAACTTGCGATTAATAATCAGATCTCTTTTTTTAAAGTATTCCACTGCTGATGAAAGATCAGGAATTTTACATCTATTTTTGACAGCTAACCCTCTCATATAGCTCGAGCACCTGGGACATATGCCTTTCTATAGTAAAGCTTCTTGCCTTTTTTGCTGCATTTTCTCCCATCCTAGATCTTTCTATTTGGGATTCAAGCGCCCGTATTTTGCTAGCTAGTTCCTCGGGGTTCTGGGTTTGTAGGATATATCCATGCTCTTTGTTCTCAATTAGTTCAGAAACCCCATTATTTCTAGTCGTGATCACAGGTATTCCGCAGGCCATAGCCTCCAAACAAACATTGGCAAAGGCATCATAAAGGGTGGGTAAAACAAAAATATCCGAGGCAGCATAATATTTTTCTATACTCTTTTTCGGTCCTAAGAATAAGATCTGTTTATCCAAAACCCTTTTAGTAATCCATTTTTGGTAAGGCTTTTTGTCGTCATTTCCAATAACTAGTAGTTTAATTTCTCTTTTGTTCAAAAGGCTAATGGCCTCAAGGATTGTTTGAAGCCGTTTAAGTTTAAAATTGTTTGATACAAAAAGAAGAACCAGATCATTTTGTTTAATGTAGTATTTATTTCTAATGGATGCACCATACCCATCCTTAACTCCAGGATGGAATCGAGAAGTATTTACAGCATTATAAATAACTACTATTTTCTGTGGGTCTACCTTGTAATGCTTTATAATTTGGCTTTTCATTAATACGGAGTTAGTCATTATAATTTTACATCCTCGACCTGCAAAAATTTTATGCTCTAAGTAACCCAAAGCCAGCCTTCTAAGGCCTATCGCTTTAAATAAACGAATTACAAAATTCGGGTACTGCTGTGAAAGGTGGACAGGATTAATGCCATCCGAAACACGAAATATATCCTGATAAAAAATCCTTTCCATGCTGTGGATTACATTAAATCTCATTTTGGATAAAGCATGATTTGAAAAAAAGGCAAAGGAAAGATTCTTCAGTGGAGAGGAAAAGCGAAACATTGGAACATGATGAATCATGCCGGCTTGCTCCTTCTGCCAAGTGTTGGCAAATACATGAACCTCATGTCCAGCACGAATTAGCTCGGTGCTTAAAAAAATGGTATATCTCTCCAAACCCCCTTTTTTCGAAGAATAGTGTTTGCATACGAGTGCTATTTTCATTATATCCAAATCAGGATAAAGAATTTTTTAATCTGATAATGGTTTTGCTTCATCTATCAGCATAATGGGTATGTCATCCTTGATCTCATACAAGAGCTTGCAGTTTTCACAGATAAGCCCGTCCCCAGCCTTGGTTAGGTAGATATCCCCTTTGCATTTTGGGCACACGAGAATGTCCAACAATTCTTTACTGATAGCCATAGTTTAACCTCCTAGTCTAAGTGGGCTGGCCTGCCGCCTGTCAACAGTGAAGCAGTCCTTTCAAATTAGATATTAATAGCTTCTTTGACTGTGTCATAAACCTGCTCTACGGTTATACCCTTCATGCACAACATATGATCACAACTCTTCTTAAAACATGGGCTGCAGGGAAGTCCAACCCGCACTACCCTGTGCTTTCTCCCGTATGGCCCGGTCTGTAAGGGTGATGTAGGGCCAAAGATTGCCACGACCGATGAACCCATGGCTGCTGCCATATGCATGGGACCGGTATCGGTTGAGATAACAACCGCACACTTTCCGTACAGATAGGCCAGCTGTTTCAGGCTGGTTTTGCCTGCAAGATTCAAGGCCTTAGTCCTCATGCCTGCGACTATCTTCTCTATAGCGATTTTGTCACTTTCACTTCCCGTGAAAATAATCGTTGCCCCTAAGTTCTTATTGATGACATCGGCCAGACACGCAAATCTCTCCAAGTCCCACAGCTTGCTCTCCCATTTAGCCATCGGATTAATAGCCACGAGTGCACAATTTCCATCAAGACCTACGAGTAGGTCGTCTACATACCCCTTGTCTGTGTCATAGATCGGGATCTTGCCGTTCCATACTGGATCAGCAACCCCCAGATGCTTAGCGACACAAAGATATCTATCAAGGGCATGGATTTCAGGTCCTGGAAAGCTAACCTGCTCCTTTACGAAAACTGAACTCCCTTCCCTGGCGCCGTTGAGTCCTATTTTCCGACTGCCTCTAGCAATAAAAGTCAAAATGCCGCTTTTGAGAAGTCCCTGGAGGTCAATTACCACATGGTATTCCCGTCTTCTGAGCTCTTTAAAAAAAGTTATCAACTCCCTGCCGACGTTGGCGTATTCACCCTTTTTAATACACCTTTCTAGCAAGCTCTTCCGAGGAAAAACGATGAGTTCGTCTAGGTCAGGGTGCCCCTCTACTATGTTGGAGGCAGCTTCCTCGATCAGCCAATCAATTCTTGAAGCAGGGAACCTGCCCCTGAGGACTTCCAAAAGTGGAAGACTGTGCACAACGTCACCGATTGCACTCAACTTGATTATGAGGATATCTAACTTATACCTGTTCATTCGACCTGTTCTGTGCCAGAAGCCATGCTACCGCCTTTGGAAGGTCTTCTGCTACAAATAAAGGTTTTGTGCTTTTGCGGGGAATAACGTATTCCAGATCTCCCCTTCCATAGCCTGTCAATACCAGTATGCCGGGTAAACCTGCTTTGTGAGCAAACTCAATGTCGGTCCAGCGATCACCGATTACGAATGATCCATCCATATCGATCTCTAAATCGGACTTGGCTTTCTCTATGAGGCCTGTGCCCGGCTTTCGACAGGCACACTGCTTGGTATAGCCAGAAATAATACCATTGGGATGATGCGGGCAGAAATAAACTCCGTCCACGTGGGCATCATATTTGGCCAGCTCTCGCTTCATGAGTTCGTGAGTTTCATGCACCAGCTCCACAGGGAAATAGCCCTGCGCCACACCGGACTGGTTTGATGTCACCACAACGTGGTAATCATTTCTGTTCAAGTCGTATATGGCCTGCCCTACTCCGGGCAACAGGATAAAGCGGCTGATATGATTTATATAGCCACGCTGTTTATTGATGGTTCCATCTCTATCGATGAATACCGCCGGCTTCATCGCAGGACCTCTTTTCTTAGATCCTCCATCTCCCTCCAGACCTCATTCGGTTCAACGGATAGCATGCACCTGTGGTCTGATGGGCACACCTGTTTCAAACAGGGGCTGCATTCAAAGTCGTGCCGGACGATCCGTGCATTTCTACTTATCGGTCCCGTTTGAACGTGATCGGTTGGGCCAAATACGGCGACCAGAGGTCTATTCAATGCAGCCGCTATATGCATGAGCCCGCTATCATTGGTGAGAAACAAATTGCATCTCTTGATCAGTACCATAGCCTGACCAAGTGTTGTTTTGCCACACACGTTCAAAGGCTCGGCGTTCATGAGTTTTGCTACCTCCTGAGCTATA
>Ga0209636_10008021_pt1 | contig 10751 bp, 7 predicted proteins | sample DeeMarSWOR152_54_FD_187464 | JGI IMG/M metagenome (GOLD analysis project Ga0209636, IMG submission 187464) | Marine sediment microbial communities from White Oak River estuary, North Carolina - WOR-1-52-54 (SPAdes) (version 2) | ecosystem: Environmental > Aquatic > Marine > Intertidal zone >... | reverse complement strand
AGACAAAGCGCCTCGTGCTGGGCGAGGAACACCCGGACACGCTAGCGTCCGCGATCCAAGTAGCCTATTTATCTTTCCTAGGCGTTTCTTCGTCAGTAGCACCTAATGAAAAAGCTGTGGAAGACCTATTTGTCAAGACACGAGAGGCCGCTCGTCGCGTTTTAGGCGATGAGCACTCGGTGACACTGGAGGCTGCGGGTGGGCTTGCCACCCTGTATTATGGCTTGGCTCGGTACGAAGAAGCCGAACCACTATGCGCCAACGGATTGGAGGTCACACAGCGAGTACTTAGCGAGGAGCATGATGTCACGTTGGGATTCATGAACCTAATGGCCATGTTGCACTGCCAGCGAGGGCGCTATGGGCAAGGTACTACGCTTGTCACCAGAGCCTTGCAGATTGGTGAGCGTGTGTTGGGTAAGGAACACCCAGCCACGGTACAGTCTATGTTCGTCCTTGGCGAGCTCTACAGGTTCCAGGACCGGTACGATGATGCGGAGCCGCTGCTCGAAGAGTCAGTTCAGCTCAGCAGGCAGGTCCTTGGTGAAGAGCATTTTTGGACGTTGTACTATATGCATCACCTCGCCTACCTATACAGAGACCTGGGTCGCTATGACGATGCAGGGCAGTTGCTTACTAAGGTGATTGAGGGAAGACTACACCTGCTCAACGAGAACAGCGGACTTACACAACGCAGCATTACAGATCTTGCCAACATGTACGCAGATCAGGATCGCTATGACGCAGCCGAGCAGTTACTCATTAAGACTCTTGAGAGAAGACGTCGTTTGCTCGGTGAAAAACACGGATTTACGCAAGCCTGTATCACTGATCTTTGCCTGCTATACGAAATGTCCGGTCAATACGATAAGCTGAAGATGCTGTTCTTGGAGCGATTTGAGAGACAGCGCACGGAACTTGATGAAGACGACATTGCTTTGGCAGTTTATCTGAACGCACGCGCCTGGCGCCACGCGACATATCCTGTGGTCGAGCTGCGCAATGGTTCGAAGGCAATAGAGAATGCAACCAAAGCCTGCAAGCTAACCAACTGGCAAACTCCTGGGTACGTAGACACTCTCGCGGCAGCCTATGCTGAGGTTGGTGATTTTGCCTCTGCTATTGAGTGGCAGAAAAAAGCAATCGATCTACTGACTGAAGAATCCCGTATCCGGTTCGATTTTGAAACACGGCTGAAACTGTATGAATCGGGACAACCTGCACGTGAAAGTTATACAAGAACCATGGCGTGGCTATTTCACGAACAGGGCCATTACGCACTCGCGGAGCGACTGTTGATCAAAGCGCTGGAATTCAGCCGCCGGGTATTGGGTGAGCAGCATCTGGAGATACAGGCCTGCCAGGAGCATTTTGTTAGACTTTACGAAGACTGGGACAAACCGGAAAAGGCAACAGAATGGCGAGCAAAACTGCCTCCTAAATGAAGAAGAGAGTGAGGTTTTGGATATGAAAAAATCATTTAAATATTCTATCATCATCTCTTTACTTGTACTTTCCCCCTCAAATTGTAAGCTATCAAATGTGCCGATTTCTACTGAAACAGTTGGTCGAATTCAGGCCTTCACTAATGTCAACCTGGTGAGAATGACAAGTGAAGAGATAGATACTAATCAGACACTTATAGTTGAGGGGACACGTATAATTGAATTTGGACCATCAAATATCGTAGATATACCGGAAGATCTGTACGTAATTGATGGTGAGGGGGCATACTTAATGCCTGGGTTAGCAGATATGCATATGCATACAAAAGAGGATTGGTTGAGCAACCGCTGGCCTGTTTCTCCCTTATATCTATACCTTGCAAACGGTGTGACAACCATCAGAGATTTCGGTCCAAGAGGTGACGATCTGACTTATGTCCTTCGCTGGCGAGATGAAATCAATGAGGGAAGTCGCATTGGTCCTACTATCTACGCTTCCGGCCTTAGACCGGGCCACCCTTCTGCCGGCAATCAAGATCCACAAATGATCGTTCAGTGGAACCATACTCAGGATTTCGATTTTCTTAAGATGTACTCTTATATTTCGTATCTTGATTTTCAAGCGGTGATGGCAACAGCTCGACAACTCGGGATGTACACTTCCGGCCATATTCCGTATCCAGTTGGTTTGGAGGGTGTTATTGCTGAAGGATATGATGAAATAGCACATATCGAAGAGCTGGATTGGGAATTCGTCGAATTCAACAGAGACATGGTTATGGCTCCGGAGGATTGGCTGCCTTACCTCATCGGGTGTGTCTTTCAGCAGTATGACGTTGCTTCTGGCTTTGATCCGGGAGATTTCCAAACAAGATACGGTGATAGATTAGCAACTGTGATCAGCATTTTACAGTCAAACAATATTCCTCTGTGCACAACAATGATCGTAGATGACCTTATCGTAGAAAAACTTTTCGCTCCCGAAACTTTTTTGTCACGTCCTGAAATCAGTTATATGCCCCAGGATTATTTAACAAAATTCAGCCAGGGAGTAGAAAAACATCAACGGCAATTTCAGGGGATTGAGGATCTGGGTACTCTTAAATATGACCTGGACAAATTTCTTTTAAGCGAACTACACCAAGCAGGGATTCCTTTACTCTTGTCTACCGATGCCGGGACTGCCACGATGGGTATCGTGCCGGGCTTTTCGATTCACGATGAGCTGCGCATATTGATAGAGAATGGATTTACACCCTACCAAGCCATTGCCGCAGGAACTGTCAACGCCTCCAAAGCTGTCGAAGCTATGATTGGTGAGGATGCTTTTGGAACCATAGAAGTTGGGAAAAGAGCGGATCTAATTTTGGTAAATGGAAATCCTCTGGAAGATGTAAAAAATATCAAAAATATTCTTGGTGTTATGGCAGCAGGTAGATGGTACTCAAAAGAAGCTTTAGAACCAATGACTGCTATCGAGCAGGAAAGCGATCTCTAATACATTCCTTCTCACCGTTTACTTAATCCGATTACACATAGAAAATTGTTAAAAATATTCGCTTTTTCGCAAAAAATTGACATCTATTCGGATTCGATATAGGCAAAATCAACATTTGTGGAGACAAAATGGAGTCATAATGTCACCTGAAAATTATGGTGTTTTTCAGCTCATGAAAGAAGTGATTTCGAGTGTATTCTGTCACTCTTCTACAGCTTCTGTCAGCTGCAGTTTTGCTCGCCACTCTTCGGCCTCTTCCGGCTTGCCCCAGGCTTCATAGAGTTCAATGAGATTGTGCCATGACTCTAACGTGTGTGGGTGAGTGTCACCGAGCTTGAGGCCTTTTAAGGCTTCAAACAGTAATTCTTCTGTATCTTGATATCGACCCTGCAACGGCATATATCTACACAACTACTAGCTGATAGTGATTGTCTTTTTAGTGCAGTTGAGAAAGTGGTCGTAGGCATAGACGGTGATGTGCTTTGGACGAGTGCTTGTGCTGTCTAGATCCAGAATTACATTCTCAAAATTACCAACTACAATCTTATCGAGTATCTTACCATCTACGGCTACTTCTGCTTTTACGGTTTGACGGGACGTAACAGCCAGATGTAGATTAAGTTTATTGTTTTGCACCTTAGCAGCTTCTATTTTTAACTGAGGAGGCTTAAAGGAGTTGTGTTTTGCATTCATTGCACTTATTCTGCCACCTTCCAAGGCAAAAGGTTTTCTAATATTATGAACAGCCCGTCCGTTTACTCTTATAAAAGCTGGGTTGACACAGCCAGAGGTACTTAGGTTTGCAAGATGGTTGATCCTGTCAGGATTAAAGCCAATTACAAGTGAATGTATCGTATCGACGGCGAGAGGATCTTTTCCTGCCAGGATGAGGCGCATATTCATCTGGTTGTCTGTTAGGCATTTTTGCTTTGTTGTTCCGGGGATATCGGGACCATTTTGGGAGCCCTGCAGGCCATCAGTAACTACAAAATGTACTGGCTTACACAAATAATAATCGTGCATCCACAAACTCAAATAGTATGGATCATGATTAATCTTTTTTGACCTTTCAAGTCTTATCAATGGCCCCCATTTGTCCACGATATATTTGGGAGTAGCCCGTGTTACCGTAAGTATTGATTTTGTGCCGTAGATATTAGGAGGACTTGAGCCGATGGCGACATTTTTGATCGCACCGGTAATGGCAGCATAATGGTGATTCTTCAGAACTGGGATGCTGATAATAACATCAGCGTTATAATAGAGTTTATTGAAATAGAATTCTGCTGATTTGTTTGGCTTCATATAATCAGGATAAAGGCCGATGCCATTAGGCAGCGTTACCTTTTGAAGTTTAGGTGAGTTCCACTGTTCGTACTTTCCACTTTCTTCGATACAAATCAACTCGTCGACTTCAGGCATTTTTTCGGGGGTATAGTTTAGTGCGACCATGGTGGTTCTTGTTTGCTGGAAGGCCGAGCTTTCCATCACATAAATTCTGCCGTTAGGATTAAGTTCTCTTACAAGCTGAGCGACGGCTTTAGTGACACGCCAATCTGTCGTTACTCCATTTATATTCGGCGTCAGCTTTTCACCGGTTGAGTTTATATATAAACACATTAGGTTGGGCTTGAGCACGACAACTTGGCCATCCTTAACAATGCCATTAAGGCCACCAGCTAAGTTCACTGCCTCAGTGACCATAATCTTGATATCAGAGAATGTAAGGTCCTCGGCTTTGGTTTTGCTGTAGCTTGCTATTGCCACTATAGCCTTTGGTTTCACGATGTTATTTATTCGAGGTATGGCAGCAAGCAGGTTTTCGGTTGATATATGCGACAAGGTGAGACCAGCTGCTGCGCCGGCTACACCGCCAAGGAAATCACGTCGATTTATGTGTGTTGATCTGTCCATTCTATGACTCCTTAAAGAGACTAATAGTTGACTATCCTAACAGACTATACTTTTTTAAGTAAAAAAACAACCTATTATGGTTTAGTTCTGAAAAATTGGTCCAGCTCTTATGAGAGGATAAGTGGCAGCTGTTCGCAACTCGGTACGCTCCTGATTGGATGGTGAAATCTGTGCATATCACGCTCTTGATTGATGGATTTTTCTTGACGAGAAGGTGGCTTATTTGGTATAGATAACATTAGGGAAATTTTTGCCTGCTTAGTCAGGCATCTGGGGCTTTGAGTTCACCCAGCAAGCAAAATTCTTGATTCTCGTAGTTTAACGATAGAGGAGGAGTTATTATGCGAGACAAAGAGTCAAGTTATAGAAGTAACTTTGCGTATCAGAGTGTAGTTTTTACATTTCAATCAACAGTTCAGATACTGAAAATTACAGGTAGCACGTGTTTTGGTGTGTGGTCAAAGCACGATTATCTTTATTCTTTTTGAAGGAGGATTATTATGTCTAAGAAATTGATTTTTCTGGCATCTTTTGTCTTTGTGCTCGGCATAGTTCTGACAAGCGTTGCTAGGGCAGACCTAATCGGCTGGTGGAGGCTCGATGAGGCATCCGGCACCACCGCTTTTGACTCAAGTGGTAACGGCAACGACGGCACCCTCATGGGCGATCCAAAGTGGGTGGCCGGAATTCTAGGAGGTGCGCTGAGCTTCGACGGCACGCAAGACTACGTTGACTGCGGAAGCGACTCTAGCCTGCACCCGATGGACGCTATCACGATGGCTGCATGGTTCATGATGGACGCCGACATCAACCACAACTGCTTCATCATGTCCTGTGGTGGCGGCTGGAACGATCCCGGGTACCACATCTTCTACCATTCTGGTTACAACGCTTTCCGGCCGGGATTGCAGAGGGCGGGCGAGAAGACGGAGTTTGACAATACGGCACCCTCCAAAAACGAGTGGCATCATATCGCCCTCATCTGGGACACACATGGCGACAAGATCATGCGGCTATATATCGATGGAGAGCCGCAGCCCGTGACAGGCACGTTCAACGGTCCAATCGGGACGCCGGGCTACAACTACTGGATAGGCGGCTATGCCAACACTAACAGGGACCAAACTTACTACCAATCTTTCTTGGGCAAGATCGACGATGTTCGGGTCTACAGCCATGCGCTGAGGGACGTCGATATTTTCGGTGTCATGGCAGGTGGTGGGGCAGAGTATCCACTAGCCTACGGTCCTAATCCGGCTGATGGTATAGTGCTTGAGGATACATGGGCAAGCTTGAGCTGGTCGCCGGGAGATTTTGCTCTCTCGCACGACGTATATTTCGGCGACAATTTTGACGACGTGAACGCTGGTGCCGAAAGCACATTCCAAGGCAACCAGACCTCGGACTTTTTTGTTGTTGGCTTTCCTGGCATGCCTTTTCCGGATGGTCTTATTCCCGGAAAAACTTACTACTGGCGCATTGACGAGGTCAATGATACTGAGCCGAACAGTCCATGGAAAGGTAATGTCTGGAGGTTTATGGTCCCCCCCAAGACCGCCTACCTCCCCGATCCGGCTGATGGCGCCGAATCTGTAGACACCGACGTAATCCTTAATTGGAAGCCGGGCTTTGGCACAAAACTGCACACGGTTTACTTCGGCGAAACTTTCGAAGAAGTGGACAGTGCAATAGGTGGTCAAGTGCAGGGAACTACGGCTTTTACTCCGGACATACTTAAAATGGCGAAGACTTACTACTGGCGTGTTGATGAGTTTGATATTGTCGAAACGCATAAAGGTGATGTCTGGAGCTTCACGACCGAAGGTGGTGTTGCGGCACTTGACCCGGCCAATGGCGCTGCGGATGTAACACAAACGCCCATTCTCACATGGGCACCGGGCTTAGGTGCTTCATATGAAATCTACTTCGGTGCCGACCCAGCCTCTCTGGAATTAAAAGGCAGTGGCAACCTCGGTTCAGAAAGCTATGAACCCGGACAGCTTGAGTGGAATACAACCTATTACTGGCGTGTTGATGAGGCAAATAATGTCAATTCCGACAGCCCCTGGACAGGTCCTCTCTGGAGCTTCACTACGGCTAACTTCCTTATCATTGACGATATGGAGAGCTATAACGACCTTGATCCCACCGACCCGGATAGCAATAGGATATTTAATGCCTGGATCGATGGATTCCAGGACCCGACAAATGGTTCTCTCGTTGGTTATGACCAACCTCCATTTGCAGAGCAGACAATCGTTAATAGTGGTAATCAATCGATGCCGATGTCTTACGATAATAGCGCTGCCGGCAAGTCCGAAGCAACTTTGACTTTGACTTCCAATCGTGACTGGACAATCAAAGATGTCAATACACTGACAATCTGGTTCAGAGGTGAATCTGCTAATGCCGCCGAGCAAATGTATGTGACTTTCAATGGTAGCGCAAAGGTCGACCATGACAATCTCGATGCAGCAACTGTAACGAGATGGACGGCATGGAATATCGACCTGCAGAAATTTGCCGACCAAGGGATCAATCTTACTAACGTTAATTCGATTACTCTTGGCCTTAGCTCCGTTACCGGCGGCACAGGTATGATGTATTTCGATGATATTCGTCTGTATCCACCAGCACCGTAGACAACGTAATTGGCAGGCATGTGCTTGGCAGTAGCCAAACAGGAGATTGATATTTAATGAAATAGTAAAAAAATTTTAGTGGGTAGCTAAAATATAATTCATAATTATTCTAACTATTTTAAGGAGAAATCAAATGTATAGAAGATTAACTTTTTTGATCTCTTTTATCTTGGTATTGCATTTAGCTGCAAATGCTCAGGCCGACCTGGTAGGCCAGTGGCAGTTCGAGGGCAATCTCAATGATATATCAGGCAATGGCAACGATGCCACGGCACAGGGAGATGCAGTTATTGAGAATGATCCCGAACGAGGGCTGGTCGCAGTTCTGGATGGAAGTGGCGACTATCTCGAAATTCCCCATTCGAATTCTCTGAATATTACCGGTGACCAGATAACCCTGACATCATGGGTCTATTTCGATGATGTAAGCGGTGGCCCTGAGATCGTTTTAGCAAAGATTGTTCAGGAGGGCCAGCACAGTGCTCCGTATTTCGCATATAACCTGTGTATATTGAGTAATGGTACACCACGTTTCTTTCTGACGACATCAGGAACCCAAAGACGTTTGCCCGGGAGTCCAAATTTTGAATCAGGACGCTGGTATCATATGGCCGGTACGTATGATGGCTCAGAGATGATCCTTTATGTGGACGGCGAGGTATCTGCTACCATGAATGCCACGGGTAACATTAACGGATATGATGAACCGTTGTTCCTTGGTATTAACGGAGCCCGCGGAGAACCTATGGATGGAAAAATCGACGATGTGCGTATCTACGACCACGCCCTGGACCAGGTGGAAATACAGGCGCTAATGCTTCAGGTTGGCGGAGGATATCCATATGCTATGGCACTGAGTCCTAAAGAAGGCGAGATCCGCGAAGACACATGGATAAACATTTCCTGGAGGCCGGGCGATTATGCGGTCTCGCATGATGTATATATAGGCGATAATTTTGACGATGTGAACGATGGCGCTGAGAGCACGTTCCAAGGTAACCAAACCGATGCATTTATTGTTGCCGGCTTTCCCGGATTCCCCTTCCCCGATGGTCTCGTACCTGGGACTACTTACTATTGGCGAATCGATGAGGTCAACGATGCCGAGCCGAACAGCCCCTGGAAAGGTGACGTCTGGAGCTTTAGTATTCCTCCAAAGACAGCATACTTCCCCGACCCGGCCGATGGTGTCGAAGGAGTCGGAGTAGATGATCAGCTTACCTGGACTCCGGGTTTTGGTGCGAAACTCCACACTGTTTACTTCGGCGAAACTTTTGAAGAAGTTGACAATGCAACTGGTGGTTCGCCTCAGGGAACTACTACCTATTCTCCCGGCACTCTTAAAATGGCCAAGACTTACTACTGGCGTGTTGATGAGTTTGACGTTGTCGAAACTCATAAGGGTAACGTCTGGAGCTTTACGACAGAAGGTTCCGTTACGGCACTTGATCCGGTTAATGGTGCCGTGGATGTCACACAGACTCCTGTTCTCACATGGGCACCGGGCTTAGGTGCTACATATGAAATTTACTTCGGAACCGATGCAAGTGCACTTGAGAAAAAAGCAAGCGGAAATCTCGGTTCAGAAAGTTACGATCCCGGACAGCTTGAGTGGAATACAACCTATTACTGGCGTGTTGATGAGGCCAATAGCGCCAATGCCGACAGCCCGTGGACAGGTCCTACCTGGAGCTTCACTACTGCCAACTTCTTAATCATAGATGATATGGAAGCTTACAATGACCTTTCACCCGATGACCCCGAGAGCAACAGGATATTTAATGCCTGGATAGACGGATATGACGATCCGACAAACGGCTCTCTCGTGGGTAATGATATGCCGCCGTTTGCAGAGCAGTCTATCGTTCACAGCGGCAACCAGTCGATGCCAATGATTTACGATAATAGCGCCGCTGCTAAGTCCGAAGCGACTTTGACATTGACTTCCAATCGTGACTGGACAATCAAAGGAGTTGATACACTGACAATCTGGTCCAGAGGTGATTCGGGCAACGCCGCCGAGCAGATGTATGTTACTCTCAACGGTAGCGCAAGGGTTGATAATAATAATCCTGATGCAGCTACTGTAACAAGATGGACGGCATGGAACATCGACCTGCAGAAATTTACTGATCAGGGTGTGAACCTTTCCAATGTAAATTCGATTACTCTTGGTCTTAGCTCTGTTACCGGCGGTACAGGTATAATGTACTTCGATGATATTCGTCTGTATCCCCCAGCACAGTAAGTAGGGATTTGGCTATTAAGTTAAATAATGCCATGGATTCGTAAAATAGGGGCTTATACCGTCTAATTTGGTATAAGCTCCTTTGTTAATTGTTTATTTGACAAAGCCAGGCGTCTACTATTCGCATGCCCATTCGGACTTGTTCGTCCATTGGCCTCTTGGAGTATTTCCATCTGGTTGAATGATAGGAGCCGGATGAGTTGAGAGGTTCACTTCCGGTTTTCGGAGGGGCTGAGGGTGAAATTTCCTTGGTCTACTTGCTCCTGAAAATCAGGGTGTTTTTTAGCTTTTGAAAGAGGAGGCTTTGCGTCTGTTATGTCACTCTTCTGCAGCTTCTGTTTCCGGCAGTTCTGCTTGCCACTCATTGGCTTCTTCTGGCTTTTGTACAGTTTTATCAAGATCGAGGCTAATTCAAAATCAAGTGATTTTCCTTGACGGAAAGGCAGATAATTTGGTATAGATGAATATTAGTTAAGTTTGTGCTCGCGCAGTCAGGCATCTGGGGCTTTGAGTTCATCCAGCGGGTGCAATCCTTGTAGGTTTCCGAATAGAGGAGGAGTTATTATGCAAGACACGGAGTTAGTTGTAACCGCGACTTTGTGCTTCGCAAGTGGGGGTTTTCACATTCCAACGAAAAATTCATATCCCGGCTCTTCGGGAACGAGTGTTTTGGTGTGTGGCCAAAGCATAGTTATTTTAAATTTTTTGAAGGAGGACTATTATGTGTAAAAAATTGATTTATTTATTTTCTTTTGCTCTGCTGCTCGACACGGTTCCCACAAGAGTAGCTGATGCGGGCCTCGTCGGCTGGTGGATGTTTAATGAGGGTTCAGGAGACACCGCCAATGACAGTTCCGGCAATGATCACCATGGGACGCTTATTGGAACCCCGGAATGGGTGGTAGGCCCGGACGGCTTTGGCGGTGCTCTTGCATTCAACCCGGACGTGTGTGTGGGAGTTGACTGTGGAATCTTCGACCCTACAAATGGGACGGGACAATTCA
>Ga0209636_10008020_pt1 | contig 10752 bp, 10 predicted proteins | sample DeeMarSWOR152_54_FD_187464 | JGI IMG/M metagenome (GOLD analysis project Ga0209636, IMG submission 187464) | Marine sediment microbial communities from White Oak River estuary, North Carolina - WOR-1-52-54 (SPAdes) (version 2) | ecosystem: Environmental > Aquatic > Marine > Intertidal zone >... | reverse complement strand
GGTGGCAATTGCCGCAGTCAATCCGATCAGGTACATCCAGGAGCTAACTATGAAGTATCCCACCCACGTGCCCCAAAAGCTACCACGACTGTCCTTTGCGTACCGGGAATAGTCACAAACCAGGGGGAGCCAAGAGATGGGCATAATGATGACGTAATCCAGTCCCAACATGAACGGGAGGCCTCCGGTCCCTCTTTCCAGTAGTAGCCGTTGGATTCCGTACTCGTGAAACACCACGTAGGTCATAATCGCACACAATATCATCAAAGCCGTCACGGCGATTCGATGAAGCCATTTCCAGAATCTGTGTCCAACCAGGGCCCATACGGTTGTCACGATCCCAAGCACGAGGATCCAGAACTTGGGCGTGAGGGCTGGATATCCCTCAGTGAGAGTCGCAGCCGCCTGTCCGCCGATCCATACCATGACAGCTGTCCATCCGATGAGTTGAAATACGTTCAACAATGCGGGTGCATAGGATCCCCGGACACCAAGAGTCGGCCGAGTACTCACCATGGTGGGGAACCCCCACTGGCTGCCGATAAGGCTCCCGAGGGCCAGAGGCGTGTTCCCAATCACGTGGCCCAAGAGAATGACTATCAGCCCCGACAGACAACCCAGCGGCACCAGAATTCCTCCAGCCCATATCTCCGCCAGAGAAACAGCTGCCCCCGCCCACAAGAGAAAGAAGTCCAGCCCGTTTAGCGTTCTTTCCGACTTTGCTATGGGTTGTATCTCTTCCATGTCTTGTCTCCTCATCTGCAAGGGTCCGAACACTCCGGCTGTTCGGACTTTCCTCCTCCTCCTGTCAAGAGGATTCAAAATGTTGAAGACGTGGTTTTCCTTGCTCTTACGGGCCTGTACTCACTGTGTGTAAGGGAAACATCCAGATCAGGAAGAAACTTGAACTTAGGGTGCCGGCTGGCCTTGTCGATGAACATTATAGAATCAAAACGAACATCCTTGGTCAGAATGAGGGCCGAAATTGGGGCGAGAACGCGTTTTCCCGAAGAGAACTCTACATGGCGCGGGGAGAATCCTAAAGGTCCTCTCTGATCAACTACCTCCCTTCTCTCCTTTTTCATCCTTCCTATTCTCTAAATGGAACGATAAGAAAGTCAAACCATATTTTGCAGCCTTGCCCATGAAACACGGGTCGACTCAAACCAATGTATGCTATGATCGAGCATTTCCTCAATCTTTCTTCCTCTTTCAGAAACTCATAAGGCTTTTTTGAACGCTCAAACACGTCAACTCTTTTTTGCAGATTCTGCTGATTATGGTCTCCTTCCCACCACGGCCCGACCATACCGTATCCAAAACGCTCATAATTCGCTCCGAGCTCTGTCTCTCCCCCCTTTCCGGCACCTGTAGCAGGAAGGTATGTCCATACCCATTTAGTCAGATTTACCGTATTTTCGTTGACATGATAAGAGACCTCTAATATAGTAAGGCCATGGCATCTGACCCACATTTTTCCAATCTCTTTCATCTTTTCATGGATGACAAATAGATTTTACTAACGGGAGGTTCTTCGCATGTATGGATATCAGGGAAAGATTCTCTCTATTGATCTTAGGGAAGGGAAGGTCCTGACAGAGAACTTCGACGAAGCGTTTGCCAGAAAGTATATCGGGGGGGTTGGTTTTGGAATCCGATTGCTCTTTGACCACCTGGAACCAAAAGTTGATCCACTCTCTCCAGAGAATATCCTTGTTTTTGCTTCGGGACCCTTGACAGCTCTGAGTTTCATGGGCAGCACGGGTATCTCCGTTGTAACTAAATCTCCCCTGACAGGACTGATTGGAGATTCCGACCTTCGAGGCTCATTCGGTCGGGATCTAAAGTCATGTGGATATGATGTGCTCATCATCCGTGGAAAAGCCGGGTCTCCTGTCTATGTCGAAATCACTGACAGTTCTGTGAATGTTAGAGATGCGGCAGATCTTTGGGGTAAAACCACGGCAGAGGTCCAATCCACCCTTTCTGAAAGGATCGCCAAAGGATCCAGCATCCTCTCCATCGGACCTGGAGGAGAACACCTGGTCAAGTACGCCTGTATTTCTGGAGACGTACGATTCTTTGCAGGCCGGCTGGGGATGGGCGCAGTCATGGGGTCAAAAAACCTCAAGGCTATTGTGACGAAGGGGAAAAAGGAGACGCCAGTTGCAGATCGTGAGGGAATGAATCATCTAATGAAGGAAGTCTATGATCTTGTCCAGAACGACGGATCCTGTGATACTCTCGCAAAATATGGAACCTGGAATAATACTGGACCCAGTAATCTCAAGGGAACCCTGCCCACAGAGAACTTTAAAAGGACGACCTTTGAAAAGATCGATCAGATTGATGGCGATGCAATGCTCAATACCATCTCCGCGGGAAAGCGGACATGTCCCGGTTGTCCCATAGGGTGTCGAAGGGTTGTGAAGGTAGGGGAACCCTACAACGTATCAACAGAATACGGCGGTCCTCAGTATGAATCCGTGGCGGCACTGGGACCTACCCTGCTCCTCGGGGATGCTCCTGCAATCGCAAAAGCGAACGAACTATGCAACCTCTACGGGCTGGACACGATTTCCACCGGTGTCAGCATTGCCTTTGCCATGGAGTGTAGCGAAAAAGGACTTCTCACCGATAAGGACATGGGATTTGATCTGAAATGGGGAGATCCAAAAGGCATCTTAGAACTGATTCGAATGATCGCTTTCAGGGAGAGAGCGGGCGATGTTCTGGCCGAGGGCGTGAGAGGGGCTTCCGAAAAGATCGGAATGGGCTCTCAGGAGTGGGCCATGCATGTAAAGGGATCTGAGGTGCCGATGCACGACCCCAGGGGAAAGAAAGGCATGGCCCTTGCCTATGCGACAGCGATGAAAGGCGCTGATCATGAATCGTCGATGCACGATGACCCGTTTGAGAGGGAAAACGCACTTCCTGAGTTGGGCTATGTGAAGCCCATGGGACGAAAAGAGTACCACGGTAAGCCTGAACTGGTGAAGAAGACCCAGGAACTTTGGGGGATCCTGTCAGATGCCCTGCCCATTTGCAAATTCCCCATGGCTCCACCTCGGCCCCTAACCCCAGGACGGCTGGTTTCGGCCCTACGGCTCGTAACAGGATGGAATGTCTCATTAGAAGAATTTCTACAAGTCGGTGAGAGGATCTTCAATTTGGGGCGCGTCTTCAATGTACGAGAAGGTGTGGATCGCGCACAGGATGTGCTCCCCGATCGGTTTTCGGAGCCACTTCGTGAGGGAGGAAGTGCGAGCGAAGCGATTACGAGAACAGATCTGGAGAGAATGTTGGAGGAGTACTATGCCCTTCGTGGATGGACAAGGGATGGTGTGCCAAGAGAGGAAACCCTGGTCAAACTCGGGCTGGAGGATGATTGAATCATTTGATCCACATCAAAGGAAGTGTCCAGCGGCTGTGCTCGAAGTTAGATTGTCCCATTGGAGACGGAGATGAGATCGTGATCATTCCGCTCATCAGCGGCGGGTGAGAGCCGCCTCGTCAAATGCGTTAACGAATGGTTTGACGATTCCGTCGATCAGCATTCCCGTGGAATTTCCTCACCTCCTGTTCATCACTAAACTCCTAGCCTTCCTGACACATTCCATCGCATCTTCTGCATAGTAGTCGGCCCCAATCTCATCTGCAAAAGACTGCGTGACCACAGCGCCTCCGACAAAGATCCTTAGCCTCTCCCGGATTCCGTTATTCTTGAGCAGTTCGATCACACGCTTCATGCCCGGCATCGTAGTGGTCAAAAGGGATGACATTCCCACAAAATCCGCCTTGATTTCGACCGCTTTCTCCACAAATCTCTCATCAGGCACATCGATCCCGAGGTCATGGACTTCAAAACCCGCACTTGTGAGCATCATTGAGACAAAGCTTTTCCCGATGTCGTGAAGGTCCCCCTTGACCGTACCGATGAGGAATTTCCCTAACCTGCCTTCTCGAGAGACACTAAAGTGAGGATCCAGGAGGTCCATGACGCCTTTCATGATGTAGGCGGCAAGGCTGAGTTCACTCAGGAAGTACTCTTTCCTCTCGAACTTTTGCCCGATCCTATCCATAGCCGGGGAAAGCGCGTTTTTCACAATGCCAAACGGAGAGATTTCCTTGTCGAGAGCCCTTTTCACTTCTTCGATAGTCCCCTCAACGTCCAGATCTTCCAATCTGATGGATACATTCTTCAGAATCTCGTCGTTCATTTTCTCCTCATACTCCTAGAAGGGGGTATTTTCCATACTTTTTGGCTGCACTCACCATAGCCTCCACATTTTCCTGAGGGGTTTCCATGGACGGACCCCCGCCCAGTGATAAGATGTATCCTCCTCCAGTGGCTCCAATCTGTATACAACGCTTACACTCCGCTTCCACCTGCTCAGGCGTTCCCCGGAGCATCACGTTGACTGGATCTATATTCCCCATCAGACAAACCTTTTGGCCGATTCCCTCTTTGGTTTTTCTGATATCTGTGGCCGGGCTGAAGTTGAATACGTGGAAGCCGCACTCGGTCAGCAAATCCAAGATATGTGTTGAGTCGGCGTCATTGTGATAAACTTTGAGGAGACCGTCAAATTCGGAAAAGATCCGTCTATAGGCGGGAAGGCCGAATTCCTCGAATAGACCTGGCGAGAGAAAAGAGGCGTTATCATCCGGCACGAAGATTCCAACGGGGTTATTGATCACTTCCAGTTGCACCTTGAGCCAACGGATGGCTGTCTCCGTGCAGACATCGATTAGCTTCCGGGCAATATCCGGCCTCACTCTCAGGTCAACCAAGAATTCTGTAGGGCCTCGCATGTATGAGGCCACCTGAAATGGGCCTCTCGCTACAGCATAAAGGTATTTGACATCCTTGGGAGCGTGGTCTTGAATATACCGAATGGATTCAAGAACAAATGGCATAAGCCCATCTGTCTTAGGATCAGGGGGTTCAAGCCCTGGGATAGCTTCAGGGTTCTTAAGCAAATCACCCTTCACAAACGGCACGTAGTCTTCCGGCCAGAAGATCCTTGAACCAAAGGCTGACGGCTCCACCACAACACCGTAATCTGCCCACAGTCCGGGGAAAAAGACGATGTCTGGGAAACGTTTCATAGTGTGAAGGGTTGCATCCAGCATCAGCCTGGGATCGTGGAAGAATTGGAAGACCTTGATCCCGTAAAGACGCGAGAAGAAACGGGCCGAAGTAAGCAGTGAGACAGGCACCTCGTCTGGCGCCTCCATCCGGGCGGCTGAGAGAAATCTCTCGAGAGGATGCATAGGAGACTCCTTAACGTCTGTCCAGCAGGAAGACCATCTGCGTCGGCAGGACAAACCGTAAAATGATCAGAAGTACCGGATTGATCCCGGACCCGTACCCGAGTATCATTATAAAGGAGAAGGGAAAGCCTTTCAAGAATAAACTAATCACCCCTGAGGTATATAAAGGCACCGTCGGTGCTGTATTCTCTCTTTTATGCAGGAGCCTATGTTTATGGCCGCACCAAGACATGCGTTAGCATTCAGGATGGCAGAGAGAAAGTCAGTGAAGAAAGCAAATTCTAAATCTTTATCCTTAGTTGTTCTTCCCGCTAACTGGACAATGGGAGCTGACCGATTGGTTATTTAGAATAGGTATCACGAAAACGGAGGGGAAGCGGATTTGAAAAGGCCTCACATTTACATAATTATCATTATCGCCGTGTTGGGTCTCATGGTTTTAGGAATATTCGGGGTTGGTCAGAGTCGAAAAGGAGTGATGGTTGGAACGGTGACGGATGCCCTAAGTGGTGATCCGGTTCATAAGGCGAAGATACTGGTTGGTGGGAGATCAACTATCCGGTATATGGATAAGAACTTCGAGATCACAAACCTTAGACCGGGAAAATATACACTGAGGATAAGTGCTTGGGGTTACGAGTCTGTCGCAATGGACGTTGCTGTTGGGAGAGGAGTATCCAGGGTTGATGTCGCCATGAAGGGGACTGAGATTCCAGGGCTTGATCATATTATTGTCTTAGCTAACTCTATTAGGGGGCAGGGTATCCAGCTTGAGATCCGTTTCGTCAACAAAGAAGGAATCGGGATAGATCACTTTCCTAGACTTCCGATGACCATGGATGCGAAGCTCTATTCACGAATTGGAACCGAGGAGAAGTACACCCGTGGAAGGTTGATCTATTCAGGATCAGTGGACCTCTACTGGGATTCTAAGGCTTACCTGGGTAAGAACAAGGGGATAATCCCAAAGGAGAAGCTAAAGGTGGATCCCAAAACCGATGGAAAGTATGGGGTCCTCGATATGGTACTCCACTGCCCCCAGGGGGATTTCAACGCCTCACAGGCTGATATCCTCCTCGAGGAATGAAACTGAGAAAAGGGTGCAATTTTAATGATAAAAACTGTCAACCTGGGTAAACAATATGGGGATTTCTGGGCGGTCAGGGATCTTAGTATCAATCTCAGAGGGGGGGAAATATACGGTTTCCTCGGTCCAAACGGGGCAGGAAAGACGACAACCATTCTCATGATCCTTTCCATCCTTCGACCAACTATGGGTCATATCAACCTTTTTGGTGAACGGTTAAACGGGTCGAGGGTTGAGATACGTAGTCGGATTGGGGTGGTTTCTGAGAAGCAGTATTTCTACCCGGAGATGACTATGAGGGAGTACCTTGATTTCTTTGGGGAGCTCTACCAGGTGCGAAACAGAAGGCAGCGAATCGGGGAACTTGCCGAAAGAGTTGAGCTTGCCAATGTTCTGGATAAAAGGATAGGAGCCTTTTCTCGGGGAATGCAGCAGAAGGTTGGATTTGTCCGGGCTCTGCTCCACGAGCCGGAGCTTCTCATACTGGATGAACCGGTCTCGGGGCTTGATCCCATGGGAATCCGTCAGGTCAGGGGATTGATCGAAGAGGAGAACAAGAGGGGGAAGACCGTTTTCATTTCCTCCCATCTGCTTTCGGAGATAGAGAAACTCTGCGACAGGGTCGCAATTATGAACAACGGGCGACTCCTGGCAGAGGATAGGATGGAAAACTTGGTACGGCGTCTGACCGAAGAGAGCGAGCTTGACATTGAGCTTGCTGAGGGAAAACCACAGGCAGTCGAGGAGCTCGAAGGTCTTGATTTTATCAACGGGGTGTCTATTGATGGTAAGTTTCTCAGGGTAAAGGTTAAGACAGATCGGGACTACCGGCTGGATGTGGTACAGAAACTGATCTCTCGGGGTCATGTTCCCGTGGGTATTCAGGTGAGATCGATGAGCTTTGAGGAGGCCTTTGTCACGATTACCAAGGAAAACATCTCTCTCCTGGCAAAGGTGGAGTCTTAAATGGACGCTTTGAAATTGAATACGATTTGGGTTTTGGCCAAGCGGGAGCTTCGCTCAACTATCTATGGTGTTGGGATCTATCTTGCCATTTTCATCTCATTGATAATCTCCTCGGCCATCCTCCAGAATTACTTAAGGGCAGTGAGCCGTGATCGGATGCTTATCACCGCAAGTCCACTTTCTTATCCCTTGTTTATTGCCACCACAGTCTGTGCCATTTATCTTGCCCTCGCATCGGTGACCTCCATCGCCCGTGAGAAGGATATGCAAACTCTGGAAGTGCTTTTTTACGGTCCAGTAGATCATACTTCCTATATCCTCTCCAAATATCTCAAAGGGTTGCTAAGTTACATCTTTATCATTCTATTCCTGGCTGTCTATTTTGCAGTTGCTTCCATCACATCGAACCTCGGGCTTTCCGTTAAGTTCCCGGGGGTTCTTCTTCTCTCCCTCTTCCTCTCATCATGTGTGATCACCTTCGGAATCTTTGTCTCCACGCTGACTGAGAGCGTGCGCACATCTATTCTCCTTTTCATCGGGATAGTGGCCGGGTTCATTGCCATTCAGGTGACACATGGGATGCTTATTGAAATGGAGTCAGCAAACCTGTCTCCCCCACTCATCTATTTAAGGAACACTCTCTCTATCATCAACACCGGTGTGAAATGGGCATCACCCTTTTATTATCTGACAGAAGGTATGGAGGCTGTTTCCATTGGGAGTGTTGCGAAGTACACCTTGAGTGCGGTCTTTTCGATCATATATTCGATCATAGCCCTGGTTTTTTCCATTCTGGCTATAACAAAAAAAGGGGTAAAAAGAATGGCGGGAGAATAATAGCCCATGGTTTTGGAGGAATATGCCATTTGGATCTTGTCTCAGATGGGAAGGGTTTTCATCTCCCTCATTCTCATCGTTGTTACCATCGGTTCAGGTTGGGCTCAGGCCCCTGTCATGGAGGAGCAGATGGTTTACGGGCTCCGCCTCTTCAACGGCAAGGGGTATGCTAGTTCATTCTGCCCAAAGAGGGAAGATACGATCTATATCATTGCCGGTTCGAAAAACGTTCTCTTGCCCAAGATGACCCTTGTTTATTACTGGCCGATCACCCGGAAGCTACAGGCTGCTTTCAAGACGTTAGACGAGAAGGTTGAGGGGACCCTTGAGATCATCCAGGATGGGAAGGTTATCCGGAACCTGAAACGTCGGGCATACACTTTTTATTTTGCAGGAGGATGGTACGCAGAAACTTCGGAGATTATCCTGGATGAGAAGGCAAAGGAGAAATACGGTGAGTTCAAGCAGGCGATGGATAGGTATTACAAGCTAGCTAAGGAATACTATGACAAGCAGCAGGACTACCGGAAGCAGATGGAAGAGTTCCTTGCTAAGACAAAGGAACGGCAGAAATCAGGTATGACGCCTGAGCAGTATGGACAGATCCTTGTTCCAAAAGAACCAGTTTCACCCGCCCCACCTGAGTTCTATGTTCAGGAGCCAAGGGAGGAGTACATCGTTAATCTCCCGGTGGGAAGATACGAGATTAGGCTCCATGCCCCTGATGGTACCATCGTTGAGGGGAGCGAGAAAAAAATCGTCTCCTTCACATATCGCCGTAGTGGCAAGATTGGCTATGAGATAATCCCTGCAAATCGTTGGACGATGCCAGAGACATCAAGTGATCCTGCAGAGATAATCTACCTGGAGGGGAGAAATACGCTCTACTTCAGGCCCTACATCCAGACCGAATACAATCACCTTTGCTATTCAAAGCTCCTTGATCCCCAGAATGAGGGGCATTCCGAACTCTGGCGTTGGGCAAATATTAAACAAATTGAGAAGGGGGCCCTCCATCTTATGAAAGATGGAAAGGTAGTGTCAAAAATTCAAGAGCAACCCTACTATGTGCACCAGGTTCCTGGCCCAGAGCTTGGATACACAATTGTAGGTTACGATAAGGAGAAGTCTCCAGTCCGTGGACCCAGCCTTGTGGGTTATAAGGTAGAGTTCGAACCTGGGAAGGGAGGGCACCAGATACAGTTGGTGAATGCTTCAGGGAAGGTAGTTCCAGGGAGTCTCAGAGAGCTTCGGGCAATCGATGTAGGAAAGCCCTGGGAGCTTTACATAGCCTCAGTTGTTCTGCCATTTGTGGTGGGAGCTCCCATCTTCCTATGGCGAAGAAGGAAGTTAAAATAGATTTTAACACTTTAGTGCGTGTGAGCTAGCCCTTTACCGCTCCCGCGAATCCTTTCAAGAGGTGCCGCTGGACGAATACGTACAGAACCACGAGAGGCACGCTGGTGAGAACCACCGAGGCCATTACCATACCCCAGTCGATGGTGTATAGCCTAATGAACGTTGCCAGGCCAACTGGAAGCGTCCGCATTTCATCACTTGAGGTCAACACGAGGGCATACAGGTATTCATTCCAACAAACCACACACACAAAGACGGAGACTGCCACTACCCCGGAGACAGCCTGAGGCAGCACGATGCGAAAAAAGGCGGAAAGCCGTGTGGCCCCATCCACCATTGCAGCTTCCTCCAACGAAACCGGGATTCCCATGAAGAAAGCTCTCAGGAGCCAGATGGAAAACGGAAGGCAAAATGAGGTATAGGCGAAGATCAGTCCAGCCCGGCTGTTGACCAGCCCGAGCGTCGTGAGCACCGCGTGAAGTGGGAGAAAAAGCAAGATGGGGGGAAGCATGTACGTGAACACTATCAGGCGTCTGTACGAATCCCTTCCTGGAAAAGCAAACCTGGTCAAGCCGTAGGCAGCAAGAGCTGAAATCGGGATGACGAGAGCCAGCGTCACAAGAGTGACAAAGGTCGTGTTGAAGTAGTAGGTGAGGAACTTCGTTCCCCTCAAGAGTTCCTGATAGTGAAGAAGGGTGACCGAGCTTGGAAGAAACATGTGTGGAGACCTCGAGAAAAGCTGTGCGGGAGGTTTGAGAGAAGAAAGGAATGCTTCAATGAGGGGAAATATAGATACAGCAACGAAGAACATTACCCCGACCCACAGCAGGCTAGTTCGAACGGTTTTTCTGACCTCGTAGCTTGTCATTTCTCACTCCACCGACTCTTCCTGTTCAAAGGCGAAGAAATAGACCAACGCCACCGCCGCTAGAGTTGCGAACAGCACGCAGGCTATGGCGGCACTGGTGCCTCGCTGCATTTGCTGGAATGCCTCAACGTAACTCATGATAGGGAGTGTGTACGTGCTTGTCCCGGGCCCCCCGGCAGTCAAAAGCCACGGTATGTCGAACTTGAGATACATGAATATTCCCCTGAGTAGCACCACCACGAAGAATACCTCTCTTAGCTGAGGTAGGGTCACGTGCCAGAACTCCTTCCACGGAGAGGCCCCATCAACTTTGGCAGCATCATACAGCTCGGGTGGGATGATCTGTAGACGGGCGAGG
>Ga0209636_10008019_pt1 | contig 10753 bp, 11 predicted proteins | sample DeeMarSWOR152_54_FD_187464 | JGI IMG/M metagenome (GOLD analysis project Ga0209636, IMG submission 187464) | Marine sediment microbial communities from White Oak River estuary, North Carolina - WOR-1-52-54 (SPAdes) (version 2) | ecosystem: Environmental > Aquatic > Marine > Intertidal zone >... | reverse complement strand
TAACCCAAATTGGGAGAAGAGGCGTATTTTTTAATTTTCGCTTCTATAACCTCTTTGGGCACAGCACCTATGATGGTATCCACAAGCTTACCATTTTTTATGAATAAAAGGGTAGGGATGCTCATTATCCTGAAATTTGTGGCAACTCCTCTATTTTGATCTGTATTGAGCTTACCAAATGCTACTTTTCCATCATATTCTCTTGCCAGCTGATCTATTGTCGGTGCAAGCATTCTACAAGGACCGCACCATGGTGCCCAGCAGTCCAATACCATGAATTCATAATCCTGTATTATGGAATTAAAGTTCTGGTCTGTGACCTCGATAGGTGTTTTCGGCATCTTTCTCTCCAGGGTCACACTTGGTGCCTTCATGTCTTCCCAGTAGGACTGGATCTTTTTTGTTCTTATTTCTTCAAGTTCATCCATATTTTCACCTCAACGGTTTTGCATGATATATGCATAACCGAAATCTGTGTTTTACCTTATATATCTTTATTTGTTACCGCTGGTAGTGTCACAGAAGTAAAAAAAATATTTATTATCCCTAATATTGAAACATATTCAAAAATATTTTAAATGTGCTTAAAATGCTTATCATATTCTTTGTACATGCACCTGTTCATTACCACAGCAATTCCTGCTTCTTTTGCCTTTTTCGCTGCCTCCTTATTTATCACCCCTTCCTGCATCCAAACAACCTTCACATTCTTTTTGATGGCCTCATCAACTATCTCACCCACACTCTCCGACTTTCTGAAAATATCTACGATATCAACCTCATTAGGGATTTCCAAAAGACTTGGATAGGATTTTAATCCTATGACTCTATCGAACTTCGGATTAACAGGTATTATCCTGTATCCTTTAAGTTTCAGATACTTGCCCACCCTGTTGCTTGGTTTATTTCTATCGTCAGAAAGACCTACAATTGCAACGGTCTTGGAATTTTTCAATATATCCTTTATTTTTTCAGGAGATGGAACAAACTCAGAACCTTCATCTTCTGTCATGGTCTCATCCTTTCTTTTCTCTTTCGAAAATCACCTCACCTTCGTAAACGATCTTAAAAATCCTGTGGTAAGGAATCGAAGCCTCGCTTAGAATCATAAAGGAATGCTCCAAATCCAGGATCTCGTTACCCGATATTATCATTGTATCGTTGGGTGCGCCTCTATGTACATACCATATCTCGGCCTTGGATATGTTCCTGTCTTTTCGCCATTTTAATTCATTGAGAATTTCTCTTGGGAGGGGCATTGTATGTGATTATAAGTTTTGTGATATTTATTTCTAACCGTTTTACATGTTACTCAGTTTTTTTTAGTTTATGGAAAAAATTATATTTTTCCAACTATCTTTTTCACCTCAACTTTTTGGGACATCATTTAAGCAGTGCAAAAGCTTTATTACCAACCTCTTTATTAGGGGTATACCCGCCCAATTCACCATTTAAATTTATCTATGAGTTGATTAAAATGAGACATACGAGATTTGAGAAGGCAAGAATAATCGGAGCAAGAGCTCTGCAGATCAACATGGGTGCCCCACCTTTAATCAGGGGAACAAAGAACATAATAAATGTAATCGAATTGGCCGAGATGGAGTACTTAAAAGGAATTATTCCTATCAACCCGTTGAGAACTTACTGAGGGAGAGGTTTGACTGAGATACAGGAGGTTATTATAAGAAAAATTTTAGACAGCCGGGGAAACCCAACTGTTGAGGTGGATATATTTACCCTAAGCGGTTTTGGCAGTGCGGCTGCACCGAGTGGGGTTTCCAGAGGTTTGCATGAGGTCGCTGCCTTTCCAAGGGAGGGAGTGGATTTTGCAATACAAAATTTCAAGGAAAGCATAGTCCCAAAATTTATAGGTATGGATGTAACAGAGCAAAAGGAGTTAGACACTCTGCTTTTGGAGCTGGATGGGACACAAGATTTCTCCAATATCGGAGGTAACGTGGCAATTGCAACCTCCCTTGCTTTCGCCAAGGCTGCCGCTTTTGTGTTAGGGCTTCCATTATATAGATACCTAGGAGGGGCGTTTTCTAACAAAATACCCTATCCCATGGGTAATGTTATAGGTGGAGGAAAACACGCCATCGGGGGCACAGACATTCAGGAGTACCTGGCAATATCATTTGGCACTTCAGCCAAAGATTCTATATTTGCCAATACCCGGGTTTATACCGAGGTGAAAAAAAGTTTGCAGAAGAAGTTACCCAATACCGCAATAGGAAAGGGTGACGAGGGAGCCTGGGTTGCGAAGATAGACAACATAGAGGCCTTGGAGATATTGGTTGATTCATGTAAGAAGATATCAGACTCGATGGGTTTTCAAATCTCGCCATGTCTTGATATTGCAGCTTCTGAGCTTTTCAGCGGTGGAAAATATCATTATAAGGATCAGAAATTGGATACAAAGGAGCAGATAGAATTTGTAATAGAGATGATAGATGATTATGAATTATACTCAGTGGAAGACCCCCTTGATCAGGAGGATTTTATGGGGTATGCTGAGCTTACAAAAGCGGTTGGCGACAGATGCATCATAATAGGAGATGATTTATTTGTCACTAGCACTGATAGGGTGGAGAAAGGTATTAAGATGGGTTCCACCAATGCGGTCTTGATTAAACCGAATCAGGTGGGTACTCTCACAAAGACAATAGATACGATCAAACTCGCCCACGCAAACGGTTATAAAACCGTGGTTTCCCACCGGAGCGGTGAAACAACTGACAATACAATAGCCCATCTGGCTGTGGCATTCGGCTGTCATGCCATTAAGACCGGTGTGGTTGGTGGGGAGAGAATCGCAAAGCTCAATGAATTGATAAGAATAGAAGAGGAACTTGCAAAATCGGAGGGTTGATTTGGAAGAAGAAGTAAAAGCAGAGCCTTTGTTGGTGACAGAAGATGTTTATCTGACTGCAGGAGTTCACATAGGCACCCAGCAAAAAAGCGCAGATATGAAACCTTTTATATTTAGGGTTCGAACAGATGGTCTTTATGTTCTTGATGTTAAACAGACAGACAAGCGTTTAAGGGATGCATCGAAATTCCTATCCAGGTACGAGCCAAAGAAGGTTCTAGTGGTATCAACAAGACAGTACGGTCAAAAACCAGTAAAACTTTTTTCGAACCATACAGGTATTTGTGCGATACCTGGAAGGTTTGTTCCGGGCACCTTAACAAATCCGGAATTACCTACTTATATGGAACCTGAGGTATTAATGGTAACTGATCCTGCTGCAGACCAACAGGCATTAAGGGAAGCTGTGAACATCGGTATACCTGTTGTTGGGATATGCGATGCTAACAATGAAACAAGAAACGTTGACCTGATAATCCCTGCCAACAACAAGGGTAGAATGGCTCTTGCAGCCATTTACTGGATCATGACACGAGAACTGCTTAAATTAAAGGGAAAAATCGAAAAGGACGAGGATTTCACCCCTACCATGGAAGATTTTGAAGCATCACTATAATTTTATAATAAGAAACCCATAATGTTCCAAATCCATGGGAAGGAGGTATTGCATGAGGTACCCAGCTGTGGCAGGTCAATTTTATGAAGGTTCCGAGAGAGCATTAAGAAAACAAATCGAGAGTTGTTTTTTACATAGCTTAGGCCCAGGAGAAATTCCTAAATTGGAAAAGGGCGAAAGAAAAATCAAAGGTGCTGTGGTGCCGCATGCAGGTTACATGTTCTCAGGTCCTGTGGCTGCTCACGTTTCTTTTGCTTTGGCAAAGGATGGTTTTCCAGAGTCATTTATCATAATCGGCCCAAAACATTCCTATGCGGGAAGCCCTGTAGCGATTACCACTGAGGAATTCAATACACCCCTTGGGAACGTGGCAATAGATATGGAACTGGCAGAAAAGCTTCAAACTGGTATAATCGATAATGATATCGTGGCCCACAGGGGAGAGCATTCTATAGAGGTCCAGTTGCCTTTTTTACAATATTTAAAACAAGATATTAAATTTGTACCTCTGTGTATAGGTCATCAGACTTACAAGATGGCAAAGGAGATCGGGGAGATAATATCCAAGGCAATTGAGGGTAAAGATGTTGTGATCTTGGCTTCAACAGACTTCTCGCATTACGTTCCCCGTGAGATGGCCCATAAAAAGGACAATATGGCAATCGAGGCTATATTGAATCTGGATGCAAAAGGCTTATCTAAGACCGTGGATAAATACAGCATATCCATGTGTGGGTACGGCCCAGTTATGACCATGATCGAATCTGTGAAAGCCACAGAAGCGAAACTTCTTAAATACTCCACATCTGGAGATATCATGGAAATGCGGGATGTGGTTGGCTACGGTGCTATTATACTGAGTTAAATACATTTACACATTTGGGTATATAATGTCCCATAAAAGAAAGTGAAAAAATGCATGATTCTTCAAGTAAACGAAAATCAAATATAAAGCCCCAAAAAAAATCGAAGGCAAAGCCCCAAGAAAAACAAAAACTCAACGTTAAGATGCTCGTCATTGCCTTGTTTTTTATCATGTTATTCGTTTCTTATGCCGTAATATTCTCAGGTCAGCAAAATTCTCAATCGAAAAATATGGTTTTTGAGCAAGATCAAGAGGAACTGAGAACTTATTATGGTAAAGTTAAGGACATCGAGGAGGTTCTGTCAGATGTCAAGATAACCATAAAGGATGCCAGTTCCAATAGCGAAAATAGTACTGAACTTATAGAAGACGGCATGATCCTAGAAACAGAGGGTAATTTCAACTGTACATTTTTGGACAAAAATAGTAATGGAAAACTTGATGATGATGATGAATTCATAGTATATAATGTATCCTCAGGAGATTCTATAAAATTATATCTTAAGTCATCTAATGACAAGATTGCCTATTATACTTTTTAGCAAATATATAATATAATAAGATCTATTAACTGGATATATGTTTTTTAATACATCCAATCCAAATTCTACAAAAAGTCTATTTATAATCACTTCCTTATCAACTTTTGTGATAAAATGGAAGGTTTTGAAGTACTTGTGGCCATCTTAACCGTGCTTGCTGCTCTGCTTTTATTAATAAGCATTCTTGCGTATAAAAGGGAAGGTTCGTGGAGATTGATTATTGTAGCCATTGTTTTTGCCATTTTTCTGATAAAGGGCATCATTATGACCGTCTCGATCTTTACGCCCGATCTTGAGGACCTACCCGATGAGCTAGGCTTTCATTTAATATTTGACGTTATTATACTTCTTTTCCTGTTCTTTGCATTGCTATCACCACCAAAAAGTGGAAAGAAGAAGGATTTGGGCAGTAAAGAAACAAGCAATAAAAAAATTTAGAAAGCCTAAACTGGTCTTAATACTGGGGTCAACATCAGTGAGAAAAAATGCGGGGATGTAGGATGGTGTGTGGAGGACAAGTTCGGGGTGAATGTGGACCATGACCGAAGGACTTGATTTGGATACTCGAAGAGAAATCTTTGAATTGATTTCGCGATTTCCAGGTCTACATTTCAGGGAGATTTTACGTCGCCTTAATATATCCAGTGGTAATTTGAATTACCAATTGAACTACATGATAAAGCATGAAATACTTGTTACCATTTTAGATGGAAATCTTAAACGTTATTATATAATAGGCAAGGTTAAAGGAAATGAAAAAAGAATACTAGCCTGCCTTAGAAATGAAACTGCAAGGGGTTTGGTACTTTTTCTTCTTCTCAACCCAAACTCCAAGTTCAACGAAATATCAAAGAACTTCGATTTGGCTCCTTCAAAACTGGCCTATCATTTAAGGAAGCTATCAGAAAAGGAAATTATAAAAAAAGAGAAAAAAGGCAGAACCACCATATATCGGGTTGTAGATGAGGAAACGATTGCAAATGTTCTAATTTCCTTTCGCCCATCATTTTTGGATAGCATTGTGGAGAGCTTCATAGAGTCATGGAAGGAGCGTTGAGCTTAATCGAGACCCAATTCTTTTCTTATCTTACTCATGTTAGCTTTGGTATCACTGTCCACCTTATCATACAAGCTACTATTGTTACTGTCCATGGCCACAATGAGTGGTCCGAAATTCTCCCCCTCCAATATCCATAATGCCTCTGGCATACCCAAGTCCAGCCAATGCACACCTTTTACATTTTTAATGCCCTTTGCTGAAAGAAGTGCAGCTCCACCTGTTATCGCAAGATAAACACAACCAAATTTGCTCAAGGCATCCAAGGTTGGCTTCGACATGCCTCCTTTTCCTATGATAGCCCTTACCCCAAACTTTTCAATGAATTCAGGCTCCAGTAAATTCATCCTAGAACTTGTAGTTGGGCCTGCTGCGATAAGATGCCAGGAATTATTCTTTTTCTGCATTATGGGTCCGCAGTGAAATACAGCTGCATCCCTGAGATTAACAGGCAGGTTTTTACCTTCTTTTAAAAATTCAAGGGCATGTATATGCGCCTCATCTCTTGCTGTAAATATCTCTCCAGAAAGATAAACAACATCCCCAATTACCAGATCTCTTACCATATTTTCATCAAGGGGTGTATTCAACCTTATTTCTTTCATTGTCCTCCCTCCTTCGGATGGGTGATATACTCAACTTTACCGTCACGATAAATCCTGGCAGTGGCTCTTCTTGCAGCCCAGCACTGTAGGTTTATCGCCACTGGGAGGCTTGCTGTGTGGCAAAAAGCATATTCTATATTCACGCCTAATACCGTGGTCTTTCCGCCTAAACCCATGGGACCTATACCAAGCGAGTTGATTGCCCCGTACAATTCAATCTCCAGCTCTGCTATCTGAGGATCGCTGTGATGAACATCAATTGGACGAAGTAAAGCCTCTTTTGCCATTTTCATAGATATGTCTGCAGAGCCTCCTATACCCATACCTAATATTGTGGGGGGACAAGGCTTTCCCCCGGCTTTGGTGATTGTATTCAATACAAATTCTTTAATGCCCTTTAATCCAGAGGATGGAGTGAGCATAGAAAGGGCACTCATGTTTTCAGATCCAGCACCTTTGGGCATCACAGTAATTTCCATATATTCCTCATCTGAAAATCTATAGTTCATGTAAGGCATTTTCAATCCCGTATTATCCCCAGGATTTTCCCTAGTGATGGGATGTACCGCATTTGGCCTGAGCGGGATTTGATTTGTAGCTTCCTTTACTCCCTCTCTTATCGCATCTTCCACCTTCATGTTTATGCCCTTTCCAAAGGTAATGTAGAATATTTGAATACCCGTATCCTGACACATTGGGAGTTTGGATTTCTCGGCAAGTTGTATATTTTCCAGGATGTTCGAAAGCTGCATTTTTGCAATGGTTTGTTCTTCTTCCTCATAAGCCTTTGCAAGACCGTTTTTTATATCTTGGGGAAGAACTGTAACCGCATCTTTTAAAAGATTCTTTGTAACCTCTTTTATAGTGTTTTCTGAGATCATGAACCTCACCAAATAATATTCGCTAACAAGAGGATATAGATTGATTGGTATTAAATTTTGTAGTTATCAAAAATGACAGATAAAATTCAATTTTAAATTACTTCTCCTCTAATTCGAACTTTGAATATTTCTTTTTTTTATTTTCTTCATCTTTTTGATCTTGAGGCTTTGTTTCAGATTTGACTTGCGGTTCGAAGATAGTTTCCTGCTCTGACCAGTCAACTTGCTCCTCGTCCAATTTGAATTCTGTCTCTTTTTCTGTCCATTCTCCCTCTTCTTCTGGTTTGAAGCTCATTTCCTCGTCATACCACTCATCAAGGTCCGAATGAGGCTCAAAAATTAAATCCTGCTCTTGAGCTATTTCTTTTTCCTCTTCATGTATGAAAGTAGCATTACCTTCCACCTCTTTATTTTCTTCTTGCGGTTCAAATATAGTTTCTTCTTCGATATTCCATTGGACTTTTTTCTCTTTTTCCTTCATCTGTTTTGTAACAAAGAAGAGGACAAGTATCAAAGCCACAACAATGATCATGCTTATCAAGATGAGAATGAGCAATAAATCACCCTCCCCGTTCCATTTTGTTTTATCTAATGGATACGCATCCACACTATCCTTGTATCCATCTCCATCCGAATCGGGGTTAAGAGGATTCGTGCCCTTTAAATTCTCCTCCTCGTCTGTTAGACCATCGTTATCATCATCTATATCACCTATATCGTCGATTCCATCATTGTCCGTGTCTGTATTGTCCACTATAACAGTTATGATAGATTCATCTGCCTCGTTTCCAAGTATATCTTTTCCCCCGTATTTTATAGTGTCCACTTTCGATGAAACAGTAAACGGGCCAGTATAAAGATGATATACACCATCCTCATTAATAGTATAGAATACTGTCGATCTATTCACTCCCGTGTCCTTTGGTATTAGGGTAAACGACGTTGATGAGTTGATAATAAAAACATCTATAACTTGTAGTCTCGGCTGGCCAACCTCGGCAGTAATGGTAGGTGGAGTATTATCCAATTGTATCATCACTTGATGGTCTGTTTCGTTGTGGCCTAGATTATCCTCGCTTCCCCAAGTTATTGTATAGAATCCATCCTCGTATCCTAACATTGTAAAAACTGTTCCTGTTAGGTAATTATCATTTATATTGTACCAGGTAGTGGCTAGACCTGAATATTCATCATCAGGCAATAAGTGAAAAATGGTTGATGAGGTCACTGCCAAAGGATCATCAATATCGGCCCGGAATTTTGGATTCCCAATCTCAAGATCTGTTACAGGGGAACTATTGTCTAAAATTACGGTTATTGCATTTTCTGTTTCATTAAGGCCTAGGTTATCCATGCTGCCCCATTTTATATGATGCTCTCCTTCCTTAAAACCTGAGAAATTAAAGGAATTCCCTTCATAAAAAATCCCGTCTATGACATACCATGTAAAATTTATCCCTGGGTAAATGTCTTCAGGTGACAATAAGAAGATGGTCTCAGAGGTTACATTCCAAAAATCATCTTCTGATCTCCTGAATTTACTACCCTCTAGTTCAAGGGAGGTTTCGGGTGTCTTGGAATGGAGGTAAACAGTTTGTATGTTGCCAGTTTCGTTGTGTCCTAGACGGTCAATGCTTCCCCATGTTATTGTATGATAACCATCAGTACGATTCCCAAATGTAAAGATTGTCCCTTGAAAATAGAAATCATCGATTTTATACCATGTGAAATTAACACCTGATAATGGATCATAAGGTGTTAAAATAAACAAGGTAGAGGGGGTAACATTCAAAGATTCCACCATTTGATTTCGGTAATTTGGCCTGCTAATCGAAAGATTGGTTTTTGGGGACTCAGTATCCAAGTTGACAGTAATAGAATTCATATTCTCAGGTTGTGATAGATTATCTATACTGCCCCATGCTATGGTGTGTTGTCCATCCTCAAGACTTGCCAAATTGAATTCGATTTTATCATAGTAACGCTTTTCATGATAATCACCGTCGATGGAGTACCATGTAATATTCACACCAGCATATTCATCAAAAGCGTACAATTTAAATGATGTTGTTGCTGTGACATTCCATAGGTCATACTCAAATAATCGTACCTTTTCCTCACCGATAATCAAATCTGTTTTCGGTGGCTGTGAATCAAGATAAAACGACAATGAAAACTTGGTTATGTTGTTGCCGATATTGTCACTTGCCCCTATTTTGACATTATGGAGTCCATCATCGAAACCTTCCAGGGTGAAGTTATCTCCTTTAAAAAATTTGTTGTCTATCATATACCAGGTGAAATTTAATCCTGATAAAAGGTCAGTTGATTGGATTGTGAATGTTGTAACTTCGGTTATATTGTATAAATGATAGGGGTATTTTCTGTGAGTTGGTTGTCCGATTTCGTAGGATACACTCGGTGGTGCTGAGTCAAGGGTAACATTGATGTAATGAACAGACTCGTTATGACCGAAATAATCCTGACCTCCCCAGGTAATTTCATGCAGACCGTCGTAATATCCACCGAAATCAAAGTTTTGACCCTCGAAGTATTTCCCATCGATTGTATACCAGAAAAATGCAACAAGGGTCATCTCCTCCAATATTATAAAATTAAAAATTGTATCCTGTGTGACATTCCATATGTGGTTTGGTTCAGCCCGAAATTTTGAGGGCCCGATCTCTATATCAGTAACAGGAGCGCTCAAATCCACATATGCGTTTTCTGTTTTTGTGTTCTCACTGTTACTAAGATTATCTATGCTATAATATTGTATCGAGTACTCACCCTCTCCCCAATTGAGCGTTAATACATTTCCCGGGGTCCATCCTTGGACCAGGTTGCCTCCATAATATATCCTATACCTTGTAATATTTACTCCACTACCTCCATCAACTGGAATAAGTGTAAATTGAGTTGAGGAAATCACATACCATTTATTATCCTTAAAATAATTTGGGTTTCCCACGGAAATCGAAGTTATAGGCGGGGTGTTGTCTATGCTTATTTCCACCGATACAATATCTGTATAAAGCGTTCCATTGGTCCCCCTTACATAAATTGTATGGTCGCCGTCATTTATTAAAGTGGTATCCCAGTTATACAACCAAGCCGAAGTTCCTGTTGCAAGCTGCCAGGGTCCATTATCGATTTTCACCTCAACCTCGGTTATATACCCTGATGATGTACCATTTACGGTAACGACATCATTTAGGATGCTGTCCTCCTGTGGATTGACGATGTCGACAAAAAGGGTTTGGGCCGTGTTTGAGGCAACCAGGGCAAATGCCTGGTCTATCTCGGGAGAGG
>Ga0209636_10008018_pt1 | contig 10754 bp, 10 predicted proteins | sample DeeMarSWOR152_54_FD_187464 | JGI IMG/M metagenome (GOLD analysis project Ga0209636, IMG submission 187464) | Marine sediment microbial communities from White Oak River estuary, North Carolina - WOR-1-52-54 (SPAdes) (version 2) | ecosystem: Environmental > Aquatic > Marine > Intertidal zone >... | reverse complement strand
CGCATTTTTCTCCGCAATCACATTCTCCACAGCTTCAAATAGAACTATCTTCTAGAACATAATCTCTTCCCAAGCTATTCCCAGCCCTGTCATACTATATTCAGGATAACGAAGTCCTCTTTGTCATCTGAATGGCAGGGAGGAAAGCTGGAGGTGTAGCTATGAGAAGGCCCATTGATTTACTGCGCGAGGGGAGCAAAGAGGAGCTATGGCAGATGTGCTGTGGCTTTATTTACCTCAGACTGGAGCAGTTTATGGATATCCAGAAGAGGCTGCTTCTGGAAGAGATTGAGCTATTAAAGAACAGCGAGCTGGGCAGGCGGGTGATGCGTGGTGCCATGCCTGAGACGGTGGAGGAATTCCGAGAACAGGTGCCCTTGACCACCTATGACGATTACCTACCTGAGCTTGTGGAAAAAAGGGAAGATGTGTTGCCGACCAAGCCTGCCATGTGGGTGCATAACATAGGCTGGCCTGGTAGGTATCACGTTAAATGGATGCCCTTTCCGGAAAGGTTCCTATACGAGTTTGAAAGGGTAGCTGCTGGTGTGGGACTTATTGCCACTTGTGACCCTCAAGGCGATTTTCCACTGAAAGAACACCTGAAGGGCTTGCTCACTATGGGATCTCAATACTATGGGTTGGGCGTCATGGCATACTTGATGCAACGGGCACTCGGCTATGACCTCTTACCTTCCAATTCCGAGGAAGTATCCTTTCGAGAGAGGATGGAAGTCGGCTTTAAGGAAGCTTTATCTCGGGGTCTTGATGGTTGTGGTGGTTTACCATCAGTTCTGGTTTATGTTGGTGAGATATTCAGGCAAGGAGCAATGAATACCGACAGCAGGTTTTTGTTATCGCACCCCAACGCATCTGCTCGCTTCATTAAAGGATTAGTCAAGAGCAAGTTGGCTCATCGTCCCATGCTGCCCAAAGACTTATGGTCGCTCAAAGCGGTTGTTATTGGCGGCGTAGACAGCGCTATCTTCGGGACGAGGGTAGAGGAGCTATGGGGAAGGAAGCCTCTGGAGATATATGCTGGCACTGAAGGTGGTATTTATGCCACTCAGACCTGGGACTATGAGGGTATGACTTTTATTCCCAACCTCAACTTCTTTGAGTTCATTCCCGAAGGGGAGCGGTTCAAATGGCAGTTAGACCATTCCTACCAGCCGAAGACCATCTTGCTGGACGAGGTAAAAGCGGGTGAGAAATACGAGATAGTCATCACCAACCTCCATGGTGGCATTCTAACCAGGTGTAGAATTGGCGATATGGTCAGAATAACTTCGCTCCGAAACGAAAAGTTAGGTATTGATATTCCCCAGATGGTGTTTGAAAAGCGTGTTGATGAACTTATCATCATGTTTGGTGTTGGTCACCTTACGGAAAAACTAATCGGGGAGGCAATTGAAAATACTGGCATTCCTTATGTAGACTGGACAGCACGCAAGGAGGTAGTTGGCAATAAGCCAGCTTTACACATCTATATTGAGCTCAAGGAAAACTATATTGCCAGTGAGAAGAGCGTGGCTGCATCTGTGTACAATGAACTGGAGAAATTAGACAGTGTTTATCACTTCAACCTTCAAAAGTATGTCTATGGTGACGCCATAAATTTCCTTGGCCTAAGACCGGTAGCAGTTACTTTTCTTCCTGAGGGTGCCTTCTCCAGGTGTATCTCTCAACGGCGGTCCGGGAGAGCTGGTTTGGGCAGTCTGAAGCCGCCGCGTATTAACCCCTCTGACGAAGTGCTTTCTATGCTAAGAGCTCCAGAGGTTGTGGTGGAGGCTGCGCCGGTAACTGAAGCCAAACGTGCAGCTGCTCGATAACACTAGCATAGTTTAGAGAGAATCAGGACGCCTTGCCAAGGCAAGTGGGGCGAGGTTTTTACCTCGCCCTTTCGTTTGTCACTCTGAGCCCTTCAAGCTCGCCTTATGCTGGGGGAGTTGTGACTGAGAAAGCCTGTACCTTTGGGGGATTACCATAGTCCTTCTTGACAGTTTCCAAATTTATGTCAATAATAGCTTTATATTAAAGGTAAGGTGATTTACAAAAATGGTGACGCAGTCATTGCGAGTCCCGGTTTATCGGGGCGAAGCAACCCTGTGGAGGGGCTTAGAACGATATGTAAAATTGTGCCGGAATTTATGTGTTTGACTAATATAAGGGTAATATCATGAATGTCAATGTTTTAGTTCCCTTAATTGCTACGATTGCTTATATCCCCTTGTTTGTTATTTTGCTAACTAACAGGCCATGGCAACGAGGTCACAGGCTTTTCCTCCTATTCTTAATACCTACCATATTGTGGAGCTTGAGCATTGTTCTCTTCCGCGGCGATTTTCTTATGCCATATAAGCTCCTGCTGTCTAAGATCGGCATCTGTCTTGTCATCTGGATGTTAGTTCAACTTCATTATTTTGTCTGCTCTTTCTACCAGTCTGAACGCATCAAAATACCATTGGCTTATATTTTCCCAATAGCCACCATTGTCCTGGCGGTGGTGGGCTATATCCCAAGTAACGTTGAAGTCACTGCCAGCGGCATCAGTGTTGATTATGGTCCCTCGATTATTGTTATATGTGTACTTTTTCTTTCCATAGTAGGCGCCAAGGATATATATTCTTTGATACAAAAATACAGGCTCTCACCCAGCCCAGAGGAGCGTAATCAAATTGTTTATTTACTTGCTGCTATTGCTGTCCTAATAGTATCCATTCTTAGCTCTATTGGTCCCCGGGGAGGCGAATTTCCTGTGAGCCACATTGGCAACCTTATCGTTGCCTGTGTCTTAACCTACGCCGTTATCGCCCACCGTCTGCTGGATGTCAGTGTTGTATTCCGGCAAGCCCTTATATACGTAGTCCTCTATGGTGGTGGTGTTGGCATGGTGGTGCTGTTTTTTTGGCTTACTTACCGGTTCGTCGGTTTTGAGCTTAATTTTGCCTCTTTAGCGGTAACCATCGGTCTGGGAATTCCAGCTATCCTGTATTGTGTTCACAAGGCGCATGACCTTTGGCGAAAGAAGGTGGAGGAAGCCTTTATCGGGGCAAGATACTCCTATCGCAGGCAGTTATCTCAGTTTATCACCAAGATACACGATATTCCCACCCTGGAGCAGTTGGGCAGCGAGTTTATATCACTACTTGCTCAGTCCCTTGACTGTCGGAGAGCTTGTCTGCTTTTGCCCCAGGCTGGAAACGGAGGTTTTAGCGCCCGATTTACCTATCCTCCTGTGGGGGATAATCCTATGGGGAATTTGAAATTAAGGCAGGATAGTCCTGTCGTGACCTGGCTGGAGCGTGAAAGCACAATATTACCGGAAAGGAGTCTCGATATCTTTCCTGAATTCCAATCTATATGGGAAGAGGAAAGAGAAGAAATCCAATTGGCAGGGGTAAATACATTCGTTCCTTTAATGAACAAGGGGAAGCTTGTGGCTGTTCTAGCAATAAGTGAGAGGCGGGATGAGAGGCTTTACACTGTTGAGGATATTGATTTATTGGAGTTTATCACCACCCAGGTGGCAGCGAGCATGGAAAAGGAGTATTCCCATGAGCAATTGAGGGAACAAGACGAAGAAATAAACTTGGTTAACCGTTTAACCGCAATCATAACCTCCAGCATGAGCATTCAGATGATCTTTGAAGCTTTCGCCCAGGAATTAAAGAAAGTGGTGGATATTGATTGGGCAACAATTGCGTTAATTGATGGAAGCGAGCTTTATTTTCTGGCCCTATCCAGCACCATAGGTTCTGCTTGGCAGCTGGATGAAAGGATACCGCTTGAAGGGACGGCTACGGAGTATGCATGCCGGGATAGGCAAGCTGTATACGAAGCTGATCTGAAACGACACCACAGGTTCTGGACTTGGGAGAGTCACTTACAGCTAGGGATTCGTTCTGTTGTTTACCTGCCCTTGAGAGTCACAGACCGTACTATTGGCAGCCTGATTTTGGCCAGTCGCAAACCTAACGCCTACAATGGCAGGCAAGTAAAACTTCTGGAAAGGGTGGCTTTGCAGATTGCTGCGCCAATTGAGAATGCTCAACTTTATGTTCGAGTGGAACAAAAGTCTCGTATTGATGAGCTTACCGCGCTATTTAATCGACGTCATTTTGAGGAGCGACTCAAAGAAGAGATTTCCCGACATTCTCGTTATGGCGATGTGCTCTCTGTGTTCATGCTTGACCTGGATAACTTTAAGACCTATAACGATGTATATGGGCATCCCGCTGGCGACATGCTTCTGAGCCAGGTAGGGAAAATTATCAAAAGCTCTGTCAGGGATGCTGACCAGGCTTTTCGCTATGGCGGCGATGAATTCGTTGTCATTTTGCCCCAGACAACCAGGGAAGATGCCTATGCCGTAGCTGAGCGAGTTCGAGGTCAGCTTGCCGAGGAGATGGAGAAGAAGGCACTTACTGTGACTTGCAGCATTGGTCTGGCTAGCTATCCTGCAGATGGGGTGATATCTGAAGAACTTGTTACCGCAGCTGATACTGCTCTATATTATGCTAAGTGGACTGGAGGCAATCGAATCTACCTCTCTTCCAAGATTTCATCCGAGCCGGTGGATGAAGGAGGGATTTATGGCAAGCGTAACGGTTTGAGTGCTGTTTATGCCTTGGTCTCGGTAGTGGAGGCTAGAGACCCATATGTCTATGGTCATTCCAGGAGAGTTAACGCTTACGCCGTGGCTTTAGCGGAGGCGGTTGGACTATCACCTGATGAGGTATCTAAGGTGAGCACTGCTGCTTTGCTTCACGACATTGGCAAAATTGGCATTCCCGATAAAGTGCTAAACAAAAAAGGGAAGCTTAATGGAGAAAATTGGGAAGCAATTAAGGCTCATCCCAGGTTAGGGGCAAATATCGTCGGTAACATACCCAATCTAGTTCCCTGTGCAAGTGGTATTTTACATCACCATGAGAGGTGGGATGGCAGTGGCTATCCTGAAGGGCTGAAAGGCGAAGAGATTCCCATAGAATCTCGCATCCTCGCCATAGCTGATACATTTGAGGCTATGACTTCTGCCCGTCCTTACCGTCCTGCCTTGTCTCGTGAGGAGGTAGTAAAGGAGCTTAGTAAAAGTGCCGGGAGTAAGTTTGACCCTAAGTTGGTGGAGGTCTTCCTTGGCCTTATTGAGGCTGGATTTCCTGTGGAGGTTAAGACGGGTCCAGGTTCATCCAGCAAGCGAAAGGGTCCGTAACTGCGGATCTAAAGCATCGTCACTACGAAAATTTGTGCTCCCGAGTTTTGTATAAGGCTAAAGAGTTACATCGCTGGTCCCTTATGTGCGCTCTGTTTCTTTACCAGAACGCATATATTACGTGAGAAGTTCCTTATCGGGAAATGGTAGGACTTCTCCGGTGACATAGTAATGATTTCCCAGCCAGTTTTGACTAATAGTTTTCTTAGCTCCCTATAAGAGAAAAGGTGATAGTAGCGGTAGATTGGTTTTTCTTTTAGCCTCCAGGGGACTTGCCGCTCTTTTGATTTGAACCAGAACCCTGGTTGTCCGTGGTTCCACACGGTTAAAAAGGCCTCGCCCCGGGGCTTTAATACCCTCTTTAATTCCACAAATGCCTTTTCCCTCTCCTCTCTGCCTTTGATGTGGTGGTAGGTGGCCACTGATATTGCCCAATCGAAGGTATTGTTAGGGAAGGGTAGGGACGAGGCATCAGCGATCATTAAGTTGACATAAAGCTTAAACTTGGCAGAATATCTCAGAGCTTGATTGAGCATGGCTGGGGAAGAATCTACCCCCCAGAGTTCAAAGCCTTGGCTGAAAGGCAAGAAGTCCGGTCCGTGAGCGCAGCCCACATTGAGCAGCTTTCCGCTTTGCCATCTTGCCGCCAGCTCTTCAAGTTCTTCTTTTAATAAAGGCCAATGCCTCACCTGGTACCAGCTTTCAGCTATTTGGTCGAAAACTTCTCTGTTTGTGGTCATAGATACACTCTGCTAAACTTTAGCATATTATGGCGAAATGCTGATGGAGGTGGCATGAGGAAAGCATCTCGAACTATTTCTGGCGTAACCCCGGTGGCAGTTATGGCCAAGCCATTTCCTTGCCCCGGCAAATGTGTTTATTGCCCCACTTCTCCTGAGGCACCCAAGAGCTATACTGTGGAGTCTCCAGCGGTGCTCCGAGCTCGAAGTTGTGACTTTGATGCCAAAAAGCAGGTGGAGGTCAGGCTCAAGACATTGGCTGAAATGGGACATGCCCAGGATAAGGTAGAGCTTATCATCATGGGGGGGACCTTTCTGTCTTATCCCCGGGACTATCAGTATCAGTTTATCAAGGATTGCTATGATGCTCTGAACGGCATCCCCTCTAGTAGTTTAGAGGAAGCCAGGAAATTGAATGAAAATGCTGAGCATCGCTGTGTGGGATTGTGCATTGAGACCAGGCCTGACTTTTGTGGGGAGGAGGAGATAAAGAGCATGCTCGATTTTGGCACCACGAGGGTGGAGCTTGGGGTACAGACCTTGGACGATGAGGTTCACTGCCTGACGAAGAGGGGACATGGGGTGGCTGAGGTTATATCCTCGACCAGGCTATTACGGGATTATGGCTTTAAGGTTTACTATCATTGGATGCCTGGTTTACCAGGGTCGACACCTGAGCATGACCTGGAGCTATCGCGGCAATTGTTTGGGGACGAGCGCTTTCGCCCCGATGGGCTCAAGCTTTATCCCACGCTGGTAGTTCGGGGGAGTGAGCTAGAGAATTGGTATCGGGATAATCGCTACCAGCCTTATGGTGATGATGAAATGATTGATTTGCTTATGGCTATTAAAGCTCTAATTCCCAAATATGTGAGGATTTCGAGGTTGATGCGGGATATTCCCAGCAAATTTATCATTGCTGGCAGTAGAGACTTGGCGCTCAGAGGAACTATTAGGAAAAAGATGGGGCAAACAGGACTTCGCTGTAGCTGCATTCGTTGTCGGGAATATGGACATCGCTTGAGGGATGGCTGGATAATTGGCGAGCCCTGGTTAACCAGGATGGATTACGAAGCCTGGGGAGGTAGAGAGGTCTTCCTTTCCTACGAGGATGAGAATGAAACCTTGTTTGGCTTGCTGAGGTTGAGAATGAACGGGGAAAAGGCGGTGGTCAGGGAGCTACACATTTTTGGTCCTGAAGTTCCCTTGGGGGGGAAGCTGGAGCGAGCCGCTCAGCATCACGGTCTCGGCGAAAGGTTGCTTCGAGAGGCAGAGAGAATCGCCAGAGAGGAATTCAAGGTGGATAGGTTATCGGTGCTTAGTGGTGTCGGTGCCAGGGAGTATTATCGCTCACTTGGTTATGGTCTGGAAGGCGCTTATATGGTCAAGGAGCTTGGTTAAGCTACCTGGAAGCCTTCAGAGAGATTGTCTAGCAACCTATCTCCACATGAGCGAAGTCGAAGGGCAATTTGGTCTGCTCTTGAGTGCCATCATGATTCGATAAGCTCAACACGAGCGATTTGATAAACAATCCCTTAACTGTATTGACATAGCGTAATAGCTGTAATTATAATGAATCGAAGGGGCCACATAAGCTATTCAATGAATTGAGAAGCTTGGAACCTGGAAAAAATAAAAAAGGAGAAAAAGCAGATGGATACTGAGGTAAAGCCAACCTGGAAATTAGCTTGGGGATTGTGGTGGCGGACGGTTCTTATTAGCCTGGGAATAGGTGCGATAGTCACGGGAATTCTAGTCGCGGTGGGCTTGACAATCATACCCTGGCTTCCCTGGATGTGGTAAGCTCTCTTTGGCTGGTTGTTTATTTGCGTGTGACGATTTGCTATTGCGACAAGGCAAGGGTGTGGTGGTTGCAGCGTCGGGCTGGATTGCGGCAGGCAAACTCGCTGCCGTGGCGGTGATTGAGGTTTTGGGGTATTGACAATGCGAGCCTCTAACTATATCGTTATGTAAAAAATGGAAAGGAGGGATAAGAGATGGAGAAAACTTGGAAGCCGACAGTCGGTGGCATACTAGCTATCATTGGGGGGGCTATTGGGACGATCTCCGGCATAGTAGTTGCTGCAGTTGGTAGCATCGGATGGTTTCTTGGGATGCCATGGTTTAGTGCCATTGGTGCTCCATTAATTATATTGGGGGTAGTTGCTATTGTTGGTGGTATATACGCCTTAAAAAGAAAGATTTGGGGACTGGCGCTTGCCGGGTCTATCTGTGCACTTGTTGGTCCTTTGGGTCTTCTCGGGTTACTCGCCATTATATTCGTTAGCTTGGGAAAGGGCGAATTTGAGTGAGGCCCAAGGTTCTGCAAGTTACGAGGTTATTGTGCCTGATGAGTCAGGCAACTACAAAATCGTGCTTGAAAAAACTTTCAGGATAGAAAGGAGGCAAGATGGAAAAGTATCCTTTTCTACGGTTTGCAACTATTGTTTTGAGGGTCCTGGGGTGGATAGTACTGGTGGTTGGCGTCATTGGTTCGATTGTTTTCGGAATTCAGACGGGTGGACTTATGGGTGTTATTTATGCAGTTGGAGGAGTAATTTTCTCCTTCCTGACCTGGGTATTCTTGCTTGCAACTAGGGAAATTTTTTACTTACTTATCCATGTAGAAGAGAACACCAGAATCACAGCAGAGAACACCGGAATCACAGCTGAGAGTATTACAAAGAAATCACACTGAGATAAATTTATACCTTAGCAGGTTGTGTGAATGAAGGCAGTAATCTTTTCCTTGTTGGGCAAGCTCATTCAAAAACGATGGCTGCCGATGCCCGGGAAGAAAACGCATGGTGTTTTGCAGAGAGGGCGGAAGGCAAACAAGACACAAAATTACTATTATATAAAATATGCGACTAGTGCTTTGAGGGTTATAGCTTGGGTAGTATTAGTACTTGGCTTTATTGGTTCGCTTGTTTGGGGAATTACCACTGGTGGAATTGAAGGTGGTTTTCGGATTGTAATAGTAATGGTTGGCTCATTCCTGGCCTGGCTACTATTGCTTGTGGCCAGGGAACTTTTGAAATTATTTATGGATGTAAAGGAAAATACCATAAATACAGCTGAACGCGCTACCATTATGAAGAAATCAGGCTGAGATAAATTTATGCTTTAGCAGGTTATGTGAATCAAGGCAGCAATCCTCATCTTTTGTTCAGCAAGTTCATTTAAAAATGCTAACTACCAGTGCCTGCATGGCAGGCAGGCGATGTTCTGTAGAAATTGTGGCAAAGAGTTACCAGGGACTCCAGAATTTTGTACCAATTGTGGAGCTAAGCCAATGACTGGCACCGGTTTTTGCCCCGGGTGTGGTGCCCCAACAACGCCCCTGACTGAAGTGTGCACCAAGTGTGGTGCACGATTAGCCGGGGCAATAAAGGAAAAGACCTGGAAGCCGACAGCCGCGGGCATACTCTGCATTATTGGAGGAGCCGTTGGTCTGTTGTTATGCCTCTTCTGGACCTTGATTGCGCTGATTCTCATGGGCGATTTCCCCGGGGCAGAATTATCTATTGATGCTCCCATAGTCAGATTTTGGATATTGGGGGGGATTGCCATCATAATTGCCATCGTTGGCGGTATATGCGCCTTAAGAAGAAGGATTTGGGGACTGGCTCTTGCCGGGTCTATCTGCGCACTCGTTGGTTTCGCAATTCCCGGGATACTCGCCATTATATTCGTCGTCAGGGGGAAGCGCGAATTTGGGCGTGGCGCAAGAGTAGCGAAGGAGACAGCAACGGACATATCACCGAAATCAAGGCGTGCAACTACTTTGCTTGCCTTTTTTCTTGGGGTCTTCGGTGCACATCGATTCTATATTGGTAAGACCGGAACTGCAATCGTTATGCTTCTCTTAAGCATTGCAGGTTTAGGCATTCTAGGCTTAGGCAGTGCAGGTTGGGCACCTGGCTTTTTGGGGTTGGTCGCTTATTTCTATGTACCTACTATTTTTGCAGCGGTCGGGATTTGGGCTTTTGTTGACTTCGTATTTGCTGTTACAGGACGTATGAAAGACGAGGAAGGCAGGCTTATCAGAAAATGGTAACTACCATTGCCTGCAAGGGAAGCAGGCGATGTTCTGTAGAAATTGTGGTAAAGAGTTAGCAGGGATCCCAGAAATCTGTATGAATTGTGGAGCCAGGCCCATGGCTGGCACCAGTTTTTGCCCCGGCTGTGGTGCCCCAACAACGCCCCTGACTGAAATATGTACTAACTGCGGCGCACAAGTAGCCGGGGCAATAAAGGAGAGGACTTGGAAGCCGACAGCTGCGGGCATACTCTGTGAATGACTTAGTCAGTAAGATTAGATTCTTTCCCGTAGCCAGCTTTGCGCTTATTTACCGTGCCAGCGGCAAAAATCAGAACATCCCAGCGATGTTTCTTACCTTCAACTACCATAGAGCCAAAGGTAAGTTCATCTATTTTAGCCACGAAATTTAACCTTTCCTCTCTCTGATTTTTTCTTACTTTGTAAATCGGCTTTTTGTTTGCTGTTCCGCTTTATTGCCCGGCCGTACTTGAAACGATTTAGGTTTACAAATCCCTTTGCCACGATTTCTCCCCTTAAATAAAGCTGTCCTTCAGCCTGAATATCGCCTCCTCAACATTGCTACCCTGTGCTCTGAGGCGTTTTATAGCTTGTTCTATTTTATCGTGTTTGTAGCTATCGTTGAGGTCAGCTAGCTTATTGTATAAACCAGCCCGTCTGCCAAATTGGAAATTGAGTCTTTCTTCATCCGGCAAAGATAAGTACTCATTTATGATATTGAGGCATTTTTCCTTAT
>Ga0209636_10008017_pt1 | contig 10755 bp, 6 predicted proteins | sample DeeMarSWOR152_54_FD_187464 | JGI IMG/M metagenome (GOLD analysis project Ga0209636, IMG submission 187464) | Marine sediment microbial communities from White Oak River estuary, North Carolina - WOR-1-52-54 (SPAdes) (version 2) | ecosystem: Environmental > Aquatic > Marine > Intertidal zone >... | reverse complement strand
ATACCGATCCATTGAAAGATTTAATGCTTTGACATGGGAGCAGTATTTTAAATTAGATAAAACACATCCCATCGAAAACCTTAAAAACTTGAGCGCTTTTAGAAAAAAATTGACGCCGTTGCTAAGCTTGTTAACCAGCGGGACCATGACATGGAATCAGCTAATGACCCGAATACAGCGAGCAGAAAAGCCAGTGTCTCTTGTCGAGCGATTGATGAATGAGATCCAATTTATCTCTGATGAAGAGAGAATGTTATTTTCAAAATACATGATAGCTTTATGGAATCATATACCACGTCCTTCATTAGAGGGAAAGAGTCCTTCAGAACGCGCCAAAGAAAGCGGGGAGCTTGAACAACGCCTGACCCAGGAAATGGTCGACTATGTTTTCAGCCAGATACAACCCGACGATTATCCAACCGCAAAAGAAGCCAGTAAAGCAGCCAATGCGCTGAAAGATAAGTGGCTTAACACCCCACAGGAGAAACTGGGCGGAAAGACACCCTTGATGGCTATTATAGCAGAAAGAGAATCTTTGGGAAATAGCTCTCAGGAGTTCGAGATTGTGTTTGATATCAAGAAGATTTAGGGTTTGCATCGAGACAAATTTAAAGTGAAAAAGTTTATTTATATGGCGCTTATAATCAGGATAATTACAAAAAGGACGGCGATATGGATCTAGCAATTGTTTCCGATGATTTTTCTGGTGATGTGATAGATGATCAACTTTTCTTAATGAAATTAAGACATCAGGTAGACTCAAGAATTGAACCACATCCTTTTCTAATAGAGGAATTTTCTACCGATGATCCTTATGTAAAAACTATTATTGAGACAGGTGAAGAAATCAACGATAACTGATTAATTAAGTCCATAACAAGTCGAATAAGTATTTCTAGTTGCAATTAAAAAGAATAACTATTAAAAACAAATCGATAGTTTCATAGATTTTTTTAGGAGATAATCATGTCATCAACAGTGAAACACGTTACGTTCAGGGAATATGTGCGGGAAGCCTTGAAAAATGCAACTTATGAAGTCGATCACAGTTTGGGTGATATTTCCTGTGTGGTTGCGGAAGCACCAGATCTGCCTGGTTGTTTTACCCAAGGAGAAAATTTTGAGGACGCCAGAGAGAATCTAATTGATGCGATTGAATTATGGATTATGGCTGGCTTAAAGGAGGGGGATGAAATGCCTATTATTAATGGGTGTTGTTTAGTAATTGCAAAAAAAGATTTGGAAGAAGTAAAAGAACGAGAGGAGGTACTTCTTGTTTGAGATCAAACTTGTTTCCCGAACTAAATTGATTCGTAAATTGAGACGGGCGGATTTTGAGGGGCCTTTTGGAGGAGGAAAACATTCTTATATGAAAAAAGGAGATAAAAGATTAATTATCCCTAATCTCCATCGAGGAGATATCGGTGTCGTTTTTTAGTCAAGAAAATAATTAAGCAGGCGGGTTTGTCTAAGGAAGGGTGTGTGGAATTGGATTAGGAAAAGGTAATATTTGTTAAGATTAATTTTAGCTCGAATATTTTTTTGGATATCGGTTGATAATTATGATTTAAGTAATAAGCACACTCGCTTAATAACATAAACCACTGTGTAAAATAGGAGAGCTAAATGCCAAAATATTTATATGAACCGATCGAAAAAAAAATCATATCTGAATCCTTCGAGGAATATATTGCTGTTGGTCTGGATAAAAAACATATTGAGATAGTTGCTGATGATAGAGTCAAATATATTGTGCAGGATAAACGTTATGATTTTAGAAGACCTGAAGAAAAAGTTCGTGCCTCCTTTTATGTTGAACTTTTAGAGAAATATAAATACCCATCGAATCGATTAAAATTGGAAGTAACCGTCCCACGACGTAAGCCAGAAGACAAAGCAGACATTGTGGTATATGAAGATGACGAGCATAAAAAACCTTATATCGTCATTGAATGTAAAAAGGATGGAATTTCTAAAGCTGAGATCAATCAGGCAGTAGAACAAGTTTTTGGAAATGCGAATTCACTCAGGGCAAAATATGCTATCATGGTCGCTGGAAATGTGCGTATTGCGTTTGATGTGGCAGGCTTTCAAGCCAGCGAACGAGAAAAGAACATTATTGCTGACATTCCAATTCGTTATGGTAAAGTTATTCAATATAAATATAAAAAAGGAGATCGTGATTGGGATCCCAAAGAAGCTGATAGAAATGAAGTGCTGGCAAAATTCCAACAGTGCCACGATATTCTCTGGGAAGGAGGTAAGCGTAATCCTGGTGAGGCGTTTGATGAGATGAGTAAACTCATGTTCTGTAAAATTCACGATGAACGCTTTATCACCAAAATCGGAGAGTATTACCGCTTTCAGATTGGTACCCATGAAAGCATTCAAGAAGTAGTTAATCGAGTGAAGCGAATTTACAGCGACGCTCAGGATCGTGAGCCAGGAGTTTTCACTGAGCCTATAAAAGCAGAGGGTCCGTTGATCTACAGCATTGTTGAGATTCTTCAAGGTGTCTCTCTTTCTAAAACCGATCTTGATGCCAAAGGAGTAGCTTTTGAGCATTTTCTGGGAAAGATTTTTCGTGGTGAAATGGGTCAATATTTCACGCCGAGAACCATTGTCGAGTTTATGGTTGAAATACTTGATCCTAATGATGGGGATTGTATCATCGATCCTGCTTGTGGTTCAGGGGGATTTTTGCTTTATGCGCTTGATAGAGTAAGGAAAGAGGTAGAGCAAAAATTAGATCCCGATGATGCAAGAGACCGCTGGAAGGATTTTGGACTTTATGGACTTATAGGTATCGAGATCAACAACCAGCTTGCCCGTGTAGCAATGATGAACATGATCATTCATGAAGACGGTCACTCCAATACCGAAAACAACGATGCTTTGGATGATCCATCCAAATTCTATCCCAGGCGAAATATCCAACTGGGCAAATATACCATGCTTTTAACCAATCCCCCCTTTGGGGCGGTCGTGAAAGTCAGGGAGAAGGACTATCTCAGGAATTATGAACTTGGTGGAAAGGTAAAATGGCGTAACCGTCAGAATACGGAAATTCTGTTTATCGAGCGCTGTCTAGATTTTCTCCGTCCTGGTGGGAAAATGGGAATCGTTCTGCCTGATGATATACTAACCAACTCCAGCCTTCAATATGTCCGCGATTTTATCACTGATCGGGCACAAATTCTGGCGGTTGTTTCCCTGCCCCAAACAGCATTCACTCATTACGGTGCAGGAGTAAAAGCTTCGTTGTTGTTTTTGAGAAAAAAGAAAGAAAGAGAATACCTTCCTGACAACTATCCCATTTTCATGACAATTGCCGAACACATTGGATACGATGCCACAGGTAGACCCGATAAAAATGAATTTTTGGAAATTCTTGAATTCTACCACAAGTTTCAAAAAGGAGAATGCTCAAATTTTCCTGAAGCCCCGCTCTGCTTCGTGGTCGGGCGGGGCGAATTAATAAATCGTTTCGAACCTCGCTATTATTTACCAGAATTCATGCGTCCATTAAATGAATTAACAAAATTTCCAGTAAGAACTTTTAAGGAACTTTCTTTGAGCATAGTTAGCGGCATCACACCTAAAGCGAAGGGAGATGCCTATACATCTGATAAAATAAAAGGTATTCCATTCATAAGAAGTGGAGATTTGTCGCTATATAATTTTATTGACTATGAGAATGTTCTATATAAAGATATACACGAAAAATTAATGAAGTCTTCCCAACGTAAAAAAAATGATCTACTAATTGCCATTGTTGGAGCCACGATTGGAAAGGTGTCTATTTTTAATGATGAGAGACCTGCAAACATCAACCAAGCAATTGCTAGAGTAAGGCTGAAGGAGGAAGCAAATCCTAACTTCGTCCTTTCGTTTTTAAGATCAGATCAAGGACAACAACAGCTACAAAGGATAAAGCGTCCAGTTGCTAGAGCAAATATTAATCTATCGGAAATCGCACAAATACAAGTGCCACTACTACCTCCTAAGCTTCAAAATGAAATTGTGCAGAAGATGGACGATGCTTACAAGCTGAAGAAAGAAAAAGAAATCGAGGCAGATGGGCTTTTAAATTCCATTGATGATTATGTGCTCAGCGAGTTATGCATTACTTTATCAGAAATAGTGAATGTAAAGTGCTTTGTTGTTACTTATAATCGAATTAATGGGAAACGGTTAGATCCTTACTATCATCAACCTAAATTTGAAAAACACGAAGAGTCTTTATTTCAATCAAAATTTCCTTTTAAGAAATTTGAAGACATCATTTCTGAAATGTCTGGCGGAGCTACACCAAAAGCGAAAGGTGAAGCTTATCTTGAAAAGCCTGGAATTCCTTTTTTACGGATTCAAAATATAACCGAAGAAGGAATAAAGTTAGAGGATGTTAAATATATCAACGATGAGACTCACAATGGTCTATTAAGAAGGTCACAACTTAAACCAGGTGATTTAATTTTTACAATAACGGGCAGAATTGGAACTGTGGCTGTCGTGCCAGATGACTTTGGAAAAGGAAATATAAATCAACATAGTGTTAGGATACACCTTAAAAACGGAATTAATGAGAATTTTGTGGCTGCTTTTTTGAATACGGCTCTCGGCAATCAAATGTCTCTCAGAAAAGTTTCAGGTGGAACAAGAATAGCTCTGAATTACCCATCCATTAAGTCTATTCCAATTCCTCTTCCACCTCTATCAGTTCAAGAGAAAATCGCCCAAGAAGTGAAATCCCGCCGTGAAAAAGCGAAACAACTAAAACATGAGGCGAATAATGTAGTTGAAAAAGCAAAGAAAGATGTGGAACTAATGCTCCTGGGGGAGAATAAATGAGCAAAAAATGCAATTGTCAAATTTCAAAATCATGATAAGGAATAGCCCAGACATCCTTTCTCAATTCCATCCCACCATTCAAAACTGGTTCAAAGAAACATTCGATCATCCAACTCCACCACAGATCCAGGGCTGGGAGCCTATCTTTCAAAAAGAAAACACCTTAATCTTAGCCCCCACTGGCTCAGGAAAAACCCTGGCTGCTTTTCTGGTCTGCATCGATAATCTCTTGAAAAAGCTGATCGAAAATAATCATGCAAAAGGAGTTCATACACTGTATATTTCACCGCTCAAAGCTCTCAATTATGATATTGAACGGAATTTAGAAGCACCGCTGGCTGGCATACAGCAAAAAGCAACTGAACAAAACCTCGATCTGCCCGAAATTAAAGTCGCAGTCCGAACGGGGGATACGCCGCAAAAAGAGCGGGAACGTATGCTTCGACAACCGCCGCATATTTTTATCACAACACCTGAATCACTTCATTTGCTGTTAACCTCGCATCGGGCGCAACACATCTTGAGGTCGGTTGAATATGTCATCGTTGATGAGATTCATGCCCTTTCTGAAAACAAGCGGGGGACGTTTTTGAGCGTGCTGTTAGAACGATTGCAACACATCGCTGAGAAATCCTTTATTCGAATTGGATTATCAGCCACACAGAAGCCATTGGAGGAAATCGCTAAATTCCTGGGCGGAAGCGATCTGGTTCGACAGAATGGCCTCGTCATTTATAAACCTCGACCTGTGACGATAGTCGATGCAGGCATGCGAAAAGAATTAGACCTCAAAATTATTTCTCCAGTGGAAGATTTTCGAGACCTGCCTGAAAATACAGTTTGGCCCGATATTTATCAAAAACTATTGGAGCTGATTCAGCAGCATCGTTCGACATTGATCTTTGCCAATAATCGAGCGGCTGCCGAAAGAATCACAGCCGAAATCAATGAACGGGCAGGATTTGAATTGGTAAAAGCGCATCATGGCAGTGTTTCCAAAGAAGCTCGGCGGGAAATTGAAGAACAATTGAAACAGGGAAAATTGACCGCGCTGGTCGCCACCGCCACACTGGAGCTTGGCATCGATATGGGAGCCATTGACCTGGTCTGCCAGGTGGAATCGCCAAAGGGAGTTGCTCGGGGATTGCAGCGTGTCGGCAGGGCTGGTCATCTTTATAAATTAGCCAGCAAGGGCAGATTGATCCCCAAAATGCGATCTGATCTGGTCGAAATGACTGTCATTACCGAAGCCATGTACCGTGGCGATGTTTCACCGATCAAAATTCCACAAAATTGCCTGGATATTCTGGCACAGCAAATCATTGCCGTGGTTGCGATGAAACCGTGGCAGGTCGATGAGCTATTCAACTTGGTTCGTCAGGCTTATCCTTATCAAAATTTACCTCGTTCCCATTTCTTCAGCGTGATTGAAATGATTTCGGGACGGTATCCTTCGGAAGCTTTTCGAGACCTGAGACCTCGAATTTCCTGGGATCGAGTGAACAATCTTCTTCATCCATTGCCTGGCACGCAGCGCACAGCAATTTTAGGCGGTGGCGCCATTCCCGATACGGGTCAGTACGGCTGTTACCTGGAAGATGGTTTCACGAAACTGGGTGAATTAGAAGAAGAATTTGTCTTTGAACGAAGACTGGGGGAAGTGTTCGTCCTGGGCACTAATAACTGGCGGATCAAGGAAATTACCCATGATCGGATTATTGTCTCGCCTGCTCCTGGTACGCCAGCACGGATGCCGTTCTGGAAAGGCGAATTTGTCAATCGATCGGTTCATCTGGGAAAATTGTACGGACAGTTTTGTCGGGAATTATCCCAGCGATTGAACGACTCTAATTGCATCCATTGGTTGCAACAAAATTATTCGTTAGATACCGATTCGGCTAAAAATTTATATCAATATTTCAAGGATCAAAAACAACAGACTGGAACGATTCCCGATGATCAAACGATTTTGATTGAGAGTTTTTATGATGAGCTGGGCGATCCGAGAATCGTCATCCTTTCGCCCTATGGCGGCAGAGTGCATCTGCCCTGGAAATTAGCGATCCTGGCTCAGTTTCATCAAAATCTAAATGTGGAGCCTGAATCATTACATTCGGATGGGGGAATTGTCTTTCGTTATCCTGTTGAAAATATCAACCGCGCCATCGAAATTATTAAAAGTGTCACCGCTAAAAATATTGAAAACCTGGTGATCGAAGAACTGGCAAATTCAGCTTTTTTCGGGATTCGATTCAGACACAATGCCAACCGTGCCATGTTGATCCCTCGTCCTAAACCAGGCAAACGTTCCCCATTATGGCTGCAACGGATGCGATCCCGAGATCTGCTGGAGATTGCTCGCCAATATCCCTCTTTTCCAATTGTGGTTGAAACGTACCGAGAATCGTTGCAAGATTTTTTAGCTGTTGAAGAATTAAAGGAACTTTTAGATCGAATCGAAACAGGCGATGTTAAAATTATTATCCGAAAAGCTAGCCAGCCTTCGCCTTTCACTGCAACCCTAATGTTGGAGTTTATGGCTGGTTATATGTATAACTATGACGAGCCAAAGCGGACAGATCGCAGCGCCGATGCCATTGATAAAGATTTTATCCAGGAATTGATTCATCCCGACCATGTCTCTGAATTGCTGGACACGGATGCAATAAATCAAATTGAACAAAAACTTCAGGGTCAGGCTGAAGGTTATCGAGCCAGAACACCTACAGAATTGGCTGAACTGCTTTATCGGGTTGGTGATTTGACTGAGGAAGAAATTAAATTGAGAGTTAGTGGTGATTACAAATCCATGTTACAAACGTTGGGCGTGGAGTGTAGGGCGTTGAGCGTTTTTATTCCTGGCGTTGATCAACCATGGCGTTTTATTGCGGCTGAAGATTTTCCGCTTTATCGGGATGCTTTTTCGATTCAACATGCTGATAAAAATTCGCCTGAAAGTTACGAAAAAATATTCATCAAAATTGAGGATAAAATTCAATCTCAATCGACAATTGAAGCGTTACCCCCGGAAATTATTTCCAAATCTTTTAATAGAGATGATGCGCAGCGGAAGATATTGGAACGTTATCTGGCTCATCATGCTTTATTGAATGTAGATCAGATTATCAGTCGCTATCCATTTGAAATATCTTTTGTTCAAGAAATCTTAAGCGATCTGAAACAAAAGGGTCAATTCTTAGAAATCGCATTTCCCAAAGAAGGAACTCCAATCCAATGGGCTTCCAAAGATATTGTAGAAAGGATTCGTCGTGTCACGCTGCGACAAGAACGGGCAAAAATTCAACCCTGCGATACAACACAGGTTGTGGAGTTTTTGTTGCGCTGGCAAAATCGGACACCTGAAACCAGGCTTTCAGGCGCGAATGGATTGATGTCCGTTATTGAAAAATTACAGGGACTTTCTTTGCCTGCTGAAATCTGGGAGAATGAAATTTTCGCCCGCCGGATAGATGATTATCATCCAGCCTTTCTTGATGAATTGTGCCGACAGGGTGAAGTTACGTGGTATGGATCATCGACAGGGAGCAATGTGACAGGAAATTTAACCTTCGCCTTTAGAGAGGATTTACATTATTTCCATTATCGAATTCCGAGTTCTGTTAATCAGAGTGAGGATCAAAAACAGGCAATATTAGATCAAGTCAGGAAAGCCCTCAACAAATTGGGAGCCTGTTTTGTGAATGATTTATCTTTGGAAACAGGATTGGCTCCCTCGACCTGTGCAGCCGCTTTGTGGGAAATGGTCTGGCTTGGGGAAATTACGAACGACACCTTCGCTGTTATTCGTGCAGGCAAGCCACCTTTTTCTCTGAATCAATTCAATGAAAAATTTCAACAGCGAAGCCCTTATCGCAGAATGGGGCGCACACATCGTTATCGACCTGTCCCAGGTTCAGGGAGATGGTCACTATTACCGCAACCAAACGATGCAGAAAACATGAAGGCTGAGTTGATCGAAGCCTTAACAAATCAGTTTCTTCAACGCTATGGTATGATCTGCCGTGAAATTTATGAATTAGAAAACTGGCATATTCCCTGGCGCTTAATTTACGAAACACTATTGCGTCTTGAATGGAGAGGAGAAATCCGTCGCGGCTATTTTGTTAAGGGATTTTCTGGTCTTCAATTTGCTTTACCTAAAGCAGCCGATGAAATGATGAATTTGCCTCAAAATAAGCCAGGATATAATACTGAATCCGATTCGTTGATCCTGATCAATAGTTGCGACCCTGCCAATCTTTATGGCGCTGCTTCTCCGTTACCGCTGCTGCATCCAATGAATGCGGATTGGCGTTTGTTGCGTCATCCCAACAATTATTTGATATTGAAAAATGGTCTACCTCTTTTAGCTATCGAATCGAAAGGTGCTCGACTCACTCCGTTACGAGATTTTACAATGGATGAAAGAAACGAAGCATTAGACCTACTGCCCCAACTTCTCGACGGTCCAGCGGGCTGGCGGCGAATTCGATCTATAAAAGTTGAGTTCTGGGATGGGCAGCCCGTAAGAAATTCTGAAATCGCTGATTATTTGAAAGAAATAGGATTTCGGGATGAGTTTAAGATGATGGTATTGGAGAGAGGGTATTTGTAAGTAATACTAATTTTTAAAAATATTAGTTAACATTTAAATCGTATCTGTTTATATTATTTTATTCATCTCTCATTATTACTTCATAAAACAATTTTTTTATATCATAGGAAAAATGAAGAAAAAAATTGAGATACGAAAAAAGGAGAATGATGTTTTAAAAACTTTGTTGGGTATAAGACAAGGTGTGGAAGCGTATCTTAGAGGACAATTTGTTGAACATAAGAAAGCTGAGAAGCGATTTGAAAGATACCTTTCTAATCGTTAATTAATGACACGAGCCAAAGGAGGAAATTATGTATTTTTCAAAGAATGGTTTATTAATATTAATTCTGTTAATATTGACTCCTGGATTATTAAAATCACAAGAATTAAAAAAAGAAAGCATTGAAGAACGATTAGCCAGGATCGAAGCGAATCAATTAAATTTGGAAAAACGAATGGATGAGCGCTTTGAGTCTATTGATAAACGATTTGATGACCTCCGATTTTGGTTGCAATTTATTTTAGGGGCGATGGTATTAACTTTAGGTGCCGTCATTGCTCAATGGATGTTAGTCTGGTGGAAAGTGGATCGGATCGAAGCTCGTGTGGAAGAGCGAATTGTTATTGGTTACAGAATAGAGGAAATGCAGGAATTAAAGAAGCGAATTGACCGGTTAGAAGCAGCCATCTCAAAGTAATTTCAACTGAATCATTTTTCATTTCTTATCAAATCAATTTTAAGTTTGACAAAATGATTTTGGAAAATTTGTAAATCGAATAACTTCATCATCATTCCATAGTCGAAAAAGCTGATCCACCATCCTGGAACTTATTGGTTCAAATTTCAGTCGCTTCGTTTCCATACAGATCTCACAAAATTAAATTAATCGATAGCTTTTAATCGAGAGGCTTGTGCATAATCCACTCGTGGGAGACAACATGAACTTTTTTGCCTTCAGGAGTGGTATAATCCCATTCATCGATTTCGTCTCTGACAACATGATACCCAAGCCTTTCATATATTCTTTTCGCATTGGGATTGTCTTTCTCTACAGCAATTTCAGCGATTCCAAATCCCTTACTCTCCAGAAACTTCTCCGCTGATTTAATCAGGCGAGTGCCGATGCCAAGGTTTTGTAAATTTTCAAGTACCCGCAGAGACCATATTACACCAATAGATTCTTCACCCCGTTTCACAAGATCGATGTAAGCCTGCCCAACAGGGAAATTATTTGCCTCAGCAACTAACATCATAATTTCACCTTTTTCATAGCGCTCGAAGTTTTTAAGCGTAATCTCCCGAAACT
>Ga0209636_10008016_pt1 | contig 10756 bp, 10 predicted proteins | sample DeeMarSWOR152_54_FD_187464 | JGI IMG/M metagenome (GOLD analysis project Ga0209636, IMG submission 187464) | Marine sediment microbial communities from White Oak River estuary, North Carolina - WOR-1-52-54 (SPAdes) (version 2) | ecosystem: Environmental > Aquatic > Marine > Intertidal zone >... | reverse complement strand
GGTTTGCCTCTTGGAGGACTTCGATAAGCGGTCCGGTTTCGAATTTTTCAGCCATTTGCTTTCCTCCAGCTTCATAGAATAATCCTTTCGTGTTGAAAAATCAAAACATATATGGGGTCAGACTTGCAAAACTTGTATAATGGGATCAGTATAATTGGGTCAGACTTTGAAAACTTTTATAATTTGAAACTTACCTATATTACTTTAGCTACAATCCGTTTATTGGATTAATTACAGCCAAGGTCGGCTATTAATTGCCCTATCATACCATTCAGTTCAGCTCTTGCATCTCCTTCAACAAAGTCCGGAGGCCTAAGCAAACCGTCTGACCGCAGATAGGCACGCCTTAACGTGAAGCACGCCCATCCCATATACCCGCCTTCTATGAAATCGCCAGTTGCCTTAAGCAAGTTTCTCATAGCCCGTAACCTGGCTCTGGCCATTATTTGGAGTTCGCCACGGCCTTCCAGGGTTCCTGCCTCGACAGAGGCGTCAAAGAAGGCCAAAATGGGCTCTATGCTGGGCGGAGGCGGCTGAGTATCAACACCCACGCCACCTAGAAAAACAGTCTGAATTTGGTTGGTCCAATCAGTGCTCTCGATCTCCAGTGCAGCGGTAACGTAGCCAGCAGCAGAAGGAGAGAAGGCAACTTCGACATCGACCATCTCGCCCACGGCAAGATTAAACGGCGTGGCTGGAGGATTCACCAAGGAGAAATCACCGCTACCGCCCGCCTGAAATCCGAGACCATAGACCTCGACATCCGAACCGTTGATATTCGTCATGGAAATGATGGTTGTGACCGTCATTCCGACCTCCACATCTCCAAAATCATGGTGCGTGGGAAGGACTTCGAGGGTGTCTGCATAGACTGTGGCAGGTGCGGACAGCCACATTACTAAGATTATAATGATGGGAAATACTGAGGTTAGTAGTTTTTTGTTCATTTAAATCCTCCTTAACCTGGATTTTTTCAACTATAACTCAAGCTACTTAATATTGTCAACATGTCAACCTAAAGGTATTTTTTGCTTTAGTTAAAAGGGGCATAATTATAAAGGTATAAGAAACTGACCCGTTCAGCTTACTCTTCTCAGCTTTACTTGACTTGCTATCTTATAAATTATATATCAATATTCTCATTGGGAATGAGAGATGAAAGCGGCGAAGAACGAAAAACTTCCTCGTGTGGAGATCGGCATCCTGGGAGGAACAGGCTTCTATGAAATCGAGGGAATAGAAGGCATCGAAGAGGTCAAGTTAGAGACTCCCTTCGGAAGAACTTCTGATGCTTTCATCGTTGGCTCCTTGGAAGGAAGAAGAGTTGCTTTTCTCAACCGCCACGGCAGAGGTCATAAGATCCTTCCCTCAAAGATAAACTACCGGGCCAACACCTATGGCTTTAAAATGCTCGGCGTAGAGAGAATCATTTCTGTGAACTCTGTGGGATCACTGGAGGATCAGATAAAACCAAGAGATATTGTGTTCTCTGACCAGTTCTTCGACAGAACCCACCGTGAAAACTCATTTTTCGGAGAAGGTATTGCTGCTCATGTCAGCTTTGCCCAGCCCGTCTGTCCTGATCTCTCAGGTGCGCTGTTTAATACAGGAAAGATGCTTAAGTTGAGAGTCCATCGAGGAGGAACCTATATTTGTATTGAAGGGCCTGCTTTTTCAAGCAGGGCTGAGTCTAACATCTACCGCTCCTGGGGTTGCAGTGTTATTGGGATGACAAGTGCCACTGAGGCCAAGTTATGTCGGGAAGCAGAACTGTGTTATTCCACAATGAATTTAGTCTGTGACTATGATGCCTGGCATGAAGTTGAGGAGCCGGTTACAATCGAGATGGTTTTAGAGAGCATGGAGCAAAATACACACAATGCCAAAGCCATCATCAAAAAAGCAGTTGCCTCGCTTCCTTCACAAAGAGAAAGCCGATGCGATTGTGCTCAAGCTCTCAAGAATTGTATTGTCACCCAATCTGATTCCATCCCTGAAAAGTCAAAAGAGAAGCTCCGCTGTATTATCGAAAAATACATAAAATAAAACAAAGAGGCTTAATAGTCCAATGAGTTTAGTGATTGTCGGCTCTGTTGCTTTTGATACTCTTGAAACACCCCATGGCAGGAGAGAGAAAATTGTGGGAGGATCAGGCACCTATTGCTCCCTGGCTTCGAGTTTTTTCACCGGACCAAAGATTGTGGCTGTCGTGGGAGAGGATTTCCCAGAGGAGACGATTAAATTATTCAAGAGCAGAGGAATCGATGTCCGGGGCCTTGAAATTCAGTCAGGTAAAACATTCCACTGGGAAGCACGCTATGGTGATGATCCCAATCAGAGGACGACGATCAAAACAGAGTTGAACGTGTTTGAAGGTTTTAGCCCTCAACTTCCTCCAGACTACTCGGATGCCGACATTGTTTTTCTGGCCAATATCGACCCTGACCTTCAAGAGGATATTCTTTCCCAGGTTAAGCACCCCAAGCTCGTGGCCATGGATACCATAAATCTATGGATTAAAACCAAGCCTGAGCCTCTTTTAAGAGTTTTAGAGAAAGTCAACGTGTATTTTGCTAACGATGAAGAAATAAGATTGCTGGCCAAAGAGCCGAATCTTATCAAAGCTGGGAAGAAGCTTCTGGAGAGAGGGCCTTCTTTTGTCGTTATCAAGAAAGGCGAACACGGTGCTCTGGTCTTGGGGAAGGATTCTGTTTTTGGCGTTTTAGCCTATCCCTGCGAGAAAGTAATTGATCCGACAGGCGCCGGTGATAGTTTTGCTGGAGGTTTTTTGGGCTACCTGGATAAAATAAATGCTTTTGATAAAGAGGAAGAAATCCGCAGGGCTTCTGTTTATGGAAGCGTCATGGCTTCATTTATCATCGAGGATTTTGGCATCAGCCGCTTTAAATCCTTGCAGCTTGAAGATATAGAAAAGCGATTTTCCCATTTTAAAAAACTTGTTTCTTTCTGAGCCTTCCTTGGCTATTACTTAGCATTGTCCAAAAGTTGCTTGACACAAAATCTGGATTGTTAATTTCCGTGTGTCATTGCGAGCCCCGCAGGGGCGAAGCAATCTCATGAAAAGGTAGAGATTGCCGCGTCGCTTCGCTCCTCGCAATGACAAGGAGTCAAACAACTTTTGGACAAAGTCTACTACTTAAAAGCAGCCATTTCTAAAAGCTGCTGCCCTATAGTTAACTGATGCATTTGGGCTGTGCCCCCTAGTATTGTGGCAGTGATTGCATCCTGGTAGTGGTGACCTACAGGGTAATCATCGAAGGTGCCATAAGAGCCATGAATTTTAACCGCCTGGGAGGAAACCCAAAGAGCGGTCTCAGCAGCGAAATGCTTGGCATAGGACATCTCTTTGATATGGCGAACACCACGGCTCTTAAGGTCTGCGGCACGATAGGTAAGCCATCTGGATGCTTCAACCTTCGTTGCCATTTCAGCAATTATTTCCTGTATTAGCTGGTGACCGCCGATAGGCTTTCCAAACTGAATCCGCTCTTTGGCATACTTAATACAGGAGTCAAGGCAGTTCTGGGCCAGGCCAACACAACCTGCAGCTAAGAATAAACGGGCGGTATCAATGCCTCGCAAGGCATCCTTTAAGGCACGTCCAATCTCCCCTACCTGATTCTCCAGGGGCAATTCCATATCTGCGAAACTTAAAATGCCTTCGCTACCGCCTCGCCAACTGATTCTTCCCTTCTGGGGCGTGCTCGAAAAGCCTGGTGTGTTTCTCTCCACGATAAAGCTGGCCAGTCCCTTAATGCCTTTGCTTTTATCTGTCTGAGCTATAAACAAGACAACATCCGCAATTTCCCCGTTAGTTATAAAAATTTTGGAACCATTTATGATCCAATGATTACCTTTGCGGCGAGCAGCAGTCTCGATCATAGAAGAATCGCTTCCCGCGTTAGGCTCGACCACAGCTCCAGACATGATTAATTCACCCTTACAGACCGGGGGAAGGTATTTATTTTTCTGCTCCTCAGTCCCGGCATCGAGAAGGTTGGTTGCCGGCTGGATGGGCCCGCTGACTGCTGCCTGTGTTACCGCTAAGCTAGCTCCGCAGAGCTGCTCCCAGATGATGGCTGAGGTAACATAATCAAGACCCATTCCACCATACTCCTCGGGCATATGCGGGGCTAAAAGCCCCTGGGAAGCCATCTTTTTTATAATCCCAGGATCAAATTTCTCCTGACGTTCATTTTCCTTGAGTTTTGGCAAAATCTCCTGCTCGGCAAACTTTCGAGCCATATCCCGAGACATTATCTGTTCATCTGTTAGTTCGAAGTCCATTTTTTATCCTCCCCAAATTCAAATTATTAGGACCAATTACTCATTCTTTCTTTTCGACTAACTCAACCAGGACACCGTGAGTTCCTTGAGGATGGAGGAAAACACTCATCCCCTCAGCACCTGGCTTTGGTTCACCGAGAACCTCTACTCCTAAGGCCTTGAGCGAGGCAATCTCTGCCTTGATATCGTCCACTTCATAGCAAATATGGTGGAAACCCTCGCCGCGTTTTTCCAGGAATTTTGCCATGACTCCTTCACTCCCTATAGGTTGAAGGAGCTCAATCAGAACACCGCCCACTTCGACCATGCTGACCCTAATCGTCCCGTCGGCGCCTATTATGGGCTCAGATGATTCCAGCCCGAAAACCGAGCGATAAAACTCCCTTGCCTCTTCAAGATTCTTCACCGCCATTCCCAGATGACTGATTTGTTTTATCATCAATAGCCTCCAGCCCTTAATGATTACAGTATGTAAAATTACAAATTAGAATAAAAGATGTTATTGGGACTTATAACACAGGAAAAATTTGATGTCAAAAAGTCAAACAAACTGCAAAATTCTAGTATGATTTTAAGATTTGTTCTCGCATTTTTTGAGTAATTCTGGCATAATTCTTTGGGGTCTTTTTTGATAATAAATTTCCAAAGGCTCGATATAAAGCCATAAATCGCTTGCGAAAAAAAGATTAATGGAAGCTAACAGGATAGGTTCTATTATATTTGTTTGGAGAAGGATTCCGTTGCTCCTTCATGTAGTTTAGTCCACGGGATCTGTTATTATATGGGGCTTGTTATTAATTTCGAATCGATAAAGCTGACTAAGTCTTTGTACAAACCAAACAGGACTAGCTTGGATAGAAACCGTATAGTTGGATAGAAGCCATATAAAAGGAATCTTAAAACTATGAAAAAGCTGATAAGAGATAATGTCTTAAAGATTGAGCACTATCAACCAGGATTACCTCTCGAAGTTCTCAAAAAAGAACTTGATCTAGGCAGAGAGATTTGCAAACTTGCCTCTAATGAGAATCCCTTGGGCCCTTCACCTCTTGCCATTAGTGCAGTCAAAAAATCTCTGGAAGATGGCCACCTCTATCCTGATAATAGCTGTATTTTTTTAAGGGACAGAATAGCTGGTTATCTTGGAATTTCCCCTAAAACACTGTGTGTAGGTAATGGCACGACGGAGTTGATCTTCCTCATGGGTGTTGCATTTTTGGATCCAGGAGATACGTTCATCATGAGTGAATCCTCCTTCATCATGGCCAAGATTGTTGCCCAAGTCATGGATAGCAGATTGATAGAAGTTCCGCTAAAAGAATACCGGCATGACCTTGACGCCATCTTAAAGACAATAACCAGCGATACAAAGATAGTCTATCTCGACAATCCGATGAACCCGATTGGCAATTTGATCACCCAGGAGGAGGTTTCAGAGTTTATGGAGAAGATTCCCGAAGATATAGTCGTGGCTTTCGATGAGGCTTATTTTGAATATGTAAATAAAGATAGTTATCCGAATACACTGAAATATATTGAAGAAGGAAGGAATGTTATAGTATTTCGAACCTTTTCCAAATTGTATGGTTTAGCCGGCCTCCGTGTCGGATATTGTGCAGCTAAAGAGGATTTCATTAATGCTATCCAAAGAGTAAGTCCGCCATTCGCTGTTAACAGGTTTGCCCAAATAGGTGCGGCTGCGGCTTTGGAGGATAAAGAACATATAAAGAAAACCAAAGAGATAAATGAATCTGGCAAAAAGTTCCTGTACGAGAATTTCGATAAGATGTCTGTTTTTTACATTCCGTCTGAAACAAATTTTATAACTATAGATGTAAAGGAAGATGCAGAAAGAATATGTGAGGAACTCCAGAAAAGCAACGTAATCGTCAGACCTTTAACCATGTACGGAAAATCCACATTCTTGCGGGTGACAATAGGAACTCCAGAGCAAAACAAGAGATTTATTGATGCATTTAAAAAAATCTATCAGTAAAAAAAGGAAAAAAAGGGGACAGTAAAAATGGGGACAGGCCCCATTTTCTGCACAGACTGTCCTCTTTTTTGGCGGGATATTTCTGTGGGTGTGAAAAAAGGGTGGAAGCTGCTTTTTGGGATAAGCTCCGTCGGGACTTACCCCATTTTTCTTTTCTCTTTCATGCAGACACTGTTTCTGCGAGAGCTTTCACCGTTTTTTAATCTAGCAATAAAAGATTGAATATGAGGAAAACTGGCCACGAAGAAGTGAGAGTATTGCTGGGTAATGTTGCCATTGCCAGAGGGATTGTTGAAGCTGGATGTCATGTTGTTACTTCCTACCCTGGAACTCCAAGCTCTGAAATTGTTCCGGCAGTAGTGGAATTCAAAAAAGAGCTTGGCTTAAGCACCTACATTGAGTGGTCAGCGAACGAGAAGGTTGCCTATGATAATGCTCTGGCAGCAAGCTTGACTGGAAAGAGGGCAGCAGTGGCTATGAAACAGGTAGGGCTTAACGTGGCCTCTGATTCTCTGATGAGTTCAGCTTATACTGGCGTTATCGGGGGATTGGTCATAATTAGCTGTGATGACCCGGGTCCTCATAGCTCTCAAACCGAACAGGATTCCCGTTTCTTTGCCATGTTTGCCAAGATTCCTGCCTACGATCCGTCGACTCCTCAAGAGGCGAAGGAAATGGTAAAGGAAGCTTTTGAGCTTTCTGAAAAATTCCAGATTCCTGTACTTTTGCGCCCCACAATCAGAGTCTCCCACGCCAAGCAGAGCGTGAAGCTTTCGCCCCTTAAGGTGCTCGATCGAGAAGCAAACTTCGAAAAAAATCCAGAACGATGGGCAGCTACTCCAAAATACAGGCTTGTGCTTCATAAAAAGCTGAATGAAACCTTGCAGAAAATACGAGAAAGATTTGAAAGCGATACCAAATGGAACTATGAGGTTGGCAAATCCCGAAGAGCTTCCCTTGGTATAATCACCTGCAGCGTGAGCTTTGCTAACCTCATGGATATTCTTGAAGAGTTAAACTTAAAAAAACATATCAACATACTGAAGGTTGGAACCCCTTATCCACTCCCCCAAAAAAGAATTGCGGATTTTATTGAAAGACACAAGAAGGTTCTAATAATCGAAGAGACTGACTCTGTTATTGAATCTCAAATTATCGATAAAAGTAAGGTGCTGGGGAGACTAACAGGTCATATTCCTTTAGAAGGAGAACTTGATCCTGATGGGATTCATAATATCCTGGCAGAGGTTTTGCGAGAACTTGGAATAGCTAATTTAGAAAAGATAACAGATTCTAAACTTGATAAACTTGTCGAAAAACTTAAGCTTCAAGTTCGAAAGCCGACCTTATGTGCCGGCTGCCCTGAAAGGGCTGCTTTTTTCGCTATAAAAAAGGCACTCCCAAAAGCTATCTATGCCAGCGATATAGGCTGCTACACACTCGGACTCAACCTGAAGGCAGTTGATACCGTCCTTGATATGGGAGCTGGAATAACCTTGGCGAGCGGATTTTATCAAGCTTATCATCAGGACGGAAAAGATATTCCTATCGTTGCCACCATGGGTGACTCTAGATTTTATCATTCAGGCACTGTTTCTCTTTTAAATGCCGTCTATAACAATGCGAGATTTATTTTAGTCATTTTGGACAATGAAATAACTGCCATGACAGGGATGCAGCCTACTCCCGGCCTGGGGATAACTGCTGATGGAAGCGCAGGCAGAAAAATACCTCTTAAGGAATTGATTAAAGGGTGTGGAGTCAAATGGATTAAGACCATAGACCCCTATGAAGTGAAAAATTTAGTAAAGCTTTTGAAGGAGGCAAAAAGGTACACCCAGAGAAAAGATGGGGGGATAGCTACTATCATTGCCAGACATCCCTGTATTATCCGATTCCCAGAGGTGTGCGAAGAAAGCCCTGTGAAAGTGGAGATAACAGATGACTGCAACGGCTGCAACTACTGCCTTGATTTTTTTGAATGCCCCGCGCTTTACTTTGATGAAGAAAGAAATATCGTTGAGATAGACCGAAATTTTTGTGTGGACTGCGGAGTGTGTATAGATGCCTGCCCCAAAGGAGCTATCATCCCGATTAAGAAATAAAAAAAGTTGGCCTATGATACAGGTGCATTGATTGAAATGTCATTGCGAGCGACCGAAAGGAGCGAAGCAATCTCAGTATAAGCTATGAATGTGCAGATAATATTAGCCGGGATCGGAGGGCAGGGAATACTGTTTTCTTCAAAGGTATTTTCTGAGCTTGGACTTAAAATGGGTCTGGATATTATGGGCTCGGAAACCCATGGCATGAGTCAACGAGGAGGCTCAGTTATCGCCCATCTGAAGCTTGGCAAGTTTCAAAGCCCTCTGATAAGAAAAGGTAATGCTGACATTCTCTATTCTTTTGAAGAGAACGAAACCTATAATACCTTGAGATTCCTAAAAAGCAGAGGCATCTGTTTTGTAAATCTTGAGAGTGTGGATCAATTCAACAAGAGTATTATGAAATTTCTGAAGGAACAAGAGATAACATTCAGGGCATATGATGCAACCGGAGCCGCCTCTAAAATTGGTTCAACAAGGTCTGCCAATATAGTCCTCATTGGTTACTCTGTGGGAACGGGATTAGTTCCCTTTAAATACGAAGATCTGAAATATGTATTGGAGTTAGTTAGTAGAAAGAAAAACCTTAAAATAAACTTGAAGGCGCTTGAGTTAGGTTTTAAGGAAGGAAAGCTGATAGGCAAAAATCCGTAAAAATTTTGATAAGGCTATTTTTGGCTTAGCTATTTTTATCCCGTTGGCCAAGAATAATCAGCTCTTTTGGGATATGAATCGACATTGAGGGGGGAGCTTAAAAGATGGTGGGTTTTAGATATTATTTTTGGGCGCTTTCAGTTGCAGGCTTTTCTTTGAGATGAAAGAGCAAGCTTACTCCACCTGAAATGATTACTGTCTTGAGCACAAGGACGCCTATGGCAAGGACAGCATAAAAACCAAGTATGGTGTTCATTGGCCAGGGCACAAAGCTAGGAATACCAAAGCTGGCTCCCTCATCAGCGCTTAATATTGGCCTTCCAGCGGACAACGCCAGCACCGGAACAACGATGAAAGAGACGACAGGCAAACTGGAATAGAGAGATAGATAAAACGACGCTTTAAGGGCTTTTTGTGGCGGTGTGCGGGCGCGGAGCCACAAACCGAAACTGATGCCCCATACAAATGCCAGTCCTATACTTAAAACTGGTACTAGCATCATCGAGACTATAGCCACACACTCAAGAAAGTAGATGCCAATAAGGATTACATAGTATCGGAAAACTCTTGGCGGCTCCCTGTCCAATCTGCTGAAGAGCTTCGAGAGAGGAACAGCAAAACTGAATCCCGCAACAAGATTCAGCGTGACTACAATATATTCAGCAGGTTCCATTCTTATCTCCTTTTAGTCCTATTTCCGGCAAATTAACAACAGTGTATCTCGACGATTTTTTCCTCAGTATATTTATAAGAATTCAGTTTATAATAATATTTAGGATCAAGTTGTTCTTTTAGAATAGGCCTCTGAGTTTACCTACGATGATGAATTCCGTAACAACAATGACAATTATTATAATTCCCTTTAAATATTTACCTTTGATCAAATACCTGGGTCCGAACCACAACATCATAAATGGAAAAATCATGGATATGACGAGATTACCGATAAACTCTCCAATGCTATCTTCCTTATGCTTTTTTACTTTTTGATTATCCATATAAACCTCCTGTCTTTCTTGGTGGGATTTATAAACATAGGAAATTCGTTTTCTCTAGCACGTAAGAACTTCATAATGTTCACGCACTGATATGCTGGAATAAGCCTATCACACTGAAAAATGCCTAGTCAATGGACAGAAAAAGATAAGAAAACGGCTGACAGGTAGTCTATCAGTTCCTGCTCTGAACTTCCTACGGTCTAAATTGGATTTGTGGATCAGTGGTGGAGGAGTTGATAGAAATGGAAGTTTATGGTTTTCCACTTCTGGAAGCATCAGCAGACTGGATGGTTTTAAATTCCCCTAACCAAAGAGAATATATGGGTAAGTTTTAGATAATTAGGTGGGAATTGTACAATAGGTTAAACCGGCCGGTGGAGTTCCAATAGTCACCGTTTCAGGCCGAAATGTTACCCAGCTCATCTGCAGGCAAGACCGAAGAGTTTTTACAACATCGATTCCGTTATATGGGCCCTTGAAACTCAAAGCAGAGTAAATGAAATTGAAGCAGAGGCTGGACTTGTACCAGCGACCTCTGGATTATGAACCCTACTTGCTACCAGCTATAAGAGAAGCTAGCGACTATGTTGCGGCGGAGTATATCGCCGCCAAAGATCTGGTAATGCTTGTTGTTGAGTAAGTTGCTGATATTAATGCCGATAGAGAAACCGTCACCAAAATAAGTGTTCGCGGTG
>Ga0209636_10008014_pt1 | contig 10757 bp, 11 predicted proteins | sample DeeMarSWOR152_54_FD_187464 | JGI IMG/M metagenome (GOLD analysis project Ga0209636, IMG submission 187464) | Marine sediment microbial communities from White Oak River estuary, North Carolina - WOR-1-52-54 (SPAdes) (version 2) | ecosystem: Environmental > Aquatic > Marine > Intertidal zone >... | reverse complement strand
CGGTCATCACCGCGGCTCATTACATGTTACAGACAGTTTTCAGCCTGCAAACGGTAGGGACGTGCCATCAGGCAATTCTATACGTCCAGATCACTATGTCAATTATTTTCTAGTTTCCAGGTCTGACCCCATTAATTCCCGGTTGGGTGCTCGCTTCGCTCAAAGACCGTCAATATCTGGAAATCGTGCTTGATTGGACACAAATTCGGAAAGACCATGTACTCGTTTTCAGCATTCCTTATCATAAACGATCAATCTCTTTATTCTGGATCGTAGCATCGCCCGAAGACTACTCACCAAATGAATTGGAACGGGAATGCGTATGTCGTTTTCTTGCTGTTACGCCTGCTGATCTACGTAATAAATTAGTCTTTGTTGCTGACCGTGGTTTTGCCAAAGCAGAATTCTTTCAGTTCCTTACTGAACTCCATGTAAAATTTGTGATTCGGGTATGCGGTCAGGTGTGGATAAAAAGTAGATCGTATAAAGGATGGATCAAACGCGCACCGCTGTCTTCCCGAAGGGTCAAATGGATAGTTGATGTCATGTATCATAAAACAAAAGGGATTACGTTTAATCTTTTGTTAAAATATATAAAAGATGATCCATGGTATATTGCTTCGAATATTGATGATGTGGATACCGTCTTCGGCATGTATGTGCGGCGGATGACGATTGAAGAAGGGTTCCGTGATATCAAAGATGGTTTGATGTTTAAAAGATTAAGGGTGTCAAATGCGGCTAAGGTTGGTAAGATGCTTTTGGCAGGAGTTTTGGTATATCTTTTTGCTCTGATTATTGGCAGTCAAGCAGAACGATGTCCTGAGTTAGTCCAATGTATCTCAACATTACCAAAAAGAAAAGGGTCGAAAATATTATTGAGTGTGTTTCGTATTGGACTCATACTTATCGGGAGATGTCAATCAATTAACTCTCCATTGCATCTAGTCCCGGAAAAGTTATGAAAAAAGTGGAGAGGACTCAGGTAATCTCCCCCTTGACAATTCACAGTAATTGGCTATAATAATATATGTCGAAAAAAAAACGAAATTTAAAAAGTCGACATAAAAGAGTACAGGCTCGGACCACAACGATAGTATTCACGCTTTTTGGCGCCTTCATTATTCCACGCGGAGGCGAGATCTCAGTCAGTGGTTTAATAAGACTCATCAAACCCCTCGGCCTCTCCGAAAATGCCATACGCCTTGTGCTCTCGCGTATGTCTAAACGCGAGTGGCTCCAGAGCCGTAAGATAGGTCGCGAGAGTTATTATTCACTCAGCAGAGAAGGAAACAAAAAAATGTTAGCGGGCAAAAATTGGGCTTTAGACAAAAAACATAAACCCTGGGATGGAAAATGGCGACTTCTCTCCTACAATGTACCTGAACATGTGCGTCACTTACGGGACACTCTGCGACAAGAACTACTCTGCTTAGGATACGGAAGTTTGGGTAGCTCGCTCTGGATCTCGCCTTATAACCATCATAAAGAGCTCATGAAATTTTTTAGCAAGATACGGGCAAAAGAATATGTGGAAGCGTTTGAGGCACACTATTCTGGACCACGCGCAAACCAGAAATTGGCACAAAAAGCATGGGATATACATGGACTTGAGAAACGTTATCAGAAATTTGTAAAAGAGTATTCGACAGTGCTATCTGCATACAAGAATGCAATCAGGAAAAGAGTAGAAATAGACCCAAAAGAATGTTTTGCCCTACGATTTCGTATGACTGCAGAATTTATTAATATTGCTCTCGATGAGCCTATGCTGCCTTTAAAATTACTTCCAGCTCACTGGACAGGTTTGAGAGCAAAAGAAATTTATCTCGAGTTTTGGAAAATCTTGACCCCCGAGGCAAATAAATTTGTCGACTCGGTTTTTGAGGAAGGGAAATAGCAAAACCAAAGAGGAGACTGGGATGACCAAAATCATAAAAAATCTGCGGAGACCTATGAGTTGCATGCTTATTTGTTTGTCGCTGATACTGGTTACTCATTGCAGGAGCATACAGGCTACTGACATAGCCATTTATACAGACCATGGAGCGGATGATGGTTGTATCCAAGCCACGACAAATATGTTCGAATGGATGGGATATACAGTGACGTCAGTTGATGCAGACTACATCAATAACAATAACCTCAATAAATTCAAAATTATATGCTTCCCTGGTGGTAACATGTATCAATATTCGCAGCTTATTTCTTCGGCAGGCAAGCAAAAGATGAGAGAGTTTATAAGCGATGGTGCTGCATATATCGGGATTTGTGGCGGTGCTTATTTCACGGGTGAGCGGGTCTTCTGGCAGGAACAAGAGCTTCCCATGACACCCTTAGCAATTTTCCCTGGCGTTACCCAAGGACCAATTGACACAATCGCTCCGTATCCGTACTGCACAATGTGCAAGGTAAATATTATTGACCATACCCATCCCATCACGGCATCAGAGCCAGATTCTGCATGGATCATGTACTGCTACGGTCCAATGTTATTACCTAACGCTGGTGCTGATGTCGACATCTTAGGAGAATATGATTTGGTGCATGAACCAGCGATGATTGCATTTGAGTACGGAGATGGAAGAGTGTTTATTATTGGCACGCATCCTGAATTCGAGGAGAATAGTGACCGTGACGGATTTCCTCCTAATGATGAATGGGATGATCGTGGTTCGGATTGGGATTTAATGAAAAAAGCAGTGCTTTGGTGTTTAAATGAACCAATGGAGGAATGATGAAAAAGTATTTCATTTTAATAATATCTGTTGTCTTTGCATTTGCAAAGAATGATAATCAGGATTTCAGATTTGTAATTGTTGGAGATAGAACCGGCAATTGTATCCCTGGTGTTTTTGACGAAATCATTGATGAGATTTCAGCGCTCCATCCTGATTTTGTAATAAATGTTGGAAATTTAATCCATGGTTACACAGAAGACACAACAGCTATTCATGCCCAGTGGGACACCGTTTTAAATATTATGGAGAGACTGCCGTGTAAATTCTATTTTGTACCTGGTAATCACGACATCCAGAACGAGAAAACCCGTGAAATTTATGAAAAGAGAACTGGTTCCAAAACGTATTATTTCTTTGATTATAAAAATAGCCATTTTATTATTCTGGACAATTCAATAACACAGTGGTCAATGGCACAGACAATGGATGAGCAGCAGAAAGAGTGGCTCACCCAGGACATTGAAGAACATAAAGACGCAGACAATATTTTTGTTTTCTTCCACACCCCGGCTTACCTCAACGCCTATGCAACCAACATACCAGATCCATTATTAGATATGTTTAATAATTACCGAGTGCGCGCTATTTTTTGTGGACATTTAAATTTTTATATGCGTAATTTGAATGAGAATACTGAATTGATAGTGGTCGGTAGCTCTGGTGCAGGCATGTATGACAATGATCCGGCAAAAGGAAATTTCTACCATTTTCTTTTTGTAACAGTACAAGGTAAGGACTATGATATTGCGGTCATCAAAAAAGGAAATATCTTTTTGCGTAATGTGTTTACTGGTAGCGATTATCACGCGCTTGAGCGGGCACAACAAGAGGCTGTGACATTCTCAAATTGCATTGTCAAAGATGAATCGAAGAAAACTTCGTGTAAATGCACAATGACGATCAATAATACTGGGATTGATTCGATAATACACCCTCTGATGTGGAATTTCGATTCATCCCATTATAAAATTGCACCCAGACAAATCCCCCTGGATATTGGACCAGAAGAAGAAAAGAAATATAAAATTAATTTCACAATTTCTAATGGTTCAGATATCTTTCCTCAACCTCAATTTGCTCTTGTCTATCCATTTACATTTGGCAAGGTATGTACCTTAAGAAGCACCCTTGGTGTAAAACGCCTTAAAAATATTAGAAAAATAAAATCAGCTCCGGTTATTGATGGAAGGCTTGACGATAAGGTATGGCAGAAAATAAAACCAATTTCAAATTTGGGAAGTCATGATGGTCAATTATCACCGGCTGAAAAAACTGAAATTTATCTTTGCCATGATAAAAACAATTTTTATATAGGAGCACGTTGCTTTGAGAGTGATTTTTCACGACTCGTTGCTGAGGCACTTGAGCACGATGGGCAAACGTACACTGATGATAATATCTGGTTTTTCTTTGATAGCAATTTTGACAAGGAAACGTATTATCAAACGATTATTAATAGTAAGGGTGTAGTCTTTGATCGTTTATGCAGTGTGAAGAATAATACCAGGGATATAACATGGAATGGACCATGGCAAATAAAATCCGGTCGCGAGGATAATGCCTGGATACTGGAAATAATGATTCCAAAGGCAGGACTTGAACCTTTTAATGAAAAAAAGTGGGGCTTTAATCTCCGCAGATTGCAGACGCGAATTCGCAACGCAGAAGCGTGCTGGTCACTTCCATTTGGCCATTACCCAGATAATTTCGGCATAATCGAGTTTGATTAGGGAAGATTTTTCAGGAGGTATTGTGAAAAATATATCAAGACGTAATTTTTTAAAGTATCTGGGCGCGGGGGTAATTGGCATTATTGCCAAACCCAAATTCTCTTTGGCAAAGAAAAACGACTTTCGTGCCAGTGATGTTATTCAGTGTTTTGATGAAAATGCCACGTCCGGGAACACAATCAATGAATCGGTCGTTCAGATAATGATGGATGAGTCAATACAAACACTTACTGGAATAAATAATCTTGGCGAGGCATGGAAATCTATTCTCCCTGATATTAATGAGAATAGTATAATCAGTATAAAGGTGAACTGTATGAACTATGAGGTACCTACGCATCCAGAGTTTGTAAATTGCATTATTAATGGTCTTACACAGATGGAATTTGGTAGTGTAAATTACAAAAGAAATAATATTATTATCTGGGACCGATTCGATGATGAACTATCAGATTCTGGTTATATAATCTATACTGGTAACGAACCGAATACAGTACGCTGTTTTGGTTCAGACCATTCTGGTGTTGGTTATGATACTACATGTCCTCTCCATATAAATGGTCCAGGTGGTACAATTGCCAAATATCCAAGCCGGATTATGAGCCTGATGAGCGATTATGTTATTGATGCAGGCGTGCTAAAGGATCATGATTGGGCTTATATAACTCTATCTCTGAAAAATCATTATGGTTCAATAGACCAACCTGTTGATTATAATTTACATTATAATCATTGTAATCCGTGTATCCCTTCATTAAATCAGCAAATTCGAGACGTTATAAATCCAAATAATATGCAGAAGATTTTTATTGTTGACGCTCTATTTGGCAGAATCAATTGGGGACCTATGGGCTCGCCTAATTGTAACCCTAAAAAACTTATAATGAGCCTTGATACAGTTGCCTGTGATTACCACGGTCAGAATGTAATAAATGAAGAACGTGTTGCCCAGGGATATTCTACAATAAATGCACCTTACATCACAACAGCCGCGCAGTCACAATACAATCTTGGCACAACAGATATTAACTTGATTGAGATAAATAACCCATCAAATATACAAGAATCAAGAACCGTTGGGCCAGCAGACGGCGTTCTGAAAGTTTTTCCGAATCCATTCCACAGAAAAACATTAATCACACTTTCCCTTACCCGCACCTCCTCTGTTCATCTTGACCTCATAAATACATCTGGGAGAATAGTAGATAAAATCTATTCAGGTCATCTTTCCAAGAATGTTCATCGAATAGGCTATAATATCAATAAAAAGCTATCATCTGGTACTTACTTTGTAAGATTTTCCAACCAAGGTAAAACCCAGGTCAAAAAAGTAATGATTTTACATTAGGGGGTAAAATGAAGAAATTACTAATCTCAGGATTGGTATTTTTGTTCTTTTTCTGTGCTCAGAAAGATCAAACCGAAGCAAAGGATGTGGTTGATTTAGTGCCCACTGATAATGAAATCAGCGGATGGACCAGAAGTTCAGCTATGATTGTTGCAGAAGGTGAAACACAATTATACGCTCTTATTAATGGAGCAGGACAGGTTTATATTGATAATGGTTTTGTAAAATCTGCATTCCAGAACTATGTTGGTGAAGTTTCAGGCAATCCAACAGGCGAACTCAAATTACAAATATCTGACCAGGGCGATACAACAAATGCGAAAAATGTATATGATGAAGTAAGTGAAGGTACTGAGATACCCTGGACAGAACAAGACCATGCTGGTATGGAAGCAAGGTATGAACTTATGACAACTGGGTTTGGTTACTATGTTCTTGAATTTTGGGATGACAGATTCTACACCTATATTGAAATAAATGATGGGACTCAAGCGGGCCTTGGTGTGGTAAAACTTTTTGCTCTTAATATATTTGCAGCAATCAGGGACACAGAGTGAATGAAGATATGGATAGAATAACAAGAAGAGAATTTTTTAAAATCAGTGCAGGTGCTGCTGTAGGGGTCACTCTACTGCCCAAGTTCCTTTTTGGCATTGAAGAGAAGGAGATTACTGGTTCTCTAATAGGTGTGGCACGCGGTGAAAAATCGAAACTTGTTAAGGCAGCAATAGACGCAATTGGCGGCATCCATACATTTGTTAAACAAGGAGACAGAGTTTGCATAAAACCGAATATATCATTTGCAGCAAATGTCGATCGTGGAGCAACAACAAGTCCCGAAATCACAAAACAGGTAGTTGAGCTTTGTCTGGATGCCGGTGCATCAAAGGTCATTATCCTTGACCATACTATTCAGGATCCAAAACTCTGCATAGAAAGAAGTAGAATTGAAGAGGCAATAATCGACAAGAAAAAAGTGAGCCTTTTGGCTCTTACAAAAGAAAGACAATTTACTGAAATCGAAGTTCCCCAAGGCAAAGAATTAAAGTCCATTAAGATCGCAAAGGCAATTCAGACAGTTGATAAACTCATTAACCTTCCTACTGCCAAATCTCATTCAGCTACAGGTGTGAGTTTGGGAATGAAAAATCTTATGGGACTTATCTGGGATAGGGGTCATTTACATCAGGTGAAACTACACAGGGCAATTGCTGAACTGGCTACAATCATAAAACCCGACCTGACCATTATTGATGCCACAAGAGCACTTACCAGCGGTGGGCCAGGCGGACCAGGAAAAACAGTCATATTAAATACGGTTATTGCTGGCACAGATCCTGTTGCAGTCGATTCTTATGGTGTGGGTATTACCCAGTGGTATAAGAAGTCGTTTACAGGCAAAAATGTAAAATATATTGCAGCGGCATCAGAATTGGGACTTGGTGAAATTAATACTGATAAAATGGCGATAAAGGAAGTCAAAGCTTGAGGGCTTCCTAATTTTCGATCGACAGAAGCAAATAAGTGGCTGCAAAAAAAATAAAAAGCCATTGTATTATCAGATGGATAATACAAATTTTCTTTCTTATATTATTCATATCCTTGTTTACATATACAAGATATGGCATTTCAGCTAACTTCCAAAATCTTTTTTTCCGATTCGATCCATTAATCCTTATTATTACAAGTATTGCCTACCGAGCAATTATTACGACCGCCCTGTTATCTATTCTGCTGATTATTGGCACACTTATTTTTGGTAGGTTTTTTTGCGGTTTTATCTGTCCTTTGGGCACAATAATTGACATTGCTTTAAATGAAAGGAAATAATGTGGAGTGGTTCAATGATTTAGTTGATGTTAGATATGGTTTCTAAACTATGCATATTGATATATGTGCATAGTTCAATATTCTATAAATAGCCATTCGAATATTTTATAATGATATAATAATAGAATGGTATAATGTTATAATGTTCGAATCTTGTTTTGAAAAAATCTTGATTATTTTTAATATTGTGCTATAATACAATAATGAGGTTAGACAATACCAGGAATCCGGAAATAAAGATTATGAAGGGAGACTCCGGTAGGATTAGAGGTACTCTACCTCATAATCCTGTTTTTGTTGAAAAGGTTAAGATCATTAAAGGACGGCGATGGCGCTCTGAGGATAAATACTGCCTGCCCGCCGCTTCGCTTTGGCAGGCGGGGAGTTTCTCAAGTAATAAATTTATTGGGAAGATTAAAAGCCCATTGGATTTGATACCGAAACGAAGTTTGAACGATGAAAAGAATTGAGTATCAACTAAGGAGGTGTATATACGATGATGTCGCCTATACGCCCAAATTGGCAGGATATCCGACACTGTCGGATATAAACGAGTTAGGCGAAAGCACACATAAGGTGAAAACACCAATAATATAGAGCAGGTGGTGAAAAGTGGCGACTGAAGGGCAAACTTTCTACGGTACTTCTTCCATGGGGTCCGTTGCATTCAAAGACGTTCTGGAAGGCCGAATTATCAAAATCAATCCGGCGCTGATAGCTATTACAGATGGAACAGCTGATACAACCCCATCAGAAATTCTTCAGCAAAAGGTGCAAGATCATGTGATACAACTTTTAGGACACAAAGTCCGCACCTTCCATGTTGATGTTAATTTTGAGGACTATAGTGGGTTTGGGAGTAAAAGACCCGACATTAATACCGCTATTTTTACTCCTTCTTTCTTGGAAAATCTTAACGAGGTTGTTCGGTCATATGATGGTTTCTTGAACCTTCATCTGTTGACTGATTTCCCACAGCGTCATCTCCGCCGATTTGGGCATATCGAGCTCGGTGCTGTATGCTTTCAATTGGAGGTCATTTCGGATTCAAAACAACTCAAAGAACTCATTCATAACATTCTCGATAGTGGTGCTTGTGCTAGCCCTGTTATTGAAACGGTTGGTTCAGAAAACTTGATGCCTAAACCAAAAGAAGAGATATTTATTTTTCTCGAACCAGTCTTGTCTGAAATCGGTATGCTGACATTCCAAGCAGCAGGAACTGCATCTCGGTCAAACGTATCAGCTGGAACTTTTGCCAAAGAACAAGTTAGATCTTACATAGAGCGTATGAAAGAGTTATTCACCGGTACGATTCAACTCCAGGGTGGTATAACAACAAGCAGCATTGGAGAAGCGGTCAAGCTGGGTGCTGAATTTACGGTGAGTGGAACACAAATTTTCCGCAATCAGGACGGGTTAACTCCACCAGAGGTGATAGATATAATGCTTACGGAGGCTGCCAAAGCTTTAGCGGTGTAAGGTATGCGTGCCATCGCCTAACAGCGTGTTTGCGACGCTTCGCTAAATTGCTTAAAGGCAACTTCGCAAACCCGCGAAACGTTATGTGAAATACTCACAATAAAGGAGGTAAAAAATGATAGACATACACGAAGCAAAGAAGTTGATTGGTTATTGTGGTTGTTCTGTTTCAACACATGTGGGACACTTTAGCTGAAAATTAGTAGCCACATTCTAAGGGTGCTCTTCTTCCTTTTTATACCCCATATTATACATCTTGCGACGCGCTAATGTCAAGCGCTTTTTCTCAACTCTTTTTCTTCAAATAGAGACATGGACTAATAGTCCGCAACGTGTTTTTGAGGACTCCCGGTGCAGAATAGGCTGATTTCTCAGGGCCTGTTTAACCCCCTATTTCAAGCTCTAAACCATTCAATTTGCATAACCGCCTTATCTCATCAAGGGCTTCATGGCTAGCATGCTGCATCAAATACATTGGTATCACCACTTTTCTTGCACCCGCATTGATCATTCGTCTGACATAATAGAGTAACGAGCCAAAGTATAATCTTTGAATTCGACCCATAAAACATTCAGACCAAGAAACTCTGAGATGTCTTGATTAAAGAAAATTTAAAGGCGGGTTACGAAATGGAATTCATGGACGTTCTTATGCTATATTTGCCATACAAAAATGTCTTTTTTATTCTTGATGTTTTTTGCTATTTTCTGTAGTTTCACAAGAATTTTGATCTTCTCTTCAAAAGGTAACTTAGCCTGTTTTCTATGAAAGTCTGCCTTCTCTGCCAAGAGTCCCTTACGTGTGAAACGTTTCCTGCCATACAATACAATAGTTGGTCGATTACGCATTCCCGCCTCTCATTATTGATGACAGTTTTTTCTCCAAAGCATATGCGTGTACGATCTTTTTGAGCTTCTTCATCTCAATATTCGCTTGCGTTAGTAGCCTCTCAACTTTTTCTAGATCCTTTTTTCTACCGGCCCTTAAAAAAATTGCCACAAGGTACTCGGGGGTAATAACCTTTGTGTGCACACCTTTATAGCGCATCACCTCTGCACTTCTTACTGCTTCTTCCTCGAGTTCATCTACAGGGATAAATTGCACTGGAACTCCTTTAACAATAATATGTTCTCCTCTCCAGGAACATTTCTTTTTTTCAAGGAAGTCATATAATGAGGTCAAATCAATCACCTTACCAGATTTTCCACCTTTTGATGTAATAACGAAAACATCAAGGTCATAAGTTAGAATGGGCTCAATATAAAACATCGCCGCGATACCACCACCAATGGCGTAGTCTTTGATCAACTTTTTCTTCTTCAAATCGTTAATCATCATTAATGTCTTATCCATGTGTTTTCCTGCAATAGAAGTATAGTAATCCAATTGATGGATGTCAAGAATAGATTATTACGTTCTGACATACCAGTATCGCTGCAAGTCTCGCATATATTGAGATGTCTGTATCGAGTCTTTCGAGATAAACAGGCACAAGGGGTCGGCGAAAGCCGGCCCCTTACCATGTGTTAGACTCAATAATCATGAAATCCATCACGATTTTACGCAGAGAAGACCTAAGGTAACTCCATCAGTGGCACGGATCGTATCCTCCTTCTCCACAGTGC